>Ga0207658_10001670_pt1 | contig 16897 bp, 17 predicted proteins | sample KBSS33metaG_FD_184322 | JGI IMG/M metagenome (GOLD analysis project Ga0207658, IMG submission 184322) | Switchgrass rhizosphere microbial communities from Kellogg Biological Station, Michigan, USA - KBS S3-3 metaG (SPAdes) (version 2) | ecosystem: Host-associated > Plants > Roots > Rhizosphere...
AGCGAAATGGCCTTGCGACGGCACGATGCCAGCGCTGGCCAATTGCGCCGCATGATCGCGCTGTGGCGGGCTGACCTGGTGCAGGCGCAGCCACAACTGGGCTTTTCGTCCGGTCTGGCGGGGGGTGAACTGGTTGTCGCCCTGGTTCGCGGCGGCCGGTCCAATCCGGACGGCGCGCCGCGCCCGCCGCTCGAACGGCTGGAATACCGCTATATCGGCCAAGCGCTGGTGCGGCGCAGTTACACGCAATTGGCGGGTGCGGCGCCCGATCGCGATGTGGTTGTCCTGCCGCTTGCCCAAGCGCCGCACTTGCGCCTGCGCGATGCAGCCGGGCAGTGGCACGAAGGCGCCTGGCCTGCGGGCCCGCCGCCGGTTGCCGCCGAACTCGTCGTTCAACCCGCCGGTCTCGCCGGGCCACTGCGCCTGGTCACGCCCGTGGCGCAGCCATGAACCCGCGCCCCTGCGACCCTCTTGAACGCGGGGCTGCGCTGCTCGCGGTGCTGTTGCTGGTGGCGATCATGGCCGTGCTGGCCGGGCTGATGCTCGATCGCCTGGGCCTTGCCACCCGTCTTGCCGCCAATGCCGAGGCGCAGGCTGCGGCCCAACGCGGGCTGGCAGAAGGCGAAGCGCGGCTGATGGCCGAACTGGCTGCTGGCGGTCGAAGCGGACAGGGCATCTGGCGCGTGCCGCGCGGGCAGGTGGCGTGGAGATTGGATCCGGGCGGCAGCTGCTTCAACGTCAACGCCCTGGTCGAAGCGCAAGACAACGGCGCCTTGCGTCCGCGCGCTGCCGGGCTGATGGAACTGCGCGCGCTGATGGCCTCGCTCGGGATGCAGAGCACGCAGGCCGCCCCGCTGGCCGATGCCATGGCCGACTGGATCGACAGCGACGGCCTGGCGCTGCCCGCCGGCGCCGAGGATGACACCTATCGGCGCCAATCTCCTGTCTATGCCACGGCGGGACGGCCGCTTTTGGCCGTGGGAGAATTGCGCGCGGTGCGCGGGATGACACCGGCCCTGTTCGCGCGCTTGTCACCCTGGCTCTGCGCGTTGCCCGAAGTGGGAACCTCGCCCGTTGCGCTGCGCAGCCTGGTGCCGGGGCAGGGGCGGCTATTGGCCATGTTCGCGCCCGATGCCCTGCCGGTGGCGCGCGCCGAGCAGATCATCGCCCAGGCGCCGCCGGGCGGCTATGCCGATCTGGCCAGCGCCCTTGGCCCGGCGCAGGGCCTTGGCATGGGCGAAATGCTGCTGTCAGACCGCTGGCTGCGGGCGCAACTGGTGGCGACGATCGATTCGCAGCTTTGGCGCGAAGAGGTGCTGATCGATGCGGGGCGCGCCGTCCCGCAAATCGTGAGCCGGACGTGGGGTGACCCGGCGGACGAATGAAAAAGTTATCCCCGGCTGCAAGTTTTCGCTTTTCAACGCGGCGGGATTGTTGCAATGGCGGCCACCCGATCGGAGCACGCTTTCAGCCTGCTTCACGGGATGCGGACATGCCCCCAGGGCACCGCTGTGGCGATCGTAGCTCAGTTGGTTAGAGCGCCGGTTTGTGGTACCGGAGGTCGGGGGTTCGAACCCCCTCGATCGCCCCATTTCTCTCATCCATGCACGGGAATTGGCAGCAAGGCTGCCGCCCCCTTATCCCAAAGGCCAAGCGGCCTTTCCCCGCTGTTTTGCTTGCCCTTGATCTGGCGCAATGGCAGAGCAGGGGCGCCGGGCCATGCCCGGTGGAGAAGGATCCCAAGTTCAACAATATGCATGGTTTTGCCAATCCTGCCCGTTTTCTGCGGCTTGCCCGCTGGCTCATGCCGCTGCTGCTGGGGGTCGGGCTGGTGCTTGCCTTCGGCGCGCTGGCCTGGGGCCTGCTGATGGTGCCGCCCGATCGGCTGATGGGGCAAACGGTGCGTATCCTGTTCATCCATGTGCCCTGCGCGTGGCTCGGCATGGCGGGGTGGAGCACGATTGCCGTCTCCAGCCTGGTCGAACTCGTCTGGCGCCATCCGCTTGCAGCCATTGCCGCGCGGGCAGCGGCGGTGCCGGGCGCCGTGTTCACCGCGATGTGCCTGATCACCGGATCGATCTGGGCGCGGCCCACCTGGGGAACCTGGTGGGTGTGGGACGGACGGCTGACCAGCTATCTGATCCTGCTGTTTCTCTATTTCGGCTATATTGCGCTGGCCGGCGCGGCGCAGCGCGATGCGGCCGCCGGCAGTGGCGCCAGCCGCGTGACCGCCATTTTCGGCATGGTGGGCGCCATCAACATCCCGATCATCAACCGTTCGGTGGTGTGGTGGAACAGCCTGCACCAGCCCGCCTCGATCACTTTGGGCAAATCGGCGATCGATGCCACGTTCCTGTGGCCATTGCTGATCGGCGCGCTGGGATTTTCCTGCATTTTCGGCGGTGTGGTGCTGGCGCGGATGCGCACGCTGCTGGCCGATATCCAGGCCGAAGCGCGCCTTCGCCGCAAGGCCATGGCCTGATCCGGCCAGATTGACAGACGGACATTTCATGCACGAACGGCTCGACCAGTGGCACTATGTGGCAGCGGCACTCACCATCGGGGTGGTGGGCACGCTGCTGCTTGTCGGTCTCACGCTATGGTCCATGCGCCGGGCAGAGGCGCGGCGCGATGCCGTGCGCGGCCGATCGGGCACTCAAGGGCGAAAGAACGGACAATGAGCGCGATCAAGGCCAAGCACCAGCGCCTGGTCCTGCTGGTCATCGCCCTTGTGGCGGTGATCGGCGCGGGGCTGCTCGCGGCCTGGGCGCTGTCGAAGCAGGCCAGCTATTTCTATGTGCCCAGCGACCTGGTCGCGCACCCGCCCGAACAGGGCCGCGCCGTGCGGCTGGGCGGCATGGTGCAGCGCGGGTCGATCAAGACCATGCCCGATGGCGTGACGATCACGTTCGTGGTGGGCGATGGCAAGGCCACTGTGCCGGTGCGCTATGCCGGGATCACGCCGGACCTGTTCGTGGAAGGATCGGGCGTGGTGGCCGAAGGGCGCATGGAAGGGACGACGTTCGTGGCCGACAATCTCCTGGCCAAGCACGATGAAAAGTATGTACCGCGCGAAATGAAAGACATGACGGAAAAGCAGGCCAAGGCCGTTGTGGCGGAAACCAAATGATTGCCGAGCTTGGTCTTGCCGTCCTGTGGATGGCGGCAGCACTCGCGGTGCTGCAACTCGTTGCCGGCATCATCGCGCTGCGCCCGCAAGGCGCGGCGATGCTGGGCGTGGTCCGCCCGGTGGCGGTGATGCAGGGCGTGCTTGTCGCGCTGGCGCTGGGCGCGCTGATTGCCTTGTTCGTCACCACCGATCTTTCGGTCAAGCTGGTGGCGGAAAACAGCCATTCGGCCAAACCGCTGATTTTCAAGATCGCCGGCACATGGGGCAACCACGAAGGCTCGATGCTGCTGTGGGTCGCGATCATGAGCCTGGCCGGCGCCTTCGTGGCGCTGGTCGAGCGGCGACTGAATGAAAACACCCTGATCGCTACACTGGCGGCACAGGCTTTCGTCAGCCTTGGGTTCTATGCATTCCTGCTGCTGGCCTCCAACCCGTTCGCGCGGTTGCCGCAGCCCGCGTCCGAAGGGGCGGGGCTCAACCCGTTGCTGCAGGATATCGGCCTCGCGTTCCATCCGCCCACGCTCTACGTCGGCTATGTCGGGCTCTCTATTGCCTTCAGCTTTGCCGTGGGCGCGCTGGTCACGCGCGATGTGGGCCCGGCCTTTGCCCGCGCCATGCGGCCCTGGGTGCTGGGCGCGTGGATTTTCCTGACCGTGGGCATCACGGCCGGGTCCTATTGGGCGTACTACACGCTCGGCTGGGGCGGCTGGTGGTTCTGGGACCCGGTGGAAAACGCCTCGCTCATGCCCTGGCTGGCGGCCACGGCGCTGCTCCATTCGGTGTCGGTCCTGGCGGCGCGCAACGCGCTGCGTGCCTGGACGGTCATGCTGGGCGTGATTGCCTTTTCGATGTCGATGGTCGGCACGTTCCTGGTCCGCTCGGGCATTCTCACATCGGTGCATGCCTTTGCCGTCGATCCGACGCGCGGCAGTTTCATCCTCGTGTTGCTGGCGATCTATATCGGTGGTGCGCTGCTGCTGTTCGGCCTGCGCGCCGGCACGGTGACCGAAGGCGCGCGGTTTGCCTTCGTCAGCCGCGAGGCGGCGCTGGTGTTCAACAATGTGATGCTCTGCGGCATCCTCGGCATCGTGCTGGTCGGCACGCTTTATCCGCTGCTGACGGAAGCATTCGGCATCAAGGTTTCGGTGGGACCGCCCTATTTCAACCCGGTATCGGCGATCTTTGCCCTGCCCATGCTGGTGGTGATGGCGGTGGGCCCCATGCTGCGCTGGAAGGATGATCGCGGCGGCCGCGTGGCGCCAGTGCTCGCAGTGCCGGCGCTCATTGCCGTGGCAGCGACGGGTGCCGCGTTTGCGGCGCAGGTAAAGGTCCTGCCGGCACTTGGCCTGGGGCTGGGCGCAGGGCTGGCGGTTGCCAGCCTGCTGCCCTTGCGCGGGCGGAACTTGCGCCGCACGCCGCTGCCCACCTGGGGCATGGTCGTCAGCCATCTGGGCCTTGCCGTGGCGGTGATGGGCATGGCCAGCGAAAGCGCATTTTCCACAGAAACGCTCGCTGCTCTGCGTCCGGGAGAAACCCGCCAGGTTGGCCCCTATGCGCTTACGCTCGATCGCATCGACCCGGTGGCCGGCCCCAACTGGACCGCGTTGCAGGCCACGGTTTCGGCCCGCTACGCCGGTGGCGATCCGGCCGTGCTCATGCCGCAGGCGCGCGTCTTTGCCGATCCGCCGGGCACGCGCACCGAATCCGCCTTGAAGACGCGGTGGAATGGCCAGCTCTATGTCGTGCTGGGTGAAGAGGCGCAGGACGGGCGCTGGCAGATGCGCTTCTGGTGGAAGCCCTTCGTGCCCTTGATCTGGCTGGGCGGGCTGCTCGTTGGCCTGGGCGGGCTGCTGGCGCTGGTGGGCCGCGTGGCGCGCGATGTGAAGCGTTTGGTCGCGATCGAGAGGATCGCGTTCCGCCGGGAAAGGCAGGGGCGATGAGTGCGCCTGTTCCTTCCGCGCGCAAGCCGGGCTTGGCCCTGTGGCTGCCGCTGGTCCTGTTCGGCGGGTTCCTCGTGCTTGTGGTCTATGGCCTGGTGCGGCCGGACAACCGCGAAGTGGCCAGCACGTTCATCGGCAAGCCGATCCCCGCGTTCAACCTGCCAGCGGCCAGCGCCGATCGGCCGGGCCTTTCCAATGCGCAGTTCATCGGCGGCAAGCCGCGCCTGCTCAACGTCTTTGCCTCTTGGTGCGGGCCCTGCGCGATCGAATCGCCGCAACTGGCCCAGCTGGCCGCGGCGGGTGCCGAAATCGACGGCGTGGCGATCCGCGATCGCAAGGACGATCTGGCGCGGTTCCTTGCCGCCAACGGCAATCCTTTCGCGCGCATCGGGCAGGACGATCTGAGCAAAGTGCAGATGGGCATCGGGTCGTCTGGCGTGCCCGAAACCTTCGTGGTCGATGCGCGCGGCGTGATCCGCTACCAGCATATCGGCGCGATCATGCCCGATGACGTGCCGATGATCCTGGCTAAGCTGAAGGATGCACAACAATGAAACGGCTTCGTTTCATTTTGCCCGCGTTGGCACTCGTCGCGCTTTCTGCAGGGCCATTGGCGGCACAAGACAGCTTGCCGCCCGCACCCTATGCCTATCGCCAACTGGCTGATCCGGCGCAGGAAGCGCGTGCGCAGGCGCTGATGGAAACGCTGCGCTGCCTCAAGTGCCAAAGCCAGTCGATTGCCGATTCCGATGCCTCGATGGCCGGGGACATGCGCAACGAAGTGCGCACCCGCATTGCCGCCGGCGAGGATCCGGAGGCGATCCGCCAATGGCTGATCGATCGTTATGGCGATTATGTAAGCTATACCCCGCAGGTCAAGCCGTTGACCTGGCCGCTGTTTGCCGCGCCTGTGGTTTTCCTCGCGCTGGCGGCGCTCTTGCTGCGCGGCCGGTTTCGCCGCTCCACCCTTCGCAAGGACAAGCCATGACCTGGGTTCTGGTTCTCGGGTTGGCCGCGCTGGTCTTTGCCGCCATGGTGTTTTTGGGCCGCCTGCCGCGCACCGGTTGGGAAGTGACGGGCGCTGCTTTGTTGTTCGGACTGGCTGGCTATGCGCTGCAAGGCCACCCTGGCGAACCCGGCGCGCCCACCGCAGCTGTGGAAAACACGGCCGTCGCCGATGCCGCCTTGCTGAAAGAGCGGCAGCAGATGGGCAGCGCCTTTGCCAAGGGGCAAAGCTGGCTGATCCTGGCCGATGGCCTCACGCGGCAGGGACAGTACCGTGCTGCCGCCGATGTGCTGGGCAAGGCCGCCCGCGAGAATCCCGATGATGCCGATATCGAAGTGGCGCTGGGCAATGCGCTGGTGGGGCATAGCGAAGGCCTGATCACCCCGGCCGCGCAATATGCGTTCCGCCGGGCCGCCGCGATCAATCCCCAGCATCCTGGGCCGCCGTTCTTCATGGGGCTGGCGCTGGCGCAGTCCGGCCGCCTGGCTGACGCGCGCGCCATGTGGGCCGATCTTCTGGCGCGCTCGCCCGTCGATGCCGCCTATCGGCCCGACCTGGAAGCGCGGCTGGCTCGGCTGGACCAGATGATCGCCGCCAGCGGGCCGCAGCCCGCGCCGGCCAACAAATGATCACTCAGCCAGGTGACCAATTCGGGAACTGCTTGCCGATCGCCGCGGTTTGGTCACCATTGCTTCAGGTTGGGCGCGAGTGCTAAGCGCCGGCCCGATTCGACCCTATCGCGGGCCGGATGATGATTTGGGGCCTGTGCGGCCGGGGGCAGTCTTGCCATGAACAATGCCGTGGGTGAATCTGAGGCCGCTGGCCGTTCCGGTCTCGCCGATGCCGTGTCGCCCGTCCCTGGCCCCGCGCCGCATGGGCATGGCCATGGGCACGGACAAGCCAGCGTCATCAAGATGGCGGTGGGCGCCGTGGGCGTCGTTTTCGGCGATATCGGCACCAGCCCGCTCTATGCGTTGCGCGATACCTTTGCCGGGCATCATCGCCTGCCTCTGGACGAGACGCACGTGTACGGCATCGTCAGCCTCATGTTCTGGTCGATGATGATCATCGTGACGCTCAAGTACGTCTCGGTGATCATGCGGGCGGACAACAAGGGCGAGGGCGGCAGCCTGGCGCTTCTGGCGCTGATCAACCAACACACCGCCGGCAAACGATGGGGCCGGGGAATCGTGCTGCTGGGCGTGTTTGCCACGGCGCTGTTCTATGGCGATTCGATGATTACGCCTGCCGTGTCGGTGATGGGCGCGATCGAGGGGCTGTCGGTCTACCAGCCCAGCATGCAAAGCTGGGTCGTGCCGATGGTGGTGGCGATCCTGATCGCGCTGTTCCTGATCCAGAGCCGGGGGACCGAGCGCGTCGCCACGTTCTTTGGCCCGATCATGCTGGTCTATTTCGCCACGATCGCGGTGCTGGGCGTGGTGAGCATCGCGCTCATGCCCCAGGTGATCGGCGCGCTTTCACCCCACCATGCCTTTGCCATGTTTGCCGCCGATCCGTTTCGCGGCTTCCTGGCCATGGGCGCGGCAGTCCTGGCCGTAACCGGGGCCGAGGCACTTTATGCCGACATGGGTCATTTCGGACGCAATCCGATCCGCGTTTCCTGGCTGGCGCTGGTGCTGCCGGCGCTGGTGCTCAACTATCTGGGCCAGGCGTCTCTGTTGATGCGCGAGGGGCAGGCCGCGCTGGTCAGCCCGTTCTATTTCCTGGCGCCAGACTGGTTCCAGTGGCCCTTGCTGATCATTGCCAGCCTGGCTGCGGTGATCGCCAGCCAAGCGGTGATTTCCGGCGCATTCTCCGTCACGCAGCAAGCGATCCAGCTGGGCTTCATCCCGCGCATGACGATCCGCCACACCAGCACGTCGGCCGGGCAAATCTACATTCCGGTGATCAATTCCGCGCTGATGGTGGCGGTGATCCTGCTGGTGCTGATGTTCCGCCATTCGTCCAACCTCACGGCCGCCTATGGCATTGCCGTGACCGGGGCGATGATGATCGACAACGTGCTGCTGGGCGTGGTGCTGATCAAGCTGTGGTCGTGGCGCCCGGTGCTGGCCACGGGGCTGCTGGCCTTGTTCATGGCGATCGACCTGGGATACCTGGGCGCCAACATGACCAAGATTCCCGATGGCGGCTGGGTGCCGCTGGTCATGGGCATCACGATCTTCACGTTGCTCACCACCTGGTCGCGTGGCAGGGCCCTGATGCGGGCGGGCATGGCCGAGGGTTCGATTCCCCTGGAAGTGTTCACCAAGTCTGCTCATTCGAGCGCGGCGCGGGTGGCTGGAACCGCGATCTTCATGGCCTCTGCCAACAATGGCGTGCCATCAGCCTTGCTGCACAACATCAAGCACAACAAGGTGCTGCACAATCGCGTTGTGATCCTGACGGTGCAGATTCAGGATGAACCCTACGTCGATCCCGTGCAGCGATCGTCCGTCAAGGATTTCGGCAACGGGTTCTATCGCCTGACGCTGCGCTTCGGGTTCCTGGAAGAAACCGATGTGCCCGCTGCGCTCAAGACGATCACGACCTGCGGCGAACCATTCGACATGATGAAGACCAGCTTCTTCCTCTCGCGCCAGACGCTGATCCCGTCGGACAAGCCGGGCATGGCGTTGTGGCGGGAAAAGCTGTTTGCCTGGATGCTGCGCAACGCTGCCAGCGCCATGGAGTTCTTCCGCCTGCCGACCAATCGCGTGGTGGAGCTTGGCAGCCAGCTGAGGATTTGATCGAAATCGGCGGATTGCCAGGCTTGCGCCTTGCGCATGGCTTGGCAAGCTGCAACGTTGCGTAATCAACGGTCGCTCGTTCAAGGTAAACCGCGCAATGCCAGATGCCGAAATCTTGCGCGACATTCTCGACTCGCAGCTGGAAATGGTGTGCCGTTACAAGGCTGACGGCACGATCCTGTTTGCCAATGCCGCTTATGGCCAGATGATGGGCCGCCCCCACGAGACGCTCAAGGGGCTCAAGGTATGGGATCTCATTCCCGCCAGCGAGCATACCCTGATTCGCGAACAGCTTGGCGAGCTGACGCCGCAATATCCTTCCCGCACGATCGAAAACCGGCTCGATGGTGCCGATGGCAACCCGCATTGGACCTTGTGGCGCAACCACGCGCTTGCGTTCGATGCGCAGGGGCGCTGGCAGATTGCCCAATCCACCGGCATCGACATCACCGAGCGCAAGGTTCTGGAAGACCGCCTGCGCCTGTTGGTGGAGGAACTCAACCATCGCGTGAAAAACACGCTGATGGTGGTCCAGGCGATGGCTTGGCAATCGTTTCGCGGGTCAGATGTGCCCACATCGCCGGTGGAGAACTTCACCGCGCGTCTCCATGCCCTGGCCGCCGCCCACACTGTGTTGAGCCAACGGCATTGGGCCGGTGCCCGGCTGGCCGAAGTCGTGCGGAAGGGCCTGACCATTTGCAGCGGCGGCGAACTGGGCAGTGGTGGCGCCCGCCGCATTTCCGCCTCGGGGCCGGAACTGCTGGTCAAGGCCACGCCGACGGTATCACTGGTCATGGTGCTGCACGAACTGGCGACCAACGCGATCAAGTACGGCGCCTTGTCCAATACCACGGGCACCGTGGCAATCAGCTGGGCCATGCGCGATGATGGCAGCGTGGCGCTGCAATGGCGCGAGCAGGGTGGCCCTGCAATGACCGCGCCCACGCGCAGTGGTTTTGGCTCGCGGCTTATTCGCGATGCGATAATGCGGCAATTGAGTGGCGAGGCAGCGGTCGACCATGCTGGGGAGGGCCTTGTTGCGCATCTGGTGCTGCCGGCCTGCCACTTCGATCATCCCGGTGCCGAGGACCTTGCAGACCATCCATGCGACAGCATCGCCCAAAAGGACCCGTCATGACATCCGCTTCGCTTCCGCTCGCTGGCTATCGTGTGCTGGTCGTGGAGGATGAATTCATCGTGGCAGCCATGCTGGCCGACATGCTGGAAGACGATGGTGCATCGGTGGTCGGCCCGGCCAGCACCCAGGCAGAGGGCATTGCCCTTGCGAAGGCCGAGGCATTCGATCTTGCCGTGCTGGACTGGAACCTGAATGGCTTGCCGGGTGCCGCCGTGGCGCGGGCATTGCGCGAACGGTCTATCCCGTTCGTGATCTCAACCGGGTATGGAGTGGTTGAGGAAGAGTTTGGGAGCGTGCCGGTCTTGCACAAACCCTATGCCCCGGCCCGCCTCACCGAAAGCCTGCTGGGCCTTGTGGGCGGCTGAGCCGGGGCAGGTGCAGGAAGATCAGTGCGCCAGGGTGTCCGAAGCTTCGTTGGCGCCCTGCTTCACGCGCGTGCCGAACTTGTCGGCAGCGGTGCCGGCCTTGTCGGCGGCGTGGTCGATCTTGTCGCCAGCCTTGTCCAGCTTGCGGTCAGCGTCTGCAGCGGCGCGGTCGGCGGCGTTGCTGGCATTGTCGACAGCCTTGGACGCTGCGGCCGAAACCTTGTCTGCAGCCTTGTCCGCAGCCCGCCCGGCGTCGTTTGCGGCGTTGCGGGCATCGTCAGCAGCCGAATCGGCAGCAGCGGCCGTCTTGTCCTGAGTCTTTTCCGAGCAGGCAGCGAGGCCGGCACCGGCCAGGGCGAGGGCGGGAAGGGCAAGGAAAATGCGGCGCATGAGACGGTCACTCCCGTTCGTGTTGATTTGCCAAGCCCAACGCCGGATGCGGCCACGCGTTCCCATTGCCGTTTGCGATCAATCGTGTGGAGTCACGCTTTCCGCTTCCTCGACCGCCTGCTCGCTGCCCAGGCCATGGCGGAGCAGCATCGGGATTTGCGCAAAGGTGAACAGGAATGACAGCGCGCTCACGCCCCAAAGTTTGGCCGAAAGCCAGCCATCGAACGTCAACGTGTGGCGCAGCACTTCGTTGAGCACGGCCAGGAACAGGAAAAACCATGCCCAATTGCGCGACAGCTTGCGCCAGCCCGCTTCGTCCAGCCCGTCGAACGCGCTTTGCAACAGCATGCGCAGCACGGCCTTGCCCCGTGCCAGGCCGATGAACAGGCCGCCGGCAAACAGCAGATAGATCACGGTCGGCTTGATCTGGATCCAGAAGGGATCGCCCAGGAACACGGTGAGCGTGCCAAACCCCATGATCAAGGTGGTCGATAGCCACAGCATGGGCGAAACCTTGCCCAGCCGCCATTTCGACACGATCAGCGCCACCACGGTGGCCACCATGAACACGACGGTGCTCTTGGTGATCGCCACCACCGCGCCCACGCCGGAATCCGTGCTCTTGTCCGGGCTGAAATGGCGGTAGGCCAGGAAGAACACCAGCAACGGCCCGTAATCGACCGCCAGGTTCACCCAGGATGACTTGGGTTTTGCATCGCTCACTGGAATACCCCCGCAATCACCTTGGCCACCAGGTCTGGATCGAACGGGCGAAGGTCATCAATGGTTTCGCCAACGCCGATGGCGTGGATCGGCATGCCGTATTGCTCTGCCGCCGCCACCAGCACGCCGCCGCGCGCGGTTCCGTCCAGCTTGGTCATGATCAAGCCCGAAACGCCGGCCACATCCTTGAATATCTCGATCTGCGACAGGGCATTCTGACCATTGGTGGCATCGAGCACAAGGACCACGTCGTGCGGCGCTTCCGGGTTGAGACGGCCGAGCACGCGGCGCACTTTGGCCAGTTCGTCCATCAACTCGCGCTTGTTGTGCAGGCGGCCAGCGGTATCCACGATCAGCACGTCGGTGCCGGCATCGGTGGCGGCCTTGACCGCGTCGAACACGATGGAGGCCGGATCGCCGCCTTCCGGCCCGGTGATGATCGGCACACCGAGCCGGTCGGCCCAGACTTTCAGCTGGCCGATCGCGGCGGCGCGGAAAGTGTCGCCAGCCGCCAGCATCACCGAATAATCGAGTTCCTGGAACAGGTGCGCCAGCTTGGCGATCGTGGTCGTCTTGCCCGAGCCATTCACGCCGATCACCAGGATCACCTGTGGGCGCGGGAATGCCACGATATCGAGCGGCTTGGCCACCGGGCGCAGGATCGTGGCGATTTCCTCGGCAACGGCGCCGCGCAGGGTGGCGTCGTCAAGGCCGGCTTCGAAGCGGGCGGATGCCAGCGTCTGCCGGATGCGGGCCGCCGCGCGCGGGCCCAGGTCCGACATGATCAGCGCGTCCTCGATCTCGTCGAGCTGGGCGTCTGTCAGGCGGGTGGCGCCGCCAAAGCCGGCGAGATTGCCGGCCAGCCGCTCCGACGTCTTGCGCAGCCCGCCTACCAGGCGGTCCGACCAGCTGTCGCTACTCATGCCAGCATTCCTTCTTCGATTCTTTCCGGTGTCAGCGTGACCAGGCTGCCCGGCATGGTGCCAGCAGGCAGGCGATAGGGCGCGAAATCCGGGCCATGGCCGGTGCCGTCGCGTTCGGCAAGCACTTGTGCGGGGCGCCCGACCAGGCCCGCAAGCCATTGCGCGCGGGCCTGCCCCACCGCTGCGCGCAGCTCTGCGGCCCGTTCGCGCACAAGCGGTGGGGGCACCTGGGGCATCCGCGCAGCGGGCGTGCCGGGGCGGGGGGAATAGGGGAAGACATGGCCGTGGACGATCTGCGCTTCTGTCACGATGCTCAGGTTGTCGGCATGCATGGCCTGGTCTTCAGTGGGGAAGCCCGCGATCAGATCGGCGCCGATGGCCATTTCCGGGCGGTGCCGGCGCAGCGTTTCCACCAGCGCAAGGGCCTGGGCACGGGTGTGGCGGCGCTTCATCCGCTTGAGCACCATGTCTGCCCCCGATTGCAGCGAGAGATGCACATGCGGCATCACGCGCGGTTCGTGGCACAAGAGTTCCAGCAGCAGGGGATCGATCTCCACGCCGTCCACCGATGAAAGGCGCAGGCGGGGCAGGGCGGGAAACGCGCGCAGGATGGCGGCAACCAGATCGCCCAGACGCGCCGGCGCGGGCAGATCGGCGCCCCAGCTGGTGAGGTCCACGCCCGTCAGCACCACTTCGGCCACGCCATGGGCCATGTGCCCGGCCACGATCTCAAGCACCCCCGCCACGGGAACGGAGCGGCTGGGACCGCGCCCGGCGGGAATGATGCAGAACGTGCAGGCATGGTCACAGCCGTTCTGCACCGCGACAAAAGCGCGGGTGTGGCGTTCGGACGGGGCCACCGCTTGTTCCGGGGCGGGCACTTGCCAACGGGATGGATCGAGCTTGGCCAGATTGTCGACCACGCCATCCACTTCGTCCATCGCGGCAAAGCCGGTCGGATCGATCGTGGCGGCGCATCCCGTCACCAGCAGCCGCGCTTCGGGATGATCGCGGCGCAGGCGCCGCACCGCGCGGCGTGACTGGCGCACGGCCTCGGCCGTGACGGCGCAGGAATTGACCACAACGGTGGGCGTGGCGGCATTGGCCAGCAAGGCGCGGATCGCCTCGCTTTCCGAAAGGTTCATCCGGCAGCCGAGCGTGACGACTTCGGGCAGGGATGCCTGGCTGGGCACGGCGCGTCAGAGCGGGTAAAGCGCGTCGTCGAAAACGCCTTCGAAGCTGGTCGTGGCCGGGCCGGTCATCGTGATCGTGCCGCCTTCGGGCCATTCGATCTGCAAGGTGCCGCCCGGCAGATCGACGGCCACGCTGCGGCCCACCAGCTTGCGCCGCATGGCGGCAACGGCGGTGGCGCAAGCACCGGTGCCGCAGGCGCGGGTCAGGCCGGCGCCACGTTCCCACACGCGCAGGGCCAGGTGATCGGGGCCGACCAGGCTGGCCACATTGACATTCACGCGCTCGGGGAAAACCGCATCATGCTCGATGATCGGGCCGAGCCGGGCAAGATCCACGCCCTGCGCATCGGGCACGAAAAACACCGCGTGGGGATTGCCGACATTGACCGCGACCGGGTTTTCAAGGCTTTCCCACGCCAGCGGCATGGCCAGCGTGTCCATCGCATAGGCCAGGGGAACGGCATCCCAGTCAAAGCGCGGGGCGCCCATGTCTACCGCAATGCCGGCTTGGCTGGCGCGCGCCTCGATCAAGCCGCCGGCGGTCTCGATGCGGGTGTGTCCGCCCAAAAGCAGCCCAACGGCGCGGCTGGCATTGCCGCAGGCGCCCACTTCGCTGCCATCGGGATTGAAGATGCGCATCTTCACGTCGGCCTGCACGGACGGTTCGAGCACGATGAATTGGTCGCAGCCGATGCCGGTGTGGCGATCGGCCAGCGCCCGGGCGCGTGCAGCCGAGACGGGCAGCGCGGTTTCGCGGGCGTCGATCACCACGAAATCGTTGCCCAGGCCGTGCATCTTGATGAAGGGAATGCGCATGGCGCGCGATCTAGGCGCCAATGCGCGGTGGTGCAATGGCCAGGGCAAGTGCGCTGGCGGGATTCAGCCGTTGGCCGCGACACTTTTGACAGGTACGGCACCGGGCACGGGCGTTGCCGTGCACAACAGGCGCTCTGCCGCCAGCGCGGCGCGCACGCTCTGCGCGTCTTGCGGATGGCCATAGAGGAAGCCCTGGCCCTTGAACGAGCCCAGCTTGCGCAGTTCCTCGAGCACGCCTTGGGTTTCGATGCCTTCGGCCGTGATCGGCAGGTCCAGTCCCTGGCCCAGCGAGGTGATGGCCGCGACGATAGTGGCGCTGTCCTTGCAGCGACCGAGCATCGAGACAAAGCTGCGGTCTATCTTGATGCGATCGAACGGCAGCGAGCGCAGTTGCGCGATCGAACTGTAGCCGGTGCCGAAATCATCCAGGCTCAGGCGGATGCCCTGGTTCTTGAGGCTGGCCACCAACGAGCGGACCAGCGGCAGGTTTTCGTGCAGGCAGGTCTCGGTGATTTCCACGTCCAGCCGGTGCGGCGGAAAGTTTGCCTCGACCAGCAACTTAAGCAGGCGCTGCGCAAACCAGGGATCGCGCAATTGCAAGGGCGAGACATTGACCGACAGCGTGAGCGAAGGATCCCAGTCGCGCGCGTCGACCAAGGCCTGGCGGATCAGCGATTCCGATAGTTCGGCAATCACGCCGATCTCCTCGGCCACGGGAATGAACACGTCGGGCGCGATCAGTCCGTGGAGCGGCGATTGCCAGCGGGCCAGCATTTCAAAGCCGGTCAGGCGGCCAGTGTCGATGTCGATCTGCTTTTCGTAATAAGGCACGAATTCGCCGCGGGCGATGCCTTCACGGATGCCGCTTTCCAGATCGGCGCGGAAGCGCAGTTCCTTTTCCATCGCCGGATCGAACCAGCAATAGCGGTTTCGCCCGGTGCTCTTGGCCTGGTACATGGCAAGATCGGCATGATGCTGCAGCCGATTGGCCACCAGCGTATCATCGGCATCGGGCGGGATCATCGCGCCATCGCTGCGTGCGACACCGATCGAGCCGGAAACCTCCACCTCGCAATCGGGCAGTTTCACGGGCTCGGCCAAGGTGGCATTGAGTTGGGCGACCAGGCTATCCACCCACCCGGCGCGGCCGGGATCGAACGGCAGGACGCATGTGAACTCGTCCCCGCCGATGCGGGCGATGACGGTGCGCGGCGGCATCACCGCGCGCAGCCGCCCGGCCGTGGCCACCAGCACGGCGTCTCCGGTCTGGTGGCCATGCAGATCGTTGGCGCGCTTGAACTTGTCGAGATCGATCATGATCAGCGCAACCGCATGGCCCTGTGCGCGGGCAGCATGGACCATGGTTTCGATCGCGCTGTCCAGGCTGCGGCGATTGAGGCAGCCGGTGAGCGGATCGGTGAATGCCAGCGTACGGGCCGTCTCTTCAGCGCGGCGCCGCTCGCGCACTTCGCTGGTCAATTCCACATAGCGGCGCCAGCCAAAGATGATGAGCGCGATATTGAGCAGGAGCGCGTTGGCCAGGATGGCATCGACGCTGGCCCCGCCGAACAGCATGTGGCGGACCTGGCGGGTCAGCACCGTGGAACCCGATCCGACGAACAGGATGATCGCTGCGGTGATGATGCCCAAGGCAACGACATCGCGCTCGGCACGTGCCGCGCCGGGCTGTCCGCCTGCAGGCTTGCCGCCATCGATTGCCGAACTTGCCATGCCTATTCCTGCCCGTTTGCCCCCGGGCCGCCTTGCTGGTTGCCCACCCCTTGTTCGCGGATATTTACGTGCTGGCTGTTGAAAGATTGGTTAAGGCACTGGCAGTCGGCGGATTTGCCATTGGGCCCGAAAATCGAACGCGGAAATCGGGCCCGGAAATCGGACGTTGCAATCGCGGCGGTCGGCAGGTAAGGGCACCGGCACCAGACGAGCCAGGCATTGCCCGGCGCGTGTGGATTCGTTTTGTACGCCCCCTGTTGGATGGCGCACGCTGGTCGGCGAGGTTTCGCCCACCGGCGTTTTTCGCGTTATCGGCCGGCGGCGCCTGTTTTGGCAATGGAGCAGCGCGTGTTCGACAGTCTTTCCGACCGGCTTGGCGGCGTTTTCGACCGCCTGCGCGGACGCGGCGCGCTTTCCGAGGATGATGTTCGCGGTGCCATGCGCGAAGTGCGCATTGCCCTGCTGGAGGCCGACGTGGCCCTGCCGGTGGTGCGCCGCTTCGTCGATCGCGTTACCGAAGAAGCCGTGGGCCAGTCGGTCCTCAAGTCGGTCACGCCGGGCCAGCAGGTCGTCAAGATCGTCAACGACGCCCTGGTGGAAATGCTGGGCAGCGAGACGGCCGATCTCGATCTGGCGACAACGCCCCCGGTCGTGATCATGATGGTCGGCCTGCAAGGTTCGGGCAAGACCACCAGCACCGCCAAGATCGGCAAGCTGATCAAGGAAAAGCGCGGCAAGAAGGTGATGATGGCGTCGCTCGACGTCAATCGCCCGGCCGCGCAGGAACAGTTG
>Ga0207658_10001674_pt1 | contig 16876 bp, 14 predicted proteins | sample KBSS33metaG_FD_184322 | JGI IMG/M metagenome (GOLD analysis project Ga0207658, IMG submission 184322) | Switchgrass rhizosphere microbial communities from Kellogg Biological Station, Michigan, USA - KBS S3-3 metaG (SPAdes) (version 2) | ecosystem: Host-associated > Plants > Roots > Rhizosphere...
ACGACATTGCGCATCTGCCGGAGCTGTTCACCTGAAGCCCTGAGGAATTCGACATTCTCCGCGAGTTGCGGGATGCCGTAGGTCTGCACGTGGTCGCGGCCGATCTGCTCGGCCGTGCGCCGCTTGGTCTCCGACTCGACCATGTGCCGCAGCTGCGAAATGCGCTTGGCGGCAATCACTTTGGCGATCTGCTCCTGGGTGGGCGTCGGCTCGTCACCGTACGGCGCCAGCAGCCCGGCCAGCAGCTTGCCTTCCAGCTGGTCGAGCCCCATGGCCTTGAGCGCCTGGTACGACGAGTACGACGGGCCGCGGCTCGAGTTGTACTTGCCGTAGGCGTCGACGATCTGCGCGATCATGGCCATCAGCCGGTCGTCGAGGTTGGCCATGTCGGCGTCCGACAGCAGGTCGATGAGTGCCGAGCGCATGCCCTCGACATCCTCGGGCGGTATCCGGTCGGGCCGGTTCTCCGGGTCCTCATCGTCGTCGAGTGCCAAGACGGCCCGGTCCCCCATGGCCGCGGGGAACCAGAGGTCGAACAACGCGTTGTAGGTCTCGCGGTGATCGGGCCGGCGCAGCACCGCACAGGCCAGGCCCTCACGCAGCACCATGCGGTCACCCAGCCCCAGGGTGGCCATCACCCGCCCGGCGTCGACCGTCTCCGACGGGCCGACGTTGATGCCCACCTTGCGCAGGGCTTCGACGAACCCCACCAGGTGGCCCGGAATACCTTGCGGGGCAAGCGGTTGCGTGGGGGTTCGTCCAGTCATGGCGAGTCCTAGTTGAGCTTCAGCTCGCCGGCAGCGCGCACCTGATCGGACTGGTGCTTGAGCACCACGCCCAGCGTGGCGGCGATCATGGCGTCGTCGAGGGTGTCCATGCCCAGCGCCAGCACCGTGCGGCCCCAGTCGATGGTCTCGGCGACCGACGGCAACTTCTTGAGCTGCATGCCGCGCAGCACGCCGATGATCCGGACCAGCTCGTCGGCGATCTTCTCCGGCAGCTCGGGCACCCGGGACAACAGGATGCGCCGCTCCAGGTCGGGGTCGGGGAAATCGATGTGCAGGAACAGGCAGCGGCGCTTGAGCGCCTCGGACAGCTCGCGGGTGGCGTTCGACGTCAGTACCACCAGCGGCGTCTGCTGGGCCTTGATGGTGCCGAGTTCGGGCACGGTGACGGCGAAGTCGGACAGGATCTCCAGCAGCAGGCCTTCGATCTCGATGTCGGCCTTGTCGGTCTCGTCGATCAGCAGCACGGTGGGCTCGGTGCGGCGGATGGCCGTCAGTAGCGGCCGGCTCAGCAGGAACTCTTCGCTGAACACGTCCATCTTGGTCTGGTCCCAGTCGCCGGACTGCTGGCCGGACTGAATTCGCAAAATCTGCTTGGCGTGGTTCCACTCGTACAGTGCGCGGGCCTCGTCGACGCCCTCGTAGCACTGCAGCCGCACCAGTTCAGAGCCGGTGCACTGGGCGATGGCCCGCGCCAGTTCGGTCTTGCCCACGCCCGCCGGCCCTTCGATCAGCAGCGGCTTGCCCAGCCGGTCGGCCAGGAAAACCGCTGTGGCCGTTGCGGTATCGGGCAGGTATCCGGTTTCGGCGAGTCGCTTGGCGACATCATCGATGTCCGCGAACAACGGCACGGAACGAGCGGGTGTACTCAAGTTCTTCTCCTCTATGCAGGCCGGGTCTGGCCGTCGCCCCACACGATCCATTTGGTGGATGTCAGTTCCGGTAGGCCCATCGGGCCGCGGGCGTGCAACTTCTGGGTCGAGATGCCGATCTCGGCGCCGAAGCCGAACTGCTCACCGTCGGTGAAAGCGGTCGACGCATTGACCATCACCGCGGCGGCGTCCACCTGCTCCGAGAAACGCTGGGCCGCAGCAAGGTTGGTGGTGACGATGGCCTCGGTGTGCCCGGTGCCGTACTCGTTCACGTGCGTGATAGCCCCGTCCACTCCATCAACAATGGCCACCGCCATGTCCAGCGACAGGAACTCGGCGCGCAACTCGTCCTCGCTCGGGTCCAGGTGGACCGTCACTCCGGCGTCCTGCAGCGCGGTCACCAGCCGGGGCAGCGCGGTGTCGGCGATGGCTCGGTCCACCAACAGGGTCTCGGCCGAGTTGCACACGCTGGGCCGGCGGGTCTTGGAGTTCAGCAGGATGCTCTCGGCCATGTCGAGATCAGCCGCTTCGTGCACGTAGACGTGGCAGTTGCCGACGCCCGTCTCGATGGTCGGCACGGTGGCGTCGCGCACGACGGCGTCGATCAGGCCGGCGCCGCCGCGCGGGATCACCACGTCGACCAGACCGCGGGCCTGGATCAGGTGGGTGACGCTGGCCCGGTCCTCGCTGGGCAGCAGCTGCACTGCGTCCTCGGGCAGCCCTTCGGCGGCCAGCGCCGACCGCAGCGCGATCACCAGGGCCTCGTTCGACCGGGCCGCCGACGAACTGCCGCGCAGCAGTGCCGCGTTGCCGGACTTCAGGGCCAGACCGAAGGCGTCGACCGTCACGTTGGGCCGGCTCTCGTAGACCATGCCGACGACGCCGAGCGGCACCCGCTGCTGACGGATTTGGAGGCCGTTGGGCAGGGTGCTGCCGCGCAGCACCTGACCGACCGGGTCAGGCAACCCGGCGACCTGGCGCAACCCGGCGGCGATGCCGTCGAGCCGTTGCGGGTTCAGGGCCAGCCGGTCGATCATCGCCTCGGCGGTACCGGCGGCACGTGCGGCGTCGATGTCCCCGGCGTTGGCGGCCAGCACGGCATCGGCGGCGGCCAGCACGGCGTCGGCCGCGGCGTGCAGCGCGCGGTTCTTGGCTTCGGTCGTCAGTGTGGCCAGCACACGCGACGCGACGCGGGCCCGCCGGGCGGCGTCATGCACCTGCTGGCGCAGATCGGTGTCCGTAGCTGCGTGCACACTCATTAACCCAGGGTAACGAGGTATCCGCGCTTCAGCCCGGTCGGGGCTACCGTGGCCGGGTGACTCGGATCACTGTGGTGGGCAGCGTCAACATGGACCTGGTGTTCGGCGTGGCCGACCTCCCGGAACCCGGGCAGACTGTGCTGGCGTCGGCGCTGCATTCGGAGCCCGGCGGCAAGGGCGGCAATCAGGCCGTCGCCGCGGCCCGCGCGGGTGCCGACGTCCGGCTGGTCGCCGCGCTCGGGACCGACGCCACCGGTACGACGCTGCGAAAGCACTTGCAGGACAACGGTGTCAGCCTGAACGGAACAGTCAGCCTGCCAGTCCCCAGCGGCACCGCGGCGATCATGGTCGGCAGCAGCCCCGACAACCCAACCGAGAACATGATCGTGGTGGCGCCCGGCGCCAACGCGCACCTGACCCTGGATTCCGCGCACGTGCGCGCGGTGGTGGCCGACTGCGAGGTGCTGTTGCTGCAGTTGGAGATCCCGGCGGCCACCGCGTTGGCGGCGGCGCGGCTGGCGAAGGACAGTGGTGCGAAGGTGGTGCTCAACGCGTCTCCGGCGGGCACCGACCCTGGCACCCTTGCAGCACTGGCCGCCGTCACCGATGTGGTGATCGTCAACGAAACCGAAGCCGCGGGGTGGCATTGGCCCGTCGCACATCTCGTGGTCACCCAGGGCGCCCGCGGCGCTCTGCTCCGGACCCCCGATGGCGAGACGCACGTCCCGGCGCCCGAAGTCGAGGCGGTCGACAGCACCGGCGCCGGTGACGTCTTCGCCGGCGTCCTGGCTGCGGGCTGGCGGGCGGACCCGGTTCGTGCCCTCCTGCGCGCCGTGACGGCAGGCGCGCTCGCCACGCTGACCCCCGGCGCGGGGAACTGCGCACCGTACGACGAGGCCATCGAGGATGCGCTGGGACCAGCCGACTGAGGAACGGGCCCCGGCGTACGGTATTTGACGCGCAGATCTACGCCACTTGGCCGATGATCTGCCGACCACATCGCCGGATAGTCGATGCACGACCATCGCAAGCGGTATCCCGAGCGTCTTCGACGTCGTGCTTCCGGCGATCGACTATGCGGGCGCGCGGGGCCCGGACGAGGCGCAGGCGATCCTCGGACCGGCACGTGCGCAGTCCCCGATCGCCATGGGGCCGCACGGACCGGAGGTGCTGACCTACGACCTCGCGCACGAGGTGCTGCGGGACCCGCGCTTCCGGATTCCCCAGGGCATGTTCCTGGTCGCTCGGGGGTCCCACACCGGACCCGACGTGATGCCACTGGGCCCTGCTGGGCACCCATCCCGACCTGGCCGGCCGCGCGGTCGAAGAGACCATGCGGCACTCCCCGATCGTCATCAGTTCATTGCGGATGGCCCGCGAAGACGTCGAACTGGCCGGAATGCTTTTCCCGCAGGAACTTTCCTGCAGGTGAACACCGGCGCGGCCAACCGCGACCCCGCCGTCTACGCCGATCCCGACCGCCTCGACATCACCCGCGAGGACGCCCCGGCGATGCAGACTTTTCGGCGCCGGGATGCACTACTGCCTCGGTGTGCATCTGGCCAAGATGGAACTGGCCGAAGCGCTCGCCCTGATGACCCAGCGCATGCCCAATGCACGCGTGACCGGGCCGGTGCCGTGGAAACCATTGGTGGGCTTGAGCGGACCGCTCACCCTGCCGATCGCCTTCGACCCCGTTGATCAGTCGTGCCGGGCGGCTTCCTGAGCGAGCCGCAGGCGCGCACTGCCGCCCTTGAACGCTCCGAAACCCGCGCGCTCGTTCAGATTCAGCAAATACTGCAGGTTGACGTGGCGTGGCCCTAGAATCTGACATTCAAATGGACGGCCACAAAGGAATCGCGGTGTCGCGGCGATTCTTCGTGCTCACAGTCGCCATCGCGGCCTTCTATGTGCCGCTCGCACTCAACTACACCTGGCCACTTTTTGCCCCCGGTATGTCGCGCTGGCAGGACGCCGTCAACACCGCTCTCAACGGCCACGGCTACGCCGTCGGCGACGGGTCCGTCGAATCGGTCCGCCACGGCGCCTACGCCGCACATCGCGTTGTCCTCATGGTCCACACGACGCTCGCCGGACTTGCCTTGGCGCTGGGACTGTTTCAGTTCTCGTCGCGGTTGCGCACCCGGCGGCCGACGGTGCACCGGTGGATCGGCCGCGGTTATCTCGCGCTGATGTCCGTCAGCATGCTGACCGCACTGGTGTTCCTGTACCTCACGCCGCCCGCCCAGCACTTCATCGGGCCGGCGTTCGAAACGCAGTTGCGCGCCTTGGCAATCGGCACACTCGGCAGCGCCTGGTACGCGGTTTACGCGATCCGCCGTCGCGACGTGATCTCGCACCAGGCCTGGATGACCTACGGCATCGCCCTGATGATGACGGCGCCGTTGCTACGGGTGATCTGGATCGGAATACAGCCACTGATCCCACAGCACGACCTGCTGACCAACATCGGTGTGGGCTCCATCGTCCTCGGCGTCGTCGCACCCGGCAGTGCCGTCTTCGCATTCATGCTGACGCATCGCCCGAAGGCAGACGCGAGCGTCGGTGCCGTTCCGACGTGGACCTACGGCGCTGCGGTCGCATTGGCCGTAGTCGGCTCCCTGGCATACGCCGGCCTGGTGGTCCGGCTGCCCGCGCCGATCCCGCACAGCCTCGCACTCTTTCACCTGGTGCCGGCCTGGATCACCATCGCACTCGCCGCGCGCGGGATTGTCCGCGCCCGTGCCGCGGGTGACGCCGCGCGCGAACGGCAGTGGCGTTGGCTCTTATGGGGTTTCGCCGCCGCGCCGACCGCTGCGAGCTTGTACGCGCAGATCGTGCCGCCGGTCTTCACGACGGCCGACGCCGTTCTTGCCGGCGGTATGGACGGCCCGGTCATCCCGATCACCATCAGCTTCGCGCTCGTCGTGCACGCGGCGGCGCGGGCTCGGCGCCGGACCGACGACGACCTTGATGAGCCGAACGTGCTCGCCGTCGCCTGAGCGCCCGCCCGGGCAAGTTATCCACAGAACGCGATTCATCCACAATCGGTGCCTGCCAGAAAGTTTGAGTCAGTAGACGTCGCTAGAATCGAAAGCATGTTCGAACCGTTGGTTGTCGAAACCAGGGCAGCTGACGACGCTTCCCTGGTCGACATGATGACCAGCGCCACCCGCGCCGAAGCCCAGCACGCGGCCCACCGCCTGGCCGCCATCGCCGAACTCACCCACCGCCGCTGCACCGACTACGAAGACCGCGACCTCTGGGCGTGCGACGGCTGGGATGCCGCAGCAAGCGAGATCGGCGCTGCCCTCACCATCAATCGGTGGCAGGCCGCCAGCCAGATGCAGCTCGCTTTGGCCTTGCGTGACCGCCTCCCCGAAGTGGGTGCCCTGCTCGCCGCGGGAGAGTTGTCCCTCGGGTTGGTCACGCAGATCTGCTGGCACACCGAGCACGTGCAAGACCCCGCCACGCTCGCCCTCATCGACATCGGCATCGCGGGCTCCGCTCACGAATGGGGACCGTTGTCGAAGGCCGACACCATTCGGCAGATCGACAGCTGGATCGAAAAATTCGACCCGGCCGCCGTCCGTCGCTCCCGCAACGCCGTCCGCGGGCGCGACGTCGAGTTCGGCAAGCCCGGCGACCCGGCTGGAGTCACGACCGTGTGGGCCCTCCTCCTGGCCACCGACGCCGCACTACTCAAGCGCACCCTCACCGCCATGGCCTACGAGGTCTGCCCCGACGACCCCCGCAGCCTCGCCCAGCGCCGCTCCGATGCGATGGGCGTTCTGGCCGCCCGCGGCGACCGCCTCCCGTGCCACTGCGGCCGACCCGACTGCCCTGCCGCCGGTGCCGATCCGCGCGCCGCGGCCGTCATCATCCACGTGCTGGCCGAGGCGGCTCCCGAACCAGTCAGCGACCCGCTGCTCGATGCCCCCGAGGTCACGCCCCCGGTCACGGCCGGCACCCCGGTCGCCGAAGCACTGGCGCCGACGCCCGAACCCGCACCCGTCGTCGACCAGAAGGCGGTCGGGTACCTGCCTGACGGGTCAGTCGTCCCGGCCGTACTGCTGGCAGACCTTGCCGCCCGCGGCGCCACCGTGAAAACGGTTACCACGCCCCAGGTTCCGGCCGACGGTCAACCGCGGTACCGGCCGTCGACCGCGCTCGACCATTACGTACGGATGCGGGACATCACCTGTATGCATCCCGGCTGCGACCACCCCGCCGTCGACGCCGACCTCGACCACACCATCCCGTGGCCGGCCGGATCGACCCATCCGGGCAACCTCACCCCCAAGTGCCGCAAGCACCACTTGGTGAAGACCTTCTTCACCGGACCCACCGGGTGGCACACCCGCCAAAACCCCGACGGCACCGTCGTCTGGACCGCGCCCACCGGACACGCCTACACCACCGTGCCCGGTAGCCGAATCCTGTTCCCCGACAAATACTTCCCCGAACAGTCACCACCGCCGGCGCCACCATCGGCCACGGCGACCACCAGCAACCAACCCGGCCGCGACCTCATGATGCCCACCCGCCGGCGCACCCGCATCGACGACCGCACTCGCCGTACCCGGCACGAACGCAAACTCAACTGGGCCGAGCTGCTGGAGCCTGAGTCGACCTCCGAAGCCAAACTCCAACTCGCCCAACAGCTCATCGACGGCGACAGCTCCCCACCGTTCTGACGTCCGGGGGACGTCTGAACGACCCGCTCAGTCCTCCGGAATGTTGCGCTCGATCTCGTCGAGCCAGATGCGCGCCGACATGTCCGATGGTGCGCGCCAGTCCCCGCGTGGCGACAGCGCGCCGCCGGCGGACACCTTCGGGCCGTTGGGCAACGCCGACCGCTTGAACTGGCTGAACGAATAGAACCGCTGGACGAAGACTTTCAGCCAGTGCCGGATGTCGGACAGCGAGTAGGCCACGTGCTCGTCGTCCGGGAAGCCGGCCGGCCAGTCACCGGCATCGACGTCCCGCCAGGCATGCCACGACAGGAACGCGATCTTCGACGGCCGGAAGCCGTACCGCAACACCTGGAACAGCGAAAAGTCCTGCAGCGCATACGGTCCCACCTTGGCCTGGCTGCTCTGCACTGCCTCGCCGTCGGCCGCCGGAACAAGTTCCGGCGTGATCTCGGTGTCCAGCACCGACTGCAGCACATCGTTGACGTCGTCGCTGAACTGCCCTGAGGAGATCACCCACCGGATCAGGTGCTGGATCAGGGTTTTCGGCACCCCACCGTTGACGTTGTAGTGCGACATCTGATCGCCGACGCCGTAGGTGGACCAGCCCAGGCCGAGCTCGGACAGGTCGCCGGTGCCCAGCACAATGCCGCCACGCTGGTTGGCCAGCCGGAAAAGGAAATCGGTCCGCAGCCCGGCCTGCACGTTCTCGAACGTCACGTCGTACACGGCCTCACCGCGCGCGAACGGGTGGCCCATCTCGGCGAGCATCAGCCGCGCGGTGTCGCGAATGTCCAGCTCGGAGAACGTGACCCCGAGTGTCTTCGCCAGGGCCGTGGCGTTGTTCTTGGTGTGGTCACCGGTCGCGAAGCCCGGCATGGTGAAGGCCAGGATGTCGCTGCGTGGCCGGCCCTCGCGGTCCATCGCCTTGGCCGCGACGATCAGCGCGTGCGTGGAATCAAGCCCACCGGACACCCCGATGACCACGGTCGGGAAGTTCAGGGCGCGCAGGCGCTGCTCCAGACCCGACACCTGGATGTTGTAGGCCTCGTAGCAATCCTGTTGCAGCCGGGCAGGGTCCGCCGGCACGAAGGGGAAGCGCTCGACCTCGCGGAGCAGGCCGATGTCGCCCGCCGGGGGCGAGAGCGTGAATTCGATACGCCGGAAGTCCGAGGTGCGGTCGGCGAACGTGCGGCGGTTGTCGTCGAATGTCCCCATCCGCAGCCGTTCAGCCGCCAGCAGCTCGGTGTCGACGTCGGCGACCGAGCGGCGCTCCCCCCGCGGGAAACGCTCGGATTCGGCCAGCAGCACACCGTTTTCGTAGATCATGGTCTGGCCGTCCCAGGCCAGGTCCGTCGTCGACTCGCCCTCCCCCGCGGCTGCGTACACGTATGCCGCCAGGCACCGCGACGACGCCGAGCGGGCCAGCAGCTTGCGGTCGTCGGCTCGACCGATGGTGATGGGGCTGCCCGACAGGTTCGCCAACACCGTCGCACCGGCCAGCGCGGCCGTCGCACTCGGTGGCACGGGTACCCACATGTCTTCGCAGATCTCCACGTGCAGCACGAAGTTCGGCAGGTCGGCAGCGGCGAACAAGAGATCACTGCCGAACGGGACGTCCACGCCGTTCAGGCGGATGGCGCCCTTGACATCGTCACCGGCGGCCACCTGACGCGATTCGTAGAACTCGCGGTAGGTCGGCAGGTACGACTTGGGCACCACGCCCAGGACCGAGCCACGGTGGATCACCACGGCGGTGTTGTAGATGCGGTGCCGGTACCGCAGCGGCGCACCGACCACCAGCACCGGCAGCAACTCGGCCGAAGCCTCGATGATCGTCGCCAGTGCCTCGGTCACCGACTCCAGCAGCGTCTCCGACAGCAGGATGTCCTCGATGGAGTACCCGGACAATGTCAACTCCGGGAACACCGCCAGCGCCACGGCTTCGTCATGGCACTCACGGGCCAGGCGCAGCACCGATGCGGCGTTGGTCCTGGGGTCCGCGAGCGCGGTGTGGTGCGTGCACGCGGCCACGCGGACGAATCCGTGCCGGTAGGCGGAGTAGAAGTCCACGCCACGATTGTCGCACCGACCCGTCGTGCAACTCCGTGGACGGCCTACCCTCGATGAGGTGCAGGCTCCTGAACTGGTCAATCTGCTGGCCGACCGGCGGCTCGCCGTGCTGACCGGCGCCGGCATCTCCACCGATTCGGGCATCCCCGACTATCGGGGGCCGGACTCACCGCCGAGCAATCCGATGACCATCCAGCAGTTCCTGTCGGGCCCGGCCTTCCGGCAGCGGTACTGGGCCCGGAACCACATCGGGTGGCGGCACATGGCCGGCCGCCAGCCCAACGCGGGCCACCGCGCTGTAGCCGCGCTGGAGCGCGCGGGTCTGGTCACCGGCGTCATCACCCAGAACGTCGACCTACTGCACACCAAGGCCGGCTCCCGGACCGTGGTGAACCTGCACGGCACCTACGCGCAGGTGATCTGCCTCAGCTGCGGCGACACCGTGACCCGGGCGGCGCTGGCCGTCGAACTCGAACGGCTCAATCCCGGGTTCACCGAACGGGCCGAAGTCGGCAGCATCGGCGTGGCACCCGACGCCGACGCCATCGTCGACGACACCACCACGTTCCGGTACCTGGACTGCCCCGACTGCGGCGGCATCCTCAAACCGGACATCGTGTATTTCGGCGACAGCGTGCCGAAAGACCGCGTGCAGCAGGCGTACTCCCTGATCGACGCAGCCGACGCGCTGTTGGTCGCGGGATCGTCGCTGACGGTGTACTCGGGCTACCGCTTCGTCCGGCACGCGGCCGCCGCCGGCAAGCCCGTCGCGATCATCAACCGCGGCATCACCCGCGGCGACGACCTGGCCACCGTGAAGATCGACAGCGGCTGCTCGGAAATCCTCGCCCTTCTGGCGAGCGAATTGGCGGTTCAGAACCTGTCGGGATGCCAGTAGACGTCCTCCGGCGCACCGGACAACGCGTTGTCCACGGCTTCCCGGCCCTGCATGTAGCCGTAGTCCTGGTTCGACGACTCGTAGCGCCAGCCACCGAACCGGCCGCGGCTGTAGAAACCGTGCGCACGCAGCCGCTCGTCGATGGTCCGTACGATGCCGTCGCGGCCAAGGGTCGGCACCGGGTAACCCATCGGCACATCCTGCACGAACCGGCTCACGACGTACTCGGGCTCGGCGCCCAGCGCCCGCAGTGATTCCTCGGTGCGCCGCACCGCATCGTCGGCGGTCAGCGGTTGCCCGGGCAACAGCGGCACTTCGCACAAAACGTTCCAGCGGCCGTCGCCGGCATTGGCGGGGTCGTAGTTGTTCAGCATCGTGGCGCGGTACCACGGCACGGTGAGATCTGGGCAGTACAGCCACGTCTTGTCGGCCAGTGCCTCCGGTGCGGGACCGCGGTAGCCCAGGCCGACCGCGTAGATACGACTGGCGCACAAGGTGTTTCGCTCGGCTGTCCCCGCGGCACCGGCGCCACCGAGCCAATCCCAGGCAGTCGTCAGCGGCGCCGAGCTGACGCAGTGGTCGTACGCCACGGTCGACCCGTCGTCCAGCGTGGCGATCCGGCGGGCCACATCGATGTCGACCACGCGGGTGCCCAGCCGCACCGTGCCGGGCGCCAGCATGCGGTCGTGGACGCCCTGCCACAGCGCGCCGGTGCCGCCGATCGGATACGGGAAACTGCCCGCGGGTCCGGTCGCCGACCCGGCCAGACCGAGACGCGGCACGTTCGGCGCGGCGCTACCGCTGCGCAACGACGTCCATTCGTGGTCGATCTGTTCGAGTGGAGCCGTCCACATCTTGTAGTTGTAGGGGCCGAAAAACTCGTCAAAAAGTTTGCCACCGAAATTGGTCCGGTAATAGTCGGCGAGGTTGTGCAGCGGCGCGTCCGGGTACAGGTCGGTGGGCATCTCGGTGAGTTGCTGCTGGATGGGCGTGGGCACCAGGGCCTGCGGCCCGCTGCCATCCAGCCACACCCACCCGTTGCGGGCGACGTCGTTCATCTTCACGCCGGAGACGTCGACCGCCCGGTCGAATTCCGCGAAGTGGCTGTGCAGCACATGGCCGCCAAGATCCCAGGTGAAACCGTGTGCGTCGCGTACCGAGGTGGCCATGCCACCGACCTGTTCGCCGGCGTCCACCACCAGATGGTCGATCCCGAGTTCGGTCAGCCGGACCGCAGCGCCCAGCCCCGTCGGACCGGCCCCGACTATGAGAAAGGTCGGCACAGGGTCAGAAATCGACGACCAGTCGGGCCGGCTCGAATCCTTCGGCGAATGTGCGACGGCACAGGAAGCCGTAGTGCTCAGCGGAACTGCGCACCCAGGAGGCGCTGACCTTTTCGCTGGCCTCCGCCTGCGACACGTGCGACATCAGCGCTTCGATCTTCTTGTCCAGAGAGTCGGAGATGTCGACGAAGGCCGTCGGATTGAAGCCGATGGCAGACGGCCCGCCATACGTCATGATCGACGACACCCACCGCGCAGCACCGAGGGTGCATCGCGAAACCACCCGGTGGTCCTGGTGACTGTCGTTGGCAGTGTGGGTGTAAACGATTGTGGCAGCAGACTTTTCGATGGCATCTTCGATCAGGTGCACCAGCTCGAACTCCTGCAGCGAAACGCGGCAGTCGCCGAAACCCTGCCCCCACAGCAGCTCGTGGACGCCCAGCACCTCGACCGCGCGGAGTTGTTCGCGCACCCGCTCCTGGGAGTCGCCCGGCCCCTCCTCGCCGCGGGTCACCACCAGCATCGTGACCCGGTCGCCGGCCGCTACATGCTTTGCCAGCGCGCCGCCGCAGCCCAGTTCGATGTCATCGGGATGCGCGCCGACCGCCAGCACCGACTGTCTCGCCATGCCCCCTCAATTCTGTTTGCTGCGTGCGTGTTGAAGGCAGCATAACCCTAATTTAATAGGTCGGCCTTCTTCAGCAGCGAAAACACCGAATGAGGAGTCGATTCTAGCCAAACACACACAAAGTCGACGTCAAATTGCTACCAGGTCATCGGCGTGCACCGCAGGCCGGCGCAGCTCCACCGGTAGTTCTGGCGTGGACCGGCCGATGATGCCCGCGAGCTCGGCATCGTCGTACGCCACGACGCCGCGCGCCACCGCGTTGCCGTCGGGACCGTGCAACTCGACGACGTCGCCGCCGTGAAAGCGGCCCGCGACCGCGGTGATCCCGGCGGGCAGCAAGGATTTTCTTTGCCGGACCACAGCCTGCACCGCACCGGCATCCAGGGTGATGGTCCCCGTCGTCTCCGCCGCGTAGCGCACCCAGAACCGTCGCGCCGACATGCGCTCGGGACGCGCGGCGAAGACCGTACCCACCGAGGCGTCGGTCAGTGCGGCGGCGGCGTCGCTGGCCGCGGCCAGCAGCACCGGGACGCCGGCGTCCGCGGCCAGCAGCGCCGACGACAGCTTGGAGGCCATTCCGCCAGTGCCCAGGTGACTGCCGCCTGTCGCCGACACCCCGTCGAGGTCGCCCGACGCGGCGACCTCCGGGATGAAGCGCGCATTGCCCTTTCGGGGGTCGGAGTCGTAGAGGCCGTCGATATCGCTCAGCAGGATCAGCGCGTCGGCGCCGACCAGCTGCGCCACCAGGGCCGACAGCCGGTCATTGTCGCCGAATCGAATCTCGTTGGTGGCCACCGTGTCGTTCTCGTTCACGATCGCCACCGCGTGCAGCGCCCGCAGCCGGTCCAGCGTGCGCTGGGCGTTGTTGTGCTGCGCCCGTTGCGCGATGTCATGTGCGGTCAAGAGCACCTGCCCGACGGTCCGGTCATACCGGCCGAACGCCGCACTCCACGAGTTGACGAGGGCCACCTGTCCCACGCTGGCCGCGGCCTGCTTGGTGGCGAGGTCGGTCGGGCGTCTGGTCAGGCCGAGCGGCTCGATCCCGGCGGCGATGGCGCCCGACGAGACGATCACGACGTCCGACCCGGCCTTCATGCGCTTCTCGATGGCATCTGCGAGCGTCGCCAGCCGGCCCGCGTCGAACATGCCGTTCGGCGCGGTGAGCGCGGTCGTCCCGATCTTGACGACGACGCTGCGCGCGGTGCGCACCGCCTCGCGGTGCGCCGAGGGCACCGCGTCGGGGCTGTGCGTCACGACTCGCCCTCAGGGTCCTCCGCTGACCGGCGGCGTTCTTTACGGGCCGCCTTACGTTCCGCGGCACCGATGCGATCGGTCTGCTCCAGACGGATGTCGGTGCCGCGACCGGACATCTGCGTGTCCACACCCGCGGGCGTCTGCGGCTCCCAGTCGAAGGTGACGTCACCGATGGTCACCGCGCAGCCCGCGCGGGCGCCCTTCTTCAACAGCTCGTCTTCGACGCCGAGGCGCGCCAGTCGGTCACCGAGGTAGCCGACCGCTTCGTCGTTGTCAAAGGCCGTCTGGGCGATCCAGCGTTCCGGCCGGGTGCCGCGCACGATGAAGCCGCCGGTGCCGTCCGATTCGACGGTGAAGCCGGTCTCGTTGACCGCGATGGGCCGGATGATCGGCCGACGCGGTGCCACCACGGGTTGTGCGGCGCGGTACGCCGCGACCATGTCCCACAGCGCGAACGTCAACGGGCGCAAGCCATCTCGGCTGACGGTCGAGATTTCGTAGACCGGCCAGCCGTACTTGGCGGCCACCTCTTCCTTGACGAAATCGGCGAGTTCGCGGGCGTCGGGCACATCGATCTTGTTGAGCAGCACCGCGCGGGGGCGCTCGGCGAGGTCACCCAGGGTCGAATCCCCTTGCAGCGTCGGCGTGTACGCGGCCAACTCGGCCTCGAGCGCCTCGATGTCGGAGATCGGGTCGCGGCCCGGCTCCAGCGTGGCGCAGTCGACCACGTGGACCAGCACGGCGCAACGTTCGATGTGCCGCAAGAAGTCCAGGCCCAAACCGCGGCCCTCAGAGGCACCGGGAATCAGGCCCGGGACGTCGGCGACGGTGAAGGTGTTGTCACCCGCCGAGACGACACCCAGGTTGGGCACCAGAGTGGTGAACGGGTAGTCCGCGATCTTCGGCTTGGCGGCCGAAATGGCGGACACCAGAGACGATTTGCCGGCCGACGGGAACCCGACCAGACCGACGTCGGCGACCGTCTTGAGTTCGAGGGTGAGATCGCGGATCTCGCCCTTCTCCCCCAGCAGCGCGAAACCGGGCGCCTTGCGCGCCCGCGACGCCAGCGCGGCGTTGCCCAGCCCGCCGCGACCACCCGCGGCAGCCTCGAAGCGGGTACCGGCACCGACCAGGTCGGCCAGCATGCGGCCCTGATCATCGAGCACGACGGTGCCGTCGGGCACGTGGACCTCGAGATCGGTACCGGCGGCGCCGTCCCGGTTACTCCCCGCGCCGGGCTTACCGGACGGGGCATCGACATGCGGACGGAAGTGGAAGTCCAGCAGCGTGTGCACCTGCGGGTCGACGACCAGGACGATGCTGCCGCCCTTGCCGCCGTTACCGCCGTCAGGCCCACCGAGCGGCTTGAATTTCTCCCGATGTACCGATGCACAGCCATTGCCGCCGTTACCGGCGCGCGCGTGGATCACCACACGGTCAACGAACCGGGGTGCCATCTGACGTCCTCTCCCTCACACGAACCAAGTCCCCGTCGCTTCGCTCGCCCCAGGAACACTTCCCCGTCACCAGGGAAAAAGAAAAGCTGCCACGAGGCGAAACCTCGTGGCAGCTTCACACCTCGTGGAAAAGGTTAGGCCTCGACCGGGACGATGTTGACCGTCTTGCGGCCACGCTTGGCGCCGAAGAGCACCGAGCCGGCAGCCGTGGCGAACAGGGTGTCGTCGCCACCGCGACCGACGTTCACGCCGGGGTGGAAGTGAGTGCCGCGCTGACGGACGAGGATCTCGCCGGCCTTGACGACCTGGCCGCCGAAGCGCTTGACGCCGAGCCGCTGGGCGGCTGAATCGCGACCGTTACGAGAGCTGGACGCGCCCTTTTTGTGTGCCATGTCTGTTCGCTCCCTTACTTACTTGATGCCGGTGACCTTGACGACCGTCAGCTGCTGACGGTGGCCCTGGCGCTTGTGGTAGCCGGTCTTGTTCTTGAACTTGTGGATGCGGATCTTCGGGCCCTTGGTGTGCTCGAGCACCTCACCGGTGACGGCAACCTTGGCCAGCGCGTCGGCACTGGTGGTGACCTTCGCACCCTCGACCACGAGAGCGACGGGCAGAGACACCGAGGCGCCCTGCTCAGCGTCGAGCTTCTCGATCTTGACCACGTCACCGACGGCAACCTTGTACTGCTTGCCACCGGTCTTGACGATTGCGTACGTGGCGTTATCGGCTGCCATCGTTGGTGTTCCTCTGTTCTTCGTTCGTCTACTGCGGGGCGCGCGCCACCCGAAGGATGGCGAGCACTGGTCTTAGGTTGGAGCGGCGCGGGGCACCCGCAGCATCTCCATGTCGCCGGTGTCAGCCAGGCGACAACTGGTCAAGGGTACGTGACCAGTTAATCGAGGGTCAAACCGCGTGGACCCTCACGGCATCAGCCATCGACACCTCCGACCGGCGGGCCGGCGGGCCGAGCCGCGGCACGCCGCCGCTGCCGGACCACGGGAGCCTGGGCGACGACCGGTTCAGCGGGCTGATCAGCCTCTTCCTCGTCGTCGTCCTCATCATCCGAATCGTCGTCATCCGAGTCGTCGTCATCCGAGTCGTCGTCGTCCTCATCGTCCGAGTCATCGTCGTCGGCGTCATCGTCGGCGTCGTCGCCCTCGTCGTCGAGGTCCAGCTCGTCGCTGTCGTCGTCGCTGTCCTCGAAGTCCTCGTCGAGTTCGACTTCGAGTTCGTCGTCTTCCGAGTCCTCGTCGTCCTCGGCCTCGTCAGCGTCGTCGGCGTCCAGGTCGTCATCGGCCTGGACCAGCGCACCCCGGGCGGACTCGAGCGCGTCGCCATCGGCTGATTCGTCCGCGATGTCCTCGGCGACCTCGTCCTCGTCGAGTTCGTCCTCGTGCTTGCCGTTCGCCGCCGCCATGGCCTTGAACATCGGGTGTTCACCCTGCGGATGCGGCGGCACCTTGGCCACCTGTGGCTCTTCTTCGGGGCGCGGAGCGGCCTTCTTGGCCCGCTTGCTGCGCCGGCCGCCACCACCACCGTTACCGGCGGCGGGCTCGGCCTTGCGGTTGTTCGGGGCTGCGGTGTCCACCGGATCGACATGCAGCGTGATGCCGCGGCCCGCGCAGTGCGGGCACGTCGTGGAGAACGCTTCGATGAGACCGGTGCCGAGCCGC
>Ga0207658_10001689_pt1 | contig 16753 bp, 13 predicted proteins | sample KBSS33metaG_FD_184322 | JGI IMG/M metagenome (GOLD analysis project Ga0207658, IMG submission 184322) | Switchgrass rhizosphere microbial communities from Kellogg Biological Station, Michigan, USA - KBS S3-3 metaG (SPAdes) (version 2) | ecosystem: Host-associated > Plants > Roots > Rhizosphere...
CATCATGACGGGCCTGGCCCAGATCATGGCCGACGAGTTGCGCGTCGCATGGAGTCAGGTGAAGGTGGTTCATGCGCCAGTCGATGCGGCACATGGGGGCGCGAACGCGAGTCCGTACGGCCGGTTCACCGGTGGCAGCCTGAGCACGCGCCTGTTCGCTCCGGGAATCCAGCAAGCGGCAGCCAACGCGCGCGAGATGCTCGTGACTGCGGCCAAGTCGATGGGCCTGAGCGGCAGCCTCAGCGCAAGCAATGGCGCGATCACCAATGGGACGTCGTCGTTGACCTACGGCGCGCTTGCGTCCGCCGCGGCCAAGGTGGTGCTCCCGGGCAACGTGCCGCTGAACCAGTACCCGCGCAGCTTCGTCGGCACCTCCGCCGCACGGCTCGACATCCCGGCCAAGATCACCGGCGCCGCGCAGTTCGGCATCGACGTGTTCCTCCCCGGCATGGTCTTCGCCGCGGTCCGACATGCGCCCGCGATCGGCGGTACTGTGGGCAACGTCGGCAGCAAGCCGGCGGGCGCGCTTGCCGTGGTGCCGGTGAGCACCAGGCCCGGTCAGGCCGCGAACGGGGTGGCGGTGGTCGCAACCAGCACCTGGGATGCGATGCGAGCCGTGAAGAGCCTGGCGGTCAACTGGATCGCGCCGGTCGATGCGGCGAGCAACGATTCCAGTGCGATCGCTGCACGAGCCGTCTGGCTGATGACCAATGGCACGCCAGTCGTCGCGGCCCAGAGCCCGAACGTCGCCCACTTGGCCACCGGGCTGGCGGCCCCCAACGCGGCCATCAATTCGACCTATTCGCTCCCCTTCCTGGCGCATGCCGCGATGGAGCCGTTGAACTGCACGGTGCGCTTCTCGCCGGGGGCACCGGCCACCTGCGAGATCTGGGCGCCGACCCAGGCGCCCGACCTCGTGAGCATCACGGCCCAGGGTCTTTGCCCGACGGGTACGGTGGTCAAGGTCACCAACACCTTGGCCGGCGGCGGCTTCGGTCGCAAGTTCGAGCAGGACTTCATTCGCGAGGCCGTCCAGGTGGGTTTGGCCTGCCCAGGCAAACCCGTCAAGCTGACCTGGCCCCGCGAGCAGGACTTCAGCTACGACCAGTTTCGGCCCATGGCCCTGTCGCGCATTCAGGCCGCGGCGTCGCCCGCGACCGGCAAGATCACCGCCTGGAATCACCGCATCGTGACGCCGTCGATTGCGGCGCAGCGCGGCGGAAGCCCAGGAGCGCTCGACACATCCGCGGTGGACGGTGCGGTGGAACTGGCCTACGCGCTCGATCCGTGCCTGGTCGAATACGTCCGCCACGACACGAGCTTGCCGGTGGGCTACTGGCGCTCGGTGGGCATGTCGCTGAACACCTTTGCCGTGGAGAGCGCGGTCGACGAGTTGGCGTCCGCGATCGGGGCCGATCCGATCCAGTTTCGCCTGAACAACCTCAGCGACCAGCGCATGATCAACGTGCTGGTGGCGCTGAAGGGATTGTCCAACTGGGCCACCACGCCAGCCGCCGGACGCGCGCGCGGCGTCGCCATCGCCAAGGGCTTCGGCAGCTGGATCGGCCAGGTGGCGGAGATTTCGGTGAACGCCACCTCGGGCGCCGTGACCGTCTACCGCGTGTCGACGGTGATCGACGTCGGGACGGCCGTCAACCCGGATGCGATCAAGGGGCAGGTTGAAGGCGCGGTGGCCCAGGCGATGGCCGCAACGCTCTGGGTACAGCAGACCTTCGTCAACGGCGTTCCGCAGAACACGAACTACAACAAGTACCGGACCGTAAAGCTGAAGGACATGCCGCAGGTCGACGTGCTGATCCTGCAGGGTGGCGGCGTCGGGGGCGTCGGAGAACCCGGCGTGCCGTGTGTGGCACCGGCCATCGCCAATGCCTTTGCCCGGCTCAAGGGCGAGGCCCTCCGGCGGCGCTCGCTGCCGTTCTTTCCCGGTACCACCATGGGCGGCCTCTGATGGCCTGAGCGCCGCCCCTGGCGCGGGGCGACGACGGCCAGCGCCGGCACAAGCGTTTGAAGTCGCCGGTCGGGGCGGCCCTTGCCGTTGCACGGGGTGAGCTCGATTCCGGGCTCGCTACGCGGTTCGGTACGGCGCCTGCTATACTGCGCGGCTACGCGGCTGTAGCTCAGCTGGATAGAGTACTTGGCTACGAACCAAGGGGTCGTGGGTTCGATTCCTGCCAGCCGCACCATAAACGACAAGGGTTAGCAGGTAAGCGCCTGCTAACCCTTTGTCTATTTTGCTGCACCGAGACCGCCAAAGTCCTCCTTGCTCAACGGTGACGTGGGCTTGAGCACCAGGTGGCCCCTTCAGGCTCCAATGCCAAATGGTCGAGCACGCGAATCTCGTCGAGACCAAGCGCGCCCCTGCACCGTAGGCTGGCGAAGCTAGCTGACCACGTCTGTTCACCGGCAAACAAGCACCAAGAAGGAGGTTCGTATCGGCAGCTGGTGAAGGCGCCTCGCGCACCAACGACTTGAAAATGTCGGTCGCCGCGCGCTGTGCGCGGCGCACAGAGACCGCTTGAGGGCATGAACGAAGAACGGGGCGCAACGCCCCGTGTTTCTAGTCCGCCCGCGTCGGTACGAGCCCTCGATGGGCCGACCCATTCAAGGGTCGTTCGATCAGGTGCTCTTGCGGCGACGCGCCACGAACGCCATGGCGCCCAGGCCCGCGAGCATCAGCGCGTAGGTCTCGGGTTCCGGAACCGGGGCCGCCACAGCCATTTCGAAGGCGATCTGGCCGGTCTTGATGGTCATCGTGTTCAGGACGCCCTCAATCGCCGTGAACGTGATCCACTGGGTGTTGGCATTCGAACTGTTGGCCACGGCACCGAGAATGCTGGAGCCAGTCATGAAGGCACCGCCGTTGAAAGAAACGGCGTTGCTGGGATCCGGCGAGCCCCACAGGAAGCTGAACGACGTAACGCCGTGCAGATCGATCGTCGCCGCGAAGCCGGGGTTGACGACCAGGAACGTGCTCGAGTCGCCCAGCGGCGCCAGGTAGACGTTGGGAACGCTGGTGCTCTGAATCGAGAAGCTGCCCGCCGGGCTCACGTCTGCCGGGATCGGAGCTGCGTAGCTGCCTGGGCCGACGCCGGTACTGAAGCTCTGCGCGTTCGCGGCGGCGGACGCGGCCAGCGCCGCAACAACCAGTAGAGTCTTTCCAAATTTCATGGTGAACCTTATTCGTGGAGTTGAAGGGCCGTGCAACCGGCTTGAGACATGGACCGCACAGGTCTTGTTTATAAGCGAGGCCGCTCGAAATCGATTCCCCGCAACTGAGGGGTGAGCTACTGATCGAGACGATCCACGCGCTTGCACCGATGAGCTCGCCGCTCGGTCGACACCGTTCCGACCATCGTTTGACGCTACTTGCGGGGAAGGCGTCGAGTGTGACGCTCGAGCCGACCGAGTGACAGGTCTCAGGCGCAGCGATCGCCGGTTCGGGCGTCCGACTGCGACCCATCTCCGCCTTTCGTGCGGCCAAAGCCGCGCCCGAAAGGCGACCTTAGACGCCAGAGCTGAGTGCCGGAAAACTGGCGAAGCGGCGCTCAGCGCGCTGCTGCGGCTGGGCGTCGCACCCTTATCTCGTCACCGACTTCAATGACCATCAAGTCCTCTCCCACCTCCAGCGGCCCCGCGTAAGTCTTTCGCGTGGGCGGAATGAGATCTTGCTCGCTCGCGGAGGGGCGCCCGATGTGGGAGTACACCGCCAGCCTTGGCTTCACCCTCGAAAAGACCTCTCCTGCCTGCTCCGGCGTGGTGTGATGGGCGATGATGATCTTCGCCCGTTCGGGCCGCTCTTCGGCGCGGCGGTATGTTTCGGGTGCGACCACCTCGTGAACCAAGAGATCAACACCCTCAGCATGCCGGATCAGGCTTTCCGAGAAGCGCGTGTCTCCGGACAGCACCACTGAGCGTCCCGCGTAGTCGATGCGGTATCCGAAGGCGGGCTGCACCGGAGCATGATCAACATCGAACGCGATGATCTTCACGCCGTTCTTCTCGTACGCGAATCCCTCGGCAATATCGCTTGCTCGGATGACGGCCCCTTCAGGCGAAGCGTGCTCGTCGAACTGACGGACTTTGATGTCGTACTCGTAGGCCTGCGCAAGGAGCGACATCATCTTCGTCGTGCCCTTGGGACCCCACACTAAGAGCGGTGTATCGCGGTTCGAGGTGAGCCATCCCGTCAGCCACAGGTCTGGAAAACCGACCACGTGGTCCGAGTGCAAATGCGTCAGAAAGACGCCATTCACGTCGCGCCAACTGACCTGCGACTGTACGAGCCGTTGAAGAGATCCCCGACCAGCGTCGAACAGGAATTTCTGCCCACCGGCCTCCACCAAAATGCTCGGGCCGAATCGATTCATGACAGGCGCAGGTGTACCGGTACCCAGCAAGGTGACCCGAACCTCCTGGCAGCGAGCAGCGCCAGAAGCACACGCGACCACCAGCATCGCGATCCAGATCACTTTGCGACTCGCGCCGGCAGACATGGGGATGCTCCTCGATGGTCAAGAACAGCGGACGAATTCAGCAGTCATACGCGTTCCGCGCATGCGATGAGGCATTGAGCGGGCGGCAGACGCCATCCCTAGCACCGAAGACGTCCTGATGACCAGCTGGGTGCCAGGAACTGGACATTGCCCCAACGCCCGCTCATGGCCGACAGCGGCGCACCTCGGCTCTCGACCGCTGCCTCAGTCGAGCAACGCCCGGAGTCGGCGCTGCACGCGGATGATTTCGGCCATCTCCACGTCGACCAGGATGCGTAAGTCGACATCCAATTGAGGCGAACGTTCTGGGTTCGCGGTCAAGTGCTTTTCGACAGCCCCACAGGACGCAGCAAGTCTCAGGGCGCCGAGTTGGCCGGCCGCGCTCTTGAGCTTGTGTGCAGCGAACCGGAGCCGCTTGGCGCCGCCAGCGCTGCGGATGTCCCGCTCCGTGGACTCGAGTGCCGACTCGAGTGAAAGCTGGAACATCGACAAGACTTCGCGGACCACCCCATTGGCGCCGGTCGGGTCCAACTCTCCGATGACGGACAGGGTCGTGACGTCAAAGGCTTTCCCGAGCTCGGTTTGGCCCCACTCCGACCACTTCACGACTGCGCGAACTCGCAGTACCAGTCTCTCGCGGTCACTCGACGCTCGAATTTGAATGCGCCTGAACTACCCGCGCGGCATGCGAGTCGGATCGGACTCGTTGCGCTAATCCGCATTGCCAGTCACTCCGGCAACGCCGCCAACACCTGTCCCGAGCCGACGACAAACCCGAAGCACTTGCGCACGTTCCACAAGGTGGCTTCGGTGCAGAACGCAGGCGACGTGGTGGCGCAGCAGTCGTCTAGCAGCACGCAACCGTAGCCGAGAAAGTTGGCGTCCGTCAGCGTGCACATCACGCATTGGTCGGTGTTGACCCCGGCGAAGAGAATCGTGCGCGTGCCCAGGTTGCGCAGGATCGAATCGAGCGGCGTGTCCCAGAAGCCGCTGATGCGGTACTTGTCGACGCAGATGTCGTGCGCTGCAATTTCCAGTTCGTCGACGACCGCAGCCGCCCAGCTGTCCTTCTGCAGCACCCGAGCGCCATGGCCGGGCAACGGCTCGCCGAGGCCGATCCCCTGTCCTTGCGGCTTGTACAGGTGATGCTGGTTTGGCGGCATGTTGGCAAGGTCCGGCCGGTTGCCCCAGTTGACCCAGACCACGCGTCCGCCGGCGGCACGCCAACGCGGCAGCAGACCTTGCAGCGGCGCGATCGGTGCGCGGTCGGGTCGGAAGTCGGCACCGAGGTGGTCGACCCAGCCGCCGGGAGCGCAGAAATCGTTCTGCATGTCGATCACCATCAGCACCGTGCGTTCGAGGTCGAATGTCACCTGCTGCGGCGTGCTGGCGATCGTGATCGGCCGCGGCGGCGGACCGGGCTGCGCCAAGTCGACGCGTGTGGCGCCGGCCTGCCAGCGCGTGGCGCCGAAGGTTCCCAGCGGGTGGAGTATCTCGAGGTTGTCCATCGCAGCTCCTTGGGCAGTCGTCGCGTACTTCCGTCGGGGCTCACCGCTGGTACGCGCGAGTCAGGTTCACCGGAGCCGTCTGCCGGCCCACGAGCCCGCCGACCGCCACCAGCGCCATCAGGTACGGCAGCATGATCAGCAGTGCGGTCGGCAGCTTCACCCCCATCGCGGGCAACTGGAACTGCAGTGCGGTCGCAGCGCCGAAGAACAGGCAGGCCAGCAAGGTGCGGCCGATCTTCCAGTTGCCGAAGATCACGGCGGCCAACGCGAGATACCCGGAGCCATTGGTCATGCCTTCGGTGAAGGTGTGGATGTCGCCGATCGACAGGAAGCATCCCGCCAGCCCCGACATCGCACCGGTGAACAGCACGGCCCCGTAGCGCACGCGGTTCACCGAGAGTCCTGATTTGTCGACCGCGCGCGGCTCGGCCCCGACCGCGCGCACTGCCAGCCCGATCGCGGTGTCGCGCAACACCCAGGCCACGATGCCGACCAGCACCAGCCCGGCATACAGCAGCCATGTCTGGCGGAACACCGCGTCGCCCAGCACGGCGATGTCGCCGAGCCCGGGCGGCGACCATCGTGCGAGGCCCGGGATTTCGGTGCGGGAGTGACGGCCGAGGATCTCGCGGTAGGCCACCGTCGTCGCGCCCAGCACGAGGATGTTGATGCCGATGCCGGTGACGATCTGGTTGGCGCGCAGCGTGATGCTGAGCCAGGCCTGCAGCAGCGCGACCGGCAGCGCTGCCAGCACGCCGATCAACAGGCCGAGCATCGGGCTGCCGGTGGCCCAGGCGCCGAGCGCGCCACCGAATGCCGCCGCCAGCATCATCCCCTCGACGCTCATGTTCAGCACACCGGCGCGTTCGCTCACCAGCTCGCCGGTGGCAGCCAGCACCAGCGGCATGGCCAGCCGAAGGCTCGAGCCGACGAAGACCGCGCCCATCTCTTCGGTCATCTCGAGGCCTCCTTGCGGCTGTCGATCCAGAACGCGGTGCCGGCCAGCATCAGGATGATCAGGCCCTGGATCACCAGCACGACCGCACTCGGCACGCCGGCTTCGAGCTCCATGTTGATGCCGCCGGAGCGCAGGAAGCCGAACAGCAGCGCAGCAGCGATCACGCCCGCAACCGAGCCGCGCGCCAACAGCCCGACGACGAGCCCGTCGAAGCCATAGCCGGACGAGAAGCGCGCCTTCAGGCTGCCCTGGTCGCCCTGCAGCATGAAGGCGCCCGCGAGTCCTCCGCAGGCGCCGGCGAGGAACAGCACCAGCACGATGGTCGGCGCGATGCGCATGCCGGCACGCCGTGCTGCCAGCGTGTTGAGCCCGATCGCGCGCAGCCGCAATCCCCAGACGGTCTTGTCGAGAGCGACGGCGGCCAGCGCCGCAATCAGCAGCGCGATCGGCAGCCCCCAATGCAGCGGCGTGTCGGCGGCGGCGTTGAGCAGCGGCAGCTTGGTGACATCCGGAATCTCCAGTGATTCAGGCAGCGTGGCGGTGGTCGTCATCGGCTGGCGCAGCAGCGATTCGCTTTGCACGGCGCCATAGACCAGCCAGATCGCGATGAACGACAGCAGCAACGTGCTGATCACTTCATTGGTGCCCGCCTTGGCCTTCAGCACGCCCGCGATGCCGCCCCACAGGCCGCCGACGAGCGCGGCCACCGCCATCGGCGCGATGAACGACAGCGGCGCGGGCAGCGCGGCTGCGCCACCATAGAGACTGATCGCGGTGGCCGCGATGCCGCCGACCGCGATCTGGCCTTCTCCACCGACGTTGGTCAAGTTGGCGCGTTGCGCGATCACGAAGCCGACGCCGACCAGGCCGAGCGCGAGCGCGCGGTTGATCGACGCCGCGATCGCGTACGGTGAACCCCAGGCGCCGTCGGCGAACGCCGCCAGCGCCTTGGGCACCGAGACGCCGATGCCGACGACCAGCGCCATGCCGCACAAGGTGGCGGCGAAGACCGCGACCAGCGAAACCAGGATCGCCGGCCGCGCGAGCAGCCGCGCCCGCATCGACGAAGACCAATGCACCAGCGCATTCATGCCGACTGCCCCGCCATCATCGTGCCGATACGTTCACGCGCACCCGGTTCCGCAGCGGCGCAATGGCCCATCACGCGGCCGCGGTAGAGCACGACGATGCGGTCGGCCACGCCGAGAAGTTCATCGAGTTCGGAAGAGATCAGCAGCACGCCCACGCCGCGCTGGCAGGCGGCCCGGATCTGGCCGTAGACCGCTTCGACGGCGCCGACGTCGAGGCCGCGCGTCGGCTGTGCCGCGAGCAGGAAGACGAGGTTCGCGGTCGTCAGTTCACGTCCCAGCACCGCCTTCTGTTGATTGCCGCCGGAGAGGCTGCCGAACGGGATGTCGGGCCCGGCCGCGCGCACATCGAAGCGTTGCATCAGTTCGAGCGCTCCACGGCGCAGCGCGCTGCGGTCGAGCAGACCGAAGCGGCGCAATCCATCCAATCGGTTCAGCATCAGGTTCTCGGCCAGGCTCATCGCGGTGATGCACGCCACCGCGTGCCGGTCCTCGGGCACGACGCCGACGCCGGCCGCCGTCAGCGCTTTCGGCGCGGCGCCGGTCATGTCCTTCCCGCCGATGAAGATGCGCCCTTCGCTGACGGCGGTCATGCCCGACAACGCAGCCGCGAGCTCGCTCTGGCCGTTGCCCTCGACACCTGCCACGCCGACGATCTCGCCGCGATTGACGATCAGCGTGAAGTTCGAGAGGCGGGTCACACCGTCGGCATCGCGCACGGTGAGACCGTCGACCTGCAGCACTTCGTCGCCGGCGGGCACCGGCGTTTCGATGGCGACGGTCTTCGCAGTGAGCGGTGGCGCGCCGGAGGTCTCGCCGAGCATCGCGCTCGCACCGGCCCCCAGGCCTTCGAGATCGCGCTGGATCATCGCCCGCACCAGGCGCCCGATCTCTTCGGCCGGGTGCGCCGACGTGGCGACGACACGCCCGCCGCGCAGCACCGTCACGCGGTGCGCGACCTTCTTGATCTCGGCCAGCTTGTGGGTCACCAGCACCACGCTGCAGCCCTTCGCGGCGACGCGGCGGCAGACTTCGAGCAGGCCCTCGATCTCGGCCGGGAGCAGCACCGCGGTCGGCTCGTCGAGCACGACGAGGCGCGGGGCGCGCATCAGGCACTTGACGATCTCGACCCTCTGGCGTTCGCCGACCGAGAGGTCCTGGATCTTCGCCAGCGGGTCGAGCGCAAGCCCATACTCCTGCGACAGCGCCTCGACGCGGCGCGCATAGTCGCGCCGCTTCAGCACGCCGTGGCTCTGGCCCAGCATCAGGTTTTCCACCACCGTCATGTCGGCAACGAGGCTGAAGTGCTGGTGGACCATCGCGATGCCGCAGGCCAGCGCCTGGGCGGGTCCGGCCGGGCGGTGGGGTGCGCCGTCGAACAACATCTCGCCGGCATCCGGCTGGTAGACGCCGAACACCAGGTTGCACAGCGTCGACTTGCCGGCGCCGTTCTCGCCGAGCAGGCAATGGATCTCGGCCGGCGCGATGTCGATGGACACGTCGGCCAGCGCATGCAGTGCGCCGAAGCGCTTGCCGAGGCCGCGCAGCGACAGCAGCGGCGTGCCGGTCACGACAGCGGTCCCGGCCGCACTGGCCGGAACCGGCGAGGCCGCTTCGGCCAACGCCGTCATCAGCCCTCCAGCACCTTGATCTTGCCGTCGAGGATGTCCTTCTGGATCGCCTCGAGCTTCTTCTTCATCTCGGGCGTCGCGCCGCAGATCGAGATGCCCGAAGCCTTCGGTCCCATCGCCAGGCCGAACGGCTTGTAGCCGGCCTTCCAGGTGCCGGCCACCGATTGCTCGATCGCGTATTCGGTCAGGTAGCCGACACCGGTGATGCTGTAGCCGACGTACAACGGATCGCTGCCGCAGCGGTCGGTATAGCTGCCGATGATGTGCGTGCCCTTGTCCTTCGCCGCCTGCTCCATGCCGCGCAGGCCGAGGTTGAGGATGTGATAGTGGATGTCGGCGCCCTGAGCGATCGCGGCCAGCGTCGCTTCCTTCGACTTCGCGACGTCGTCGAAGTCGCCGGTGTAGTTCAGGAAGACCTTGATGTTCGGATTGATCGACTTGGCGCCGTTGGTGAACTCGGTGCCGGTGTTGACGATCGGCGGAATCTCGAGCCCGCCGACGTAGCTGAGTGCGCCGGTCTTCGACAGCATCGCCGCGGCGGCGCCGACGACGTAGGCGATCTGCGCCTGCTTCACGTCATACCCGCTGACGTTCGGCAGGCTCTCGTCCCGGTTGCCGCCGATGACGGCGAAGTTGACTTTCGGAAACCGCTTGGCCACCTTCATCAGCGCCGCCTGCGTCTGGCCGCCGATGCCGACGACCAGCTTGTTCTTCTGCGCGAGCGTGGTCAGCGCCTGCTCCATGTCGGCGTTGCTGATGTTCTCGATCATCTGCACCTTGACCTTGTCGCCCAGCCGCTTCTGCACCGCGACCAGGCCGTCGTATCCGGATTCCATCCAGCCCTTGTCCGAGCGCGAGCCCGGCAACAGCACGCCCACGGCCAACGGGTCGGCGGCATGCGCAGCGCCGAATGCCAGCGTGCAGGTGAGCAAGGCCGCGGCTGCGCGGCGCCGGGTGAAGACGAATGTCGACATGGACGGTCCTTTCGAGGTGTGGTGACGACGGGCGACGGCGAACAGGTGCCGCTGCGGCCCGTCACAGCAGGAACGATGCCAATGCGATGTCGAACTGCCCACCGGGCGATCAACGAGACGGGCAGCGCGATGCGCGATCGGCGCAGGCGCGCAAAACGTGCGCAATCGGCCCCAAACTGGTGTCAACCTGATTTTGATGCACCAGACTTGATGTTCGTTCAAGTCGCTTGAATTCAATGAACGCGCGTGGCGCCAGTGGCGTGCCGCTTGCTTTGCAGGAGTCAGGAGGATTGGCCGATGAGTGACCTGGAACTGCCCTTCGCCGCCGACTCGCCGCTCGCGCTCGACGCCGGCGCGCTGGCCGCCGCCCTTCGGGAGCGCCGCTGGCGCTGCGTCGACGTGACGGCCGCCGCGCTGGCACGCATCCAGCGCATCGACGCCGGCCTGAATGCGTTCTGCACGGTCGCCGGCGACGCCGCGATGGCGCAGGCCGAAACCCTCGACGCGCAGTTCGCAGCGCGGCATCCGCTCGGGCCGCTGGCCGGCGTGCCGGTCGCGGTGAAGGATCTGATCTGCACGCGCGGCCTTCGCACCACTTTCGGCTCGCGCCTCTACGCCGACCACGTGCCGCAGGAGGACGACGTCGTCGTCGAGCGGCTGCGGGCCGCTGGCGCGGTGGTCATCGGCAAGACCAACACGTCGGAGTTCGGCTACGGCGCAATCGGCCACAACGCGCTGTTCGCGACCACGCGCAATCCGTGGAATCCGGCGCTGACACCGGGCGGCTCGAGCGCCGGCTCGGCGGCCGCGGTCGCGTCACGCATGGTGCCGCTCGCGCTCGGCAGCGACGGCGGCGGCTCGGTGCGCATTCCAGCGGCCCTGAGCGGCGTGTTCGGCATCAAACCGTCCTGGGGTCGCGTGCCCGTGTACCCGGGCTGCCGCGACGAACGCTACCCGGGCGCTTCGAGCTGGGAGTCGCTCGAGCACATCGGCCCGATCACGCGCCATGCGGCCGATGCGGCGCTGATGCTGTCGGTGCTCGCCGGCCCGACCCCGCGCGACCGCCATTCCCTGCCGGCCGAGTCGTCCCATTGGGCGCTGCTTCCGGCAGACGCACTGCACGGGCGCCGCATCGCGTTCAGTGCCGACATGGGCCATGCGGTGGTCGATCCGGAAGTGCGGGCCGCCTTCGAAACGGCGGTGCAGCGCCTCGGCACGGCGCTCGGCGCGTCCGCTGAGCGTGAACACCCGGAAATCGGCGACACGCAGTCGATGTTCGAGACGCTGGTCGCGCTCGACACCGACCGCACCGGCCTGAAGTCGCTGGCGCAGCGCAAGGGCGAGCGGCTGGAGGGCTGGCTGGCGCAGCTGGTCGAACGCGAGTGGAGCGGCGACGAGTTCAGCGCAGCGCTGATGGAGCGCAAGCGCATCGTGAACATGAGCTGGCGCTTCATGGAGCGCTTCGACTTCCTGCTGACGCCGACGACCGCCGCGCCCGCCTTCCCGGTCGATCGGTTCGGGCCGGATCAGATCGGCGGCCAGGCCGTTCCGCTCACGGCCTGGATCGCTTTCTCCGCACTCGCCAACCTGACCGGCTTGCCGGCAGCTTCGGTGCCGATCGGCTTCACCGCCGATGGCCGGCCGATCGGCCTGCAGATCATGGGGCGCCATCTGGACGACCGCGGCGTGCTGGCGCTGGCCGCGGTGGTCGAGACGCTGTTCCCGCGCGAGCGCTGGCCGGGTCCGCCGCTGTGATGGCCGCACGTCACAATCGCGCGTCGAAGGCCAGCACATGACGAAGAGCGAAGCGAAGAAATCGGTGGTCAGAACCAGGGTCGGCAAGACGCGCGACAGCGGCAAAGCCGCAGCGCCGGTGAAGCGGAAGACCGCTCCTGCCGCGGCGAAGAAGTCGGGCACCGAGCTGCAGATCGGGGCACGCCTGAAGCATGCGCGGCTGCTGGCCGGCGTGCGGATGCGCGAGCTGGCCGCGAAGGTCGGATGCACCGAAGGGATGATCTCGAAGATCGAGAACGCGCGCGTCGTGCCGTCGCTGCCGATGCTGCAAAGGCTGGTCGAAGCGCTGGATCGCGACCTCACCTCGTTCTTCGGTTCCGACCCCGACTCGCCGGGCGTGGTGCTGCGCGCCGGCGAGCGGCCGGTGGCGAAGACTGATCCGATCCGCAGCGGGCGCGGCGTGCAGTACGAGCGCCTCGTGCCTTTCGGCGCGGGCAATCTGCTCGAGGGCAACATCCACGTCGTCAAGCCGGGGGGCGCGAAGGACGACCCGATTACGCACCAGGGCGAGACGGTCGGCTACCTGGTCCAGGGGCGCCTCGAACTGACGATAGAAGAGACGACCTACACGTTGCAGGCCGGCGACTCGTTCTTCTTCAAGAACCACCTGACCAACCGCTACCGAAACCCAGGGCCCGGCGAAGCGCGCGTTCTCTGGGTGAACACGCCCCAGGTTCACTGATGTGCACCGAGCGTCGTCTCGACAAGGGGAATGCCGCCACGCAGACGCCGCAGACCCTGACCGCGAGGCCGATCGACCGCGACGCCTTCGCGCCGCATGGCTGGCTGATCGAGGCGGCGGGCGGCGCGGCCCTCCAGGTCAACTCCGGCACCAGCCAGCGATTCGATGACATCACCGAGCTTGCCTTCGATGCCGAAAGCGGCGTGCCGTGCCTGGCGATCTTCCGCGCGCAGCGGCGCGAGATCGGCGGCCCATGGCAAGAGATGGAGCGGCATCGTCTGGGCACGCAGACCTTCATTCCCCTCGGTGATGTTCGATATGTGGTGCTCGTCGCCGGGCGCGGCGAGTGTCCAGAGCCTTCCGAGCTGGCCGCCTTCCTGGTGAACGGGCGCCAAGGCATCACCTTGCGTCCAGGCACCTGGCACCACGCACTTCTGGCGCTCGATGCAGGGGATTTCGTGGTGCTCGAGCGCAGAGCGCCGCAGGTCGACTGCGACGTCGCGCTGCTGCCGCGAGCCGTTGGCATCGCGCCGGGTTGAGCTGTAGCCTACATCCACAACCATCGCGCAGGGGCCGCGCGCGGTCAGCCACGGCTGAGCCTCGACCCATTGCCTTCAGTCACGTCGCCGAAAGCCCGCCCGCACGCGACCCTCAGTCAAGGCAAGGCCCCAGATATCGCTGCAGAACCTTGGCCAGCGAATCACCGGTCACCGGCTTCGGCAAGTAGTCGTCCATTCCCGCCGCCTCGCAACGCTTGCGCTCCTCCGCAAGCGCGTGCGCCGTCAATGCGACGATGGGCACGTTGGCGCGCGCGTGTCCGGCCGATCGAATCCTCCGTGCGGCCTCGTAACCGTCCATATGTGGCATCTGACAGTCCATGAGAACCAGATCGACGTCGTGGTCTTCCAGTGCCGCAACCGCTTCGCGGCCATCGTGGGCTAGCTCCACCGTCATGCCAAGCCGCTCGAGCATGGCCTGCACTACCAAGCAGTTCACGGCGTTGTCTTCCGCCACCAGAACACGAGCTGGGCGCGGCCGCGCCGACCTGTCGTCAGCCGTCGTCTCGGTGTTCGCCGCCAAAACGGGCGGAGGGAGATTCAGCGCAGGCTTGAGAGGCAGCTCAAACCAGAAGTTGCTACCGTGCCCAAGGCCACTCTCCGCGTGGATCGAGCCGCCCATCAGTTCTACGAGGTGCTTGCAGATGACCAAGCCCAATCCGCTACCGCCGAACTTGCGGGTGGTGGAACTGTCGGCCTGCGAAAAGCGCTGGAACAGTTTGGCCATCTGCTCCGGCGTCATCCCGATGCCGGTGTCCTGCACTGACACGCGGATCCATGGGTGCACATCGGCGTCGGTCCGGGTGGCGAGCTGGGCGCGCAAGGTCACAGTTCCGGCATGGGTGAACTTGAGTGCGTTGCCCAGCAAATTTGTCACGACCTGCCGCAGTCGGGCGGGATCGCCACTGACCCGCGGTAGCGCCTCCAGCTCGATCATGGTCTTCACCTCCACACCGCGAGCCGCGCCGAGTTCACGGTAGACGCAAGCCAGGCTCGACAGCAGCTGCGTGGGATCGAATTCCACGTGTTCGAGAGTGACCTTGCCCTCTTCAATCTTCGACAGGTCCAGGATGTCGCCCAGCAGCTCGTGCAATGCCTGCGCAGCGGTCGCAATTGCTTGCGAGTAGCGCTGCTGGGTCGCATCGAGACGGGTGGTCTGCAGCAGCTCCGACATCCCAAGGATGCCGTTCATCGGAGTGCGGATCTCGTGGCTCATGTTGGCCAGGAATCGGCTCTTGGCCTGGCTGGCATCCACGGCGGCCTGACGCGCCTGCTCGCGCGCCGCCGCCATGCTGGAGGCCTCCAGTCGCAGGCGGGTCATGTCTGTCCAATCCCTGCAGCTGCGCCAACTCTCCTGCGTGAGCACGATGCCATAGACGAGCAGGCTCCCTACGACGACCCATGCGTCCTCGTATCCCGTGACGAGCGCGTGTCCCATGACCGGCAATAGCATCGACAGGAAGTTCAGCACGGCGATGCGAAGACTGCTGACGAGAAGGAATACGCCGATCGCCGTGATGCAGAGCACGCTCGCGAACAACAGGGCGCCCAGCATGCTGCCCCGAACAGCGGGCACGAACACAAGCGCGATCACGCTCCAGCAAAAGTTGTCGAGCGTAATCAACACTTTGAAACGGGCCTGCCAGTAGCCGAGGCGTTGCGCGCGCGCCGGATCTCGCTCGAAGCGACCCGTTTCGCTGGCGCGTACAGCGCTGACCGCAAGCCTTGCCATCAGCCACCCGAGGAGCCAGGCTGGGCTGATGTGGGACCACATGGCGTAAGCCACCACCAGCGAGAACACTGCGGCACCGGCCTGTGGCTGCGGCGCCAGACGATAGATTGCAGTGACGCGGGCCAGCGCGATCTCCGCGTCGATCGAGTGTGGAGATTCCGGTGGGGGAGCGGAAGGCGTCGATGTCATGGAGGCAAGCGGGTAAACGAGGCGACCTGCCGTCTCAACTCGCCGCGAGTCCGGCGCTGAAACGGATATCGGCACTCCGAGCCCAGCCCTTAGGTCTGCAACGCATCTTCAACGAAGTGACCCGCGGAAATCAGCTGTCGTTGTTCGACGCGCGGAAGCCGCCGTCGTTGTCGGTGTTCTTCCGGATCGCATCAGACGGCGGGATCGACCCGCTGCAATCCGCGCAGTCGCCGCAGACGCCGGCACCAAGGCCTTTCAACGCGGCCTCGACGCGAACCAGCTCATCGATGTCGCGCCGCTCCCGCGCCGCTCGTCCTTGCGGTCTACCGCCTCGTGCGTTGGCACGTCCCGCCGATCAGCTCGGCGTCGGAATGCCGGACATGCGGTCGCGCGCGAGGAAGTACCTGCGCGCCAGGGCCACCAGCTGCGCCTCGGTGGGATGGTCGACCACTTCGACGCCGACGAGCTGCCGGGCGATCTCGGGTCGGTGCTTCTCGCAATACGACTTGAACGCGAGGGGCGCGGTACCGGGACCCGCCACCAGCACTTCCAGCACGCCGGCGAGCGCATCGGCGACGTGGCCGTAGAACTCGTGCTCGGTACGCACCGTGCTGTGATGCTGGGCGGTGTAATGGCTGTGCGCCTTGACCTTGGCCGCCTCGACATGCTCTGCATCGAACTGCAGCACGTCGGCGTTCTGATGGTCAATGCGGACCACGGCATGTAGGGTTGTCATCGGATCGGCTCTTTCGGGTTGGAAGTGAGGGATAAGCAGTGCCGATGCGTAGCAGCGGCCCCATCGCCTGGACGACGAGCAAGGGGTCGATCAGCGCGACGACTCGCCGGCGTAGTGCAGCGTCTCTTCAGGGATGGCGGGGTCGCGATGCAGCCGCGCGCGCAGTGCCAGATCGGTCTGCGAATCGGCGTTCGCCAGCGCCTGCTCCAGCGAGATCGCGTCGGCGCGGAACAGCTCGTACAGCGACTGGTCGAAGGTCTGCATGCCGAGCTCGGTGCTCTTGCCGATGGCGTCGCGGATCTCGTCGATCTGCCCCTTCTGGATCAGTTCCGCGAGGCGCGGCGAACGCATCATCAGCTCGACCGCCAGCACACGCCGTTGCCTGTGGCC
>Ga0207658_10001693_pt1 | contig 16742 bp, 15 predicted proteins | sample KBSS33metaG_FD_184322 | JGI IMG/M metagenome (GOLD analysis project Ga0207658, IMG submission 184322) | Switchgrass rhizosphere microbial communities from Kellogg Biological Station, Michigan, USA - KBS S3-3 metaG (SPAdes) (version 2) | ecosystem: Host-associated > Plants > Roots > Rhizosphere...
GGCCGCGTTCGCTGACAATGCGGACCGGGCACAGGTGGCGATTGCCGCCGCCAAGGCCAAGATCGAAACCGGCGACCGGCTCGGCACCACCGAGCAGGCGGCAGACGCCCAGCAACGCGCCCGTGTTGCGTTGGGCACCGCCGAGAGCCAGTTTAAGCGCCATCACGAGGCCAGTGCTTACTATGGCGCCAAGCAAGCTGATGCCCTTGCCGGCCTCGCCATGGCAACAGCAGAGCTCACCAAGCTGACCACACAGCGCGATCAACTTCTTGCGCGCTGAGCGTGACAACATCGGAGATAATCATGAAATATAGCAACATCACGTGCCTTCTCGGCGCCACCGCACTAATATCGATCACCACCCCCGCCATGGCCGACAAGAGCGACAAGCTTGCGGTCAGCAAGCTTCACGACCGGATTGTTGCCGTTCGCGCCGAACCGGGTGTCGCTGAGAACGGATCGGCGGACCTGGATCGCGCGGAGGCGACGCTGAAGCCGCTGCTCGAAAACCTTAAGGACAATGACATCAAGCAGGTTGAGAGCATCACCGGCGAAGTCGATGCCCTGATCGAGACCGCGCGCGCCCGTGCCAAATCGGCGGCGATCAAGAGCGAAATTGCGGGGCTGGAAGCGGCACGCGCCAAGCGGATCAATACCGCCGAGGTCGCCACGGCACAGGCGCAAGGCGAAACCAGCACGTTGCGCGCCGCGATTGCTTCGAAGGAAGCCACGCGCGTTGAAACCGCCAAAGCAACCGCGCTGGAAACAAGCCAGCTACGCTCACAGCTGAGCGACTATAAGATGAAGCAGACCGATCTTGGCGCGACGTTGGTGTTGAGCGACGTGGTCTTCGCCAGCGGCGGTTCGGATCTCAAGCCCGGCTCCATCGGACGGCTGCGTCCGCTCTCTGGCTACCTCAAGGCCAATAGTGCGGTCCGCGTTCAGATCGACGGCCATACCGACGGGCAAGGAACAGCCGCAGCAAACCAGGCGCTGTCGGAACGACGAGCCAAGACAGTCGGCGCCATGCTTGCCGGCACGGGGATCGATGCTGCACGGATCGAAACGATCGGCCATGGTGAGTCCGAGCCGGTTGCCGACAACGGGACAGCTGCAGGACGCCAACAGAACCGCCGCGTCGAGCTCACGCTGGTCGGCCAGAAGCTGAGCAGCTTACAAGCCAATTGATTATCCGCCTCCCCCTTTGTGCTAAAGGGGAGGCGGAACGATCCCAAGCGTCAGGCGGGAACGCCGTGCCTTGGTATGACGCGTCATCATCCGACGGGCATCGCAGGCTACTCGTGATCGAGAGACAATATGCTCTCGTCTGCTTCTTGGAAGGTTTATGCCGATGAGCATCCCCTATTTCGAACGACGACTAAGTGCTACATTCAGCATGATTGTAGTCATCTGCGATGCGGGTGTCCGTCTGGCTAGAGAATGTGGCGGGTTCATTATAATGGTCGAGAGCGGTGCGCCCATCACAAAGCCGGACGCCGGCACATTATCTCCGGTGGCAATTCGATGACCCGTATAATCTGTATTGATGCTGGGCGCGCTGAAATCATTGCGAAATGCAGCGCACACGATATCCCCATAAGCATGATTGAAACGCTTCAATCAGGCGGTACGCGGGTGGTGCTGCACAATGCTCCCGATGCGGCTCTTCTAGGCATGGCCTATGGGGATAAGGTAATGACGGGACCGGTGACGCGCATGGCAGTTCGCTTCAGGCATCCGGAATGAGCGAACAATCGCCAAGGAAGGCGGGAGTATGACGGCTGACGATAGCCGGTCGCTCGATGAGACCGAACCGTTTGGGATGTGGCTCTTGACGCAGGGGAACCGTGATTGCTGGATCGGTGATCTGGCAAAGGCTGCCAAGGCTGATCGCACTTTTCCGCGCGCGGGTGATCCTGAAGAGGTACGCAGGCATCTGAGCGACAAGCAGGCTGAAAGTGACATGCTGGAAGCCGTAGATGATGCAGAAAATCTTTGGCTCAGGCAATGATCACCCAAAATTCGGGTTGATCGTGCACGGTAGTGCCTCTGACATTCTAGGTGCCAAACAACGGGAAGAAAATGGAAGACACCAAAATATTATCCGGAGCTGCCGCCGCTTTGCAGCTGCTCGCCTGCCCGTTTTGCGGAACGGCTGAGCCTTGCAGCGAAATGGTGCGAGCCTATGGCAAATCTGATTGGCGTTCAAAGATGCGTTGCACAGCATGCGGGGCATCAAGCGGTTGGAGCGGTCCTATGGGTCATGACGAAAGCGCAAATGCAGCCATTGAGATTTGGAATATGCGCACCAGTTCTGCGTCGGAGTCTTTGAAACCGGAAAAGAGTGGCAGCGGCCCGAGATTAGTTTCCAACGTCGTACCGAATTAACATCCGAACTTCGGCAGCAGCTCAAGATGATGGAAACCCGTCATTAGCATGGTAGGGTCCGGCATGGCTCTAATCCGTCCAACGCTTGCCGCCATCGCAATAGCGATCTTGCTACTCGTATTGAGGTTTGCCGGGTTTTTGCCCGCGCTACTCGTTTGTGCGATAGCCACTGCGATATATATTGCCCGTCGGATACATAGGCGGCCTATCCGGATGGCGATTCGTCATGAGCCTCTGGATGGCATCTCACTTCATATCGAGAATAAACCAAAATTCCGGCGGGCATGGTCAACATCCCGTCATGTTGAGCAACTCGAAATCGGAGCAACCGGTCCCGGCGAACTGCAGTTCGTCCTCATCTCCTCTGAACGCCGGGCGACTTTAAAGCGCAGCGCCTACCAAGCGCGATGGCTGGCGGGCGCCTTAAACCATTGGGCCGATAGCAGCGAGGCTATAGCCCTGCACTGACAGCCAAGCCCGGCACGCGAGCGGCATAAGCGGCCATCGCTGATGAGCAGCAAAAATATTTTGCATTATGTTGGCCGGGATGTTGGCCGAAGGCCCAAATCACCTGAAAAATCCTTTGTTTTCAATGTGATCTGGCGGAGACGGAGGGATTCGAACCCTCGGTAGGAGTAATCCCCCTACGGCGGTTTAGCAAACCGCTGGTTTCAGCCACTCACCCACGTCTCCGGGAAGGCAGAGGCCGGGCTATAGCGAGGCGGGGGCAGACGATCAACCGCCTGGCTCGGCAAAATCACGGGCCGCGATATTCTGCTTCGCGTTCATTGCAGCGACAGCCAAAAGCGGCTTTATCTACCAGAGGCAAGGCGGTTCCGGAGAGTGGTGATGAAGAGCGGGTTGATGCTGGGTCTGGCGGCGGTGCTCGCGCTCGGCGGGGCCGAAGGCGGCCAGGCTCAGATGCGGACGGTCGATCCCAACCGGGCAAGCGATCTCGCGCCCGTCCCCGCCAGCGAGGCCAATTACGGTACGCGCGTCGCCTCGCCCCTGGCCGAGGCGGACCCCGCCCCTGCCCCCGCCCCTGCCCCACCGCCAAGCACCCAGGCCGCCGCCGACGCCGCGGCGCAGGAGGGCGCCCCGCCACCGCCGCCCGCCACCGCGCAGGGCCAGGCGGCCGCAGCAGCGGACAACGGCTATGCGCAGGATGATGTGCTCAGCGCCGCCGAGGGCGTGTTCGGCAAGGGCGCCGAGGGCCTCGCCAAGCTGATCGAGAAGATCTTCAGAGAGCAGGGCCGGCCCAACGCCTATATAGCGGGCCGCGAAGCCGGCGGCGCGGTGGTCGTCGGGGTGCGCTATGGTTCGGGCACGTTGTTCCACAAGGTCGAGGGGCAGATCCCGGTCTATTGGACCGGCCCGTCGCTCGGCTTCGATCTCGGCGCCAACGGTGCGAAGAGCTTCGTGCTCGTGTATAATCTGTTCGACAGCAACGACATCTTCCGTCGCTATCCGGCGGTCGAGGGCACCGCCTATGTCGTCGGCGGCTTCACCGCGACCTATCTGCGCCGCGGCGACATCGTGCTGATCCCGATCCGCCTCGGCGTCGGCTGGCGTCTCGGCGTCAATGTCGGCTACATGAACTTCACGCGCAAATCGCGGGTGCTTCCCTTCTGAAAAAGGCCTCCGGTCCCGCTCAGTCCGGCAAGCCGATCAGCGAGATTTGCCGGCCATAGCCGGGCTCACCGCGATGGGTCGCGCGGCGGAAGCTGAAGAAGCGATCGGGCTGGGCATAGGTATCTTCGCCCAGCGCGATCACCCGGCTCACGCCAGCCGCCGCCAGCCGGTGCGCGACATAGGCCTCGATATCGAACTGGGCGTGCCCCGGCCGCCGTCCATCGGCGAAGAAGCGCTCATTGGCGGCATCATCGGCGGTGAAGCGCCGCACGAAGCCGTCATCGACCTCATAGCTGGCGCGGGCAATGCACGGGCCGATCGCCGCGACAATGGCCGCGCGATCGGCGCCGAGCTTCTCCATTTCGTCGAGCGCGGTGTCGGTCACCCCGCCGAGAGCGCCCTTCCAGCCCGCATGCGCCGCGCCGACCACGCCCGCCCGGCGATCGGCGAACAGTACCGGCACGCAATCGGCGGTGAGGATGCCGAGCAGCAGCCCCGGCCGGTCGGTCACCACCGCGTCGGCGTGCGGCCGGCGGTCGTCGGGCAGGGCTTCGCGCATCACCACCGTGTCGGGCGAATGGACCTGGTGCAGCGTGATCAGCTCGTAGCCCGGCGCGACCGCGGCAACGGCACGCCGGCGATTCTCGTGGATCGCCGCGCGGTCGTCGTCGGAGCCCAGCCCGACATTGAGCCCGGCGTGAATGCCGTTGGAGATCCCCCCCTCACGCCCCAGAAAGCCGTGCGGCAGGCCCGCCAACGCGTCCACGGCGATCGGCCGCACGCTCATATCGTCGGCTTCTGGACAAAGCCGGCCGCAACCGCATCCGAGCTGTCCGCGACGATCACCCGATCGACCCGCGACGGCGGGGAGCCGCGATGACAGCGCGCGATCAGTTCATCGACCTGCGCCGCGGGGCCGCACGCGACCGCCTCGACCGAGCCGTCGATACGGTTGCGGACCCAGCCGTCCAGGCCGAGCTCGGTGGCCTGTTCGACCATCCAGGCACGAAACCAGACCCCCTGCACCTTGCCCTTGACGAGGATATGCCGGGCGATGCGCTCGCCGTTCATCCCGCCTGCGCCCGGTGCAGCAGCTTCTGATCGGCGAGCACGAGCGCCATCATCGCCTCGACGACGGGCGCGGCGCGGATGCCGACGCACGGATCATGGCGGCCCTTGGTGCGGATGTCGGCCGGTTGCCCGTCGCGGCCGATCGTCTCGACCGGGGTAAGGATCGACGACGTCGGCTTGAGCCCGACGCGCAGCACCACCGGTTGCCCGGTCGATATCCCCCCGGCGACGCCGCCGGCATGGTTGGCAAGGAAGACAGGCTTGCCGTCCGGGCCGGGCCGCATCGGATCGGCGTTGGTCTCGCCGGTCAGCCGCGCCGCGGCGAAGCCATCGCCAATCTCGACCCCCTTCACCGCGTTGATCGACATGCAGGCCGCGGCAAGCTCGCTGTCGAGCTTGGCATAGAGCGGCGCGCCCCATCCGGCCGGCACGCCCTCGGCGACGCACTCGACCACCGCGCCGACCGACGAGCCCGCCTTGCGGGCATCATCGACAATCTTCTCCCACCGCATGGCGGCGACGGGATCGGGACAGAAGAACGGATTTTGGTCGATCGCAGCGTCGTCGAACGCCGCGCGGTCGATCGCGTCGCCGCCCAGCTCCACCAGATAGCCGCGGATCCGCACCTCGGGGATCACGAGGCGCGCGACTCCGCCCGCCGCAACCCGCGACGCGGTCTCGCGCGCCGACGAACGCCCGCCGCCGCGAAAGTCGCGAAAGCCATATTTGGCGTCATAGGCATAGTCGGCATGGCCGGGCCGATAGGCGAGCGCGACCTCTGAATAATCCTTCGAACGCTGGTCGACATTCTCAATCATCAGGCTGATCGGCGTGCCCGTCGTGCGTCCCTCGAACACCCCCGAGAGAATACGGACGCGATCGGGCTCCTGACGCTGCGTCGTGAAGCGCGAGGTACCCGGTCGCCGCTTGTCGAGCCAGGGCTGGAGATCCGCCTCGCTCAGCGCAAGGCCCGGCGGACAGCCGTCGACCGCCGCGCCAATCGCCGGCCCGTGGCTCTCCCCCCAGGTCGAAAAGCGAAAAACGCGTCCGAAGGAATTGAATGACATCAACCCCTCTCCCTGCGGCCTGTCTCGTTCATCGCCATTCTTTCTGTTTGTCGCCCGGACAGCGCGGGCTATTCCGGAAGCGCCGGAAGCGGACCCGGCGGGGAAGGGGAAGGGCCGTGTTCAAGCCAAGGCGATGTCCGGAGCGTCCTCCGCCTTCATCCCGATAACATTATAGCCGGCATCGACATGGTGGATCTCGCCGGTAACGCCGCTCGCCAGCTCCGACAGCATGTAAAGCCCCGCGCCGCCGACATCTTCGATCGTGACATTCCGCCGCAGCGGCGAATTGAGCTCGTTCCACTTCAGGATGTAGCGGAAATCGCCGATGCCGCTGGCCGCCAGCGTCTTGATCGGCCCAGCCGAGATTGCGTTGACGCGGATGTTCTCGGGTCCGAGGTCCATCGCCAGATATTTGACGCTGGTCTCGAGCGCGGCCTTGGCGACCCCCATGACATTATAATGCGGCACGACCTTCTCGGCGCCATAATAGCTAAGCGTCAGCACCGAGCCGCCCCGCGGCATCATCGGCCGCGCGCGCCTGGTCACCGCGACCAGACTATAGGCCGAGATGTTCATCGTGAGCAGGAAATTATCGAGGCTGGTGTCGACATATTGGCCGCGCAGCTCGTTCTTGTCCGAAAAGCCGATCGCATGAACGAGGAAATCGATGGTGGGCCAGCGTTCCGCCAGCGTCGCGAAGGCGACATCCATCGCGGCGTCGTTGGACACGTCGCATTCGATCAGGAAATCGGAACCGACCTGCTCGGCCAGCGGCCGAACGCGCCGCTCCAGCGCCTCGCCCTGATAGCTGAAGGCCATTTCGGCGCCCTGCCCATGGAGCGCCTTAGCGATTCCCCACGCGAGCGAGCGATCATTGGCAAGGCCCATGATCAGCCCGCGCTTCCCCGTCATCAATCCCGCCACGATATCTCCCTTATTCGCTGGGCGCGGCTTCCTTTACATAAGTTTCCTGGCTCTCCGCTAGAGCCGCATTGAGATGGGCGCCGAAAACTAAGCCGAGGCCGACCAGCCAGAAAAAAAGCAAGGCGACGATCACGCCCGCCAGGCTGCCGTAGGTCCGGCCGTAACCCCCGAACGCCGCCACGACGACGGGCAGCAGCATCGTCACCGCCATCCACCATAAAGCGGTGAACAGCGCCCCGGGCCATTTGGGGCATTGCGCGATCCGATATTTCATCGGCGTCAGCGTCACGAACATCGCATAAAGGGCGGCGATCAGCATCAGCAGGGGGGCGATGCGCGACAGGTTGATCAGCGGCTGGAAATCCGCACCGAACGGCAGCAGCCGCCAGATGAACTGCTCGATCCCGGTCAGGACGACCTGCGCGCTGAACGCCGACATTGCCAGAACCACCGAAGCGACGATGATCAGGATCGATCCGGCGCGATAATGCCAGAAGCTCCGCGAAGGCTTCGTCCCATAAGCGCGGTGGAGGATGTCGCGGATCGTCTCGACAAAGCTTCCGACCGTCCATAGCCCGACCAGCGCGCCGAGCCAGAGCACTGCCCCCTGGTTGTTCGCGGTCAGAACATCGTTGATCGGCTGGGCAACGAGATTGCGCACCGTCGGCGGCAAAGTGCTTAGGAAGCTGTGCAACGCCCGCTGGACGTCGGGCGCACGCCCGAACAGCTGCGCGAGCGCCGCCATCACGATGAAGAAGGGAAACATCGTCAGCAACGCCAGATAAGCGATGTTGCCTGCGTGGATGAAGCCATCGGCATAGACGCCGATCGCCGCGCGGCGGACCACCGTGTAAATCCGCCCACCAGGCCGCATTTCGTCCAGATGCTTTTCGAATGGCCGGTTGCGGCGCGCTTCGGGCGATTGATCGGTCACCAAAGCGCGTGCTCCTGTCCGTTGACCGTCCCTTATGACTTTCAAACGCCCAGATTGGCCCGCGGGTTGCGCTTGCCCTTGCCGTCCCAGGTCTCGACGAACGCCTCGAGTCCGGGATCGTCGGCAGGGATATCGACCATCACCGTGACGAGCTGATCACCGCGCGACCCGTCCTTGCGATGGAAGCCCTTGCCGCGCAGCCGCAACGTCTTGCCCGAGCTGCTTCCCTTGGGGATGCCCAGCATGACCGCGCCATCGACCGTCGGCACCTTGACCTTCGCCCCGATCACCGCCTCGTCGATCGACACCGGAAGATCGAGCCGGACGTCGTCCTCGTCTCGCTTGAAGAAGCGGTGCGGGCGGACATCGACCGTGATGATCGCATCACCGTTGCCGCCAGGGCCCGCCTCGCCCTGTCCTCCGAGCCGCATCTGAGTGCCGCTCTCCACCCCATTAGGCAATTTGACGTCGATCGTCTTGCCGTTCGCCAGCGTGATCCGCTGCGGCTTGAGCGTCGCGGCGTCCTCGAAGGGCACCGCCAGACGATAGGAAATGTCCGCACCCTTGGGCGCGCGCCCTCCCCCTTGCGTTCCGAATCCGCCGAACCCGCCGGGCCGCCTGCCTCCGCCGCCGCGCGACCGGCCGAAAATGCCCTCGAAGATATCGCCGAAATCGGCCCCGTCGCCGCCAAATTCATAGCTTGCGCCGCCCGGCGCCGCGCCAGGATGAAATCCCCCGCCGCCGCGTCCTCCAAAGCCGAACGGCCCACGCGGATTGCCCTGCTCGTCGATCTCGCCGCGGTCATATTGAGCGCGCTTGTCGCGATCCGACAGCAGGTCATAAGCGGCGGTCACGTCGGCAAAGCGTTCGGTCGCCTTCGGATTATCCTTGTTTCGATCGGGATGAAGCTCCTTGGCAAGCTTGCGATAGGCCTTCTTGATCTCGGCCTCCTCCGCGCCCTTCTTCACCCCAAGCTTCGAATAGAGATCCGCCATAATCGTCGTCATCACCCTGCCGTCGCACTATGTTGCATAAATGCAACAGATCAGATGTGCACCCTTTTGCCGATGCGCAAGGGAAAAAATCCCCTACCACCGGCAACCTGCCCGCACTCCCCGCGTTCTGCGGCCGAAACGTCCCGATCACAAGCGAGTTGCCCTGCATGGCGCCTTATCAATGTCCGAATTGCAAATGTCTCAACCATTTCGAAGTTCGGGTCTGTCCCGCTTGCGGCTTCACGCTCGGTTACGACCCCGCAACCGATGGTTTTCTGTTCCTCGGCGACGGCGCGACCACCTGGCGAGACGCCGAAGGAACGGCGCACGAGGTGGCGGTCTGCACCAACAACAACGATCATGGCGTGTGCAACTGGCTCGTTTCGACGCGGGACAGCACGGCCTTTTGCCGCGCGTGCCGCCACAACCGCACGATCCCGGATCTGACCGTCGCGACCGTCCCCGAACGCTGGGGCAAGATCGAAGCCGCCAAGCGCCGGCTGTTTCACACGCTGATCAAGCTCAACCTGCCGCTCGAGACAAAGGCCGAAGAGAATGAGCAAATCCAGGGACTTGCTTTCGATTTTTTATATGACCCCTCGGCCGAGCAACAGGGGCAGGCGCAAATCCATACCGGGCATGACGCCGGGATCGTTACCCTCAACCTGATCGAGGCCGACGACGTCGAGCGCGAGCGGATCCGACGCAGCATGGGCGAGCCCTACCGGACCCTGCTCGGGCATCTCCGTCACGAGGTGGGCCATCATTATTGGGCGCGTCTCGTCGCATCGGACCCGGAGCAGCTTCAAGCTTTTCGCGGTATATTCGGAGATGAAACCATCGATTACGCGGCTGCGCTCGAAGAACATTACGGGCCCGCCAGCAACAAGGTTTGGACCGACGATTATGTGAGCTTCTACGCCACCGCCCATCCTTGGGAGGATTTCGCCGAAACCTTCGCCCATTATCTGCACCTGGTCGACACGTTGGCGACGATCGGCGGCTTCGGGCTGCGCATGACGCCCTTTCCCGGCAGCGGGAACGATCGAGACGTCCAGGTCGACTTCGATCCCTATACCACCGCAACCGAGCAATTGACCACGCAGATGGTGCCCTACAGCTTCGCGCTCAATACGGTGAACCGGAGCATGGGGCAGCCCGATCTCTACCCGTTCCGGCTTTCTCCTGCGATCACCCGCAAGATCGATTATGTGAATCGGCTGATCGCCCGGGAAGGCCGGGGCTGACCGGCATCCGGACGATGTACGCGCAGCGGCGCCCGATAGCCACGTCGGTAAACCACGGTATTGAAAGAGCCGTTCGGGACGGCGATGATCGACCGGCGAGCAAGACGGGAGATCCGTCGGCTGGCGACGCGGAGCGGTGGGCTTCCGGACACGGGCGCGGTACAAAAGGGGGTGCTGCCATGTCGCCGAATCGCGCCGCGGGTTTCGCCCCGATGATGAAGAGCGCCATCACGACAGCGGGTGAGCGCGAGCGCTACGGCTCGGTCCGTCCCTCCCCGTTTCCTTTTTGGGCCTCCGTTTCGACTAAAGACGAAAGAACCGGAAAGAGGGAGGCGGGGTCTCCCCCATTCGCCCTGCCATTCACGGAAATTATGATATATTACCAGTCGGGGCTCGCCTGCGTGATTGTGGCATCGCGTCGCGATCAAAGCTCCTTGCGGCGGTACATGGTTTGAAGAAGCGATTTGCCCCGACACGACGAGCCCCCTGGCTGACCAAGCATGTGCGCCAGGCGGTCTTTGCCTGCCTGGCGGCGCTAGCCTGCGCCGCTCCGGGCGTGGCGGTGGTAGCCGGAGCCGCACCCGATCAGCTCGAATTCGATATCAAAGCGGCGTTCCTGCCGAAATTTGCCGCCTATGTGAACTGGCCGGCCAAGTCGGCGCTCGCGCCTGAAGACCCGCTCCAGCTCTGCATCATCGGGCGCGATCCATTCGGCAACAAAATCGACGAGGCGGCGACCCGGCAGCGGATCGAGACGCATCCGCTCGTCGTGCGCCGGTTGGACACCACCGTCAACGCGGAGCATTGCCACATCGCCTTCATCGGCGGTTCCCCGAAACAGGGTGTGAAAGCTGCTTTGAAAGCCCTCGACGATCTGCCCGTTCTCACGGTGACCGACGACCGGTTCGGCGCGGATCGGGGCATGGTTCACTTCATCCTGAAGGACGGCCGGGTGCGGTTCCACATCGACAATGCGATGGCGGTGCACAGCGAACTTTCCATCAGCTCGCGCCTGCTCAGCATCGCGCTCAGCGTCAACATGCGGGCGCGCGCATGAATCTCAGCGCGGGTGTCAGGCAGCGGACCGGGGTTGCGGTTGTTGTTCCACTGGTCGTGGTGCTCATCTTCGCCGCCGCATTGTGGATCATCTATCAGAATGAGCAGAGCTATCGCCAGGAACAGGCGCGCGCCGGACAGGTGCAGGCCGAAATCCTCGCGGCAAGCGTTGTGGCCGCGCTCGACTTCGCCGACCGGTCGGCCGCGCAGGAGGCAGTCGACGCGCTCCAGGTCAGCCCGCAGCTTCGCGCGGTCGGCATCTATGATGCGCACGGCCGTCGCTTCGCAGGATATCATCGCACAGGGGCTCGCCTGCCGGATCTGCTCGGCGATGCGTTCCCGCCCGACGCGTCGCTGATCCAGGCCACGGCCCCCGTCACCCGCGGTGGCGCGACCATCGGCTCCGTCTATCTCGCCAACGCCGTCGATCCGCTGTCGCGGCGACTGTCGCGCTACGCGATGATCGCGCTGCTCGTGGTGATGACCTCGCTGGTGCTCGCCGTGCTCGGCCACAGCCAGGCCGAACTTCGCGACGCCAATCGTAGGCTCGAGAGCCAGGCGCAAACTCTCGCCGAAGCCAATAGCGAGCTGCAATTCCAAATGGAGGAGCGCAGCCGCACCGAGGAACAGCTCCGGCAGGCCCAGAAGATGCAAGCGCTTGGCCAACTGACGGGCGGGATCGCGCATGACTTCAACAATCTGATGACGGTGATCCAGGGCTCGGCCGATCTGCTACTGCGCCCCAATCTCACCGAGGAGCGACGCCTGCGCTTCGTCAAGGCGATCATCGAAGGTGCCGAACGCGCCGCCCTGCTGACCGGGCAACTGCTCGCCTTCGCGCGGCGCCAACCGTTGCGGCCCGAGCTTCTCGACATCAACAAGCGCATCGAGACGATGATCGTCATGCTACAGCCGACGCTGGGCCCCGACATCACGCTCACGCTCGAATTGGAGGAGGAGCTGCCATGCGTCGAGGTCGATCCTGGACAGTTCGAGGCGGCCTTGCTCAATCTCGTCGTCAATGCACGCGATGCGATGCCCGAGGGGGGCACGCTCACCATCGCGACGCGCAGCGTCGAGGATGGCGACGTCGGCGAGCATGATCGCGCAGTCGCCATATCGGTGAAGGATAGCGGGATCGGCATTTCTCCCGAGGTGCGCGATCGCGTGTTCGAGCCCTTTTATACCACCAAGACCGTCGGCAAGGGCACCGGTCTCGGCCTTAGCCAAGTCTATGGCTTCGCCGCGCAATCGGGCGGCGGCGCACGGATCGAGAGCGAAGTCGGCAAGGGAACGACACTGACGATTCTGCTGCCGGCGAGCACCCGGCGACTGCCCTTGGCGACCGGCGAAGCGCGGGTCGCGCGCAAGCGCCGGGCCGGCCGGATATTGCTGGTCGAGGATAATGAAGAGGTCGGCAACTTCGCCGAGACAATGTTGTTCGAGCTCGGCCATGAGGTGGTCCGCGCGCGGAGCGGCCCCGAGGCGCTCGGGCTGGCCGACAAGGGTGCGTCGTTCGACGTGGTGTTCACCGATGTGGTGATGCCCGGCATGACGGGTATCGAACTGGCCGGTGAACTCAAGCAGCGTCGGCCGCGGCTGCCGATCATCCTGACGACCGGCTATAGCGATAAGATCGTCGCGGCGGGATCGCAGGGCTTTCCCGTGGTCACCAAGCCATATCGTCTCGAGACGCTGGCGAGCACGCTCGACGAGGCGCTCGGCGCGCGCCGCGTATCGGCGGGCTGAAGGCCAGGCCGGCCGGCGACGGCGGCAGCCCAGCGACGCCACTGAGCGAAGCCTTGCGTCGAAAGGCTTCAGCCAATCGGCTCCACATCGACGGAGACATCGATCTTCTGGCCCTCCTGGCCGGTGAAGATGCCGTCGATCGGCGCGACATCGGCATAATCGCGGCCCATCGCCGTGATGATATGATCGCTGCCCACCAGACAGGCGTTGGTGGGATCGAAGCCGACCCAGCCGCGGCGCCGTCCGCACCATATCACGACCCATGCATGGGTCGCGTCCGCCCCCACCATCCGCTCCTTGCCGGGCGGCGGAACGGTGCGGAGATAGCCCGAGACATAGGCCGCGGGCAGCCCGACGCCGCGCAGTCCCGCAATCATGATCTGCGCGAAATCCTGGCACACCCCATGGCGCTTCTCAAACGCTTCGATCGGGCTGGTTTCGACGGTGGTCGCGCTGCCGTCATAGGTGAAGCGATCGTGGATGCGGGTCGCGAGCGCGAGGCCCGCCTCGACTATGCCGCGCCGACCGTCAAGATGCTCTGAGCACCAGGCAGTGATCTTCGAGTTCAACGGGATCGAAGGCGAGGGATAGACGTAGTTGGCCGGACTCTCGACATCGATGTCAAGCGTGGTCAGGGCCGCCGCGGCGACCTCGGCGATCGTTGGGTCATTGGCTTCCGGAAGCGGAGTCGGCCGATCGACACGGATGCGAAAATTGCTTTCGATGCACAGCTCGCGCGAGGGCCGGTCCACCACCATGCGACTGACATGGCCGAGATAGCCGAGCGGGCGCGTTCCCGTTACGCGTGCAACCGGCGACAGCTCGAGATCGAAACTTTCCAACGTCTGGCCGGCCCACTCCACCGGAATCAGTCTCAAATTGCAGCGTGCGAAGCTGACCGGAAACGCGTAGCGAAAGCGTGTCTTGTGGCGGACCTGATAAAGCATCTCGCGCCTCGCTAAGCCAAGGTCATGCCGGACATGCGAAGCGCTTCGCTGCCCTGCAGGAAGAAGCGCGTCCCGATCGCGTTGGACAGTTCGGCCAGCATATTTTCGATCCCGAGCATCATCGTTCCATCGAGTTGCTCGGCGCTCGCTGTCCGGATCTCCGCCTCGATCCGATAAAAGATCGCGACATGGGCTTCGGCCATGCCGTCGTCCCGCAGGGTAGGCAGCGCCTTGAGATGCTCGGCAATGCGCTCGACCTGATACGCCACCGCCCTCGGATTGAACGGATCCAGTGCGACGAGGTCGCGCACCGGTTCGAGCGCCAGTCCCGCCAGATATCGCGCTCGATAGCTGATCTGGCTGTCGCAGAGATCGAGCAATGTGGTCAGGTCGTCGGTCGAAGCATCGTCTCCTCCGAAGATCCGCACCAGCCGGCAACCCCATATCGCGCGTTCGATCCGCCGCCCCATATCGTGGAAACGCCAGCCAGCCGTGCGGCCCATATTCTCCGCGGAGAGCCCCGACAACGCCGAGAAGCGCTCTTGAAGATCGAGCGCGCGCGCCAGGATCGCTTCGGCATCGTCGAAGGTCGCCGTCGGCAACGGCGCGTCGATCAGCCGCCAGACATCGGCCGAAAGGCGATCCCGCGTCCCGCTCGCGATCATCCGCGCATTCCGCATCAGGCTGGCGACGCTGGCCGGTCCGGGGCCGTCAAGCGCGAGCCCGGCCAGTTCGCGCAGGTCATGGGTCTCGCCGAAGCTATGTTCGGGCGCGTCCTCATCTTCGTCCTCGTCGTCATCGCGGCGGGGCGCTGCGGCGCCCGAGGCGACGAGCATCGTGCCAAGCCGATCGAGCGTCAGCGGGAAGAGCGCGGCGCCGCCGTCCGCGACGATCGAACCACCAAGCGTTGCGCGCACGACCCGCAAGGTCGCCTCGCCGCGCTCGAGATATCGGCCAAGCCAATAGAGATTGTCCGCCGCGCGGCTCGGCAGCGTGCCCGGATTGCGACGGATCGGCACCAGCTGCGGCAACAGCGAAACCGGCTCGACGGTTTTCGACGCCACCACGCAGACATCCGCCGAAAAGGCGCCTTCGCCCATCACGGTCGCGCGCGCATCCGAATCGTCGCCGATGCGGGCGAAGCCGCCGGGCATCACCGTCCACTGCCCGCGTCCGTCGCGCGCGGCGAACACGCGGACCGTGAAGGGGCGTGGCACCAGCTGCCCGTCCTGAACCACCGGCGTGGTCGACAGATGGACATCCTCCTGCGCGACATAGTCCATCGGCCGGCGGCGGATATCGGCGAGCAGCGCGGCGCGCGCGGCGCTGCTGAGCGTCGCCGCGAGCACCGGCCGGCCGCGTGGAAGGCCGATCGGAGGCTCCGAAAAAGCCGGGCCGACCAGCATATCATCGAGCCGCGCTTCAACCTCGGCGCGCGGCGCTTCCTGGCCGCACCACCAGGTGGCGATGTTCGGCAGCCTGAGATCCTCGCCGAGCAGACGTCGCGCCAGCAACGGCAGGAAGGCCGCGATTGCGGGCGATTCGACCACCCCCGCTCCCGGAGCGTTGGCGATCACCGCCTGCCCCGCCGCCATGGCATCCATCAGTCCCGGCACGCCGATCGCCGAGGTAGCGTCGAAAGCAAGTGGATCGAGCAGCCGCGAATCGATTCGGCGCCAGATCGCGTCGACCCGCTTGAGGCCCTCGATCGTGCGCACGAACAGTCCGTTGTCCCGAACGGCGAGATCGCTGCCCTCGACCAGCAGGAGCCCCAAATAGCGGGCAAGATGCGCCTGCTCCGCATAGCTTTGATTGTATCGGCCCGGCGTCAACAGCCCGATCCGTGGCTCGGAACGGCGGCAGACTGCCGACAGCCCTTCGCGGAAGGCTGAAAAGAAAGGCGCCAGTCGCTCGACATGCAAGCGGGTCTGAAACCTCCCCATCAGCCGGGTCGCGGCGAGGCGGTTCTCGAGCGCGTAGCCTGCGCCGACCGGCGCGCGGACATGATCGTCGATAACGCGCCACTCGCCGTCCGGATCGCGGCACAGGTCGGCGGCATAAATGTGGAGGCGGTAGCCGCCGGGAGGCTGGACGCCGATCTGCGAGCGCCAATAGGCGCGGCTGCCGGTGACCAGCGTGGCAGGAATCGCGCCGTCGGCGACAAGGCGCTGATCGCCGAAAATGTCGCCGAGCAGGCGCTCGAGCAGTTCGGCGCGCTGCGCGATTCCTTCCGCAATGATGGCCCAGTCATCCTCGCCGATCAGTAGCGGCATCGCCGAGACGGGCCACGGCCGCTCGCGTTCCTCGCCAGGCAGGCGGAAGGCGGTGCCCAGTTCCTGGACCTGCCGCGCCATGCGCTGCTGGAGCAGGTCGAGCCGGCCCTCGCTGAGCTGCCCGATGCCTTCGAACAGCCAGTGCCACCATTTTGCGCCGCGGCCGACATCGCCGCGCAGCACATCGGCCGTTCCGGCCTTGGCGATGTAGCTGTGCAGCCAGCCTTCGCCGAGGCTCGGCATCCCCGGCAGTTCGGCCATCACATCCCCCTGCATGATGGTGTTACCGGTTCGGCGGCGCGCGAAGATCGAGCGTCATCGGAAATTCGCCCGGGCGCTCGGGAAGCGGAATCGTCACCGGGCCGGGGGTGTGGCCGTGGTCCTGGAAGCGCGCACGACGCCGCGCCTCGGCCTCAAGATCGTTGATCGGCATGGTATCGTAACTGCGCCCTCCCGGAT
>Ga0207658_10001705_pt1 | contig 16666 bp, 17 predicted proteins | sample KBSS33metaG_FD_184322 | JGI IMG/M metagenome (GOLD analysis project Ga0207658, IMG submission 184322) | Switchgrass rhizosphere microbial communities from Kellogg Biological Station, Michigan, USA - KBS S3-3 metaG (SPAdes) (version 2) | ecosystem: Host-associated > Plants > Roots > Rhizosphere...
CCGAGAAGGCCGTGGCCGACTACAGCTTCCATGTCGCGGTCACGTGGTGGGACCAGTCGGTGCACGACGACATGGGCACTTTGGTGCGCGAGCACGGCGTGAACAGCTTCAAGCACTTCATGGCCTACAAGAACGCGATCATGGCCGACGACGAGGTGCTGGTGAACAGCTTCACGCGCGCGCTCGAACTCGGTGCGCTGCCGACGGTGCACGCCGAGAACGGCGAGCTCGTGTTCCAGATGCAGAAGCGCCTGGTCGAGCAAGGCATCACCGGCCCCGAAGGTCACCCGCTGTCGCGCCCGCCGGCAGTCGAGGCCGAAGCCGCCGAGCGCGCGATCCGCATCGCCGAGGTGCTGGGCACGCCGCTGTACATCGTGCACGTGTCGTGCGAAGACTCGGTCAACGCGATCATCCGCGCGCGCAGCCACGGTCAGCGCGTCTACGGCGAGGCGCTGGCCGGGCACCTGACGATCGACGAGTCGGTCTACCTCAACAAGGACTGGGACATCGCCGCGGCCCACGTGATGAGCCCGCCGTTCCGCGCCAAGCACCATCAGGACGCGCTCTGGGGCGCCTTGGCCGCCGGCCACCTGCACACCACGGCGACCGACCACTGCGCGTTCTGCGGCGACCAGAAGGGCATGGGCCGAGCCGACTTCAGCAAGATCCCGAACGGCTGCGCCGGCGTCGAGGACCGCTTGTCGGTGCTGTGGGATGCCGGCGTCAACACCGGGCGCCTCACGCCGAACGAGTTCGTGCGCGTCACCTCGACCAACGCCGCGCAGATCTTCAACCTGTACCCGCGCAAGGGTGCGATCCAGGCGGGCAGCGACGCCGACCTCGTGGTCTGGGACCCGGCCGCGACGAAGACGATCACGACCGCGGGCAGCCTCAGCAAGGTCGGCTACAACGTGTTCGAGGGGCGCCAGGTGCAAGGGCTGGCGAAGGTCACGTTGTCGCGCGGCAAGATCGTCTGGATGGACGGCGAGCTGCGCGTCGAGCGCGGTGCCGGCCGCTACGTGAAGCGCCCGGCGTTCACGCCATTGTTCGATGCGCTGAAGCGCCAGTCGGCGCTGCATGCGCCGCACGCCGTCGCACGCGCTTCCTGATTCCGCCGAGGACCCTCGATGCCCCAACCCGACGTCAAGGCCGGTCGCCTGAGCGCGTGCCAGTACCTCACCAACTTCGGCGACGCGCACCCCCCGCTGACGAACGCGCAGGCGCTGATCGAGGCCGAGCGCTGCTACTACTGCTTCGATGCGCCGTGCATCAACGCCTGCCCGACCGGCATCGACATCCCGTCGTTCATCCGCCGCATCAGCGAGGACAACCTGCGTGACGCGGCCAAGGCGATCCTCGAGGCCAACATCTTCGGCGGCATGTGCGCGCGTGTGTGCCCGACCGAGGTGCTGTGCGAGCAGGCCTGCGTGCGCAACACGAACGAGGACAAGCCGGTCGAGATCGGTCTGCTGCAGCGCCACGCGACCGATCACCTGATGGCATCGAACGGCGCGCCGCTGTTCACGCGTGCGGCGCCCACCGGCAGGCGCATTGCGGTCGTCGGCGCCGGCCCGGCCGGGCTGGCGTGTGCGCACCGCTGCGCGATGCTCGGCCACGAGGTCGTCGTGTTCGAGGCGAAGCCGAAACCCGGCGGCCTGAACGAATACGGGCTGGCCACCTACAAGACCGTCGACGACTTCGCGCAGAAGGAGATCGCCTGGCTGCTGTCGATCGGCGGCATCGAGATCCGCCACGGGCAGGCGCTGGGCGAGCAGGTGCTGCTGGCCGATCTGAGCCGCGACTTCGACGCGGTGTTCCTCGGTCTGGGCCTGGGCGGTGTCAACGCGCTCGGGCTGCAGGGCGAAGCAACGCCGGGTGTCGGCAACGCGGTCGAGTTCATCGCCGGGCTGCGCCAGACGCGTGACTACGCGGCCGTCCCGGTGGGCCGGCGCGTCGTCGTGATCGGCGGCGGCATGACCGCGGTCGACGCCGCAGTGCAGTCGCGCAAGCTCGGTGCGCAGGAGGTGACCATCGTCTATCGCCGCGACCAGCCGCGCATGCCGGCGTCGACCTACGAGCAAGACTGGGCCCAGCGCAACGGCGTGACGATCCGCGAGTGGAGCGTGCCCAGGGCACTGGACACCGACGGCGGTCAGGTCGAAGGCGTCAGCTTCGCCCAGGTGCAGGAACTGAACGGCCAGCTCGTGCCGACCGGCAAGCACTGGCGCATCGAGGCCGACACGGTGCTGAAGGCGATCGGCCAGACGCTGGTGCTGGCCGACCCGGGCCTCGCGACGCTGGCGCTGCGCAGCGGCCGCATCCTGGTCGACGGCGAAGGCCGCAGCTCGCTCGCGCAGGTCTGGGCCGGCGGCGACTGCACCTACGGCGGACGCGACCTGACGGTCGAGGCAGTCGAGCACGGCAAGATTGCGGCGCACTCGATCGACCGCGCGTTCGGCATTCAGCGCGGGGGCAAGCCGTTCACGCGCACGCGCACTGGCCTCGGCGCCTGACCTTCGAAAGCTTCACCATGGCCGACCTCAGCACCACATTCGCGGGCATCCGCAGCCCGAACCCGTTCTGGCTCGCGTCGGCGCCGCCGACCGACAAGGAATACAACGTCAATCGCGCCTTCGAGGCCGGCTGGGGCGGCGTGGTCTGGAAGACGCTGGGCGAGGCCGGGCCGCCGATCGTCAACGTCAACGGCCCGCGCTATGCCGCGCTGTACGCCCACGACCGCCAGCTGATCGGCTTCAACAACATCGAGCTGATCACGGACCGGCCGTTGGAAGTGAACCTCGACGAGATCGCGCGCGTCAAGCGCAACTGGCCGGACCGCGCGATGGTCGTTTCGATCATGGTTCCTTGTGAGGAACATGCCTGGAAAGCGATCCTGCCGCGCGTCGAGGACACCGGCTGCGACGGGATCGAGCTGAACTTCGGCTGCCCGCACGGCATGAGCGAGCGCGGCATGGGCTCGGCGGTGGGCCAGGTGCCCGAGTACATCGAGATGGTCACGCGCTGGTGCAAGCAGTACACGCGGCTGCCGGTGATCGTCAAACTCACGCCGAACGTCGCCGACATCAAGCCGCCGGCGCTGGCCGCGCAGCGTGGCGGCGCCGATGCGGTGTCGCTGATCAACACGATCAACTCGGTGATGGGCGTGGACCTCGACGCGCTGCTGATCTACCCGAACACCGGCGGCACCGGCTCGCACGGCGGCTACTGCGGCCCGGCGGTCAAGCCGATCGCGCAGAACATGGTGGCCGAGATCGCACGCACGCCAGAGATGGCCTGGCTGCCGATCTCTGGCATCGGGGGCATCACGAACTGGCGCGACGCGGCCGAGTTCATCGCGCTCGGTTGTGGCAACGTCCAGGTCTGCACCGCGGCGATGACCTACGGCTTCAAGATCGTGCAGGACATGTGCAGCGGTCTCGCGGAGTACATGGACGCCAAGGGCTTCCACAACATCGACGCGTTCCGCGGCCGCGCCGTGCCATCGATCGTCAACTGGAACCAGCTCAACCTGAACCACATCGAGAAAGCCCGCATAGCCCAGGACCTGTGCATCCAGTGCGGCCGCTGCCATGTGGTGTGCGAAGACACCTCGCATCAGGCGATCTCGGCGACCAAGGACGGCAAGCGTCACTTCGAGGTCATGGACGACGAATGCGTCGGCTGCAACCTGTGCGTCTCGGTTTGCCCGGTGCCCGAGTGCATCACGATGCATGCGCTGCAGCCCGGCCAGACCGACCCGCGTACCGGACAATGGGTGAGCGGCGAATACGCCAACTGGACCACGCACCCGAACAACCCGGCGCGCTTGGCCTGACCCTCAACCCTTGTGCCCGCCAACCCTTTGTCCATTCCGCTGATCCCCACCGTCGAAGTCCAGGGCGTCTCGGTCGTCTATCCGGCCCGGGAACACACCGTCACCGCGCTCGACAACGTCAGCCTGGCGATCCAGGACGGCGAGTTCGTCTCGCTGATCGGCCCGTCGGGCTGCGGCAAGACGACGCTGCTGCGCGTCATCGCCGACCTCGAGCAGATCACCTCGGGCGTCGTGCGCGTGAACGACATGAGCACGCAGCAGGCGCGCCTGGCGCGCGCCTACGGCTACGTGTTCCAGGCGCCGGCGCTGTTCCCGTGGCGCACCGTGCTCGCCAACGTCTGCTTGCCGCTGGAGATCCACGGGCTGGACAAGGCGAAGGCCCGCGCCACCGCCCTGGAACACCTGGAACGCGTCGGCCTGCAAGGCTTCGAGGGCAAGTACCCGTGGCAGCTCTCGGGTGGCATGCAGCAGCGCGTGTCGATCGCGCGCGCGCTCGGCTTCGAGCCCAAGCTGCTGATGATGGACGAGCCCTTCGGCGCGCTCGACGAGATTACGCGCGATCGCCTGAACGAGCAGCTGCTGCGGCTTTGGGAGCGTGAGAGGCGCACGGTGATCTTCGTCACCCACTCGATCCCCGAGGCGGTGTTTCTCTCGTCGCGCATCGTCGTGATGTCGCCGCGGCCGGGTCGCATCGTCGACGTGATCGAGTCGGGCCTGCCGGCGGATCGCACGCTCGACATCCGCGACACCCCCGAGTTCGCCGAGATCGCGCACCGCGTGCGCATGTCGCTGCAGGACGGGCATGGCGGCGGCCACTGAGCCGGTGCCGGAACGCAGCGGCGTCGGTGCCCTCTGGTTCCGCGCCGGCCCGGTGCTCGCGGTGCTGGCCATCGTGCTCGTGCTCTGGTACGCGCTGGCGGTCTGGCTGAACGCGCCGCAGGTGATCGAGCGCACCCTGTCGGCGCAGCCCGGCTGGGGCGCGTCGGACCTGGTCCGGCTGACGCTCTCGATGGACCGCCCGGTGCTGCCCGCGCCGCACCAGATCGCGCTCGACCTGTTCGACTCGATCTTCGGCTGGCCGGTCGATTCGCCGCGCAACCTGCTGTACCACGCCGCCGTCACCAGCTCGGCCACGCTGCTCGGCTTCGTGATGGGCACGCTGCTCGGCGCGGTGCTCGCGGTCGCGGTCGTGCACTCGCGCACGCTGGACCGCAGCCTCTTCCCATGGATCATCGCGTCGCAGACCGTGCCGGTGCTGGCGATCGCGCCGATCATCATCGTGATCCTGGGCAGCATGGGCATGACCGGCGTGTTCCCGAAGGCCATCATCTCGATGTACCTGTGCTTCTTCCCGGTCGCGGTGGCGCTGGTCAAGGGGCTGCGCTCGCCGGGCGTGATGGAGATGGAGCTGCTGCACACCTACGCCGCCTCGAGGCGCGACACCTTCTGGAAGCTGCGCGTGCCGGCGTCGCTGCCGTTCCTGTTCCCGTCGCTGCGCGTGGGCATCGCCGCGGGCCTGGTCGGCGCGATCGTCGGCGAGCTGCCGACCGGCGCCCAGGCCGGCCTGGGCGCGCGGCTGCTGACCGGCTCGTACTACGGCAACACCGTGCAGATCTGGTCGGCGCTGGTGATGTCGGCGCTGCTCGGCCTGGCGTTGACCGGCGCGGTCGCGCTCGCCGAACGGCTGCTGACCCCCGGAGGCCGGCGGTGATCGCGCTGCTGCGTGCGTCCTGGTTGGCGGCATGGGCCGCGCTGTTCGCCGCGCTGTCGTTCGTGCTGCCGCTCGGGTTGACCGCTTCCGGTGCGACCTTGCGCTGGACCAGCCTGGCTGCGCCGCTGGTGTTCGCATGCTGCGGCCTGTTCGCCGCGCTGCTGGCGGTGCTGCGATCACCGCGCCAGCCGGGCGCGGTGCTGGGCTTCGCGCTGCTCGCGCTGCTCGCCGCGCTGGCGCCGCTGATCATGCTGGCCACGGACGTGCGCGCCGCGCTCGACGCCAGCACCTGGCACAGCGGCTTCTGGTGCTACCTGATCGCGCTCGCGTTGCTCGCCGTGGCCAGCGTGCGCCGCGTCGCCGCGCTCGACGCCGCCGGTGGGTCGGGCACCTGGGGCGCCTGGGCGGCGCTCTACGCAACGCCGCTGCTGTTCGGCGTCTGGGTGCTGGTGTTCTGGCAGCTGCTGACGCGCGCCTTCGAGGTGCCGCAAGTGCTGCTTCCGGCGCCCAGCCTGGTTGGGCATGAGCTGCTTGCCGGCTTCGGCACGCTCGCGTCCGACTTCGTGCAGACCGTGCTGCACTCGGTGCTGATCGGGCTGGTGGCGGGCAGCGCGCTCGGCTTCGCGGTCGGCGTGCTGATCGACCGCAGCCCGTTCCTGCAGCGTGGCCTGCTGCCGCTGGCCGCACTGGCCAGCACGGTGCCGCTGGTGGGCATCGCGCCGATCATGGTGATGTGGTTCGGCTTCGACTGGCATTCGAAGGCCGCGGTCGTCGTCATCATGACCTTCTTCCCCATGCTGGTGAACACGCTCGCCGGTCTGGCCGAGAGCGGCCACATGGAGCGCGACCTGATGCGCTCCTACGGCGCGAGCTACTGGCGCACGCTGTGGTCGCTGCGCATCCCGGTGGCGCTGCCGTTCGTGTTCAACGCGCTCAAGGTCAACTCGACCCTGGCGATGATCGGTGCGATCGTCGCCGAGTTCTTCGGCTCGCCGGTGTCAGGCCTGGGATTTCGCATCTCGACCGAGGCGGCGCGCCTGAACATGGGCCTCGTGTGGGCCGCGATCCTGGTCGCCGCGCTGGCCGGCTCGCTGCTGTACGGGCTGCTCGGCTGGGTCGAGCGCCGCGCGACCTTCTGGCACCCCTCGATTCGCACCCACGTTTGAGTTCAAATCCGCTTTCCCCCTCGCCGCAAGGCACAACCTCTCGGAGTTCTTCGATGCGCAAAACGACTCTTCTGCTCTCGCTGATCCTGGCCGGCGTCGGTGGTGCGGCCCACGCTGCCGACAAGGTCACGGTCCAGCTCAAGTGGCTGCCGCAGGCCCAGTTCGCCGGCTACTACGTGGCCGCTGCGAAGGGCTTCTACAAGGAGGCCGACCTCGACGTGACGATCAAGCCGGGCGGCCCCGACATCGCGCCCGCCCAGGTGCTCGCGGCGAAGGGCGCCGACCTGACGGTGGACTGGATGCCCAGCGCACTCGCCGCGCGCGAGGCCGGCGTGCCGATGGTCAACGTCGCGCAGATCTTCAACCGCTCGGGGATGATGCTGACCTGCAAGAAGGCCAGCGGCGTGACCACCTCCAAGGACTTCAAGGGCAAGACGCTGGGCGTCTGGTTCGGCGGCAACGAGTACCCGTTCCTGAGCTGGATGGGCACGCTGGGCCTGAAGACCAGCGGTGCGAACCCCGACGTGAAGGTGCTCAAGCAGGGCTTCAACGTCGACCCGCTGCTGCAGAACCAGGCGGCGTGCATCTCGACGATGATCTACAACGAGTACTGGCAGGTGATCGATGCCGGCGTCAAGCCGGGCGATCTGGTGACCTTCCCGTACGAGGACCAGGGCGTGGCCACGCTGGAGGACGGCCTGTACGCACGCGAACCCGACCTGAAGGACGCCGCCTACGTCGCCAAGCTCGCGAAGTTCGTCAAGGCCAGCATCAAGGGCTGGGAATACGCGCTGAAGAACCAGGACGAAGCGGTCAAGATCGTGCTCGCCGCCGACACCTCGGGCGGCTCGACCGCCGCGGTGCAGAAGCGCCAGCTCGAGAACGTCGCCAAGCTGATCACCACCGCAGGCACGCCGAAGATGGGCGTGCTCGACCCGGCGGCCTACCAGCGCACGGTCAAGGTGCTGCTGGCCGGCGGCAGCGACCCGGTGATCAAGAAGGACCCGGGCACGGCCGCCTGGACTCACGCCGTCACCGACAAGGCGATGGCCAAGTAAGGCGGCGTTGCTGCGCGAGCGCATTCGACAGCGCCTGCGCGGCTTCGAGGTGCGCGCGGTGGGCGACCACGCGCACCGCGCCGCGGCCGTCGCAGTGGCGGTGACCGAGGAAGGCTTCGGCGCCGCCCTGCCCGGCCTGCCGCAGCACGCGACGTGGAGCGAGCGCTGCGCCCTGATCCTGACGCGCCGCTCCGAAGCGCTGCGCGACCACGCCGGCCAGTGGGCGCTGCCGGGCGGCCGCATCGAGCCCGACGAGTCGCCCGAGCAGGCCGCGCTGCGCGAACTGGCCGAAGAGGTCCGGCTCGTGCTCGACCCGGACGCGGTGCTGGGCCGGCTCGACGACTACGAGACGCGCTCCGGCTACGTGATCACGCCGGTCGTCGTCTGGGCCGGGCCGGCGCGCGGCATCGTGCCGAACCCGGCCGAGGTGCAGAGCATCCACCGCATCCCGATCGACGAGTTTATGCGTGCCGACGCGCCGATGCTTGAGCGCGGCCCCGACGGCACGCGCCCGGTGCTGCGCATGCCGGTGGGCGACAGCTGGATCGCCGCGCCAACCGCCGCGGTGCTGTACCAGTTCCGTGAGCTGTGCATCGCCGGCCGCGCGACGCGTGTCGCGCACTTCGACCAGCCGGCGTTCGCGTGGAGGTGAGCCGACTCCGTTCGCCGGCAACCAGCGGCTACAGACCCGCGAGGTAGTTCGCGAGGTTCGCGATGTCTTGGTCGTTCAACGTGTTCGCGACGCTGGTCATGCTGCCGGCGTCGTTGGTGCGGCGCCGCGCCTTGAAGTCGGTGAGCTGCTTGACGATGTAGTCGTACTGTTGACCGGCGACGCGCGGGATCTCGTTCTGCCCCGCGAAGCCGCCCAGGTGGCACATCGTGCACAGCGTCTCGTCGGCCTTCAGCTTGCCTAGACTGGCCTTCTGCGGATCGGCGTTGAAGCCCGTCACCGGCGGCTTCTCCTTGGCGAAGTAGTCGGCCAGCTCGGCGATCTCGTCGCGCGTCAGGCCGGCCGCCATCGGCGTCATCTGCGGGTCGCTGCGCCGACCGGCCTGGAAGTCGCGCAGTTGCAGCGTCAGGTAGCGCGCGGTCTGGCCCGCCAGGATCGGGTAAGCCGGCTGGGTCGAGCGCCCACCCGGGCCGTGGCAGGCGGCGCACACCGCGGCCTTCGGCGGCGCCGCGGTGGCCGGCGGCGTCTGCGCCCCGGCGCCGGCGCTGCCGACCACCAGGGCGCAGATCCAGAGGCGGAGTGCCGCGACTTCAGGGCAGCGCAAACACGATCACCGAGTTGCCGCGCTTGAAGTCGAGCTGGGTGTTGCCACCGGCCGCGACCGCGACGTACTGCTTGCCGCCGACCGTGTACGACACCGCCGGCGCATTGACGCCAGCGCCACACTGGTACTGCCACAGCATCTTGCCGGTCTTCGCGTCGAAGGCGCGGAACATGCCGTTGCCCTCGCCGTTGAACACCAGCCCGCCGGCGGTGGCGAGCACGCCGCCGATCAGCGGCTGCTCGGTGTCGAACTTCCACGCCAGCTTGCCGGTGTCGAGGTTGACCGCCGCGAGCCGTCCCGACTGCTTCTCGCTGGCGATGACCTTGAACGCGCCGCCGAGCCAGAGCTTGCCGCCCGGGTAGGCGGCCTGCTCGACGTGGTAGGTCATCGGCTGATGCAGGTTCGCCGCGTAGACCATGCGCAAGGTCGGATTGACCGCCATCGGGCTCCACTCGACGCCGCCGTTGGCACCCGGCAGCATGCGCGCGCCGTCCTTGGTCGGCAGCACCCACATGTTCTCCTGCGGGATCATGGCCTCGCTGAAACGGATCAGTTCGCCGGTGGCGCGGTCGTGCACGTACACGTGGCCGGTCTTGCCGCCGTGGATCGCGACCTTGCGCATCTTGCCGTCCTTGCCGGCGGCTTCGGTCAGGATCACCGGCGACACCGCGTCGAGGTCCCAGACGTCGTGCGCGACGTACTGCGAATGCCACTTGTACGCGCCGGTGTTCAGGTCGACCGCGACCATCGAGTCGGTGTACAGGTTGTCGCCGGGCCGCTCGGCACCGTACAGATCGGGGCTCGGGTTGCCGACAACGAAGAACGCCGTGTTGCTCTCCTTGTCGATCGCCGGCGCCATCCAGACGCCGCCGCCCAGGGTCTTGTAGAAGTCGGCGTTCTTCGCGAACTGCGCCTTCTCGGCGGCGATGTCGCGGTGCATGTCGCGGCCGGTCGCGTCCTTGGCCGCCCAGACGCCTTCATGGCCCTTCTCGGGGATCGTCGCGAAGCTCCACAACTCCTTGCCGGTCTGCGCATCGAAGGCTTTGAGAAAGCCGCGAATGCCGTACTCGCCGCCGTTCGTGCCGATCAGCACCTTGCCGTTCACCGCGACCGGCGCCATCGTTTCCGAGTAGCCCGCCTCGGGGTCGCCGACCTGGGTCGACCACAGCACCTTGCCGGTCTTGGCGTCCAGCGCGAGCAGCTTCGCGTCGAGCGTGCCCATGTACAGGCGGTCGCCCATGACCGCGACGCCGCGGTTGTTCGGGCCGCAGCAATAGGTCGTGACCGCGCCCATCTTGTGCTTGTAGTGCCAGTACTCCTGGCCGGTCTTGGCATCGAGCGCATAGACGTGGTTGTACGAGGTCGTGATGTACATGATCCCGTCGACCACGATCGGCGCCGTCTCCATCGACTCGATCACCTCGGTCTGGAACTGGAACGCGGGACGCAGCTTGGCGACGTTCGTCGTGTTGATCTGCGCGGCCGGGTAGTACCGGGTCTGCGCATAGTTCATGTTCGAGTGCAGGAAGTTGCTGCCGTCCTTGGTGGCGCCGTCGAGCTGGGCCTGCGATACCGACACCGCCTTGGGCACTGGCGCGCCCGTGGCTGCGCCCTGCCCCGAGACCTCGGCCTGCGCCCATGCGCCCCCGGCCATCACCGCGCAAGCGGCGGCGATCGCACCGGTCACCGCCCTGCGGGCGCTGAACTCCATCTTCGTCATTGCTGTCTCCTCGGTTGTGGTTGTTGCTTCGTCGACCCACGGTTTCGGCGCGGGCGGGCAACGCCGGGAAGGGGCTCGGCACGCAGCGCCCGCTTCGGCGCTCGCATGTCAGACCATTCGAGGATTGCCCCATTGAAAGCGTAGCGACAATAGAACCCACTGAGAATAGGGATTGATCGTCGCGGCGCGGCGTCGGCCGTCCCGGCCTCGAAAGGACATGACCCATGGACGGCCGAATCCGCCACCGGCTTCTTCTCGACTGGATTCGTGCCTGCGCGATCGGCCTCTCCGTCGGCGCTGCACAGGCCCAGTCGCCCAGCAACCCCAACCTGAACGCGCAGTTGCTGGTGGCCGCACGCGAGAACGACCTGGCGCGCGTCGGGCAACTGCTGGACCAGGGCGCGGTGCCGGACTCGCGCAACCGGCTCGGCAAGTCCGCGCTCCTCCTGGCCTGCGAGAAGGGCGATCTGGCGCTGGCCGAGGTGATGCTGACGCACGGCGCCGATATCCGCCTCGCCTCGGTCGAAGGGGTCACGCCGCTGATCGCGGCAAGCTACGCCGGCAATGCAGCGCTGGTGCGCCGCCTGCTCGCCGCGGGCGCCCGCACCGATGCGCGAGACCGGATGAGCAAGCCGGCGATGGTCTACGCGGCCGGGCAGGGCCACGCGGCGGTGGTCGCCGCGCTGCTGGACGCCGGCGTCGACATCGACACCACCTACGACCACGGCCTGACCGCGCTGATGTGGGCCGCCGGTCAGGGTCATGCCGAGGTGGTGAGCCTGCTGCTCGCCCGCGCGGCGCGAACCGAGCTGCGCGACGACCGCGGCATGACGGCGCTGGACATCGCGCGAACAACCGACCACCGCGAAGCGGCCGACGCGCTCATGCGGCCGCGGCCCGCAAAATAGGCCCCGCCGCGGGCGTCGCGGCGTCGAGTCGCGTGCCATGAAACTGTCGCAGCTGCTGTTCTCGCAAGGCTTCGGTGCGCGCCGCGAGTGCGAGGGGCTGATCTTCGGCGGGCACGTGGCGCTCGCCGGCCGCGTCTGCGACGACCCGTTCCTCGAGGTCGACCCCGTCGGGCTGGAGTTCGACGTGCGTGGCCAGCGCTGGCCCTACCACGCGAAGGCGCTGGTGCTGCTGCACAAGCCGGCCGGCTACGAGTGTTCGCAAAAACCCAAGCACCACCCGAGCGTGATGAGCCTGCTGCCGCTGCCGCTGCGCGTGCGCGGCCTGCAGCCGGTCGGGCGGCTCGACGAGGACACCACCGGGCTGCTGCTGATGACCGACGACGGTGCGCTGATCCACCGCCTCACGTCGCCGAAGAAGCATGTGCCCAAGGTCTACGAGATCGGGACTGTGGACCCGGTCAGTGACGCCCAGCTCGACGAGCTTCGCCGCGGCGTCGTGCTGCACGACGACCCGCTGCCGGTGCGGGCCGCGGCCTGCGAGCGCAGCGGCGAGCGCGCGCTGCGCATGACCCTGCTCGAAGGCAAGTACCACCAGGTCAAGCGCATGGTGGCGGCCACCGGCAACACGGTGGCGGCGCTGCACCGCAGCCGCTACGGGGTGCTCGCGCTGCCGGCCGATCTGGCGCCGGGCGCATGGCGCTGGCTGGACGGGCCGGCCGCGGTGCTCGGGCCTGCGGCCTGAGTGGTCGCGCGCAGCTCAGTTCGCGGACGGCGACGCGTCGCCGGATTCCCAGTACGTGCCCGGCCGGTAGTCGCCGAAGTACCAGAGGTGGCCTTCCGGATCGAGCGCCATGTAGCCGCGCGCACCGTACTCCTCGGTGCGCAGCGGCCGCACGACGCGCGCGCCGGCGGCGACCGCCTTCGCATGATGCGCATCGGGGTCGGCGACGAACACGCTCAGCGCCTGCGCGACACCGGCCAGCGCCTTCGGGCTGACGCGCCGGTCCTCGGCCTTCGGCGAGCCGATCATCACGACGCCGTTGCCCAGGCTCAGTTCGGAATGCTGGATCGTGCCGTCCGGCCCGGGCACGACGAAGCGCTTGGTGAAGCCGAAGGCCCGGCACAACCAGTCGATCGCGGCGGGCGCGTCGTCGTAGGTCAGGCTCGGGTGGATGTCGGAAGAAGTGCTGCGATCGGTTTCGGCCATTGGCGCGCTCTCGTCGTGTCGAACGGGTCTCAGTCGTGGCGCAGCGCAAACCGCGCGCGCGCCTTCGCCGCGACGTCGGCGCGGTCGCGTGGCGGCGCGTGGGTTTCGAGCGCGGCCAGCAGCGTGCCCGAGGCCTGCGCGATTTCGCCGACCGCGCGCTCGAACGCGGCCTCGTTGGCCTTCGACGGTTTGTGGAAACCGCTGAGCTTGCGCACGAACTGCAGCGCCGCGGCGCGGATCTCGTCCGGCGTCACCGGCGGCTCGAAGTTGTACAGGGTCTTGATGCTTCGGCACATCGTCGTCGATCCTCCGTTCGCGCCGGCCGTCAATGCGCCTTGCTGCGTGGCTTGGTCGTCACGCCAGGCGTGTGGAACACGACCTGCTCGGGGTGCAGCTCGGCCTCGCCGACCCCGAGCAGTTCCTTGCGCATCATCACCGCGACCACACCCGGGTTGACCTTGCCGTCGGGGTGCGCCGCGGCCTCGACCATCGCGCGGTAGATCGCACTGGGCAGCACCATCGCGAGTTCGAGGCTCAGCTCGTTGGCCATGTCGTAGTCGTCGGGTGCGGAATTCTTGTCGAGCGTACCGGCCAGCACCAGATAGCGCGCGACCTTCTCGGTCAGGTCGAGCTTCTCGCGGGCGGGAAAGTCTTTCATCGCAGTCTCCAGGGCGTTCAAGGCGCCGAGGGTACAGGAGACAACGACCCCAGCGCGGCGAACACCCGCGCCGCGGCCCAGGCATCGTTGGCGGCGTACAGCAGCTGGCTCTCGCTGAGCTGGCGCGCGGCCCAGTTCGAGGTGCTCGCTTTGCCCGATTTGAGGAAGCGCCGCCCGAACAGGATCGCCACCGCGGTCTTGACGCCGATGTCCTTGCGGTAGCCGCGGGCACGGAACAGGTGGTTCAGGTCGACCACCCCGAAGGCCTCGACGCCGAGCTTGCTGCGGATGCGCCGCAGGTCGTCGCCCAGACCGAAGCCGACCTTCTTGGCGGCGTGCGACGCCAGCAGTTCGGCGAGCGCGCCGCGGCACGCCGGATCATGGAGCTGGAACACCCAGGCCTTGGTCAGCGTGGCGAGCTGCACGATGTGCGGGCCGTCGGAGACCTCGCCCTTCGCGAAGGTCGGCTTCGATTCGGTGTCGAAGCCGAGCACGGCCGCATCGGCCAGTTCGGCGATCGCATGCTCGGCCTGCGCGGCGGTCGCGATCAGGTCGATCCGGTCCAGCGGCAGGCGTTCGAACGGCTCGAGGGCCGCGATGTCCTCCTTGCCCGGCGTGAACGGTGCGTCGCTCATGCGGGCTCCGCAGCGGCGCCGACCCCGCTCACGGCGCCACGTCGCAGCGTGACGACCTGCGCCGGCTCAGTACGGTCGCGTGCGCGCAGCTGCCCGCAGCCGGCGTCGACGTCCTGCCCGGCCGACCAGCGAAGCTTGGTCAACACGCCGCGCCGCAGCAGCGTGCGCGCGATCGCCTCGGCGCGCTCGCGCGACGGGCGTTCGAACACCAGAGCGTCGACGCTGTTGTACGGGATCATGTTCAGCAGCGCGTACTTGCCGCGCAGCAGTTCGACGATGCCGTCGAGCTCGTCGTCGCCGTCGTTGATGCCGGCCAGCAGCGTCCACTGGTACTGGATCGGGTAGCCGGTGGCACGCGCATAACGCTCGCCGTGCGCGACCAGCTCGGCCGGCGAAAGGCGCGGCGCGCGCGGCAACAGGCGCGCACGCAGCTCGGCCTTGGTCGAATGCAGCGACAGCGCGAGCGCCGGCTTCACCGTGGCGCGCGGCAGCCGCTCGAACACGCGCAGGTCGCCCACCGTCGAGAACACCAGGTTCTTGTGGCCGATGCCGCCGGCCGTGCCGAGCAGCTCGATCGCCTCGATCACGTTGTCCAGGTTGTGGGCCGGCTCGCCCATGCCCATGAAAACGACCTTGCGCACCGCACGCTGGCGGCGCGCGAGCACGACCTGCGCGACGATCTCGGCACTGCCCAGCTGGCGCAGCAGGCCGTCGCGCCCGGTCATGCAGAACACGCAGCCGACCGCGCAGCCCAGCTGCGTCGACACGCACAGCCCGCCGCGCGGCAGCAGCACGCTCTCGACCGCCTGACCGTCGGCGAGCTCGACCAGCAGGCGCGACGAACCGTCGGCGGCCGGGTGCTCGGAGCGCAGCCGTGCCAGGCCGGCCAGTTCATCGACCAGCGCCGGCAGCATCGTGCGCACGCTGCGCGGCAGGAAGTCCTCGGGCATGCGCTTGCCGCTGTCCTGCGCGAGCGCACACGCCCACAGCCGCAGCACGCGGTGCTCGTGGGCGGGTCGGGCGCCGTGTTCTCGAAGGCGTTGCCGGATGGATTCGATGCGCATGAGCGCGCGAGTTTAGGCGCTCCGCGCAACGCGGATGTCTGCCGCCTGAAGCCGCCCCGAAACGTGGCGTTTCAGTGTGTGTATCGCGGCGCGGTACGCTCGCCCCTCGTTTCACGACACCACGCCCCGCGCATGTTCGGACGCTCCCGACCCGTCTTCTTCGAGCCCCACGGTCGCCGCCGGCGCGCCGGCCCGCCGCGCTGGCTGATGCTGCTGCTGGTGGGCATCGCGCTCGGCGCGGCCGCGGTCGTCGTCGTGCAGGAGCGCTACCTGCCGCCGCGTCTGTCGGCCGAGGCCGGTGCGCAGCTGCGCGACGCGTTCGAGCACGCCAGCACAGAGCGCGCGTCGCTGCGGCGCGAGCTCGACCAGTCCGGTCAGCGGCTTGGCGCGGCGCTCACCGAACGTCAGCAACTGGCCGGCGAGCTCGCGACGAGCCGCGCCGCGGCCGCGCGCCTTCAGGACGACCTGGCCGCGGCCGTCGACGCGCTGCCGGCCGATCCGCGCGGCGGTGCGGTCCAGGTGCGGGCCGCGCGCTTCACGACGGCGCGCGATGGCGGCCTGGCCTACGAAGTGGTGCTGACGCGCGAGCACGCCGCCGCCAAGCCGTTGACGGGCCAGATGCAACTGGTGGTCGGCGGCGAGGCGGCACGCGGCCCCGACCCGCACGTCACGCTGACGCCGATCGCGTTCACGATGGTGGGAAGCCGCGTCGTGCTGCGCGGCAGCGCGCCGCTGCCCGCGGGCTTCCGGCCGCGCCAGTCGACGATCCAGGTGCTCAGCGGCGGCAGGACACTCGGGATGCGGGTGCTGCGCGTCGAGCGCGGCGGGCCGGATTGAGACGGCGCCACGCCGCCGAACGCAGCGCTCAGTGCCCCCCGGCCGTGATCACGCCGTGGCGGATCGCCAGGTGCACCAGCGCCGCGACGCTGGCGACGCCGAGCTTGTCCTTGATCGAGCTCTGGTGGTTCGCGACCGTCTTCGGGCTCAGGTGCAGCGTGCGCGCGCAGTCGGCCAGCGACTCGCCGCGCGCCAGCTGGCGGAAGATCTCGAACTCGCGCGGCGTCAGCGCCGCGAAGCGGTCGACCGCGCCGCCGCCTTCGAGCAGGTGCTGCGGCAGGTCCGGGCCGAGGTAGCGGCGCCCCGCGCTGACGCAATGGACCGCGTCGATCAGGCGGTCCGGCGCGCTGCTCTTCGAGACGAAGCCGCAGGCGCCGAGCTCGAACGCGCGGCGCACCAGCGTCTCGGTGTCGTGCATGCTGAACACCAACACGCGCGCCTCGGACACGCGCTCGCGCAGCCGCCGGATCAGGTCCAGCCCGCCGCTGCCGGGCATCGCCAGATCGGTGATCGTGACGTCGGGCCGTTGCTGCACGAACAGCCGATAGGCCTCGTCGGCCGCGCCGGCCTGCGCGACCACGCTCATGTCGCCG
>Ga0207658_10001714_pt1 | contig 16615 bp, 20 predicted proteins | sample KBSS33metaG_FD_184322 | JGI IMG/M metagenome (GOLD analysis project Ga0207658, IMG submission 184322) | Switchgrass rhizosphere microbial communities from Kellogg Biological Station, Michigan, USA - KBS S3-3 metaG (SPAdes) (version 2) | ecosystem: Host-associated > Plants > Roots > Rhizosphere...
AGTTTAAAAAAATTTACCGGATAACACTTCGTGTAGCTCGAATAGGGTCTAACCAGAGATATTCGTTTCTTTTGTTAATAATAGTGCTTATATCTTTTAATTGGTTTTGCAAAAGATCAACTTGTTCATTGGAAACGAAAGCTCTATATTCATCAGTGCATACATAAAGACTGCTGTTGTCTGGAGCACCCAACGCTAAAATAGATACTAAATCTCGTTGCAGATCGAACACATCTTTTGAAGGCAATGAATTAAAGTATAAATTCTTCCAGTCTTTATCTGTATATCGAATCGCCATTTCAGGGGATGGTACAGATCTGACTAAGGTCGCAGGACCATTTGGGCAATAGCCCCAAAAATACCATTGTGGATCATTCAAAGCAGAATGTTGAATGCTCGCGTTAAAGATAATGCCTGTTACCACTCGTGTTAAAGAAACAACATCTTTTACCAACGGAAAGGATGGTATTCGTAATTTGATGGCAGTGCACCAAGCAGCAATAATATCCCAATCTATTTTAGATGCTTCCAAAACACTGCGATTAAAATTGTATAAAACCCTGTACAATTTTAAACCATCGTTAGCATAATGATAACTAGCTGGCAAGTTATCAAGGTTAAATCTCCGACTTGTAAGTTGATGTTCAAAATCTAAAAGATCACATTCAAAGTGCTTAATCTCCTGTGTTATCAAATCATCGATACCTACAGGACTTAAAATAGATAAATGGGTCCTTAACCAAGGTATTAGAAGATCTCTGGCACCCTTGTTGACGGCCAAAATCCTAGCAAAATGTGGAACCAAGAGTCTACATACTACATTTGGAGTGGTTCGATACATCTTCATTGTTTCCATGACAAAGATCTCCGTTATGAAATGACAGCGAGTAAGATGGTCCACTAGCTCATGGTGAGTAAATTCTGCAGATTGCATAATGAGTTTTGCATAACGCCATAGCCAAGTATCATTGCGAAACACAGTAAGACCATTACCAAGAGCGATCCATTCAGGTAGAATTTCACCTGCTTTGTTCAGAGACAAAATGCATCTAGGCGCTATAACACCATACCTGAGCGCTTCTTTAAGCTCGTACGTTTCTAAATGCGAATAATCCAGTATTAAATATTCAAACTCATCATTCATTTTTAAGTCGGATGGCATCTCTTCAAGTCGCGCCTTTCGTACTTGACAAGGATCCACGCCCTGAAATCGTTGTAGACCAAATGATTCATCGCTATCCCACAACATATTTTTGGCGTCAAAACAAGGTCCAATTGTATTTGGGGCATCGTATTCAATATAATCACAAGGCTTGAAACCAGAACTTAGAAATCCAGCATATTTGAGAGTCGCTTCAGTTAAAACTGTCCAAGCGGCTCTGGCGCCAAAGATTTCCAATGTATTAAACTTCTCTGCCGTTGGTAATCTATCATAGTCTGGATCAGTGATGTTTTTCCAGACATACACACCATCGCTAGATTCTAAAATAAGATTAGAATTGGCTTGTACCTTCTTTTTCAAAACGCCCAATTCAAAAGGGTGATACTCCATGTGACCAAACAATCCAGAGCTAATGGGATGATCATATGTAAGGGCATTTGGGATTGTTTTAGTCTTAGTAAGTTCAGCATGAAGCTCTGTCATGATTTCACAAGTCAGCCCAGAATGAAGCTTGGCATGCGCTGTTGAAAATGTTTCAGGAACGGGATGCTGGGAAAGCTGCTTCCAAATGGATGTATTTCGTACATCGTCGATTATTCTGTTCTTCTGACTTGCACGTGTATATCGAACTTTTTGAGGATCAGATGACTGTTGATTGGAGTCTAAGGCTCGTTTGCTTGACATTTTTGTTTTGTTTTTTGCTTAACTACTTTTCTTATTTTTATGGTTTACTACAAGAAAAGAAAAAAAAAATTGTTGTTCTAGGATTATGCACCCCAAGAAGAAACCGAAGTTGTGACAAAAAAACTATATATTCACATCAACTCTCGGTCAACTACATCGTTCCCGTATTACATCTGTTCTTTAATAAATATGTCATCCGTTGTCATCAATAGCAAAGACAATAGGTGTGATGTATGTGGGCAAACGATTTTTTTTTTAATAAATAATAATGTATTTGATATCCTTACGTGCTAATATTCCTTCCTCGATATTGCATTGATGATACTCGATGCAATACAATGTCAACAAGTCATACTTTATTGTATGTAGACGTCGCTTGTTATACCCAAACAAATACAGTATATTATCCCATACAATAGGTACATGGAGTGAAATACAGTAACAATGACGCTCCTTCAGGATGTGCCAGCTTTCAGTCTTTCGGTTGTAAACTAGAACACCATATGCGTGCGTGACAACAAACCAATCCGCGTTCCCACATAAACCAAATAAACATCCAATATAGGTATCATTGCTATCCTTATAATAATACCGAGCTTCGGAACCCCAGCTATTTTTGGTATTATTAAATATTTTTATCTTAACGCGTCTAGCTATTTTGTCACGCACACATCCAATAAGATCCATCTCTGTAACAGCATAACGTGTCTCGCAGCAACTTGAGAGTGCGCATACCATATGCATGATGCAATATCTGTCCATAAACTGTATGTTGCGATTGCTACCAATGTATACATTTCGAGAATCCATTGGTGACAAAAACATCCGTTCTGATGGATTGTATAATTTTGACCTTACAAATAGTGTATCGCGACAATCACAAAACTGTAATTTACCATTACGTATATAAACACCCACAATTTTCTCCGTGTCAATGTTCTCTTCTTTGGTATGTGCTAAATTTGCAATGCTATTGCAATACACAAACACTGACAGTTTACGCATTTCAATCAACATCTGAGGATATCTGTAGGCTTCAATAATCTGAATAACTGTTTCAGGAATGTAATCACGAAGCACATCCAGTACATTCGATGATTCATTTACTTTGCGCTTCGTCATCTTTCTTTTGGACATCCTGCGATACAACGGTGTCTTTTTGCTTTTTAAAATTTAAAAGAAATTCATATTGGCTTTTTTTTTCCTCAGTATTCATTTATTGCGGAATGTATTGGAAGCGAAAAAAGATTATTCCGCGCAAACATGTGCTGTGCGTGTATGAACGCAAGCTCTCCGAACTGAAATTTTGGAAGTATTATCGGATTCGCAAAACAAACTATCGCGTACGACGCAATGCACAAAACGCAAACCGCACAAATTGGCAACTACGTATGTATGCTCGACATTGTTTGTGTTTTTAGATGCGAAAACATTGCGCGATTTATCACAAGTATGCCATCAATTACACAGTGTGTATCGTATTTATTATATCCAAGCAGCTGTTTGGGATGTGCAGCATACACTTTTATTTGACCAAGCACAACACATTCGTCATTTAAATATTTTAAGTTCGCCGCCGACAACCAACTGGATTTGGCCTCCCAAATTGCACAGCACGACATGGGATGGTGACGTACCCATTTGGCCTTTTATGCAATCTTTCCCAAGCACATTACAAAAATTCAAAGTATTTCATGCCGATCGTACTTTTTTCGAGGGGTTACCAATATGCACTCCACGTACGTCAACATTTCCGGAAAGCGTGCGAGTAATAGACATGCTTGGAAATACTTTTCTCGCCTTTAATATGCTGAAATTTCCGCCCTTGCTTGAAGAGTTGTACTGTGAGCAGGCTGTAATTGCGTATGCATCGGAACCGATACCCTCACTGCGCATGTTACATTTAAGTGGTAATCATGGACCTGCCTGGATTAATCTGTCGCACACTGCACCGAATTTAAGCACGTTGGTTCTAACCACGCACTCGAACAATATCAGTTTTCCGCCAAATTTAAGATGTTTGCATATTGCTTCACATTATCCATTGGAAGCAATTTTGCCCAAAAGTCTCGAAGTGTTACAACATGCTGGACAATTCGCGTTTAAAGCGCGTACCGTCCCTGAAACGCTTAAATATCTGCATGTTAGATCAATGATCTTGAAAAATTTCAGATATATCTCGCGCACAACAGCAATCAAAGTTAATAGTCAAGATAAGTGTGAGGTTTGCAATCGTCCCCTGCAATAACCGCATCAATTCGTGTTGCTATTTCATGCCTCCTATCTCCATTGTCTTTCGCCACATCGCCAAAATAAGCATGTAGATTGTTTAAGATCTCGAGAGAAGAATAACTTATATAGCTCAATAAAATGCTTTGGAGTGCTTCAGGTAGACGCGTGGACTCTTTTACGTGCTTGTGTAACACAATGATTTGCATCTTGTTGAAAGAATCTCGAAACTGTTTCCAAACATAAGGGTGCACACTAATCCAATGTGAGATGTCGTTAGCCCACCATTGAACAATCTTTTTGTTTGTTATATTCTCGTGATTTAGAAAATAATTCATTTCAGTTGCCAAAGGTTTGTAACATACATTAATGGTAAAATCGTGTTCTAATGTACTGCTGCGCAAGGTAATCAAATATAAATTATCACAGTCATGCTCAAACCTAATAATCTCAAACCGATCGTCATGTAACAACGACTCTCCAAATACGTATTGATGTTTTTTAGCTTCACGTAGAGCAACCAAATGAAGATCCAGATATTGTTTTTCAGTAACAAGATCATTTTCAAGCTCACAACATTGTTCAAACGCTGCTTTTGCACATGTGTTTGCTATATCTACATTTTTACATAACGTCAAATATATTGCTGCAGCATCTGGTGCTCTCATTCCAAAAATAACAAAATATCTTTTTTTTTGGAAAAAAAACAAGGGGTGAGAAAAAAAAAGAATTCTTTCGATTGTTTTAAATACAACTAATCTCAAATAGGAAACGATGGCAACGTATGGAGTAGACATATCCGATGTGTGGTCTGAAGCTAAATCAAGCAAAATGGCGGAAAAGCGCGCTCGGGACGAAAATTCAAAGCCAGCGGAAGAATCTAAATCCTTTTCCGATTTGTTTTCAATGGCCGATTCACGAAGTGAAGAATCGGGCAAGTACTATTTTTTAATGACTGATTCAGGACCACGAAAAGATGTTACGGTGGCAAGAACAAATGCGAGAACCCCGCAATTTGTTATCACATACCGAGGCGCTAACAAGAAACTGACCATTCCTATATCTGATAAAACTGAAAATTGGCAATATGAGTTAGCAGAATTTATTGAACTAAAACTGAAAGTTCCCAATTATATGGTGCTCGACGACGTCCATGTTGAAGTAAATGAGGATGGATCGATTACAGATGCATCTATGATTGATATCCAAGAAAATGTCAAGGAAGCATACAAAGCACTTCGCAAAAAATGTAATCAGATTTAATTTGTTGATTCCACTAAATGCTCTTATCCTTTAAAAAACGCAAAAAAAAATTAAGAGTTCATAATGTTCCTTAAACTCGCTTCCATTGTTTGAAGACAGTCGTTTGTAATGTCTTCATATGATTTAAGTGCATGTTTCTGTAATATTATAGGTAGTACGTGAAGAATGTGTGAATAAGAAACACAGATATAAGTATTAACAACATTTGCTATGGAATCTGGCAAATGACATAAACCGTGTTCCACAGCAGTATGTAAAGCACGTTCCTGTTGAAGTTGTAAAAATCTCCACCAACAAATCCAAACAGCAGGCCCTACATGGAAACGATAGTCCCAGTCAGTGCTCCAAGATAATTCAATACGACTATTTTCAAACCACGCAAGAATGCGAAAGGTTGTACCATCATCATTATTACAGTGAATTGAATACGTTTGGTTACAGTGTACAATTTGAGTGTTGGTTAAAAACGTTTTTGTACTGACTATACATTCTGTTAAATCTGAAAGCGATAATGAAGTGGTTCTTTCAGCACCTCTTAGCTTTTCTGTGACCAACGATTGAAGATCATCAAATATTACATCGTCGCATTTAGTGCATGTGCACTGATGACGTCGCCATGTCGGGCGACTTAATATTCGCACAAACTGCTCTGCACAGGGTAAGAGAACGTCATACCGCATGTCAATTGCTGTATCAATAGAAATAGGTTTGCATAAGCAGCATTCTGAACGATGTAATTCATATTCTGTATACTCTTGCCTCGCCAACCATTTGCCACAGGCTAATTGTAATCCAGATTGATTACAGGGTCGTACATTTTTTTGCGATTCCATATGAAAAGTAACAGATCTATCTTGCAAACAAAAAATTATTTAAAAAAAAAGAGAAATGCAATCAAATTTAATCTGTAGATTTGAGGAAAGTAGGGTACGATTCATTACATGTGATTAGTGGGCATGCTTGCGGTTCGAAGACTTTGGTTGTGTCAGTCATAGGCGGCAAATTTGGATTTCGAATAAACACATTCCAAGTTGTATAATGCATTTGCGTTCGAGCGTCTTTGATATCCGAATAATGCGGCACGCGCAAACCCAAGTCATTCAGGATATCAACTGTCAAACACTCATTGATTTTCTTTCGAAATACATCAAATCCCAAAAAATATACAAATCCACCAAAAGCAAGAAGATCTACAATTCTCGAAAGCCATTTTAAAAGCCCGACATCCAGAATCTGATCCAAGATATGACATTCGCATAATGGAATGACAATGATATGAAATTGTTGAATTGGTAATCGCATTAAAATGTCGTTTGGGTCTAGTTTAATTGCATCACCTACATAAGTTGGCATCACACTTGGATCTCTATCAACCGTGTAAATATTGTCATTGATATAGTCAATTCGTGGAATATTCCACATGCTGCATTCTGTACCATGAAATAATAATAGCACCGATTTTCCGTTTTTGTTCTCATCTTTCTCTTTTGCAGAACCATAATAACCCTTGTATTTTTTCCGATTTGCTCGTGCTTGATAGCGCACCTGAATTGTATCATGCATGTATTGTACAATATCGCGAGTCCGATAAAGCCCATAAAGTGTAACAGCGGCAGCAATACACGTATTAAATAGCTTCGTGTCAATCATTCCTAAAAATTGTTTGACGGAAAATACAACAAAAGAACCAATTCATTATGTATAATCTTGTATTTAGATGACGCATTGCGATAATTTGTGATAGAAATAAACGGTGGTACTATTGAAAACAAGAACGCACTTCGTGGACATGGTCCTATGTAGTCAGAACATACTGAAGATACTAAATCTACGCAAACAAGTGCAAAAAGAGCGTTTAAATTGGAACGTGAACCAGGAATAATTCCAAACGTAAAATTTTTTTGCACGATAAAATCTGTGATTGTGCGATTTTTGATGTCGACAAAAACAGAGTTGTTTCCAAAGCCTTGTGAAAGATGACAATCTGCAAATTGATCAGAATACACAGATTGCCAGAAAAGCAACGAGTTACAAAACACAAAAAAACATATTATCCATTTCATTCTTTCTTTTTATATTATTATTTTTAATGTTTTAAAAAAAAAGCAAACATTTTTGAAATTTTCTGGAACGTAAATGGATACTCACATTTCCGGAATGCTATTAGCATGTGGTACATGGATGCGGGAAGCCGATTATAATGACTATGACACTCATCAACAGGACTGTGTGTTATGCAAGGATATCACTTTTATAATGGCATCTGATATTGTTTATGATGTTATACTACCTTGTGGCGAAGCTTTTATGCGAAGTTTAACTCGCTTACAATGGGCAGATCATCAGATGAAATGTGCAAAATGTAAACATGCAAGATTTCCCGATCCAACAGACCCTGTAATCGTCGTAGATTTAAAATATCTCGCAAACATCGCACAGTGTCCCGCAGCGCGTGATCATGAGTACTTGACTATGGATCACTGCAACACTAGACATTATTGGCCAGAAAAACTTTTGAACGAATGTTCCTTTCGCATCTGGCCTACCGGAGGACATAACATACTTGTGTCGTGGATAAATCAGTACTTATTTTCTACACATACTTGTGAAGAGTGCAGTATTATCGTGCCTATTGATCTGTGGAGATGTTTCTGGAGAATGTTGCAACTCAAACAAGAACATGAGTTAAAAAATATTGTTCAAAACAGTTTTTCAACGATGCCGTCTGCAATCTCACATACAATCAACTATTATACATGTATTTCATATTCACAGATGTTTCAAGCCATTCCAATCATTTTAGACACATGCGCAACTAAACACCAATGCATAACAAACTCCAAACGCCATTCCTTGTATTCCTTGGATGCACGAATTGTGGGACGGTCTTCCGATGCGGTATTGGTGTTAGTAAAAAGCATGATGACGTACTAAAAAGTTAAGCAAAGTTAAGTATTAAATATTGTGTTCTACCAACATTTTTTCTCCAGTACAGTAAAACATAACATCTAAAAAAAAGATATTAAACATTAAAAAGATTTTCAAAGACTCTTTTTTCACGCTTCGAAAAAAGTCATTGTAAGAAAAAAAATGGCACGTGCAAGTGATGTGCTGCAAGATTTAACCAATCTTATCAGACAAGGAGAAGAAAAGGATCTCGAACGCAAGAAGGCACGAGCAAATATTGATTTTACCAAAGTTATTGCGAGACTTGCGAATTTCGTGCTTACCAAACGCGATATTCAAAGCGCTTTTGAAAAGCATGTCCCAGATTGGGACATAGAATGGGTGGAAGATTGCCCAAACGGTGGCTGGGGTGGAAATCTTCTTGTTTGGGCACAAGATGACAACGGCTTGGATTCAACAATGCGCCCATATGAAGACATGGTAAATGAAATCAAAGAATGCACCGATCTAGCATCTCCCATGAAAATGCAATTTGTGACGCGCAATCTTCCAACTGGAATGCAAGATACGTTATTGTACTACACATTCGCGGAACAACCTACCAAGAAGCAAAAACTCGATTTTTTTGAAGTGGATTTATCAGATTGTGATCGACCTGTTCCGCATACCTCATATGGAAAACTGAATGTGACCGTGGAAGCTGTAGAGGGAGCTACGTGTTTGTACAACAAAGAATATGTTTCTACGGTTGTTGATATTGCATTCGACGACGAGTCTTTCAAAAACTTTGATGTATATCTAGCCATTGGTGGACGTGAATTCAGCCATCGTGGCCCATGCTTTTCATCACACTTTGAAATCCCATGCGAAGCACGATGGAAAAAAGATTCACTGCGCATCCGCTTTGTTGCAAAGGCGTAATTTTTTTTTATTAAATTACCATCTCTTGCTACAATGTGAGTTGTGTCCTCCTGGACAATACGTGTCTTTTGAAAAATCAGGTTCTTTGGTACAGCATACTGCATCGTGAGTGTCTCTGTACGTTAGTGCTAATAGACCTGTTTCAGGATCATAATGTTGTCCACAGAATTTTTTACCACACTGAAAACAAAAAGATCGACCACAACCATATCCAACTCTAAATACATTACCTAACCCGCATGTCACATACATGCAGTTATTATCTTTTACAAAACCAATTCCACAAAAAGGACATTCGATGCCGTCTGGTCCTAATTCAATATGTATCACAACTGGTTTATCATGTTTTGTATCTTCCTCGATTTTGCTGATTGGTTTTGTGAGAATATAAATTTGATATTTTTCGGTATGTTGCATATACATTATTTTCAAGTCGGTGAAATTACATTTTTCTTTTAGAGGTAACACCAAAACAAAAAAATCAGCGTGTTCAAGAATGGGTTTGGTATTCACATTCGATTGTGATGCAATTATGAAATCATAATGCCTTGTTGCTTCTAGGTGTTCAAAAGAATCCACTTTATCCAATCCTGTGCCGATTTTTAAACCATCTAAACCTTGCAAGAATTCGCCAATTTGCAATCCTTTTTTGTTGTTGATAAAACTGGATAAAGGTGCCACTTGTTTGCATACGGGAGGATTTGTGAAAACTGTTTTTACGTCATTGATCTTGTCATGTTCGCCAATGGCGATTGTTGGACCACGAGGTTGTGACAACAGCAAGAACTTATAAACAAAAGGTGTTGGATCTCCAAAAATTTCAATATCAACAATAAAAGGTCTTTTAAGTTTGTTTACAATATCTGTCACATCTCTACCACCAAAAACAGCACGCATTTTGTTTTTTTGTTGTTTATTCTTTTTTTTTAAATTAGGATGACGCAGTATCTCGCAGTTCCAGAAGGTATTTCCTTAACATCCTATCTAGCAGTTATGAATGCGCATTACAATGATACGTTGATTGTAAAAGCAATGTATTGCTCATGGAATTCTTTAAGTTGCAGTGCCAAAATGATGGAACATATGTGTACACAAAACCCAAACTTAGTGCTGAATAGTAGTTGCAAATTATTGCAAATAGTCCACCAATCCGTTCAAAATTTGAAATTTGTGATTTCTGAAAATGGACAAACGCTCATATGCAATACGCATTCCTCTGAAACGCGCCGTACGTATTTGCCTGATATGCAACCAAGTGTTTATAGCTTATTTTACAAATTGTTTGCGTTTGAGCCAGATTCGGGCTATTATGCAAAAGAAAAATTTATATGCGACATTACATTTGATACAAGAGCGGAAAGTTGTCATGTGTTTTTGCAGATGGGTGTACGTGATTTCGAAACAAACGATAACACGGAGTTATTCCGAAATGTTTTTCGTCGCATCACACTTGCAAATCCAGATCTCAAATGGAGTTTGTACAAATGCGATATTTTGCAAACGTGGAACAAACAAAACAAGCAAAAACGGTGTTGCAAGAAAATAAAAAAACAATAATTTTTTTTTCTTAGCACAAAAGAACATGGAGGAGACGAAATTAGAAAAATGTTTTATTGGAATATGCAGTTGCATTGCTGCGATGTTACGAAGATGTGTGCATCAAAAACAGATTGTGGTTCGCAGATGCTGGAAAGAAGACAAGCGCATTCATTTGCATTTCGAGAAAACAAAAGTACCTATTGATTGGAGCGTGGTTTGGTTCGAGGACAATCATGGCAAAGCAATTTCTATTTGCCAAATAGATGTGGATGACCATGCGTTATATCATGCCGTTACAAAGGCTATACTTGAAAAAGACAATATTATAATTCAAGCAAACATGTTTTTGTGCCTGTTTATCACCAGTATTCAATTCGACGGAAAGACATATCGGTGCTCTAAATTTTTTTGTGATACACTTGGTCTAATCATGAGCGCAATAGCTATCTTCTGGCTTGGTTTAATAGCGTTGGTGTTCTGTTATGCTTCATAAGAATAAACACATACCAGGCTGATGTGTACACACAGTAGCAAAACCTGCTAATACATTATTCACATCTTTCCCCATAAGTCGATGTTTCGTGCGCATCATGCCATGTACTAAGCTCTGAAGTGTTTTGTTTAAATTTATAAATGAGATTAACGTCACTTTTGGCATATTTAATTTTGTTAAAAACTCAATATCTTCGCTAGAGCATAACACAACAGCTCGTTTTGTATGTCGTGAAATCACTTCTAAAAACCAAATTTGTGATTGCGCATCATTTTTTTCACACAATACAAATACCAATACCTGATAAGGTGTATTTACATCAATTGTCGGCAATCCAAAATTTACTGCATAATTTAAATGTGTTTTCAACTGCGCGCAAAAACTGCGCAATGAAATGCGTGATTCTGCATTATTGCCTAACACCACTAATTGCCGAATGCATTTGGAACCTGTAGTTACAAGATCAAGATCGCTTGGTGTCGCAAGAGGTGTAAGTCCTGTATTAAGTGGTAGAGATGGCAGAGGTTGTTCATGTGCACCACATAATAAACACGAACACATGTGTACATGTGGTGTTAATGGATAAACAAAATGCATTCCTAAATTGGATACATCCGCAAGCACATTTGCTCCAAAATCCATCATAGTTTTTTTTTGTTTTTTCTTTTGATAGAAACAAAATAGGGGAAAAAGAAAATGCGTGGATGTATATTTGATTCAGAATTGGTTGGGATTGAAATTGAATTATGGTATTGGGTAGCATTGTATTTTGTGTTGGTTAATTTGCGAAACAACGAAGCTATGTATGCGATCATCGTAATGAGAATGAAAGAAGCTATAGAAGATAATCACACTATTCTACAACTGTATAACCTCATCAAAACAACAATTCCAAACGTACCTAATTGGGAATGGATGCTGCCGTATTTTCCTGATTGTAACGACATCCATGCAGGCATGAATTATAGTGATTTGCATGTGTTGGCAAGAAATGTCTTAGCATGTCGAGGTAGTGAATTTGTTTTGGAAAAAGCAGAAAGAACACAAGTCAATAGTTCACACAACAAATATTTGTGTGCAGTAGCCAGTTGTTTGAGTTTGGTATCATGCTGTCTTTGTACACCTTGCATTTGTACGGCCGTTTATACAACAGATATAGAGCAGCGTAAACAAGGACGAACAGATAATGCATTATTGCAATACATCGTTGAAACACGCTCGCATATTCAATCTGTTTTGGTTTTGTGGGATAAAGAATTTATTAAACAAAAAGATTTCCCGCGTGCAAAAAAAGCTATTGAAGTTTTTTTACCATCGACTATTTCTCTTTTGGTACTGGAATATATTCAATATTGAAAAAGAACAAAAGAATAATGAGTGTGTGGAATGTCATTGTTGCAAGTTCGAATATCGTTGCCATCATTCCTGTGCACATAGCAATAAATCGCCATGATTATCTTTCAGCTGGATGTTTAGTGTTTGTGATGGCAGCATCTATCGTATCGCATTTATTTGCAAGTCACAAACATGGTCAAGTTGGATTTGGATGTGTTCCTAAAATATCTAAATTGTTCGATGTGTGTGATGTTCTGGGATGTGTGTTATTGGCAACGCGCTTATTGCATCTGTTTGTAGTTTCGCAAAACAAGTCTGCACTCATATGCCATTTGATGCCGTCGCTTATGTTTTCATTGATTGTGAACATTATGTCGGAATGGGATAAAACTGCTGGATCGCGCCACTTTTTTGTGTTGGCACATTGTGTGTGGCACATTCTAATTTTTTACTGGATTGGAAGGTTTTTTAACGAACTTGACAATTTTGTTGTTTTATAAAATCAAAATTGTTATTCGGAGAATATCTAGCAAAGAAATCAACATATGGCGTGTGTAGTGTAGTGTAATCACGTCACCCCAATCAAAATTTCCAACTCTGTCTCGCGGGTGGCAAATAGCATCGGCAGCACATATAGGAGCAGCTTCACAAACCATTTTCATCAATATTTGCTGCGCTTCTTTTGGCACGTAATCGTAAATTTCATCAACAAAGGGTGACATCGGATTTAAAATAATCTGGAATAGTTGCGTGATAAAATTCTTCGTGGTCGATGGATGGTTCCACGTTCAATAGTTCTTCTTTGATGGTACTGACATTAGATTTGGAATAAACGTCATTTCTCCAAAAGCCGTGTGCGCCATAATGTAACGGTCACTCAGATGTAATGTTGATTCCCAGTAACAATCGCCAAAGTGTTTGCAACATTCCTTAAAAAAAAACAACTTTATTTTTGACGTGTGTGTCTTTTGAGAAGAAATAACTTTTTTTTAGTGCTTCAAACGTGTGACAGTTGTTATTACAGTTTCGATAAATCCATTCTTGGGTGAAATGTATATTTTTACATATGGTCTTGACATTTCATCTGGATCTGTATTGTAATCCCCATATTTAACCAGATGGTCAATTCTTTGATCCGCTTTTAAAAATTCGAGAAACTCTACAAACGTTTCTTCATCAAATGCCGCATCTTTTGGAAATTCAAAATTTTGCATACCACATGTCATTAAAATCTGATAATTACTGTGTAACATAGATTTAAACTTATCATAACGCATTTTGATTTGTTCACAGCGTGCAGTGATAAATTCTGGATATTTTTTCTCCATTCCTAATAAAAAAAAAGAATTTATTGTGCAGCAAGAAGAATTTGATTGATTGTATGTTGTGTTGCGCGTTCAGACGTGGATGCTTCATACAAACAATACAAGGAAGTTAAAAGACTCTTATCACCAATCAGTTGATCCGTATTACGCAATCGCACAACAGGGAAAATTAATCCTGTGTCGTATGCAACTAATAGTATTTGTGTACTTTCGCCAATGAAACTCTCATTGCTTCTTAAAAACAAAGGTGGTAAAATGAAACATTCTTCTGCTATATCACATGGAAATGTGATATTCACTCGGTCTTGGACATGTTGTGTAAAAAGTGCAGCATCTTTTTCTTTTTCAAAACAAGCTTTTAAACTTTCTGTTGTTCCAGATGGTTGTTGCAAACATTTAAAAATAATGGATGCATATTGTCGTCTTGTTGTTGCACCTGCTTGTTCTATGATCACACTTGGTAATTTTAGCATTTTTTGTTTTTTTTTTGTTTTTTAACAAAAAGAAGAGAAGAAAAAGAAAAAAAAAATAATAAGAATTTCTTTTTTTTTAGATGATTGATCCAAATGCTTTGGATCCCTCTTTTATGAGCGCTGTGTCAAATTTGGTGCTTCCAATTATGCCACATAGCAACACAAGCAGTGATGAAGATGTTCCATCAAAACCTAAAAAACCAAGTAGTGTTTTATTACCATCCAAAGCTTCAAAACCAGAAACAAAACGACCAAAACCACCTATTGTGGAACAAGAAGAAGAAGATGAAGATGTTGCACCATCAGAAGATTTCGTACCTGAACCCGTGAAACTCAAAGTTATTCCTAAAACAATAACCACAAAACCAACAACTGCAAAACCTGCAACACAAAATCCAAAAACGACATCTACAAAACAAACAATGCTAAAACCTGTTAAAACAGCAGTGCCGATTCCCAAATCTCCCAAGTATGTGCCCGAGGATGACCAAGAGGAAGCTGTTGACGCTAAAAAACCAAGTGTGAAAAAACCAAAAGCGGAACCTGAGCCCAAAAAAAGCACAACCACCAAAAAACAAACTAAAGCGCCCGAGCCCGAATCGGAAATAGAACCTGAACAAAAGCCGAAAACAGTTAAAAAACCCAGCGTGGATAACGACGAAAAGAAAAAACCTACAAAGAAATTGGACGAACCAGAGCAAAAGAAAAAACCAGTGAAAAAGCAAACGAAAGATGAAGCGCCGAAAAAACCTGCCGTGAAGAAGCGTGCGGAAGAAGACGAACCAGAACAAAAGAAAAAACCTGACATGAAAAAACAAACCGAAGAAGACGAACCTGCAAAACGTCTCAAAAAGAAACAAGACGAACCAAAACCTTTAAAGCGCAAAAGTACAGAAGATGATGCTGACCCCGAAGAAGAGTCGTTTGAAGAATTATTGAAAGCTGCGAAAGAACGCCCAACGGGTCTGTCAAGAACAGTGAATTCTTATATGGTACAATTGCAGAAAGCAACGCATCGGTATGACGAAGTGCAGCAAACTTTCGGTATTGCACGCAAGATACGACGCGTTAACAGTGCAACATTGAAAACATTACAACATTAAAAAACCCACCCCTTTTTGTAGTTTTTTCGGAATTGTCAAACGAAAATAAAAAAAACAAACTTAATTTTACAAGGCTTAGCAACAAAAATGCCGCCTAGAAAAACAAGAGGGGAATTTCGCTCTTTGGAAGAGTCGGTCGAAATCAAAACGGGAGCTGTGTCTATGCACATTGATCCATTCAGAGTGGATGCTTGTGGTCGTACCATGCAACATGTGCTTAACAGCTCAGAACCTGATTCCGTGGTCAACAAGAGCTACGTGGATAGCATGTTCCTCAATTCATCCAGTGACATGCTTGTGCCGCGTGTTGATATTCCAGGGCCACAAGGGCCTGAAGGACCGTTTGGCGGACCTATGGGTCCCCAGGGATTTGACGGTTTGACAGGCGATCGTGGGTTCCAGGGCTTTTTTGGTACACAGGGATTTGAAGGTGTGCAAGGAAAACATGGATGCCGCGGAGAAAAAGGGTGCACTGGGCTAGACGGGTGCTCAGGGAAACGCGGACACCGAGGCTGTCCAGGTCACCAGGGTCCAGCGGGGGAATCAGAAGGGCCGCAAGGACCAGAGGGCCCATTTGGTCCTCAGGGAGAAGGTGAAGCTGGACCGATGGGTCCACAGGGAGTGCAAGGTCCTGAAAGCGAGGGTACGGAGGGGCCACAAGGGTTTGTAGGACCGCAAGGACATCGTGGTGAAAAAGGGTGTCATGGCAAAAAAGGTTGTGACGGCGACCGCGGCAAACGCGGACACATGGGAGTGCAAGGCGCAGATGGAGCAGGATTTCAAGGCGTTCAAGGAGAAGGTGTACAAGGACCTGTTGGAATGGGTGCACAGGGTTTTGATGGGCCCGAAGGCCCAGATGGCCCACAAGGTCTGATTGGTGGTGGTGTACAAGGGCCACAAGGAGGAATTGGTGTGCAAGGAGTACAAGGAACTGGACCACAAGGAATTGAGGGGCCACAAGGTCGCAAAGGCTGCCCGGGAGAAAGTGGGTGTGATGGCCGAAATGGAAAACGAGGGTGCCAAGGCCGTCGGGGCCCACAAGGAGATATTGGCGCACAAGGTCTCGAAGGTTCACAAGGACCACAGGGTGATGTTGGTGAAACAGGACAAACTGGACCACAAGGCCACGAAGGTCCCCAAAGCGATATTCAAGGCCCACAAGGACTGATGGGATTCCAGGG
>Ga0207658_10001715_pt1 | contig 16611 bp, 14 predicted proteins | sample KBSS33metaG_FD_184322 | JGI IMG/M metagenome (GOLD analysis project Ga0207658, IMG submission 184322) | Switchgrass rhizosphere microbial communities from Kellogg Biological Station, Michigan, USA - KBS S3-3 metaG (SPAdes) (version 2) | ecosystem: Host-associated > Plants > Roots > Rhizosphere...
CGGCCTCGCGGTAGGCGTCGGCCCACTGCTTGATCACGTGCACGTTGTGGAGCGGGTCGGCCGGCCACGGGGCGCCCATCCGGGCGGCTCGCTTGACGCCCGGGAACGACATCGCGCCCATCCAGACCTCGGCGTTCGGAGGCACGGGCGTGAGGTTCCCCTCGACGTCGAAGAACTCGGTGTGGTGCGAGACGTGCTCGCCCGTCCAGAGGCGCCGCACGAGGTCGACGGACTCCTCGAAGAGCTTCGCCTGGTCCTTCTTCTGGCGGCCGAAGAATGCGAACTCGGGCTCGAAGTTGGCGATCCCGACGCCGAGGTGCAGCGCCCGGCCCTGCGCGATGATGTTGACCATCGCGGCGTGCTCGGCGACCTGCACCGGGTTGTAGAACGGCAGCAGGCAGACCGTCGTGCCCAGCTCGACGCGCTTCGTGATCCCGGCGATCGCCGCGAGCCCGATGAGCGGGGCGGGCACGTACCCGTCCGGCATCATGTGGTGCTCGGGCAGGAAGATCCCGTCGAAGCCGACGTCCTCGGCGAGCTTCGCGGACTCGAGGATGTCCTGCCAGCGGCCTTGGATGTTCTTGCCGTCGGGCGGATCCTGGGCGTGGAACAGCAGGCCGAACTTCATGCGTGATCCTCCTGTCTCTCTCCGTCGAGATTCCGGTCGGGCATCCGACGCCGGGACAGCGATTCTGTCACGGCCGGCGACACGGCGCGAAGCGAGGAGGAGCTCGCGAACCTGGTTCCGGCAGGAGCCGGAACCAGGTTCGCGTGTTGGCGCGCTCCGCTAGAACGAGCGGGGAAGCCCGACGCTCTCGGCGACGAGATTCCGCACCATCTCGTTCGTGATCGGGCCGATCTGGTAGAGACGCACGTCGCGCCAGTAGCGCTGCATCTGATACTCGGCGGAGTAGCCCATGCCGCCGAGGATCTGGATGCCGCGGTCGGCGGCCCAGGTCGCGTACTCGGAGCAGACGGCCTTCGCCATCGACGACTCGACGCCGCAGGGCATGTCGTTGTCGTAGAGCCAGGCCGCCTTGTACGTGATCAGCTCGGCCTGGTCGAGCTTCATCTTCATCTCGGCGATCCAGTTCGAGATCGTCTGGAACTGGCCGATCTTCTTGCCCCAGGCCTCACGCTCGGTGGCGTACTTGATCGCCTCCTCGAGGACGCCGCGGAGGATGCCCGTGCAGAGCGCCGCGACGAGGATCCGCTCGTTGTTGAGTGTCGTGAGGATGTGGTAGAAGCCCTTGTCGACCTCGCCGATCACGTGCGTGTCGGGCACGTAGGCGCCGTCGAGGAAGACCTCGCACGAGCCGACGCAACGCATCCCGAGCTTCGGGATCGGGCGCGCCTCGAGGCCGTCCTGCTTCGTCTCGACGAGGAAGAGCGTCTTGCCGAGGGCCGGCTTGTCCTTGTTGGGCGTCGTCGTCGCGAGGAGCAGCAGGTAGTCCGAGACGTGCGCCATCGTCGACCAGATCTTCGCGCCCTTCAGGCGGTAGCCGTTCCCGTCGCGGGTGGCCGTTGTGATCATCTGGCCGAGCAGGTCGGTGCCGCCGCTCGGCTCGGTGACGGCGATCGCCGTCTTGCAGTTGCCCTCGACGAGCCTCGGCATCAGATCCGCCTTGAGCGCGTCCGGGGCGAACTTCTGGATCGACTTCGTGTTGAACTGGTTGATGCCCCAGATCCACGAGACGCCTGCGATCGAGCGGGCGATCTCCTCCATGAAGATGCACTGGATCGTGCAGTTGCCGCCCTGGCCCCCGAGCTCCTCGGCGATCCCGATCCCGAAGAAGCCCGCGTCGGCCATGTTCTGCCACAGCTCCTGGGGGAAGTGCGTGCCGTCGTGGTCCTCGTGCCGCTCGATCTCGAGGGCGTACTCCTTCGGGCACTTGTCCTCGACCCACTCGCGAATGGTCGCGCGAAAGTCGTTCTCTTCTTCGCTGAAATTGAAGTCCACGCCGGCTCCTTCGGTTCAAGCAAACGCTAGATTGTTTTCTCGGGCGATTCTAGAGGAACGGGTCCCCTCCCACGTTCCGTGACGAGGCGCGCCACCGAGCGCTGCTCCTCCAGCAGCGACGCCGGGATCCACGACCCCTCGGGGTCCATGAGCAGCTCGAGCTTGTCGCGGATGTCCTCCGCCGTCACCGCGAGCTCGTCGTCGGCGAACCAGCCCTGCGTGAGGCCGACGAAGACGCGCGCGTAGCGGCCGGCGAGCGCCGAGAACGCCTCGCCGCTCACCGCGCACTCGCGGCTCACGAGATACGAGACGAGCGGCGAGACGCCCGCGGGGTCGAGACGCGGGCCGAGGATGACGTGGTCGTCGAACACGCTCGCGCCCCGGGACGCGTGGGCGGCGCGCCCGCGCCAGGGGGCGGCACCGTAGGGAAGGACGCAGTTCGCCTTGATGCCCAGCTCGGCGCCCTCGAGCGCGAGCGCCTTGCCGAGCCCGAGCAGCCCGGCCTTGCCCGCCGCATAGTTCGCGAGGCCGCCCATCCCGAAGAGCCCGGCGCTCGAGCTCGTCAGGACGATCCGGCCGTAGCGCTGCCGGAGCATGTGCTCGAACGCCGGCCGGCACACCCAGAAGGCGCCCTTCAGGTGGACGTCGAGCACGTCGTCGATCGCCTCGGGCGTCAGGTCCTCGAAGTTGCCGAGGCTGAACGAGCCGGCGTTGTGGATGACGACGTCGACCCGGCCGAAGCGCTCGAGCGCGAGCTCGACGATCGCCCGTCCGCCCTCGGCGGTCGCGACCGAGTCGTCCGAGGCGGCAGCCCGTCCGCCGGCGGCCTCGATCTCGGCGACCGCGTGCTCGGCCCACGAGACGCCTGCCTCGTCGCGGCCCGGGTCGTTCGCCACGATTGCTGCGCCCCGCCGCGCAAGGTCGCGTGCATGCGCCCGGCCGAGCCCGCGGCCGACGCCGGTGACGACCGCTACCTGGCCTTCGAAGCTGATCTCCATGTGCCGAGTCTCTCACGGCGAAGCCCAGTGGGTTAGTGTCGGCTATGCGCTTCTCAGAGAAAGTCCTGTTCGCGACCGGCGCCGGCTCGGGTATCGCAGCCGCGGCTGCACGGCGGTTCGCCGCCGAGGGCGGTCGCGTCGCGGTCGCCGACCTCGACGGCGATCGCGCCGCCGCCGTCGCCGCCGAGCTCGACGGGTCGATCCCGGTCGCGCTCGACGTCTCGAGCGAGCCCGCGGTGGCGGAGGCGGTGCGGATCGCCCGCGCCGAGCTGGGCCGGATCGACTGCGTCCTCAACGCGGCCGGCATCGCCGACTTCGGCCCGGTCGAGGAGTGGTCGCTCGAGCGGTGGAACCGCATGATGGGGATCCACATGGGCGGGACGTTCCTCGTCAGCAAGCACACGCTGCCGGCGCTCCGCGAGAGCGGGAACGGGTCGATCGTGAACATCGCCTCCGTCGCGGCAATCGTCGCGCAGCCGTACAACGCGCCCTACGGCGCCGCGAAGGCGGCGATCGCCGGGTTCAGCCGGCAGCTCGCGCTCGACGTGGCGCCCGACATCCGGGTCAACGTCGTCGCACCGGGCCGGATCCAGACGGGGATGACGGAGCCGCTCTGGACCGCCCGCGGGGACGGGAGCCTCGAGAAGGGCGTCGCGGCTGCGGGCGAGAACAATCCGATGCACCGCGTCGCGCAGGCGTCCGAGGTGGGCGATCCGATCTGCTTCCTCCTGTCGGACGATGCGAGCTTCATCACGGGTCACACGCTCGTCGTCGACGGCGGCGAAACGATCACCTGAGCTCGACCGCTGTGCGTTCGGTTCTCGTCGTCGGCGCCGGCGCGCTCGGCAGCGTCTACGGCGCGTTCTTCGCGCGGGCAGGGCTCGAGGTGCAGCTGCTCGCGCGAGAGCCTCACGCGCGTGCCGTGCAGGAGCAGGGAGGGCTGCGTCTCGCCGAGTCCGGTGCCGAGGAGCTCGTGCCGCTGCGGGCGGAGTGGCGGCCGGAGCTCGTCGAGCCCGCGGACCTCGTCGTGCTCGCGACGAAGACGCCCGCGACGCGGCGCGCGCTCGAGGACGTCGCGCACGTCCGCGACGGGCTCTCGCTCGCGCTCTCGCTCCAGAACGGCATCGAGAAGGACGACGCTCTGATCGAATGGTGCGGCCGCGACCGGGTGCTCGGAGCGGTGAGCATGGTCGGGGGGACGATGCTCGAGCCCGGCTTCGCGGAGCACACGTTCCGCGGCCGGACGATCATCGGCGAGCTCGCGGGCGGCACGAGCGAACGCGTCGAGGAGCTCGCCGCGAGGGTCACGCGCGGCGGGCACGAGCTGATCGTCTCGCCGGACGTCCGCTCGGTGGAGTGGATGAAGCTCGTCCACGCCATCCCGACGATGGCCCTGACGGCGCTTCCGCGGCTGTATTTCCACGAGGCGCTGCTCTCGCCGCAGCTCGCACGCGCGTATGTCGCGCTGGCGCGGGAGGGGGCCCGGGTGGCGCAGGCCGCCGGCGCGGTGCTCGACGACGAGTCGGTGCTCTTCCCGCTGCGGTCGATCGTCACTGCCCCCGAGGACGAGGCGGTCGAGCTCGTGCACGCGCGCGGCCGGCTGATGCGGGACGCGGGTATGACGGAGGTGCTCGTCTCGATGCTCGCGAGCGTCCAGTCGCGGACGCGGCTCGAGGTGGAGGAGATCTTCGGGTGGGTGGTGCGCGAGGCGGTTAGGCTGGGCATCCCCGTGCCGGCGATCGAGCTCTGCTACCTCATCCTCTCCGGCCTCGACGCGACGTTTGCGGCATGAGCTACGTCGTCCCCGATCGCGACCGGTGGTCGCTGCCGCAGCTGCTGCTCGACCGGGCCGAGGAGCTCGGCCCGGCGCGGTTCGCCTCCTTCGGGCTCGACGAGCGCTCGCTCAGCTACGAGCAGACCGCGAAGGAGGCGCTCGCGGTCGCAGCGGGCCTGAGCGCGCTCGGCCTGCGCCAGGGCGACCCGGTGCTGCTCATGCTCCGGAATCGCGCCGAGTTCGTGCTCGGCTGGTTCGGCGCCGCACTCGCCGGGATGGTGCAGGTGCCGGTCAACGTCGACTATCGCGGCGCGTTCCTCGAGCATCTCGTCGAGACGGCGCGGGGCACGGTGATGATCGTCGAGGAGGACTTCCTCGAGGCGATCGATGCCTCGCTCGAGCGGCTGCCGAGTCTGCGCACGGTCGTCGTGGTCGGAGAGCCTCGTCCGCTCCCCGGCGTGCAGGTGATCTCCTTCGACGAGCTCGCAGCGAGCGGCGGTGCGTTCGAGCCGGCACGCGTCCGGCCGTTCGATCACGCGGCGATCCACTTCACGTCCGGGACGTCCGGCCGCTCGAAGGGGGCGCTCGTGCCGCATGCGAACCTCCACCTGCTTGCCGAGCGGAACCGCGAGCTCGTCGACGTCGGACGTGGCGACGTGTACCTCACCGAGCTGCCGCTGTTCCACATCAACGCCCAGATGACCGTGTACACGGCGCTGCTGGCCGGGGCATCGAGCCGGGTCGAGCGCCGGTTCTCCGCGAGCCGGTGGCTCGACCGCGTGAACGGGGCCGGCGTGACGCACACCTCGCTGCTCGGGGTGATGCTCGCGTTCATCCTCGCGCAGCCCGAGCGGGAGGACGACGCGTCGTGTCCGCTCCGCGTGGTCTGGACGGTTCCGTGTCCCGCCGGTCCCGCCGCGGAGCTGAGACGGCGGTTCGGCCTGGAGCGCGTGGTCACCTCGTACGGCAGCACGGAGCTCGGAATGGTCGCGCGGGTGATGCCGGGCGAGGAGCGCGACGATGCGGCGGGGAAGAGCGAGCCGGACTTCTACGAGATCCGGATCGTGGACGAGCGGGACGAGGACGTGCCGTCGGGTGAGCCGGGCGAGCTCGCCGTCCGCCCGCGGATCCCGTGGACGACGACCCTCGGCTATGTCGGCATGGCCGAGGCGACCTCGACCGCGTTCCGGAACTTCTGGTTCCACACCGGCGACCTCGCCCGGATCGACGAGGACGGCTACCTGTTCTTCCTCGACCGGTTCTCGGACCGGATCCGTCGCAGGGGGGAGAACATCGCCTCGCTCGACGTCGAATTGGTGCTGGAGGCGCATCCGCAGATTGCCGAGGCCGCCGTGATCGGCGTACCTGCGAGCGAGGTCGGCGGCGAGGACGAGCTCAAGGCGGTCGTGGTCGCCGAGGTCGGCCAGGCGCTCGACGCCGACGCCGTGTGGGCGTGGTGCGACGACCGCCTGCCGCACTTCGCGGTGCCGCGCTACGTCGAGATCGTCGCGGAGCTCCCGAAGACCCCGACCGCGAAGGTGCAGAAGAACGAGCTGCGAGCGGCCGGCGTAAGCCCGACCACCGCCGACCGCGGCGGCGGCACGGCGCGCCGGGGCAACCGCTAGCGCACACCCGTACCTACGTCGGATGTACGTTCCGAACCACGTTCCGAACCACGTTCCGAACCAGGTTCGGAACTACGTTCGGGACTAGGTTCGGGACCACGTTCCGTCGCGCAAAGGCGCATGGATGCTCGGTCGCGCTCTGGAGGGGAACGACGTTCGAGGCGCCGGTTCTAGACAAGTCCCAGAGCTGCGGCGGCACCCGGCCACACCGCGATGCCGCCGATCGGGACGACCGCGACGATCGCCTCGAGCAGCTGCTCCTCCGTCGCGCCGACGCGGCGGGCGCCGTCGGCGTGGATCTTCACGAACTCGCTCTGCAGCTCGGCCGCGTTCACCGCGCACATGATCAGCTCGACGATCGCCGGCGGCAGGGCGCTCTCGCGCAGCGTGCCTCGATGGAGGTGCGCGTAGCCCTCGAAGAGGCCCGGGGCACGGTCTGCCATCGCCTGGATCCGCGGCGGTGGGTCGCCCCCGAAGTAGCTGCGGAAGTAGTCGAGCGCGTTTCCGCCGGACGCCGCGCCGGACGCGCCCTCTTCGGGCGGCCCGTAGTGCCAGAGGAGCACCTGCGCGAGACGCACCGCGACCGCGACGCCGCGCGTGAGGACGAGCGCCCCGGGCGCGGCCCACGCCTGCTCGGGCGGCAGTCCCGCTGCCTTCGCCCGGCCGACCGCCTCGTCGACGACCCAGTCCTGACCCTTCGCCGCCGCGGCGCACGCGACGATGATCGCCTTGTGTCCCGGCTCGAGCGAGTCGGCGCGCGCCGAGTCCTCGAGCAGCTTCGTCATGCCGGCTCCCGCCGCGGGATGCGCCGCCACGATCGCGTCCATCGCCGTCCGGGCCGGGCGGCGGAGCGGAGTCGGGTTGCGGCCGGGATGACCGACGTAGTAGTCGTCCGTCATGTCCGGCCGGCGCGGGAAGCCGTCTACCCCCATGAGACGGTGATCCCTGATCCGCCAACCCTCCGGCGTCCGCACGAACTCGTCCTGCAGTCGCGCCCAGAGGTGCCACGTCGCCTCGGTCGCCGCCATGCGGTGGAACGCGTAGACGTAGACCATCAGCACGACCCGGTCTTCCTCGTCGACAATCCGCCGGACGTTCGTGACGTGGTGGCTCGTCCGGGCATACGCGGCGATGATCCGCCCGAGCGCGCGGCCGACCTTGTCGCGTCCCTCGATGAACTTCCCCGTCATTACCTCGGCGCGCCCGTCCTCCGTCCACCACTGCACCGCCCCGGCTGCGTCCTGCTGGTCGATGCAGTCGAAGTACTCGTACAGGACGCGCTCTGGCGTCATCTCGCCGGCCGGAATGTTCATGCCGGGTGCAGGATCAACGGGAGGGCCGACGGCGAGTGGAGCATGAAGCCCTCGCCCGCCGGCAGGTCGCCGGCCGGTTCCAGGCTCCGCACCCGCTCGAGCAGGCACGAGAAGGCGTGCACCATCTCGGTCTGGGCGAGCCGCGAGCCGGCGCAGTGGTGCGGCCCCGCCCCGAAGGGCAGGACGTCGCCCGCCGACGTGAACTGCTTGTCGGGATTGACCGCGAAGCGGCTGCGGTCGAAGAGGTTCGGGTCGTCGAATCTCGAGGGATCGCGATTCGCCGCCGCGAGGAGCACGACGATCCTGTCGCCGGCCGCGAGCTGCTCGCCTCCGAGCTCGAGCTCGTGGAGCGCGACCCGCATCGTCCCGTTGACGGGCGGATAGACGCGCAGCGCCTCGGCCGAGAACGCCGAGAGGTACGTCGTGTCGTCGCGGTGCGCGTAGAGCGACTCCCACTCCTCCTCGTCGAGTGCGAGGTGCCGGAGCGCGCTCGTGATCACACGCTCGGTCGTCTCGACGCCCGCGGCGAGGAGGAAGACGACCGTTGCGACGATCTCCTCCCACGGCAGCGGCTCCCCTTCGTACTCCGCGGTGACGAGGTCGGAGACGAGATCCGTGCCAGGGTGCACGCGGCGCTCCTCGATGATCGGCCGCAAGTACTCGCGCAACTCGGCCCGCGCCTCGAACGCCGCCTCGCGCGCCCCAGGGTTGCTGATGCTCGAGACGCCCCCGGCGACGATCGTCCGGTACCAGTCGCGGAACTTCGCGGCCTCGTCGATTCCCGACAGCTCGGTGATCGTGAGCAGCGGGATCCACATCGCGTACTCCTCCCGCATGTCGACCGGCTCCCCGAGCGGCAGGGCGCCGGCGCGCTCGCGGGAGATCTTCCCGACGACGCCTTCGAGACGCTCGCGGAGCGCACGCGGGCTCCGCATCTCGCGGGCGACGATCCCGACCTTCTTGTTGTGCTCGCGGCCGCTCATCTGGAGGAACGACCTCCCGAAGGCAGGCGCTCCCGGCCCCTCCTTCGGGGGCTCGAAGCTCGCCTCCTCGGAGAGCGTCCGGTGGACGTCGTCGTAACGCGTCATGACCCACGAGTCGAGCCGCTCGCTGAAGAAGACCGGCAGCTCCTCGCGTAGCCGCGCGAACACCGCCCAGCGGTCTAGGGCGGGGTCGTCGTCGACGACCGCCTCGAAGTCCCGGACGAGCTCAGACGTCGTGGCGCCCACGTTCCGATCCTCCCATATCCGCGCCGGTGACGTTGTAGGCTCGTCCGATGCCGGACTCGCGCTACCCGCTCTGCGAGCAGCCGCTCGAGATCAACGGGGTGACGTTGCGAAACCGCATCACGCGGACGGCGCACGGCACGGGTTACGGCGTCGGCGGGAAGGTGACCGAGCGGCTGATCGCGTACCACGAGGCCCGGGCTCGCGGCGGGGTCGGCTCCGTGTTCACCGAGACCTGCGGCATCCATACGACGTGTCCCGGTCCTCTGCACGCGTTCACGGACGAAGCCGTCGCGGGCTTTGCGCAGCTCGCCGAGCGCCTCCATCGCGAGGACACGCGCGTCTTCGCGCAGCTCTGGCACGGCGGGCCGCAGGCGCAGAACCCGACCGGCGGCGCCTCGTGGGCGCCCTCGGCTCAGGGCGACCCGATCAGCGGGCGCCTCTCGATCGCCATGACGAAGACGATGATCGACGAGATCGTCGCCGGCTTCGCCGCGGGAGCGCGGCGGATGCAGCAGGCGGGCCTCGACGGCGTCGAGATCCACGGCGCGCACACGTACCTCGTGTGCTCGTTCCTCTCGCCGCTCACGAACCGGCGCACGGACGAGTACGGCGGCAGCTTCGAGAACCGCCTGCGCTTCACGCAGGAGATCCTTCGCGCCGTGCGCGCCGAGTGCGGCCCCGGGTTCGCCCTCGGCATCCGCCTGTCGGGCAGCGAGGCGACCGAGGGAGGCCTCGAGCCGGCCGACACGAACGCCATCCGCGCAGCGCTCGAGGAAGAGAGCCTGATCGACTTCGTCAACGTCTCGGTGGGCGGCTACCTGAACTTCGCGAAGATGATCGGGGCGATGCACGAGCCCCACAAGTACGAGCTGCCGACGAGCGAGCCGGTCACGCGCGAGGCGAACGTGCCCACGATCGTCACCGGCCGGATCCTCACGCTCGCCGAGGCCGAGTCGGTGCTCGCGAGCGGCGTGGCGGATCTCGTCTCGCTCGTACGGGCGCTCCTCGCCGATCCCGAGCTCGTGAGCAAGAGCCTCGCCGGGCGCGAGAGCGAGGTGCGGCCGTGCATCGGCTGCAACGAGGCCTGCGTCGGCCGCCGGTTCGCGATCGGCGCGGCCGTCGGCGAGACGGGCTGCACCGTCAATCCCGACGCGGGCTGGGAGTTCCAGGCGCGGCCGCTCGCCGAGGCCGCGCAGTCGCGCACGGTGCTCGTCGCGGGCGCCGGCCCGGCCGGGCTCGAGGCCGCCCGGACGGCGGCGCTGCGCGGCCACAAGGTGATCGTCTGCGACGCCGCGGACGAGCCGGGCGGGATGCCGCGCCTCCACCGCCGTGCGCCGTTCCGGTACGAGATCGGCAACATCGGCGACTGGCTCTGGCAGGAGCTCGACCGCCTCGGGGTCGAGCGGCGGCTCGGAACGCGGGTCGACGCCGCGCTCGCGCGGGAAGTCGGCGCCGACGTCGTCATCGTCGCCACCGGCTCGCTCCCGCGCCGCGACGGCATCCAGCGGATGCGACAGGGACACCGCCCGGAGGGCCTGGCCCTTGACCACGTCGTCACCCCGCTCGAGGTGCTGAACGGCGAGGTCGGCATCCCGCGCCGCGCCCTGATCTTCGACGACCTCGGCAACTACCAGGCAATCGGCTCCGCGGACATCCTCCTCGAGGCCGGCACGGAGGTCGTCTTCGCGACGAGCCACTCGGCGCTCGCGCCGGACCTCTTCCGCTCGTTCCAGCGCGACGCCGTCGCCGACCGGCTCGGCTCATATCCGACCTTTCACCTCGAGACGCGCTCGTCGGTCGAGCGCATCACGGCGAGCACCGTCGTCCTCAAGAATCTCGACGGCGGCCTCGAGCACGAGGTCGAGGCGGATCTCGTCGTGCTCGTGACGGGCTTCGACTCGCAGATGTCGCTGGCGGACGAGCTCGGCGCCGCCGGGTTCGAGGTGCAGCTCGCGGGTGACGCCGTCGCGCCGCTGCTCATGCCGCACGCGATCGCCACCGGCCGCGAGGCCGGGCTGGCGGTCTGAGCTCACGAACTGGTTCGGGCCCGAATCCGGTTCGAGGGTCTTCGCCCCTAAGCAACCACCGTGTCGCCGACCGCGAGCTCGCCGTCGGCGAGGATGTCGGCACGCAGGCCGCCGCGGTGGACGAGCGCCTCGATCGGGATGCCCGTCAGCTGCTGGAGGTGGCTGCACGGCTCGGCGAGCCGCGCGCCGCGGCACTCGACCGTGCCGATCCAGAATGTCGTGCCGACGAGGTCGTTCAGACGGACCCCGCGCGTGACGAGGTTGCGTCGCGCGGCCCGCGCGTCGAGGCCGATCGCCTCGAGCACTTCGGCCTCGACGAGCGTGAGCGCCCTCCCGGAGGCGTCCGGCCAGTCGGAGAACGTGCCGGTGCCGAGGAAGTAGCGGTCGCCCTCGAGCCCTGCGCCCGCCACGACGCGCGCGCGAGCGATCGGGGCCGGCAGGACGCCGGCGGACGGCGCCACGAGAATCCGCTCGACGCGGCCGGTCATCCGCTTACGCGCCCTTCCACGTGCACGAGATCGTACGTCGCGACGACGCCGCCGGCGCTCCGCCATTCGCGGTCGTAGCGGCGTGCCACCTCGGCGAGCACGTCGAAGCGCCCGCGCCCCGCGGGGTTGTACGACGCACCGGTGCGCGCGATCTCGGCGAGGAGCTCGCGGCAGCTCGCGTAGCGGTACTCGACGAGCGCGTGCCCGGCGGTGACGTCCCGCATGCCGGCGTGCTCGAGCTCCCGCGCCCAATCCTCCGCGGAGCGGAGCGCGAAGACCCGGCCCGTGCGCGACTCGAGCCGGCGCTCCGCCTCGACCTGCTCGACGAGGGCGAACAGCTCGCGAAAGGTGCCGGGGCCGAAGGCCGTGTGGAGCATGTGGCCGCCCGGGCGCAGCGACCGCGCGAGCCGCGCCATCGTCGTCTGCGGGTGGGTGAACCACTGGATCGTCGAGCTCGAGACGATCGCGTCGAACGCTCCCTCCGGCCAAGGGTGCTGTTCGGCATCGCCGACGATCAGCTCGATCGTCGCTCGCCTACCGATGCGCCGCGCCGTTGCCGCGACCATCCGCTCCGCCAGGTCGATGCCGACGATTCGCGCCGCCGGGAAGCGGTCGGCGAGCCGCTCCGTGACGTACCCCGTGCCGCAGCCGAGCTCGAGAATCGCGGCCCCTGGGCCGACGAGCCCGGGGACTCGCTCGAGCAGCTCGTCCGCGAGCCGCTGCTGGGCGCGCGCATACCGGTCGTACGTCCCCGCATGGCGATTGAACCGCCTCGCGATCTGCGCCTTCTCCGGCTCGCTCACGCCGAGAGCCATTGGGCGATCAGCTCGGGCCGGGTCCACGGCAGCGCGTGGCCGGCGCCGTCGACGACCGTGAGCTCGGCGTCCGGGAGCGCGGCGGCGAGTCTGGAGACGGCGGCCGCAGGGCAGACGGCGTCGTCCGCTCCGTGGAGAAGAGACACCGGCACGGCGAGCTCGGCCGGCCGCGCCTCGAAGTCCGCGAGAAACGTGAGGCCCGCCTGGAGCGCCGTCAGCGGCTGGCGGCAGGGGCGCTGTGTGTCGGTCCAGGTGCGATCGAGGCCCTCCGCGCGCTCGGCGGGCGAGAACATGAGGCTGTCGAAGTCGGCCATCACGCGGTCGCGGTCCCGTGCGAGACCCTGGCTCATGCGACGTAGGACTCGGGCGTCCCAGCCTTCGGTGAAGCGTGGGCTCGCCGCCACCGCCGACACGCTCTGCACGGCTGCCGGTCGCCGCCACGCGAGCTCGAGCGCGACCATCGCGCCGAGCGACCAGCCGATCACGCGGGCTTCGCCTACCTCGTCGAGCGCCGAGGCGGCGACCTCGACGTGATCTTCCGGGAGCTCGCACGAGGAGAAGTCGCAGACGACGTGACGCCGATCCGGCAGGTCACGCACGAACCTCTGCCAGATCTCCGCGCCGACCGACCATCCGGAAAGCCAGAGGTCAGTCACGTTCGAGGCCGGCGAGCGCGTCGAGGACGTGAGTGACGTCGTCGTCGGTGTGGAGCGCGGAGAGCGAGAACCGCAGGCGCGCCGTCCGTGGCGGCACCGTCGGGGGCCGGATTGCGACCGCGAGGACGCCGGCCTCCTCGAGCCGGCGGGAGCGCGCGAGGGCCTCCTCGCTCTCGCCGACGACGGCCGGCACGATCTGCGTCGTCGAACCACGCGTGTCGACGCCCCGCCTGTTCAGCTCGGCGCGGAAGCGGCCTGCGAGGCGCTTCAGCTGGGTGCGGAGGTCGTCCGCCTCCTCGACCCGGGTCAGCGCCGCGTCGATCGCGTCGACAATCGCAGGCGGGAGGCCGGTCGTGAAGATGAAGCTCCGGTTCGCGTTCACGAGGAAGCGGATCCACGTGGCGTTCGCGGCGACGTAGGCGCCGTAGACGCCGAACGCCTTGCTGAAGGTGCCCAGGTGGATGTCGACACGGTCGGCGATCCCGAGCTCGTGGGCGTAGCCGCGCCCGCCGGGACCGAAGACGCCGTCGGCGTGCGCCTCGTCGACGAGGAGCGCGGCCCCATGGCGCTCCTTCAGCTCGACGATCTCCTCGAGCGGCGCGACGTCGCCGTCCATGCTGAACACGCTCTCGGTGACGATGAGCTTCCGCCGCACGCCGCTGCGGTCGGCGCGCGTGAGCATCTGCTCGAGCTGGTCGACGTCGAGGTGTCCGTACCGGTAGAGGTGCGCCCTGCTGAGCCGGCAGCCGTCGACGATGCTCGCGTGGTTCAGGCGATCGCTGAAGACGGCGTCGTCCGGCCCGACGAGCGCGGCGATCGTGCCCTGGTTGCCGAGGTACCCGCTGCCGAGCACGAGCGCCGCTTCGGTTCCCTGAAACGCCGCCAGGCGCTCCTCGAGCGCGGCCAGCTCGCGGTCGGTGCCGACGACGAGCCGTGACGCGGTCGCACCGGCCCCGCGCCCGGCCGCCCGCGCGACCGCCTCACGCACGGCGGGGTCGAACGCCAGCCCGAGGTAGTCGTTCGACGAGAGGTTCAGCAGGCGGTGGCCGTCGGGTGCGACGACCGAGGCTCCGTGTCGTTCGAACGGCCGGAGCGACCGCATCAGGCCCTGGTCGGTGCGGGCCTGAAGTTCGCGCGCGAGGAAGCTCTCCCAGTCGTCCGTTACAGCGCGCACTCTTCGATCTCGAACCCGAGGTCGGAGATCATCCGGTAGTCCGCCTCAGCTGCCTGCCCCGACGTCGTCAGGTAGTCCCCGATGAAGATCGAGTTGGCCGCATAGAGCGCCAGCGGCTGGAGCGCGCCCAGGTTCACCTCGCGGCCGCCGGCGACGCGGATCTCCTTCGTCGGGCAGACGAGGCGGAGCAGGGCGAGCACCTTCAGGCACCGCCGGGGATCGAGCTCGCGCGTCCCTTCCAGAGGCGTCCCGTCGATCGCGTTGAGGAAGTTCACCGGGATCGAGTCGGCATCGAGCTCGCGAAGCGCGAACGCGACGTCGACGAGCTGCTCGTCGCGCTCGCCCATACCTGCGATGAAGCCTGCGCACGGAGAGATCCCGGCGCTCTTCACGGCCTCGACGGTTGCGACGCGGTCGTCGTACGTGTGCGTCGTCGTGATGCGCGCGTGGTTGTCCCTGCTCGTGTTGAGGTTGTGGTTGTACCGGTCGACTCCGGCCTCCTTCAACGCCAGTGCATCGTCCTCAGAGAGGAGGCCGAGGCAGGCGCAGACCTTGAGCGGCAGCTCCTCCTTGATCTGCCGCACTGCGGCGGTCACCTCGCCGAGCTCCCGCGCGCTCGGGCGCCGCCCGCTCGCGACGATGCAGTACGTCCCCGCCTTCCGCGCCCACGCCTCGCGCGCACCCTCGAGCAGGGTCTCGCGCGACAGCAGCTGGTACTTCTCGATCGGGGCGGTCGAGACGATCGACTGGGAGCAGTAGCCGCAGTCCTCGGGGCAGATGCCGCTCTTCGCGTTGATGATCATGTTGAGCTTCACCTTCCGCCCGAAATGGGCGCGGCGCACGCGGAATGCGGCGTACAGGAGCGGCAGCAGCTGGTCGTCCTCGGCCGCGAGCACCGAGAGCGCCTCACCGCGGGTGAGCTCCTCGCCCGCGAGGGCTTTCGTGGCGAGGGCGTCGAAACGGCTTGCGGCGACAGGCTCGAGTGCGAGCTCAAGCATGGCAGACCTCCTTTGCTCGAAGAGCGGCGACGATGGGATCGAGATCGAGGTGGGTCTCCGCGAGCGACCGGAGCAGGCCGGGCTCCGGCGGGCCGTCGAGGAGCGGCGTCCAGCCGAGCACCCGGACGCCGGCGAACCGCTCGAGCAGTGCCGCGTTGTCGGGAGTGCTCGCGTCGCCCGCGCCGTTCAGGACGACGCCCACGACCTCCAGGCCGAGCGATCGGGCGGCACGGACCGAGAGAGCGGTGTGGTTGACGGTCCCGAGGCCCGCACGCGCGACCACGACGAGCGGCAGCTCGAGCTCGACTGCGAGGTCGGCGATCGTCCAGTCCTCGCCGACCGGGACGATGAGGCCGCCGGCGCCCTCGACGAGGAGGACGTCGTGCCGGTCGCCGAGCCTCCGCACCCGGGAGGCGACCTCGCCGAGGTCGAGCGACCGGCCGGCGGCGCGAGCCGCCACGAGCGGCGCGAGCGGTGCCGCGAAGGAGAACGGCGAGATCTCCCCGACCGGGTCATCGCTCTCCGTCCAGGTCGCGAGCAGCATCGCATCGCCCGACGGATCGGCGGCCGGCGCGCCACTCTGCACCGGCTTCGCGACACCGACGTCGAGCCCCCGGGCGCGCAGGGCGAGCGCGAGCGCCGCGGTGACGACGGTCTTGCCGACACCCGTGTCGGTGCCGGTGACGAACAGACCCCTCATGTGCCGGTCGCCTCGGCGATTGCACGATGGAGGATCGAGATCATCGTCTCGAGGTCGTCGGGCTCGGTCGCGAGCGGCGGCAGGAACGTCACGACGTCGCCGAGCGGGCGCGTGATCAGCCCCAGCTCCCGTGCGCGGCGGCAGACCCGCGCACCGGCCGCGGCCTCGAGCGGGAACGGCCGGGAGCTCGCCTTGTCCTCGACGAGCTCGACGCCGATCATCAAGCCGCGGCCACGGACGTCGCCGACATGCGGCAGCTGCGCGGTCGGAGCGAGGAGCGAGAACGCGAGCTCGCTCGTCCGGCGGACACGCGCGACGACGTCCTCCTGCTCGAAGAGGTCGAGGCTTGCGAGGGCGACGGCGCAGCCGAGCTGGTTGCCGGTGAACGAGTGACCGTGGTACAGCGCCTTCTGCTCGGCGAGGCCGCCGCGAAATGCGTCGTAGATCGCGTCCGTCATGAGCGTCGCCGCGACCGGCAGATAGCCGCCCGTGAGACCCTTGCCGACCGCCATCAGGTCGGGGCGGACGTCCTCGTGGTCGCAGGCGAACAGCTCGCCCGTCCGGCCGAAGCCGGTCGCGACCTCGTCGGCGAAGAGGAGCACGTCGTGCTCGCGGCAGAGCCGGGCAAGCTCCGCGAGGTAGCCGGCGGGCATCGTCACCATGCCCGCCGCGCCCTGAACGAGCGGCTCGACGACGACACAGGCGATCTCGTCGCCGTGCTCGTCAAGGAGCTCTCGTAGCGCTGCGAGCGACACCTCGACGCACTCGGCCGGCGTTCCCGGGAAGCGAAACGGGCTCGGATACGGCGCGCGCAGGCACGGGAAGAGCAACGGGCCGAACTCCGCGTGGAACAG
>Ga0207658_10001717_pt1 | contig 16591 bp, 12 predicted proteins | sample KBSS33metaG_FD_184322 | JGI IMG/M metagenome (GOLD analysis project Ga0207658, IMG submission 184322) | Switchgrass rhizosphere microbial communities from Kellogg Biological Station, Michigan, USA - KBS S3-3 metaG (SPAdes) (version 2) | ecosystem: Host-associated > Plants > Roots > Rhizosphere...
CTTGTTCTCGAGCTTGAGTGGCAGGTGCGCGGCGATCGTGTCGGCCAGGCGGCCGGCATCGTCGATGCCGGAAATCGAGGTCAGGATTTCGGGTGGGATCTTCTTGTTCAGCTTGACGTACTGGTCGAACTGCTGCGTGACCGCACGGCGCAGCGCCTCGATCTCGGGCTTGGTGTCGACCTCGGGCGGCACCGGCGTCACGTCGGCGACGAAATACTCGCCGTTGTCGCTGATGCTGTGCGTGTTGGCGCGCTGGATGCCTTCGACCAGCACCTTCACGGTGCCGTCTGGCAGCTTGAGCATCTGCAGGATGCTCGAGACGCAACCCACCTCGAACATGTCGTCGGGCTTGGGCTCGTCCTTGCCGGCGGCCTTCTGCGCGACCAGCATGATCTGGCGGCCGGCCTCCATCGCCACCTCGAGCGCCTTGATGGACTTCGGGCGCCCGACGAACAGCGGGATCACCATGTGGGGGAAGACGACCACGTCGCGCAGCGGCAGCAGCGGCAGGGTGATCTCTTCGGCAGGCAAAACGGGATGTCCGGACATTGAAGATTCCTCTGTTTCTCAACTCTTCAGGCCGATCTGGGGCCCGAGGCGTTGATTGCAATACTGCTGGCAGGAAGCCGACACAGCGCGCGGCTGGCGGCCGAACCCGGACGGTTGGTCGGTGCGAGCGCCTCCTTCAGGCGCTCGCCTTCTGCTCGCGGTACACGAGCAGCGGCTTGGCTTCGTCTTCGATGGTGTGCTCGTCGAGCACCACTTTAGCCACGCCATCGAGCGTCGGAAGGTCGAACATCGTGTCGATCAGCGACTGCTCCATGATCGAGCGCAACCCGCGCGCGCCGATCTTGCGTGCCAGCGCCTTGCGGGCGATGGCCTGCAGCGCCGACGGCCGGATCTCGAGCTCGACGCCGTCCATCGCGAACAGCTTCTGGTATTGCTTGACGAGCGCGTTCTTCGGCTCGGTCAGGATGCGCACCAGCGCGTCGTCGGTCAGTTCGCCCAGTGTGGCGACCACCGGCAGACGGCCGACGAGCTCGGGGATCAGTCCGAACTTGATCAGGTCTTCGGGCTCGACATCACGGAACACCTCGGAGACACGCTTCTCGGTCTTCGTGTGCACGGTCGCGCCGAAGCCGATGCCCGATTTCTCGGACCGGTTCTGGATCACCTTCTCCAGGCCATCGAACGCACCGCCGCAGATGAACAGGATGTTGGTCGTGTCGATCTGCAGGAAGTCCTGGTTCGGGTGCTTGCGCCCGCCCTGCGGCGGGACCGAGGCCATCGTGCCTTCGACGAGCTTGAGCAGCGCCTGCTGCACGCCCTCGCCCGACACGTCGCGCGTGATGCTGGGGTTGTCGGCCTTGCGGCTGATCTTGTCGATCTCGTCGATGTAGACGATGCCGCGCTGCGCCTTCTCGACGTCGTAGCCGCAGTTCTGCAACAGCTTCTGGATGATGTTCTCGACGTCCTCGCCGACATAGCCGGCTTCGGTCAGCGTGGTCGCGTCGGCGATGACGAACGGCACATTGAGCAGGCGCGCGAGCGTCTGCGCGAGCAGCGTCTTGCCCGACCCGGTCGGCCCGATCAGCAGGATGTTGCTCTTCGAGAGTTCGATCTCGTCCTTGGTGCGGCTCATGTGCTTGAGCCGCTTGTAGTGGTTGTAGACCGCCACCGACAGGGTCCGCTTCGCGACCTCCTGGCCGATCACGTACTGATCAAGGCTGGCCTTGATCTCGCTCGGCACCGGCAGGTCGGACTTCGCGGCCTTCGCGTCGGCGCCTTCGGCCGGCACTTCATCGCGAATGATGTCGTTGCACAGCTCGATGCACTCGTCGCAGATGAACACGCTCGGCCCGGCGATGAGCTTCTTCACCTCGTGCTGACTTTTGCCGCAGAAGGAACAGTACAGAACCTTCTCGCTGGTGGTGCCTTTTTTGTCGGCCATAGAGGTGGGGGATTTCGGGGCGTAGAGAAAGGAAGTTCGGTGAATGATAGATCAAAAGAAAGCGGGGCCTTCACCATGAAAAAGGCCCCGATTGGGGTGTTGTTGCTGACGCCGCGGCCGGGCACCACGCCCGGAACCGGTCAGACGGTGGCCAGCGGGGCGGAACGGTGGGCCAGCACCTGGTCGATCAGCCCGTAAGCCTTGGCCTCGGTCGGGTCCATGAACATGTCGCGCTCCATGTCGGCGCGGATTTTCTCGATCGTCTGGCCCGTGCGCTCGGCGTAGATCTGGTTCAGTTGGTCGCGGGTCTTCAGGATCTCGCGGGCGTGGATCTCGATGTCGGTGGCCTGGCCCTGCGCGCCGCCCGAAGGCTGGTGGATCATCACGCGCGAATTCGGCAGCGCCATGCGCTTGCCCTTGGCACCGGCCATCAGCAGAAACGAGCCCATGCTCGCCGCGATACCCATGCACAGCGTCGAGACATCCGGCTTGATGAACTGCATCGTGTCGAAGATCGACAGCCCGGCACTGACCGACCCGCCCGGCGAGTTGATGTACAGCGAGATGTCCTTGTCGGGGTTCTCGCTCTCCAGGAACAGCAACTGGGCGACCACCAAGTTCGCGGTCTGGTCGTTGACCGGACCGACCAGGAAGATCACGCGTTCGCGCAGCATCCTGCTGTAGATATCGTACGCGCGTTCGCCGCGCCCCGAGGTTTCGATGACCATGGGGACCATGCCCAGGCCGTTGGTGTCAAGCGCGCTCATGGCACTCCTTGGAAAGAGGTTCAACCGATGTTGGGGCTGATTATGTCGCCACAAGACGGGTGCGCGACTCGATCCGCGCCCACGAAAAAGGCGCCGACCTCGCGGTGGCGCCTCGTGCGTGACACTGTGCGCGGGTCAGCCCGTCATCAGCTCGTCGAAAGGCAGCGGCTTGTCGGTGACCTTGGCCTTGCCGAGCACGAATTCGGCGACGTTGTTCTCGACCACCACAGCCTCGACCTCGGCCAGACGCTGGCGGTCGCCCAGGTACCAGCGCACCACTTCCGACGGCTTCTCGTAGCTCTGTGCCAGCTCCTCGATGTGCTTCTGCAGTTGATCCGGCTTGGCCTGCAGGTTGTTGGCGCGCACCAGTTCGCCGACGACCAGCCCCAGGCGCACGCGCTTCTCGGCCTGCGGCTGGAAGATCTCGGCCGGGATCGGCGCCGTGTCGGCATCCTTCACGCCGCGCTTCTTCAGGTCGGCGCGCGCAGCCTCGACCATGCGCTCGGTCTCGCCGGCCACCAGCGACTTCGGCACGTCCAGCTCCGACGTGGCGACCAGCGCGTCCATCACGCTGGCCTTGTTGCGCGCCAGCACGCGGAACTTCACCTCGCGCTCGAGGTTCTTCTTGACGTCCGCACGCAGCCCCGCCACGGTCGCGTCGCCGATGCCGAGCGACTTGGCGAACGCCTCGTTCACCTCGGGCAGGTGCTGGGCCTCGATCTTCTTCAGCGTGACCATGAAGTCGGCCTCCTTGCCGGCCACGTCCTTGCCCTGGTAGTCGGCCGGGAACTGCAGCGGGAAGGTCTTCGACTCGCCCGACTTCATGCCGCGCACGGCCTGGTCGAACTGCTCGAGCATCTGGCCCTCGCCGATCAGGAACTGGAACGCCTCCGCCTTGCCGCCGTCGAACGGCACGCCGTCGATCTTGCCTTCGAAGTCGATCGTGACACGGTCGCCTTCGATCGCGCCTTCGGCGGCCGGGCGCTGTGCGAACGTGCGGCGCTGCTTGCGCAGGATGTCGACGGTCTTGTCGATCGCGGCTTCGGTCACCTCGGTCGTGACGCGCTCGACCTCGGCATTGCTGAGGTCGCCAAGCTTCACCTCGGGATAGATCTCGAAGGTCGCGTCGAATGCGACCTGGCCTTCGGGTGCGCCCTCCTTCTCGGAGATCTTCGGCGCGCCGGCGACGCGCAGCTTGGCCTCGTTGACGGCCTCGCTGAACACCTGACCGACCTTGTCGTTCATGACCTCGTAGTGCACCGAGTAGCCGTAGCGCTGCGTGACCACGCTCATCGGCACCTTCCCGGGGCGAAAGCCATCGGCCTTGACGGTGCGCGACAGCTTCTTCAGGCGCGATTCGACTTCCGTGCTGATGGTGGCGGTGGGCAGCAGCAGCGTGATGCGACGCTCCAGCTTGTCGAGGGTTTCAACTTGGACGGTCATGATGTAGGGACTCTCTGGATTTTCAATGCTGGTGCGCGGGGCGGGACTCGAACCCGCACACCATCGCTGGCGTCAGGACCTAAACCTGGTGCGTCTACCAATTTCGCCACCCGCGCGTACGGCCTTCCGCCCGACAAGATGCCGAGGCCGCCGCGCGGCCCCGCCACCCTGGCTTTCTCGGCGAACCGCGGATTTTAGCTGGTCGCGGCAGCCTTCTCGCCACCGGGCGGTTTGACGCGGAACCAGGCCGCGTACATCGCCGGCAGCGACAGCAACGTCAGCACCGTCGCGACGATCAGTCCGCCCATGATCGCCACCGCCATCGGCCCCCAGAACACGCTGCGCGACAGCGGGATCATCGCCAGCACCGCGGCGGCGGCCGTCAGGATGATCGGGCGGAAGCGCCGCACGGCCGCCTCGACGATCGCGTTCCAGGTCGGCACGCCCTTGGCACGGTCCTGCTCGATCTGATCGATCAGGATCACCGAGTTGCGCATGATCATGCCCATCAGCGCGATCACACCGAGCAGCGCGACGAAGCCGAACGGCCGGTTCAGCAGCAGCAGCGCCGCGGCGATTCCGGCGATACCGAGCGGTGCGGTCAGGAACACCAGCACCGAACGACTGAAGCTGTGCAGCTGAAGCATCAGCAAGGTGAACATGATGAACAGCATCAACGGCGCGCCGACCGCGATCGAGTCCTGCCCCTTGCTGCTCTCTTCCACCGCACCGGCGACCTCGATGCGGTAGCCGTCGAGCATGCGCGCCCGCACCGGAGCGAACAGCGGGTCGAGCTGCGCCGTCACCGTCGCGCCCTGCAGCCCGTCGACGATGTCGCCCTGCACCGTCGCAGCGTAGTCGCGCCCTTCGCGCCACAGCACGCCCGGCTCCCAGGTGAAGTTGGCGCGCGCGATCTGCCCCAACGGGATGTTGCGGCCGGTGCTGGTCGGCACGTAGGCGTTCGCGAGATCGGTGATCTGGTTGCGTTCCTCGAGCGGCTGGCGCAGCACGATGTCGACCAGCTTGTCGTCCTCGCGGTACTGGCCGATCGTCGTGCCGGTGTTGATCGTGCGCGCCGCCTGCGCGATCGACTGGCTGGTCACGCCGAGCGCGCGCGCCTTGTCCTGGTCGACGTCCAGGCGCAGCGTCTTGACCGACTCGTTCCAGTTGTCGTTGATGCCGCGCAGGTTCGGGTTCTTGCGCATGATGGCCTTGACCTCGTCGGCATACGCGCGCACCTTCGCCGGGTCCGGCCCGACAACGCGGAACTGCACCGGATACGCCACCGGCGGCCCGTTCGGCAGCAACTTGGCGCGGCCGCGCACCTCGGGGAACTCGGTGGCCAGCAGCCCGGGCAGCAGCGTGCGCAGCCGCTCGCGCGCCGTCGGCGACTTCGGCATCACGACCATCTGGCTGACGTTGCTCTGCGGAAACACCTGGTCGAGCACGAGGATGAAACGCTCGACGCCGCTGCCGACCCAGGTCGTCACGTTGTCGACGCCGTCGAGCTTCATCACGCGCGCCTCGACGCGCTTGGTCACGGCCTCGTTGGCGGCGTAGGAAGTGCCTTCCGGGTACCAGAGGTCGACGATGATTTCGGGCCGACTCGAGTCCGGGAAGAACTGGTTCTGCACCTGACCCATGCCGACGATCCCGAGCACGAGCGTGCCGATGGTCGCGCCGATCGTGAGCCAGCGGTGCCGCACGCACCAGTTCACGGTGCCGCGAAAACGCGCGTAGAACGGCGTGTCGAACAGCTCGTGCGGCTGCTCGCCGGCGGCATGCGGGCGTGTCTTGAGCAGCCAGACGCCGAGATACGGCACGAAGTACACCGACACGAACCACGAGATCAGCAGCGCCGCCGCGGTCACCGCGAAGATCGCGAAGGTGTATTCGCCCACCGTCGACTGCGCCAGGCCGATCGGCAAAAAGCCCACCGCGGTGATCAGCGTGCCGGTCAGCATCGGCATCGCGGTCGCGTCGTAGGCAAAGGTCGCGGCGCGCACCTTGTCGTAGCCCTCCTCCAGCTTGCGCACCATCATCTCGACCGAGATGATCGCGTCGTCGACCAGCAGACCGAGCGCGATGATCAACGAGCCGAGCGAGATCTTGTGCAGGCCCACGCCCCAGTAGTACATCGTCACGAAGGTGATCGCCAGCACCAGCGGGATCGTGATGCCGACGACCAGCCCCGGCCGCCAGTCCAGTCGGAATGGCTTGAAGTGCAGCCCGAGGCTGATGAAACTCACGCCGAGCACGATCACGACCGCCTCGATCAGCGTGCCGACGAACTCGTTGACCGACGACGTGACGACGCTGGACTGATTCTGGAACTGATGCAACTCGATGCCGGCCGGCAGCTCGGCGCGAATCCGGTCGATCGTCACCGTCAGCGCCTTGCCCATGCGGACGATGTCGCCGCCCTTGGCCATCGAGATGCCCAGCGCGATGACCTCGTGCCCCTGGTGCCGCACCTTCACCTGCGGCGGGTCGACGTAGCCGCGCCGGATCTCCGCGATGTCGCCGAGCTTGAAGCTCGCCCCCGCGGCACGGATCGGGAACTGGCGCAGCTCGTCGACCGAATTGAACTGCCCGCCGACGCGCACCTGCACGAAATCGGTCGGTGCGTTGATCGTGCCGGCCGACTCGACCGCGTTCTGTTGGCCGATCTGCGCCAGCACCTGCGTGAAGTCCAGACCGAGCTGCGCCAGGCGCTTCTGCGAGATCTCGACGAACAGCTTCTCGTCCTGCGCGCCGAAGATCGCGACCTTGTTGACATCCTGCACCTTCAGCAGGCGCTGGCGCACGCGGTCGGCCTGGTCCTTCAGCTCCTGGTAGGTGAAGCCGTCGGCCGACAGCGCGTAGATCGAACCGTAGACATCGCCGAACTCATCGTTGAAATATGGCCCGATCACGCCGCCGGGCAACGTCGCACGCATGTCGCCGATCTTCTTGCGCACCGTGTACCAGATCTGCTGCATTTCCTTCGGCGGCGACGAGTCGCGCACCTGGAAGATGATCAGCGCCTCGCCCGGCTTGGAGTAACTGCGGATCTTGTCGGCATAGGGGACCTCCTGCAGCGTGCGCTCGAGCTTGTCGGTGACCTGTTCGGCCACCTGCTGCGCGGTCGCGCCGGGCCAGAACACGCGCAGCGCCATCGCGCGGAAGGTGAACGGCGGATCCTCGTCCTGGCCGAGCTGGAAATATGCAGCCGCCCCGAGCAGCAGCAGCACGACCAGCAGATAGCGCGTCAGCGCCGAATTGTCGAGCGCCCACTTCGAGATGTTGAAGCGCGACACCGTGTCGGCCGCGTGCGGCGTCGCCCCCACGACCGGGCCGCTCACTTGACGCCGACCGGCGTGGCCACCGGCGCCGAGGCGCCCGAGGCCGACGGCATGCCGGGGTCGATGTAGAACTTCACCTTCTGCCCCGGGCTGAGCACATGCACACCGGCCGTCACGACGATCTGCCCCGGCACAAGGCCCGCCGCAACCACTGCGTCGTTGCCGTCGGCACCGGCGAGCTTCACATCCTGCGACTTCACCGTCATGCTGGCGCGATCGACGAGCCAGACCGCGCTGCGGCCCTGCTCCTCGCGCAAGGCCGACAGCGGCAGCTTGGTCACGCCCGCGGTCTGCGGCAGTTCCATCAGCACCGTGGCGGTCTGCCCCAGCCGAACGCCGCCGACCGCGATCGGGCCGATGTCGGCCTTGACGAGAAAGGTGCGCGTCGTCGGGTCGGCCGCAGCAGAGACCTCTCGGATCGTCGCCGGCAACGGCGCATCCGAGCTGCCCCACAGGCGCACGCTGAATCGACCGGGGCGCTCGGCCAACGCCTTGACCACCGCAACCTTGTCCTCGGGCACCGAGAACACCACGTCGCGCGGGCCGTCGTGCGCGAGGCGCAGCACCGGCGTGCCGGCCGAGGCGACCATGCCCGGCTCCAGCTCGACGCCGGTGATCACGCCGCTCGCATCGGCGACCAGTGATGCGTAGCCGGCCTGGTTGCCTTGCACGCTGGCCTGCGCCCGGGCTTGATCGAGCTGGGCACGCGCCGTCTTCGCCGCCATCTCGCGGCGGTCGAGTTCGGCCGGGCCGACGAAGCCCTTGCCGGCCAGATCCTTGTAGCGATTGAAGTCGGCCGCGCTCTGGTCGTAATTCGCCTGCGCGGCCGCCACCGTGGCGCGCGCCGCATCCTGTTCGAGCCGCAGGTCGCGGGCGTCGAGTTGCGCGAGCACCTGGCCGGCCCTCACGGTGTCGCCGAGGTCGACCAGACGCTTGACCATCTTGCCGCTGACCCGAAAACTCAGTCGCGATTCGGTGCGAGGCCTGACCTCGCCGGCATACTCATAGGCACCACCGGCGGTCTGCGGCGATATCGTCATGGTGCGCACGGCGCGTACCGGCTCCGGTGTGGGTTCGGTCTTGGAGCAGCCGCCGATCACTGCGACGCTGGTCAGGGCGATGAGAAGCGCATGGCGCATGGGCGTTCCTTGATGTGCGTTCGGATGTCACGACCGCAGGGGCCCCATCGCCGGGCGGCGACCGGCGCCGCATACGCCCACGAACGCAAATGACTGACTGGTCAGTAATATATTCGCGGCACACGCGTGTGTCAAACCGCGAGCGTCACGGCGCAGCCCCGCGACTCGAACAACGTGGACAATCGCCCACCGTGAGCGTCGATCACTACGAAAATTTTCCCGTCGCATCGCTTCTTTGCCCGCCCTCGCTGCGGCCGGCAGTTGCGGCCATTTACGCCTTCGCGCGCACCGCGGACGATCTTGCCGATGAAGGCGATGCGTCACCTCAGCGGCGACTCGCCGAGCTCGCCGCCTACCGCGCCGATCTCGACGCGACTTCCAGAGGCGATGCCCCGTCGAACCGCTGGCCGCAGGTCTTCGGGCCGCTGCGCCTCGTGCTCGTGCGACACCGCCTGCCGCCCGTGTTGCTGGCCGATCTGCTCGGCGCGTTCGAACAGGATGTGATCAAGCATGCCTACGTCGATCGCGCCGAGCTGCTCGACTATTGCCGTCGTTCGGCGAACCCGGTCGGGCGGCTGATGCTGCACCTGTACGGCATCGGCGGCGCGACAGCATTGCGTCAGTCGGATGCGATCTGCAGCGCCCTTCAGCTCGCGAACTTCTGGCAAGACCTCGGTGTCGACACGCGGCGCGGCCGGCTCTACGTGCCGGCCGCTGACTGCGCGCGTCGCGGCGTCGATCCGCAGTTCCTGCTGCCGGGCGAAGACTCGCCGGCCGTGCGTGCGCTCGTCGCCGACCTCGTCGGCTGGACGCGCGAGCTGATGCTGGCCGGCGCGCCGCTCGTCCACGGCATTCCCGGCCGTGCCGGCTGGGAGCTGCGGCTGGTCGTGCAGGGCGGCCTGCGGATCCTCGAGAAGATCGCCGACGGCGGCTTCGCGGCGCTGCTCGTTCGCCCGACGCTGCGCTGGTACGACGCACCGCTGCTGGTCTGGCGCGCGCTGTGGATGCGAGCGCCGCAGGCCGTCGTCGCGAGCGAATCCGCATGACGCCCGAGCAGTACGTGCAGGACAAGGCCGCCAAGAGCGGATCGAGCTTCTACTACGCCTTCCTGTTCCTGCCGCCGCCGCGGCGCGCCGCAATCACCGCGTTCTACGCGTTCTGCCGCGAGGTCGACGACGTCGTCGACGAGGTCAGCGACCCGGGCGTGGCGGCCACCAAACTGGCGTGGTGGCGCACCGAAGTCGCAGCGGCATTTGCGGGACGGCCCAGCCACCCGGCGACGAAGGCGCTGATGCCGCACACCGCCGACTTCGACATCCGCGCTGAGCACCTCCAGGCAGTGATCGACGGCTGCCAGATGGACCTGGAGCAGTCGCGCTACCTCGATTTCACCGGCCTGGCACGCTACTGCCATCTGGTCGCCGGCGTCGTCGGCGAAGTGGCCGCGGGCATCTTCGGGCAGACGCAGGCCGCGACGACAGCCTACGCGCACCGGCTCGGCTTGGCGATGCAGCTCACCAACATCATCCGCGACGTCGGTGACGACGCTCGGCGCGGCCGCATCTACCTGCCGGTGTCGGAGCTGAAGCAGTTCGACGTGAAGGCGCAGGAGATCCTGAACCGAGGCTACAGCGAGCGCTTCACGGCGCTGATGAAGTTCCAGGCCGAGCGCGCGCACCGCTGCTACGACGAGGCGTTCGCGCTGCTGCCCGACGCCGATCGGCCGGCGCAGAAGCCCGGCGTGATGATGGCCAACATCTACCGCACGCTGCTGCGCGAGATCGAGGCCGACGACTTCCAGGTGCTGCACCAGCGCACCTCGCTGACGCCACTGCGCAAGCTGTGGATCGCGATGCGCACGAACTGGCGCGGCCGCTAGCGTGGCGGGCGGCAGCCTCGCAGTCGTCGGCGGCGGCTGGGCCGGGCTGGCCGCGGCCGTCGAAGGCGTGCGGCGCGGCCACGCGGTCACGCTGTTCGAGATGGCGCCACAGCTCGGCGGACGGGCCCGCGGCGTCGACGTGGACGACCTGGCGCTCGACAACGGCCAGCACATCCTGATCGGCGCCTACGTCGAGACGCTCGCGCTGCTGCAGGCGCTGGGCATGGCGGCGAGCGACGCGTTCCTGCGCATGCCGCTGCGCATCGGCTACCCCGATGGCAACGGCCTGCACCTGAAGCCCGGTTCGCCCGCATTCGCGTTCGCCGGCGCGGTGCTGCGCCAGCACGGCTGGCGGCTGCAGGAGCGTCTGGCGCTGCTGGTCGCGGCCGGTGGCTGGGCCGCACGCGGCTTTCGCTGCGATCCGGGGTTGACGGTGGCGGCACTGACGCGCGGTTTGCCTGCGGCCGTCCGCGACGAACTGATCGATCCGCTGTGCGTCGCGGCGCTGAACACACCGGCCACGCAGGCCAGTGCCACCGTGTTCCTGCGCGTGCTGAAGGACGCCCTCTTTTCCGGCCCCGGCTCGGCCGACTTGCTGCTGCCGCGCGTCAGCCTCAGCGCATTGCTGCCCGCGCCGGCGCACCGCTGGCTGAGCGAGGCCGGCGCCGACCTTCGGCTGCAATGCCGCGTCGAGACGCTGACGCGTCGTGACGACGCCTGGCTGCTGGGCGACGAACCGTTCGACCATGTCGTGCTCGCCACACCACCCGGCGAGGCCGCACGCCTGACGCGCGCGATCGCGCCGGCGTGGTCGACGACGGCCGCCGCACTGCGCTACGAGCCGATCGTCACGGTCTACCTGCGCGGCGACGGCGTGCGCCTGCCCGAGCCGATGCTGGCGCTGCGCTCGGACGCACGCGCGCCGGCGCAGTTCGTGTTCGACCGCGGCCAGCTCGGCGGGCCGGCCGGACTGCTGGCGTTCGTGATCAGCGGCGCCCAGCCCTGGGTCGATCGGGGCATGGAGGCCAGCACACAGGCGACGCTGACCCAGGCGCATGCATCACTCGGCATGCACCTGCACGCGCCGCTCGTACCTCTGCGTACGCTGACCGAGAAGCGGGCGACGTTTCGCTGCACGCCCGACCTTGCGCGACCCGGGATGCAGATTGCGCCGGGCCTGCACGCGGCAGGCGACTACGTTGCGGGGCCGTACCCGGCGACGCTCGAAGGTGCGGTGCGCAGCGCGACGCAGGCCGTGAGGGCACTGCGCTAACGCACGCGCGGATGCGCTGCCTCAGCGCCGCGCGAACGGCGCCGCCAGCGGCTCGCCGATGAACACGCCCTGCTGCGGCCAAGCCACGCTGCGCCAGTAGGCCTCGATCGCGGTCGCCCCTTGGAGATAGTTCAGCAGGAGCACCTGCGGGTGCGGGAACTTCTGCGGGTGCGCGCAGGGCTCCGACACGGTGCCGTAGCTCGCGGTCGCACCCGAGCTGATCCAGTCGAGGATCGACATCTGGCCGTTTGCGCTGTCCAGCACGCCACCGAACGAGGTCAGGTGATCGGCGAGCGCGCCCGGCACCCACTTCAACGTGTCGAGCTTGGGCACCTTGGCCAGCCCGGTCTCGTAGATCAGCACGCGCTGCGCGTACTCGATCGCCTGCGTCGTCTCGACATGCACCTCGACGCTCTGGCGGCGCAGCGGTCCGGGCGGCGGGAACAGCACGGAACGCACGCTGCGCGCGCGATCGCTGGTCGTCACGAAGTAGGCGTGCGCCGGCGGCGCGCCGCGCAGGCCGAGGCTGCCGTCGGCGGCCACGCCGCGCCGGATCATCGCTTCGGCCGTCGACACATCGCGCGCCGCCAACAGCATGGCAGGCCGCATCTTCAGGTCGGTGTGCGGATGCGTCGAGGCGTTGTCGAAGTAGGGCGAGCGCACTGACGTTGCGCAGCTGTGTTCGCACAGCGACGCGTCGAAGCCGAGCGCGAGCGCCCCGGTGATCGAGTTGCATCCGACCGCGTAGGGCTGCGTCCACGCCAGCGCCAAGGCCTGCACCGGCGCGTCGAAGAACGCATCGACGGCTCCGGCAAGGGCTTTGAATTCCTCTGGCGTCAGCACCCCGCGCACGGGCAACTCCACGCGCAGAACCTGGGCGCGTGTCAATCCGCGCGCCCTGATGTAGTACTCGCCGACCTCCACCGAATACGGGTCGGCAGTGTTGATCACCAGGCCGAGCTGCTGGCGGGTCAGGTGCCCGTCGGCGCGCGGAATCTGCAGCCATTGCGGCGCGCGCGACGCCGCGGCGGCGGCCGGCGCGGTGCTGAAGTCGTACTGGCGCCGCAGGTAGTCGCCGCCATCCTGGGCCTGCGCGCATAGCGTTGCCAGCGGCGCCAACCCGGCCAGCACGAGGGTTCGGACGAAGGCACGAAGCCTGCTTCGTGCTCTCGGATCGCAGCCGGGTGTTTCGCCATACAAAAATGCAACGACTTGAGCGAGAATGACATTCATGGCGAAAGGCGACATCAAGACTCCGACGATACAGGTGCTGGCCCGCGCTTTCGGACTGCTCGATGTGCTGGCGAGCTACCCCGATCCGGTCTCCCTGAAGCAGATAAGCGAGCAGACCGGGCTGCACCCATCGACCGCGCACCGCATCCTCAACGACCTGACGATCGGCCGCTATGTCGATCGGCCGGAAGCCGGCAGCTACCGCCTGGGCATGCGCCTCCTGGAACTCGGCAACCTGGTCAAGGCGCGCCTCGACGTGCGCGACGCCGCGCTAGGCCCGATGCGCGAGTTGCACAAGCTGACGCACCAGCCCGTGAACCTGTCGATGCGCCAGGGCGACGAGATCGTCTACATCGAACGCACCTACAGTGAACGCTCGGGAATGCAGGTGGTGCGCGCCATCGGCGGCCGTGCGCCGCTGCACCTGACCTCGGTCGGCAAGCTGTTTCTGGCCCATGACGACGCGCAGCGCGTAAGAGCCTATGCAACGCGCACCGGTCTGGCCGGCCACACGCGCAACAGCATCACCGAACTCGCGCAACTCGAGCGCGAACTGGCGCGCGTGAACCAGTACGGCACGGCGCGCGACGACGAGGAACTGGAACTCGGCGTGCGCTGCATGGCCGCGAGCATCCTCGATGACCAGGGCAAGCTGGTGGCAGGCCTGTCGATCTCGGCACCGGCGGACCGGCTCGAGGAAAGCTGGCTGGAGCGTCTGAAGGAAACGGCCGCGCAGATCTCAGCGGCACTCGGGCATCGGCGCTGAGCCGGCGCTCAGGTCGCGGGCTTGGTCAGCAGCGCCTCGGCTGCCGGCGCCACGACGGCCGGCGTGCGGGCCGGCAGTTCCGCGACCCAGCGGCGCACGCGCTCGGCGTCGCCGATGTGCGAATGCTTGCCTGCCGAATCCAGGAACACCATGATCAGCTTGCGCCCGGCCATGCGCGCCTGCATCACGAGGCAGCGGCCGGCTTCGGTGATGTAGCCGGTCTTTTGCAGCAGGATGTCCCAGGACGGGCTGCGCACCAGCGCGTCGGTGGTGCGGAACTGCGTCGCGCGTTTGCCGACCTCGACCTCGTATTCCGGCGAGGTCGAGAATTCGCGGATCAGCGCGTGTTCCTGCGCGGCCTTCACAAGCGTCGCGAGGTCGCGCGCGCTGGACTGGTTGCGGCTCGACAGGCCCGTAGGTTCGACATAGTGCGTGTCGTTCATGCCGAGCTCGCGCGCCTTGGCGTTCATCGCGCCGACAAAGGCCTCGAGGCCGCCCGGGTAGGCCCGGCCGAGCGCGTGCGCGGCACGGTTCTCGGATGACATCAGCGCCAGATGCAGCATCTCTTCGCGGCTCAGCGTGGTGCCCACGCGCAGCCGCGACCGGCTGTTCTTCTCGGTGTCGATGTCGTCGTCGGTGATCGTCAGCGCCTCGTTCAGCGGCAGCTTCGCTTCGGTGACGACGACCGCGGTCATCAGCTTGGTCAGCGACGCGATCGGCAGCACCGCGCTCGGGTTCTTGCTGAACAGGACTTCGTTGGTATCGGAATCGAGCACCAGCGCGACGCTGGACTTCAGGTCGAGCGCGTCGGCCGTGTTGTGCAGACCATAGAGCTGGCCGAACGACGGGCTGGCCGGCTCGGCCCGCATCACCGATGAGACGCGCTTGAGGTTGCTGGATCGGCCGTTGCGCAAGACGGCAACCGAGCGCGAGGCCTTGCCGGAGCGCAGTTCCTTGCTCTTCACCGGAGCGACGGAATGCGACTTCTTCTTGGCCGCGGCGCGCTCAGCGGCGTCCGCGTGGTTCGCCAAGGTGAGCGACAACGCGGCCAGGATGGCCAGCACACCGGTTGTCACAAACTTCTTGATCGATGCCACAGCAGTCCCTTCACGCCCTATGCGGCGAGTCTATGTGAAGCAAGAAAAACGCGCAAGATCAAAAACTTACGCGCTCTTTCTCAAGTCGGGACTTGGGAGTGGTCAGACCGTGCAGAAAGTCTCAACCCTGGGCGGCCACGCGTTCGATCTTGCTGTGCAGTTTGTTCAACGCCGAGAGGTAGGCTTTCGCCGACGCCACCACGATGTCCGGGTCTGCACCCACGCCGTTGACGACCCGGCCACCGAGTTGCAGCCGCACCGTCACTTCGCCCTGTGATTCTGTGCTGCCCGAGGTGATGGCATTGACCGAATAGAGCAGCATTTCGGCGCCAGATTGCAGCTTCGACTCGATCGCCTTCAAGCTCGCGTCGACCGGGCCGTTGCCGTCGCTCTCGGCGTGGTGCTCGATCTCTCCGGCGGCGAACGCGACGCTCGCATGCGGGCGCTCGCCCATCTCGGAGCGCTGCGACAACGCGAGCAGGCGGTAGTGCTCGTGCTCGGCAGTGACCGATTCGTCCATCACCAGCGCGATGATGTCCTCGTCGAAGATGTCGCTCTTGCGGTCGGCGAGTTCCTTGAAGCGCACGAAGCCGGCGTTGATCTCGGCCTCGGATTCCATCTCGATGCCGAGTTCCTTGAGCCGCTGCTTGAACGCGTTGCGCCCCGACAGCTTGCCCAGCACGATCTTGTTCGCGGCCCAGCCGACGTCCTCGGCGCGCATGATCTCGTAGGTGTCGCGCGCCTTCAGCACGCCGTCCTGGTGAATGCCCGAGGCGTGTGCGAACGCGTTCGCGCCCACCACCGCCTTGTTCGGCTGCACGACGAAGCCGGTGGTCTGAGCGACCAAGCGCGAGGCCGGCACGATCTGCGTCGCGTCGATGCCGATGTCCAGATTGAAGTAGTCGCGCCGCGTCTTCACCGCCATCACGACCTCTTCGAGCGAACAATTGCCCGCGCGCTCGCCGAGGCCGTTGATCGTGCACTCGACCTGGCGCGCACCGCCGATCATCACGCCGGCGAGCGAGTTCGCCACCGCCATGCCGAGGTCGTTGTGGCAGTGCACCGACCAGATCGCCTTGTCCGAGTTCGGGATGCGCTCGCGCAGGTCGCGCAGGAAGTGCCCGTACAGCTCGGGGATCGCGTAGCCGACGGTGTCGGGCACGTTGATTGTGGTCGCGCCTTCGTTGATCACCGCCTCGAGCACACGGCAGAGAAAGTCGGGGTCGGATCGATAGCCGTCCTCGGGCGAGAACTCGACGTCGCCCGACAGGTTGCGCGCGAAGCGCGTTGCGAGCTTGGCCTGCTCGAACACCTGGTCGGGCGTCATGCGCAGCTTCTTTTCCATGTGCAGCGCGCTGGTCGCGAGGAACAGGTGGATGCGCGTCGACGTACCGCCCACGAGCGCTTCGGCCGCGCGCGAAATGTCGCGGTCGTTGGCGCGGGCCAGCGAGCACACCGTGCTGTCCTTGATCGCGTGCGCGATCGCCTTCACGCATTCGAAGTCGCCGTTCGACGAGGCCGCGAAGCCGGCCTCGATCACGTCAACCTTCAGCCGCTCGAGCTGGCGCGCGATGCGCAGCTTCTCGTCCTTGGTCATCGAGGCGCCGGGCGACTGCTCGCCATCGCGCAGCGTGGTGTCGAAAATGATCAGCTTGTCGGCCATGGTCTTGCTCCTGAGGATGCTGAGGATCTTAGGCGA
>Ga0207658_10001720_pt1 | contig 16540 bp, 15 predicted proteins | sample KBSS33metaG_FD_184322 | JGI IMG/M metagenome (GOLD analysis project Ga0207658, IMG submission 184322) | Switchgrass rhizosphere microbial communities from Kellogg Biological Station, Michigan, USA - KBS S3-3 metaG (SPAdes) (version 2) | ecosystem: Host-associated > Plants > Roots > Rhizosphere...
GACGCGGCGGCGATCGTGAAGGAAACAACCTCTTCGGCAACTCTGTTGTCGCTCTCGAAGCGGAGACCGGAAAGCTGAAGTGGTATTTCCAAACCGTCCACCACGACCAATGGGACTTTGACCTCCCGCCGGCTCCGGTCCTGCTCGACGTTACGATCAAAGGGAAGAAGGTTCCCCTTCTCGCACAAACCGGCAAGGTTGGATACATGTACATTCTCAATCGCGTCACAGGCGAACCGATTTTTGGAATCGACGAGAAGCCGGTCCCAATCAGCAAGGTTCCCGGAGAACACAGTTCGCCCACACAACCGATTCCGAGGAAGCCGAAGCCCTTCGGTAGAATGAGTTTCACCATGGCCGATCTCGTCACCGCTGAAGACACGACCGAAGAACACGCCAAAGCCTGCCGAGATCTCGTCGAGAAAAGCGGGGGCCTGAATAACGAAGGGCCGTTCACGCCATGGACATATCGGGCGCCCGGTGCGCCACCGGCCTCGAGCGTGATATTTCCGGGCGCGATTGGCGGTACGGATTGGGGCGGCTTTTCCGCGGATCCACAGCTCGGTTATTTCTTTGTGAGCTCCTCGAACTACGGCAGCATTGGATGGGTTGAGAAGACACGCGAGGGATCCGCAGTGCCCTACGATCAGGCAAGCGCCTATGGAAATCCGGTGGCGTCCAAGTTTTGGGAAAGAAAGACCGATGCGCGCGGTCAACTTCTCGGTGAAAGCAGTTGGCCTTGTCAGAAGCCGCCATGGGGCTTGCTCACCGCCGTCAACGCCGCTACGGGTGAGTTCGCCTGGCAGGTCCGGCTGGGCATAACGGATGAACTTCCCGAGGGCAGAAAGAACACCGGCCGAATTACAATGGGAGGATCTATTGCCACAGCCGGCGGACTCGTGTTCATTGGCGCATCCAACGATCGCCGGTTCCGCGCGTTCGATTCGAAAAACGGTAAGGAGCTTTGGGTCACGAAACTTGACTATAGTGCTCTGTCTGTCCCGATCACGTACGAAGGCAGGGCTGGAAAACAATACGTTGCCGTCAGCGCGGCGGGTGGAGGCGGCATCACTGATCCCAATCCGGCCAATACAGAATCGTTGTACGTTTTTGCATTGCCCTAGAAGGTTGCAACAAGATGTCACTCAGCGAAGCAGAATTCCGGTCTCGCAGCGATGCATCGCTGGAGAGACTCAACAAGAGCCTGGGAATTGTGGCGGAACAATATGACGCCGAGGTCATGTACCAGAACGGCGTGCTCACGGTGGAAGTCGAGGAGCCGAATCCCGGCAAGATGGTGATTAGTCCGAATGCGCCGGTTCGGCAGATCTGGATTTCCGCGCAATCCCGCAGCTTCAAGCTGGACTGGGACGGAACGAGATTCGTTCTGCCTTCAACCGGAGAGGCTCTCGATACGCTTATTGGCCGACTGGTCGGCGAGCAACTGGGTGTGAAACCTTTTCGCCTCTAGAAGGCCTCTGCCGGTCGGTGCGAAACGCGTCGATAGACAGTTGTGGCAATCACTCCGAGTCCGAGGAGAATCAGGAGAAAGTTGATCAAGGTTCCGATCCACGGCAAATTTACCGCGACGATCACCAGCACGAGTCCAGCCAGCAGCGGAACCACGCCAGAGTTCTTCATCACCGAGCGGCCCACAAACTCGGCAATGACTATCTTTGCGAGGTAGCAGCCTATCAGGTAGAGAACGAAGGTGATCAGCGCTATTGGAAGTCCGATGAAAGTGAGTGCAATGATGATGGCGGCAATCGGGACTGCCACGAATGTCATGAACCCAACGGCTCCGGCCATCAGCCAATCGGATCCCGAGCTCATGCTGGAGGGCATCAGCGAAGGTATCAGTTTGAACAGAACGAGTCCCGTAACGAATAGACCAAGAACGCGCACAACCTGCCAGGCGTAGAAACTGACCGTCAGGTAGCGGTTGGATCTCGGAGTTGCGACGGGCAGGTGAACGTTCTTCTGGCCTCCGATTACAGCACCCTCGGCGACGCGCAGATTCTCTTCCTTGCCGACACGTGCGCCCACATCTCCCCCGACACGAGACGATCCTGTCAGGGTGACCTGTCCGCCGGCGAAAGAGACATTGCGGCCAACATCCCCGCGCAGATCCAACGTGGCTGCTGCAGATATCAGATCTCGCGCGGTCTTGCCATCAATCACCGCTTCTCGACTGGCGGTGATGACATTCCCACCGATAGCACCGTTCCTGCTGAGATCAACGGTGTCTGTTCCTGTGATTAAATTCCGTGCCACCTGGCCGGAGACGATTATCGTATGCGCTGCTCCAAAGACGCTGCCTCCCACAGTTCCGGTAATTTCGACACGCCGTGCCAACACAATGACGTTCCCTTCGACTGTGCCGCTGATCACAATGACATCGCCAACGGCAATCAGGTCCCCCTTGATTGTCCCGGCGATTTCCATGCTCTGGGCCTTTGGGTCCGCAGCGGCCAACACAGTGTCATCCACGGTATCCGTCGGAGGAATCGACGCCCTGGGGCCCTTCCGCAGGTCCACGGCATAGCCGGGTGACGACACGCAACCAATCGCAACCAGGACTCCGAGTATGGAAGTCACGGCCGCGCCGCGCTTAAAAATTCGTACCATGCCGAAGAGAACCGCTACGCTAAAGCTCACCAGTATCAGCCCCTGCGTCGTATCCGTAAACACCGCGTCGGCATTTTGAAACGCGTAAAATACGGCATTCACAGCAACACCCAGGCTCAGCGCCCATTCGCGAGGATTCAACCATCCAAACTCCACAGGCAGATCCAGGCCAAATAGCAGCGCCGTCGAGAGTTTGAAAGCGATCGCGACACCAATAACGCCAAGGGCAAAACCCACCGCGCTGACGGAACGCCCAGAGGAAGTCGAAAACTCCGGAACCGTGCTGGACATATCCGAATCGATGTCCTGAAGGCACTGCACGAGCGTGCGGTTTTCCGCTCGAAGCGCCGCGACGCGGCTGTCGCACGCTTTGCAGGAATCCAGGTGCAGAGCAAGCTCGAGAGCGTCCTCTTCCTGCAATTCCCCGTCGACGAACAACGCGCATGTGAATTCGTTTGGACAGATCATCGCGGTTTCTCCTTCCCGAGTCGCTTCCCTAGCCTCTCGCGCAGGTATTCCTTGCCGCGGAAGATCAATACGGCAACCTGCGACCGCTCCACGCCAAGAATTGCCGAAATCTCCTCGTAACTCAGCTCGTTGTAGTACGCAAGGACGAGCGGCACCCTGTACTTTTCCGTAAGCGAACCCAGGGCGTTTCGCACATCGCGCCCGCGTTCTGCCGCAAGGACCTCGCTGAGCGGGCTGGATCCACCGGATGGCGGATCGTAGTGGTCGCCGGCATCGACATCGAAAATGCGTTTCTCCGCAGTTTTGCGCCGCAGGAGATCGATGCAATAGTTGCTGGCAATCTTGAAAATCCAGGTGGAGAGCGGATACGCCGGATTGTAGGAGTCCAACCTGGCGTGCGCGCGAAGGAAGGCCTCATGGGCAGCGTCTTCGGCTTTGTCGGGAGAGTTCAGCAGATACCGGCAGAGATTGAGAACGCGCCGGTAGTGCATGTTGTAAACGACTTCGAAGTCAAGATCTATGGGTTGCTTCCGCGTTTCCACTGCCCCTACCATGCACTTACTACGAACAGATTTTCAAACTATTGCAACGAATTGGGAGATCTGGGGAATTAAGGGGACGGACTACTCAACCCCCAAACAACCGTGAAAATCTGAGGGTACTGAAGATTCGTCAGGAGTTTGGGGGTTGAGTAGTCCGTCCCCTTAATTCCCCAGATCTCCTTCGTCACTCGGCCGCGACAGTGAAAATCTCGCGATACCCTGACTCGGTTAGCGCCGACACCTTGGCGTACCATGCCTGCCATTCCGGGTTCGGCATCAGCTTCTTCGCTGAGTTTTCAAATTCACTCAGCGATTCAAACGTGTTCTCAAATACGACGGTATAGAAAGGGCCGACGAGGTCCGTCAGCACGCGGTTGGACTTCGACTCGAATCCCAGCTTCTTCCCGAGGGCCAGACCCTCCTTCCACAATCCCGCCGCTTCCTTCGCCTTTCCAAATTTCAATCGGAAAACATTACGGACAACAATCATGACGCACCTCCAATAGAACCTGGAAAGGGTCAGACTACTACCCGACTGGAAAGCTACACAACGAGATTTGGATGGTCAGTGTGCCCCGGTCTGGCCCGCGCCAGCCGCAGCGGTACGAGGCCGTCTCATGATGAAGACAAGCGGAATAACCGCAAGAAAGATAATCCCCAGCAGTTGGATCACATCGATGAAGGCAATCATTGCCGCCTGTCGTTGGACCATTCCGGCAAGCGTGGCATAAGCCTGCTGTGTTGCCACGCTGAAACTCGAGCCCTGAGACATAAACATTGCGCGGGCACTTTCGAACGCCTGGCGAGACGCGTCGGAATAGGGACTAATCTGCTCTGAGAGATGAGCGGCATGCGTCGTGGTTCTACGTGACACGAGCGTCGCAACGACGGCAATCCCGATGCCGGCTCCAAGATTTCTCATGAGGCTAAACAAACTCGTGGCATTGCCCATCTTTTCCCGCGGAATCGAGTTCATCGACACCGTGCTTAAAGGCACAAAAAGCAAACCCATGGATATGCCCTGAATGAACTGCGGCCAGAAAATGTCCCAGTATCCAGCTTGAAGATTGATCGAGGACAGCATGAACAGAGTAGCGCCGGCAATGGCCAAACCGCTGATCACCAACTTGCGCGGATCGAATTTACCGATCATGTATCCCACGAGGGGCATCGCCAGGAATGCGCCAAACCCGCGAGGCGCCATCGCCGTGCCCGCCTGGTATGAGGGGTATCCAAGCACGGTCTGCAGAAACAGGGGAAGCATGACAAGGCTGCCGAACAGAACGAATCCGAGGACCGTCATCATGGTGACGCCTGTCGCATAGGTCCGATCTTTGAGTACGCGCAGATCCAGGACGGGATCGCTGGCTCGCACGGCATGAACCACGAAACCCAGAAGTGCAGCGACGGAGACCGCAAGCAATGTCGTGATCATCCGTGAGTCGAACCAGTCTTCCTGTTGACCCTTGTCGAGAACAAATTGAAGCGCCCCGATACCCACAACAAGAAGTCCTATACCGACAACGTCAACTCGGGACCTGACCTTTCTCAGATACGGAGGATCGAAGATGAACGCCTTCGTCATGATCAACGAGGCAATGCCAATCGGAAGGTTGATGTAGAAAACCCAGCGCCAGCTGTAGTTGTCGGTGAGCCATCCGCCGAGGACGGGTCCGAGAATGGGAGCCACAACTATCCCGAGTGCCCAGAATGCCATGCCTTTCCCGCGCTGTTCGACGGGAAATGCTTCGAGCATGATCGCCTGCGACATTGGCTGAAGCACCCCGCCAGTCAGTCCTTGAACCAGGCGAAGCGCGACCAGAAACTCAAGCGATGGGGCTATACCGCAAAGAAAGGACGAGATCGTGAATCCCGATACAGCCAGCATCAGAAGGCGTTTCCGCCCGAAATATCCTGAAAGCCACCCGGTCAGCGGCAAAATGATCGCGTTTGCCACAAGGTAGGAAGTCAACGTCCAAGTTGCTTCTTCCGGTGTTGCGGAAAGGCTTCCCGCGATGTGCGGAAGCGAAACATTGACGACGGTTGTATCCAGGACTTCCAGAAACGTTGCAAACATCACCGACACAGCGATGATCCACGGATTTACATGCGGAACATCGGGGGTAACTGCCGGCGGCTGGGACTCCATGGAAGCCTCAGTTTCCGATTCCCGTCAGTACCGTCACTTCAGCGGACATCCCAGGCCGTAGCGTGTGTTGCGGGTCTGGTTTGTCGGTGATGATCAGTTTTACAGGCACTCGCTGGACTACCTTGACGAAGTTACCCGAGGCGTTTTCAGGAGGAAGCAAACTGAAGCGTGCGCCTGTAGCCGCAGAAATGCTGTCCACTCGTGCATGAAAGACGGTGTTGCCGTAGGTGTCGACCTGAATCTCCGCAGTCTGGCCCGGCCGAATCTCACGAAGCTGGGTTTCCTTGAAGCTTGCCGTAACCCACAAATCATCGAGCGGGACCACTGCCAACAAGGGCTGCCCGATCTGGATCACGGTTCCGATTTCCACATTTTTTCGGCTAACGATGCCGGCGACAGGCGCTCGCACGACCGTGTGCTCAAGATCGAGCCTCGCCTGGTCCACCGCGGCGCGAGCCCGTTCGATTTCCGCAGACGCACCGGAAATCCGAGCCTGGCTTGCCGTGACCTCCTGGGGCGCCGCGGCGGCCCCCTCAACATCCGTCTCCGCAACGGCGACGTTTGATTTGGCCTCGTTGACTCGAGCCTCTGCAAGGGCTACGCCGCTCTCCGCTTCTGCGACTGCCGCGTGTGCCGAGCTTTCTGCAGCCTTCGCGGCCTCCGCGGCGCCCACAAAGTTGTCATACTGCTGCTGCGAAATTTCATCCTTCGCGATGAGGGGTTTCATACGATCCAGGTCTCTGGATGTTTTGATCGTGTTGACCTGCGCTTCTTGCACTCGAGCCCGCGCGGTCGTCAGCCGTGCTTTCGCCACTTCAAGGTCTTTCTGAGCGGACGTCACCGTGCCTTGTGCGCGAGTCAGTGCAGCCTGAGATGAAGAATTCCGATAGGCTGCTTGCACGGACGATACCGGCAACTGAGTCTGGACCTCTCGATGCTTCGCCATGGCGTTAGCCAGGTCGGCCTCCGCACGCTGCAATGCGATGCGGAAGTTTCGATCGTCGATCTTGAGTAGCACCGCGTCCGTCTCAACGACCTGATTCTCTGTGACGTCCACGGACTGCACGGTCCCCGAGACCTTCGCGCTCACCGGATAGACGTGGCCATCCACTCGCGCATCGTCTGTGGACTCCTTTCCCGAGAGCAGCTTCCAGCCGACGAGAGCTCCTGCTACGACAAGAATCAAAATTACCGCAAGCAGCACACGCGTCCGTGTCATCTGGTTGGACTCCCTGGAAAGTATTCTGCAACGGATCGTTCGACCGAACCCGCCGCCCTGGCGAGCAAAGCCCGCGCGATGTTGTAGCCATAGAGGCCCTGAATGACGCCTTCCTCGGCGAGAGCAACAGCCTCCTGGGACTGAACGACTTCGAGATTGTTCACGACGCCAGCGCTGAAGCGATCCTGCGCCTGATCCAGTTGCTGCTGCGCCAGAGTAAGAGACTCCCGAGCCACGCGAAGTTGTTCGGAAGTGGACTGCAGGTCGAGAAGGGCCGACCGGACCTCCATCTCGATGCGGCCTCGAAGACTCGCCTGATCCGCCCGCCTTTGTCGAACCACGGCTTCCTTTTCCAGAGCCTCGCTCTCGATGGTCTTGTCAAAAACAGGCATGCGAACCTCGAGACGCATTGTGTATGTTCCATGGGAGTTGTTCACAGAAGGGCCGATGGCGCCGTAGTCTCCCCTGAAACTCAGATTCGGCAGCGCCTTCCCCTTCACTGCCTTCAAGTCCTCTTCTGCGGCGCGTATTCGCGCTTCACCAGCCAATGCATCGGACCGTTGGGAATACGCCTGCGTGAGGAGCACATCTACCGATCGCACCTCCTCACCTTCCATGGGGAGACGGTCAGCGAGGTTGAATTGCTGTTCCAGAGGCAAACCGATTGCCCTCGCAAGGCCAAGCTTTTGCTTCTCAACGGCATTTCGTGCCTGGATCAACCGCTGTTCCATCGTACGCTGTTCCACTTCGGCACGCAGTACATCAATTCCCGGAACCACGCCTGCGCCTTTCAAATCGAGCGCGCGATCATGCAATGTTTTCGCACGCATCAGTTGCGCTTCGGTCGACACAACGCGGCTCTGCGACGACACAACCTGAAAGTAAAGGTCAACTGCCGTGAGCGCCACCAACTCCCGAATGTCCGCACTGGTGAATGCCGCCGCACGTTGAGTTTCCGTAGAGCCGCGCAGGTTGTGCAGCCGTTCGAAATCGAGTATCGACTGCGAAAGCGCTGCTCGTGCATCGAAGAGTTCAAACGGGCCAATCACCTGCCGTATTCCCGGGAAACCACTGAAACCGAATGCCGCCAGATTCACCTGTTGCTGCTGGCCCGCGACGAATGCGTCAATCTTCGGAAAATATTCCGCGCGATCCTGGAGCCGACGCGCCTCCGTCGCCTTTTCGACTTCGGATCCAAGAATTGCGGCGAGGTTGTTCTTCACCGCGCGGTCAACGACGTCCCTCATGCCGAGCGAAAGGGCTCCCGGCAAGACTGTCCCCGACGGCACGCTGTTTTCGAGAGAATTTGTGCGCTCACCGAATGCCGGTCTGTCCAGTTCCTGAGCGTGAGCCACTGAAGCAAGCAACAGCACCAGACTCAACGCAACCGCACCTGATCTCATCGCGCGATGCCCTTCCATATGACGTTCAAAATGAACTCAACGTCGTCCTCAAGCCGTGTCTTCGACATTCCCAGCAACCGCTGTGTCGCGATTCCCCGTGTCAGATCCGCAATCGCATATGCCGTCTTCTCGATATCGAGATTCCGTACCTCACGCCGCTTCATCCCTTCCCGAAGGACACGCTCAAAAACCTGAGCTTGCTCGGCGTACAAGTCCCTGACGAGGCTGATGCCTGCCGGATGAGCAGGAAGCTTGCCAAGCTCGGAGTAATAGATTCGGAAGAAATCTCGATTCTCCTCAAAGAAAACGATCTTGGTGTGGGTAAGCACCCGCAGGACGTCAAGGCAACTTCCAGGTGTATCGGCACGCGCTTTGAGTTCCTTGACGAGCGAGCCAATACCAAAGCGCAAAGCCTCCAGGTAAAGGTCCTTTTTCGACTTGTAGTAGAGGTAAACCGTGCCCTTGGCGACTTCGGCCATCTCGGCAATCTCTTCGATCGAAGCGTCGTGAAAGCCTTTCTTTCCAAAGACAGCCCGAGCGGCAATCAGAAGCTCGCTTTTGCGAAACTCTGACAGAACATCCTTTTTTGTGCGCCCCAGAACCGGCATATTCAGTAAACTGACTCTCCAGTCAGTCAATTATACTTAAAGTCCAGAAATTCAGACGAGGGAATTAAGGGGACGGACTACTGACCCCCCAAACTCCCGTGAAAGTCTGACGGTACTGAAGATTCGTCAGGAGTTTGGGGGTTCAGTAGTCCGTCCCCTTAATTCCTATAATTGCGCTACGATGAAGTCCACCATGCGCCGAACTTACTCCGACGACGCTCCCCGACGGAACCTCCAGGCTTCGCACGTCTACCGCGACCTGCGCGAACTGCTCTGGCCGCGTCGTTATATCTTCATCCTCGGGCTGATTCTGGTTTTCATCAATCGCGCAGCAGGGCTGGTCCTTCCAGGCTCTACGAAATATCTCATCGACGATATTGTGCAGAAGCGGCGCGAGGATCTTCTGGTTCCGCTGGTGGCGATTGTGGGAGTTGCTATCGTCATTCAGGCCGCCACATCCTTCGCGTTAACGCAACTGTTGAGCGCTTCCGCGCAAAAACTGATAGCAGAGATGCGGGTGCGCGTTCAGGCACACATTGGGCGGCTTCCCATTCGCTACTACGACGCCAACAAAACCGGAGCGCTCGTTTCGCGGATCATGTCGGACGTCGAAGGTGTGCGCAATCTGGTGGGCACGGGTCTTGTGGAGCTCATCGGCGGACTCTTTACGGCGGTCATTGCCTTTATCCTGCTGATCCGGATCAATGCGACACTGACATTTGTCGCGATCGGGTTCTTGCTGCTTTTCGGCCTCACCCTGCAACGGGCCTTCAAAACGATCCGGCCGATTTTCCGCGAGCGCGGCAAGATCAACGCCGAAGTTACGGGTCGCCTGACAGAGACGCTTGGTGGCATTCGCATCGTCAAGGGTTTCCATGCCGAAGAGCGGGAGGCCGCGGTGTTTGAAGCCGGCGCCATGCGACTGTTTGAGAACGTAAGGCGCACACTTCTGGCGACATCAACTATTGGGCTGACTTCTACGCTTTTCATGGGCATCGTCAGCGGCACCGTCATGATCGTCGGCGGGCGGCTCCTGATCCGTGGAGCGATGACTATTGGCGACTTCTTTCAGTTCACGCTGCTGTTGGGATTCATGGTGGCCCCTGTGTTCCAGATCGCGAGCATCGGCACTCAGCTGACTGAATCTTTCGCGGGCCTGGATCGCATGCATGAGGTGCTCAGCGAGCGCCCCGAAAACGACGATCCCGACCGCCAGGTGGATACGGGCCACATCGAAGGGCACGTTCGATTCGAGGATGTCTACTTCGAGTACGACGCCGGAAAGCCTGTGCTTCGTGGCGTGTCTCTCGATGCCCTTCCCGGATCAAGCACGGCGCTGGTGGGATCGTCCGGTTCGGGAAAGAGTACCCTAATCAGCCTTGTCGCAGCCTTTGCAAAACCGATTGCCGGACGCATCACGGTGGATGGGAAAGATCTTTCCACTGCGCGTCTGGATCCCTACCGATCCCAGCTCGGGGTCGTTCTGCAGGACAATTTTCTCTTCGACGGATCGATCAAGGAGAACATTCTGTTCGGCCGACCCGGCGCGACAGACACCGAGGTTCTTGATGCGGTCCGCATTGCGCGCGTCGACGAATTCGTTACGCACTTTGAAAAGGGACTCGACACGATCATCGGTGAACGTGGCGTCAAGCTGTCAGGTGGTCAGCGCCAGCGCGTTGCAATCGCCCGCGCCATCCTGGCCGATCCACGGATTCTCATTCTCGACGAAGCCACTTCGAGCCTTGACAGCGAGAGCGAAGCGCTGATCCAGGAAGGGCTTGCTGCTCTCATGCAGGGCCGGACCACTTTCGTCATTGCGCATCGCCTCAGCACGATACGTGGAGCCGATCAGATTCTCGTTCTCGAGCATGGTCAGATCATTGAACGAGGAACCCATGCGGAACTGATCGCGCATCAAGGCCGCTATTTCGAGCTCTATACAAGACAGGCGGGGCTGGAGGGCAATCGCTTCGTGAATCCAGGCGAACGCGACGTCGAGCCTTCACCGGCCATCGGTGCGAAGCCCGGCCAGCCACAGGAAGGCGTAGGGGCGATTGCCCGCAATCTGCTTGGACTGACGCGCAGGTCGTGAGTCAGTTTACAGCAGCAGCGACTCGAGCCGGTGCGCAAGCACCGTGCGCCGCGATGTCGACCAGCCGAACACCGTAAACCGGCCATCCTGGGAAGCGACCAGAGCGACAGAATCATGCTGGTCATTCACAAACTGAGCGGCGGACAGGTGCCGCGTGTTCCCCAACTGCGAGGGTTCCATGATGGTCGGCTCCATGCCTTCCACCGGTTCCGTTACCAGAATCTCTTCGATTCGATGGGACGCATCACGGGAAACGATCTTCACACCGGATGCAAGCAGGGCGAAACGATCCGATATGACTGTAGCGCCGTCGACTGCGGTCCATCCGGCAAGGGCGTCTATGGCGGAACGCAACGCGTCAGAATCGTGAGGCAGACTTTCGATTTCCGAAAATGGTGCGAGCACCGAATAGGAGATCGGCTTGACGAGAGACGCACGCCATTCGCTGACGCCATCCGGAACAATGAGCAGCGATCCGCCGCGCTGATGCGCACGCATTGAGAGCGCCAGCCTGACGAGGATATTGTCGGATTCTTCACGCCCTCCGGTCGAATAGAAGGTCAGAAATGACCTGAGCCGCGAGGGAAACTCCAGCAGGCTTATATCCCTCTGCGCAATGAACTTCACATTGGCGCCATCGAGAACTGCAATATTGGCGAACTTTGTCGAGGGTTCCGCTCGACGAAACTTCACAACGAGCAGCCCGGGCTCGATGACCTCAAGAACGAAGCACCACGTTGGAACGATGCGAGTCGTGCCCCAGACTCGAAGCTCCCCGTCATATTCCCATACGCCGAGATGAATTCCAGGGCGTTCAACCGCCGGCGCGAGCCTCACCAGGACACTCGGATCGAGCGGAAGCGGTGTAGAGAACATCAGCGGCCTGGTGACATTCTCTGGCGGAAGCAGCGCCAGAGAGATCGTCGGTGCGTTTCCCTCCTCGCGGCCAAGACTGGCCCAGAATGCGGCACTAATCAGCTGCTCAACAACGTCGCCGTAGGGCTGCTGGAATTCTGTCGAATGCACTTGCTGAAAAGACTGGATTCGCTCGGAGACCACACGCGCTGCTGGATAACTCTCTCTGCGCATGTCAAAGAGTGTACATGGAAGGAGTCCACCGTGCCCTGGTACAGGCAACAAAGTCGGACTAAATAGACGAGCAACCGATAGAATTCGGAGGGTTTGTTATACTCGCCCAGGAGGTAGCTATGAGACGTATTACCTTTTTATCCCTGGCACTCATCCTTCTCGCTTTTTCGTCCTGTGCCCCGAAAGAAGATTCCGAGAGCCCGTTGAAAGCCGTACCCGCAGCAACTTCGGAGGTTCCGCAGACTCCAGAACCGGCAGCCGAGCCGCCTTCCACTGTTCTCTCGATGCATTACATGGACGCGGCGGCAGCGCTGGCAGCCGACGATCTGGAGAAGGCGAAGGCCGCGCTTACTGCGTTTGCTAATGAGAACACCGGCGAACTGAAGACGCTCGCTCAGGCCGCTGCCGCCACCGGCGATATCGCTGCAACGCGTGAGGCGTTCAAGGCGCTTTCCAAGGTCGCGACGACAATGGAACTTCCTCCGGGCTACGCTGTCGCGTTTTGTCCGATGTACAAAGGCGGATCCACGTGGGTCCAAAAGAAAGACAAGCTGGCCAATCCTTACTATGGAAAACAGATGCAAACCTGCGGAAGCTGGGTTAACTGAGGTCGAGAGCTGATTGATTCGTCCGATTGAATACGTCGTTTCCCTCAACGCTCCGCAGACTCAAACGTTTCAGGTCGCCATGCTCGTGCGGAATGTGTCTACGCCGGCGTTGCAGGTGGCCCTGCCTGTTTGGCGCCAGGGGAGATACGCGGTGCTAAACCCCGCGGGCACGGTGCGCAGCGTAAGTGCAACCACAACCTCTGGTCGCAAATTGACGATTCACAAGACGGACAAGACGACCTGGAAGATTGCGACCGAAGGCGCCCCTGAAATCGTCATCCGTTACACCGTCTATGCAAACTCCCTGAACGATCGCACGCGTCATGTTGACGATACTCACGCATTTCTCTCGGGCGCGACCGTCTTCATGTATGTCCCGGATCGCCGCAGCGACGCCGTCCTGGTTCGTCTGGACGCACCTCCAAACTGGGAAATTGCCTGTGGCCTCGACGCGGCGCCTGACGATGCTCGTACGCTGCTCGCCCAGGACTATGACGTCCTCATCGACTCGCCCATCGAAATCGGAATTCATGAGCGCGTCACTTTCAACGTCGATGGAAAGCCTCACGATATTGTCGTGTGGGGCGACGTTCCCTTTGACTCCGATCGCCTTGAACGTGATTTTTCGAAAATCATTCGTGCCGAGGCAGCGATCTTTGGAGGGCTTCCGTACGACCGTTACGTTTTTCTCGTTCATCTCGCGCCGGGACTGAGCGGGGGCACTGAACATCTCAACTCCACCATCATCCAGATGCCGCCGCAGGCCATGGAGATGCAATACAAGGTCGTTCTTTCGTTGGCGGCCCACGAGATGTTCCACACATGGAATGTCAAGCGGCTGAGACCTGCGGCATTGCGAAATGTTGACCTGGCCCGAGAAAACTACACCGATCTCCTGTGGCTATGCGAAGGAACGACTTCCTACTATGACGAGCTGATTCTCGTTCGTGCGGGGCTCGAAACACCCGAGGCGTACCTGAAAACGATCGCTGAAACGATCTATCAGCGACGCGCGCGGCCTGGCGCGCTGGTACAAAGCCTCGCTGAATCGTCGTTCGATGCGTGGATCAAGTTCAACAATCCGAATCCCGATGACGCCAATGCCACGGTTTCCTACTACGACGGTGGCGCACTGGCGAGCCTCCTCCTGGATTTTGAAGTCAGACGCCGGACGCGCAACCGCAGTTCGCTCGACACGCTGTTGCGGGCATTGTACGAAGCCTTTCCCGCATCGGGTCCGGGCTTCACAACCGACGACCTGCTTCAAACACTCCATCGAATTGCAGATTCCAGTTTCGACGATTTTTTTCAACAGTACATCTCGGGAACGAAAGACTATCCGTTTGAGGATCTCTTCCCTGTCGTTGGGTTGGAGATGGTCCCAACCTACACGGGTGCCCGAGCGTACGCGGGACTGGTGATGCACGAAAGCAACGGAGCATGCGTCGTCAAGTCTGTCCTGTCCGATGGTCCGGCCTATGCCGCCGGTGTGAACTGCGGCGATGAGATCGTCACGCTCAATGGACGCAAGTTCAAGGCAACCGAGGTGAACCCTCACCTCGAACACACAATGGCGCCTGAAGATACGGTCTGGCTGCAGGTCATGCGAAGAAACCGCCTGCGTCGAATCGACTTTAAACTCGGCAAGAAGCCCAATCCGCGGTGGGAACTCCGCAAGATCGCTTCACCGACAGAAGAACAGCAAGCTGCCTACACAAGCTGGCTGGGATGCTCCTTCTGAATCCATAACGTAACAAGAATTCCCACCACAACGTTGACGAGGGTGAACGCCGAATACGTTGCATGAAGCAATCCAAACGTCCGCAGTTCAGGAGGCGGCGGGTTTCGAGGGACAAAGTCCAGTGTCCGGCCAATGCTCAGAATCGGTGGCGTAATGAACACCATCAGGAACAGGACGACGCAAAGCATGGCAACAATGCCCCACGTCGCGAGCCTGGATCTGGGGATTGTACTCACAAGGCTCAGAGCCACCAGCCCCACGGGCAGCTGCGCAATATTCCAATACTGGAAATAGAGCCGATTGAGTTCGGATGAAAGGTATCGCAAGAGATCCCTGGCGGGTGGATTTTCCATAGTCTCCACGACTACCCGGAAGACGTCGTTAGGAGACTTGGCGATCAGGCGATCGATCGTATAGAAGTTTTCCGTCGCGACCACTGCTGTAAAGACGGACCCAGAGAGCCAGATGGCCATACAGAACATGGCCCACTTCTCCCGGCGGCTCACGCGGACGAACCCTTTCGACGGATGTGCCCCTTCGCGGTGATATGAAACCCGTCGGGCAAGTTGGCTTCGACTGTTGGACGATAACCCTTCACCGGCCAGTCGCGATCCGCAAAAACTTCTGCAATCGCAATGCGAATTCTGGGACGATCTTCGGAAGATGCAAAAGCCTGAAGAAGAATCTCGCGGGCATCCTCTCCCATCTCGGAGACTGCGTGGACAGCGGCGATGCGAACGTCATCGTCATCGTCTTCCAGCGATTTCTTCAAAGCAGCCGCAATTTCCGGAGTGACATGTCCGTGCATGGCCTTGATCAGGCTCGAGCGGTGTTCCGGAGATGTGAACGGATTCTGAGCCACGTCTTCGAGCACGCCCACCAGCCGCGGAATAAGTTGTTCCCTCGGAAGGATTTGTGCGAGCGCCTGCACCGGCCACTCGACCTGATGATAGGACTTGAGAAAGCGCAGCAACGGCTCGACTGCCTTCTCGCCCTTGGCCGCCAGCATACTTACGACCATGCGCTTTTCCTCGATGTCCTGTGTAATGACCTTGCTGGAGATCGTAAATCGTTTCGCGAGCGCGAAGGTCGCTTCCGGGCTTTCCATATCCGCGAGTTTCTGTGCCGCTTCGATGCGCGGCCCATCCTCACCGGCGGTCTCCGTAACCTTCTTCGTGAGTCTTTCAATCGGTGACTTCGTTTTTAGAAAATCAAACATTCATTCATTTACCAAGATTGATCAGAGAAAACGGATCGACGCGAGTGTTCTGGACCCTTGCGCCCCAGTGAAGGTGCGGACCGGTTACACGCCCTGTAGCTCCAGCCAGTCCGATGACCTGCGCGCGTTCCACGACGTCATCCTTTGCAACATCGATCCGTGAAAGGTGCGCATAAAGAGTGTAGATGCCCAGCCCGTGATCGACAATCACCGTATTGCCGGTAAAGAACAAATCCCTGGCAAGCACCACGCGCCCGCGATTTGTCGATCGAATGGGAGTCCCCGTCGCCGCCTTCAGATCGGCGCCGGCGTGAGGATTCCTTGATTCCCCATTGAACACCCTGCGCTTTCCGAAGCTAACACCGGTGCCCCCGGGTATTGGCACTACAAAGGGCTGCTTCCACAAGGCGTCCCCTGTAATCGTATTGTGGATCTCGTCAAGTTCCTTCGCTTCACGCAGAGCGCGCTCGGTGTCTTCGGGACTCAGGTAGTCGAGGCGTGCCGTCAATGCGGCAAAGCTTGCGGCAGCCGCGTTCAGCGCCGCCGGACTCGGCTTCGGCGTGCCCGAGGGGGCATGGGACTGATGTTTGGCGACCGCGCTCATGGCTACCACTTTAGCGTGACCGCTCTATGGACGCGTCCGGACATAAAAAAAGCACCGCTTTGCGGTGCCTTTTCGTTGCAGGGCTGCGTCAGATCAGCCCGGCACCTTCTTGAGCATTTCGAGGCCGATCTTGCCTTCGGCGATTTCGCGCAGGGCGGTCACGGCGG
>Ga0207658_10001732_pt1 | contig 16451 bp, 15 predicted proteins | sample KBSS33metaG_FD_184322 | JGI IMG/M metagenome (GOLD analysis project Ga0207658, IMG submission 184322) | Switchgrass rhizosphere microbial communities from Kellogg Biological Station, Michigan, USA - KBS S3-3 metaG (SPAdes) (version 2) | ecosystem: Host-associated > Plants > Roots > Rhizosphere...
GTCAGTCCACCGATCTGGTTCGACGTTGGTTTGGTCGTCGAACCAGATCGGTGGACTGACGAGGATGTCCCACATGGTCATGCCCCGTTCGATGGCGCCGGGGGCGTAGCCGGCCACATAGGCGTCGATGAACTTCTGGGCACACCCGGGGGCGGTGACCACCCGGTCGATGACGAACACTTCGTCCATGAGTAGAGGCTATGGGCCGGCGGCAGTGCGCGGTCCGCCCGTTCCCGGTTACCGGGAACGGATCTTTGCTCACCGACCATGCACGACGATGGTGACCCCATGGGCGACAATCCTTTTGAACCTGCGCAGCTGGGTCCGGTGGTACTGCGGAACCGGATCATCAAAGCGGCGACATCCGAGGGACGCTCGCCCGACGGCGCGGTCACCGAGGAACTGATCGCGTTTCACCGGGCCTTCGCCGACGGCGGCGTGGGGATGACCACCGTGGCCTACTGTTGCGTCGCTCCGGAAGCTGCCAGCGCGCCAGGGCAGATCGTCATGAGTGCAGCCGCATTACCCGGCCTGCGGCGGCTGACCGATGCCGTGCATGGTGGTGGAGCGGCGATTTCGGCGCAGCTCGGTCACGCCGGAGTGGTGGCACCGAAGAAGCTCACCGGTGTCACGGCGGTGGCGCCGAGCAGGTTCGTCAATCCGACGTCCTTCGCCTACTGTCGCGCCATCAGCGTCGAGGAAATCCAGGCAGTCATCAGGCAATTCGGGGAAGCCGCCCGTATTGCGGTGGATGCCGGTTTCGACGCGGTCGAGCTTCACTTCGGACACCTGTACCTGCCCAGCTCATTTCTCAGTCCGCTCATCAACCGCCGCACAGATGGCTACGGTGGATCGATCGATAATCGGTCTCGCCTCGTTCGTGAGATCGCTGAACACGTGCGGACGGTTGTCGGCGGTCAGGTTGCGGTGATCGCCAAGCTCGACATGGATGACGGTCTGCCCGGCAGCATCTGGATCGACGAAGCGCTGCGTACGGCGCAACTCCTCGATACCGACGCCACCCTCGACGCCCTCGAACTGACCCAAGGTTCCTCGGTGTACAAGCCGATGTATCTGTTCCGTGGCGACGTACCGGCAAAGGAGTTCGCGAAAGTGATGCCGGTGGCCCTACGACCTGCGATTCGCTTGTTCGGCAAGCACGCGATGGGTATGTACCCATATCGGGACTTGTACATGCTCGACGCCGCCCGCCAATTCGTCCCGCTGATGAAGAACACCAAACTCGTTCTGTTGGGCGGCATTACCAACCGTGAGCACATCGAGACCGGGATGCAGGAGGGTTTCGACTTCTTTGCCATGGGGCGGGCACTGCTTCGCGAGCCGGACCGGGTGAACACCATGATGGCGGAGCCGGCTTCACGCAGCCGGTGCACCCACAACAACAAGTGCATGGTGACCGTGTTCGGACGGACCCACTGCGTGCTGGACCCCGGGCAACGCTACGGGATTGCTCAGCGTCTTCCCGGCGACCGACGACGAACCACCACTTGATCCGCGCCGACGGTTCCAGACATGGTCTCGCGCAGCGTGTTCCGCTGAGCGAACACGGTCGTTGAGTTCGTCGACCGCGAAGGTTGATTGTGATCTAACGCACAACGACAGGGGTTGAATGTGATGGATCACAGCAAGTTTTCAGATCAAGCGCAATCCTATGGTTCGCGAGCCCAACGACGTCGCGCGGCGCGGCACCAGGCCCGCGCCGCTCGACGTGCGGCGGGGCCAAATCCACCGACGCTGACGCGCGCTGGCCGATACGGCGGTCTCGCGGCCGGCGCCTGGCTTTTCACCGCGGCGGCCACCGGATTCGGCGTGGTGCACGCCCAGGCTGATCCGGGCACGGCAGGTAATTCATCGAAGAGCTCATCGATGTCCAGCGGCGCGTCCTCGTCACCAAAATCGAACGCCCAAACGGAGCAGAAAACCCCGACCAAGCCCCAGCCGTCGACGGCGAAAAAGCCCTCAAGCACAACCCCACCCGGCCATGACACCGCCACCGCGCAGGCTCCAATGGGTGCAAGCAAGGGAGGCTCGGATTCTGGGAGCCGGCCGGCCACTGGCGTGAGCGGCGCAAGCGAGGAGTCGTCGGCAGGTGGAGCTGGTGCCGGTTCGAGCACGGGTACAGCCCCGAGCTCGTCAGCCGGTGCCGTTTCGAGCACAGGTACCGCATCGAGCTCGTCAGCCGGTGCGACTTCGACTGCAGCGCAGTCAAAGTCGGCTTCCAAGTCGTCTGTGTCGTTGCCGTCGTTGCCGTCGTTGCCGTCGTCGCCGGCCAAGGCCGTTGCCGCGACGGCGATGAAGGCGACGACTGCGGCAATGAACAGCACTGCCTCGACGGCCCGCGTGTCCTCGACAGCCGCTGTGGCCGCGCCACCCACAGCGGTAACGGTCGGGCCGATCAAGAGCTCTGTCGCATCTTCGGTGGTGCCCTCCGCCTCTGCTGCAACAGCGGCGGCTGCGACAGCGATCGTGACCACGACGGTGGCGGCCGCGCCCACTTCAGGACCGGTAGGAGTCTTGACCAACATCGTCAAATCGGTGCTCAGTCCGTTGTTCAACGCCGCGGCGCCGGCAGCGCCTTCGGGGGCCACTCCATTCTTGTGGGCGGTGCTGGGCTGGGTACGGCGCACGTTCTTCGATCAGCCGCCAACGATCAACTACAACTCGCAGTTGACGTCACAGAACATGACCACGGGCGTGATCACCGGCAATGTCGGAGCCTCCGATCCCGAAGGCGACACCTTGACCTACACGGTCACCAAGGCGCCGGCCAACGGAACTGTCACCATTGATCAGAAAACCGGAAACTTCACCTACACGCCGACGGCCGGGTTTGCCCAATCCGGCGGAACTGACACCTTCAGCGTGTCGGTCACCGACAACCAACTGCACCTCATGGCACTGCTGTTCTCGCCCGACCACGGTGTTCCCACCAAAACCATCGGCTTGTCGGAGCAGAGCATCGCGCCCAGCATCACGCGCACTGTTGTATCCCTACCCGACACCGTTATCCACCCGATGTTGCCCTCATTCACTGCCGGCGGACAACTGCTATTCGGTGCCACCCCGGCTGTGGGCGGTGTCGCCGTGGCTGGTGCACGCGGCGAGATCTACCAGATGAACCAGGACGGCACGGGGCTGCAATGCGTCACGTGCGGACTCAATCCGTCGATCACCGGCCCACTGAGTGGGGTATCCGCATTCCAGGACGGATCCGGCCGACTTCTCATCGGAAGTGTGAACAGTTCGGGCACGGCCGGTGCGATATACGAGCCGGCGACTTCGACAACTTCTGCCCAGCTGCTCCCCATCATCCCCGCTACCGCCGGCGTACCGATCATCCAGGACGGTCGCGTGTACACCATCGCGCCCGACGGGGTCCACATCAGCTACAACCCGATACTCCTCGACCCCACCACGGGAACTGTGTTACCGGAGCAAACCGTCGGCACACTGGTGCGCACCACCGATGCCAGTGGCAACCCGGAATATCAAATCGTTGATGCCCGCGTGGTGTACTCGGGCGGCGAAGTGCACGGCTTCACGCCGGACGGCAAGTCGGTGATTGTCGCCAACTACACCGGTGCGAGCGGAGCGGGTCAGACGAACAACTATGAGGTGAACCTGGCCACGGGGCAGGTCACCCAGTTGACCGACAGCCTGGATTACACCGAGGACGTTGCCATGTCACCCAACGGGCAGTGGTTGACAGTGGGCAGTTCCCGCACCGAGAACTATCTGACCGCGATGACTCAGATAGTGCGACCGAGCTTCATCCCCGCCTATATCCAGGGCGCGGTGTGGTACCAGCACTACAGCGCCGGTGCAGACACAACGAACCAGGAGTGGCTCAACTCAGTACAGGGCGAGGCGGCTGGGCAGAATGGCATCCCGATGTTCGACCTCAGCACCGGCTACACCTCCAACCCCAGGGGATCTTGGAACTCTGCCGGCAACGAAGTCGTCTTCTGGGAGTCAAACCTCACCAACGTCAATGACACCCGATTGGTGGTGGTGCACCTGACAAACGTCAACGGCGGCACCCCGGTCCCGACCAACACGGCCACGCCCGACCCGGTGTGGGCGCCGGCGCTCAACACCGTTGTGCCAAAGCCGCCCGCTCTGCCAGGCACCGGCAGTTTCGCCGGCACCTACGGCGGCACCGCCGTGGTCACGTCGACCGTCGATCCATCCGATCCGAACAACACCATCAGCACGGTGACATATCACGACTACCAGTACGTCAACGGCCAAATCCTCAACGGCACAGAGCAAACCGTGACCAACCCGTCGTACACCGATATCGTCTACACCGCCGATGTCATCGTCACCAACCCGGCGGGCAATCAGATCGGCGACCTCACGGCCAACATCACCGACTCTGGTCAGTTCATCATGTCGCTGAACGGCACCATCACTTCCACCCTGAACGGCAACACCGAGACCATCACGGGTCCAACACCGACGCCCGCGACTCAGATGTAAGCGACAAGGGGTCGGGGTGCGCCATGGTTGGCGCACCCCGACCTGTGATCGCATCGTCGCGATACAACGACAGTTGGCGAATATCCTCAGAATTTATGCGTGAGGCGCCGACATCGGTCTCGACGGCGCGACGCGACGCAGGCTCGGATGCGGAATCGCCTGCAGTGGTTGGGAAGTCCGGTGGTGCGGTCCGAACTGGATATTGCGCCAGATCCGCGTTGCGGTGATCCTGACCGGCGCGGCCAGTCGCTGGTCCAAGGTGATCCGGTCGATCGGGCCACATACCGACACTGCCGCTATCGGTTGACCTGGCAATCCGATAGCAGCGGCGACGCAGCCGATTCCGAGCAGGGATTCCTCGCGGTCAAATGCCACGCCACGTTCGCGGGTCTTGGTCAGTTCGGTCGTCAATTGTTGGGCGCCGGTAATCGAGAAGCGAGTTTGTTGTGCGGTGAAATCGACGTCGGTACAGTCACTTTCGGCGAGAATGGCCTTTCCGACCGCAGTACAGTGTGCAGGTACGCGATTGCCGACCGAGGTATGGACGAGATCGGACAGCTGATCGCCGATTCGCTCGAGGCAGATGACATCAGAGCCGTCGATGACAGCCAGATGTACCACCAATCCGGTGGCCCGCTGCAGACTGCGCAGGAGAGGGAGCGCGGCTTGGTGGATGCGTCCCTGATGCAGGGCGAGCGATCCCAACTCGACCAAGCGGGTTCCCAGTTCGTAGTCGAAGCCTTCGCGTCGCAGCCAGCGCAGGTGAACGAGTCGCTCCAGCATGCGGTGTACCGATGACCGCGGCAGACCGGTGCGATGCACGATCTGCACCATCGTCAGCGGCGTCTTGCCGTCGAAGGCGTCCAGTACCAGGGACATCCGATCAATGGCTGCGATCGGCGTTTCGCCGCGGCTCACGACTGTCGTTGTCATGAATTGCTCCCAGGGTTCGATAGTCAAAAAAGGACTATTACTATTGTTACCATACGATGTGTGCGGTGTCACACCCTGCTTGCTGTCCGCAGTAGCTTCGGGATGGGTCGGCGTGGTGTGCAGCCGGCCCTCGTGCAGCTGCGGCATCCTCAGCTGACGCTCTGCCGAGGTACGAGCGCGGGGATGTCCGCTCAGCGGATATTCGGCACCCGTCTGGCTCCGTTCGCCGTAACTTCTTGCTAGTAACGGATCGCAGTCATTGCGGCCGGCGTTGCCGGTGGCGTCTGATCCGGCTGGCACGTCGGCGAGGGCAGGTATGAAATCAATCGTTTCGGCCATGGCGTTGGTCGCCGCTACGTGGATGTCGATGCCATTGGCGCACGCGGATATCCGCCACGGGAACTTCGAACTGAGAATCTCTGGCCGGCACGACTTTCACACCTGGCTATGGGCGCTGTCGAGTTGTCAGGGCGACTGCGTTCGTGTCCAGGCGATTCCACAACCGGTGGCGAAGGCATTTCCGTACCAGGGCGACGCGCAACTGCACGACGGACGGTTGACGTTGACCGTTGATGTGCCGGATGGATTACGTTGCGGGGATATCTATTACGGCCCAGTGATACCGACCCGGGATACCTACTCGTGGGATGCGAGCACAATGTCCGGGACGCTATCGTCATCGTTCGCCACCGGCTGTGATGGATCGCCTGCCGGGACGTTGACCTATCCGTTCGACCTCGTACAGATGTAGTTCGGGAGCCGTTACGCGCGGGCTGCGGCGCGGCCGGCGCGGCGGCCGTAGAAGCTGCCGTCGCCCAGTGACACGCCGCTGGCGTAGCCCCACGCGGCGAGGCCGGCGGTGCAGCGTCCGGCCGCGAAAAGGCCCGGAATAGGGTCACCGCTGACGTGGAGCACCTCGGCGTCGAGCGTGGTGTGCAGTCCACCGAGCGTGAATCCGCCGGTGCTCTCGCGGAGATCGATCGCGCCCACCGGGGACTTGATCGGCTTGAGCCACTGCGCCTTCTTGTGCAGCACGGGGTCCTCGCCGCGAGCCGCCCCCTCGTTGTAGGCATCGACGGTGGCTTGCAACGAGTTCGACGGCAGTCCGATCTGCGCCTCCAGATCGGCGACGGTGTCGGCTACCCAGGTCGGCGGCCGCATCATCAGCTGTGGTGACGGCGAGGCCATCGCCTCCTCCTGGGCGTCGCCGTCGAGGATCAGATACGCGGTGTTGTTCTGGTGATACAGCGTCAGCTGGCCGGCTCGGCCGGGGTAGGTGTCCTCGGCGACATAGCGTTGACCGCGTTCGTTCACCAGGATTCCGCGCACCAACTGCTGGGGTTCGATGAAGAGCGCGACCTCGGTGGCGTCCATGTGTGCCAGGTCGGCGCCGAGTGCCTGCGCCATCCGGATGGCCTGCCCGTCGTGCTGTTCGATCGAGGCGGCCGGGCGTCCGGCGATGCGCGGTGCGTACTGGGCGACCATGGCGTCGTTGTAGGCGAAACTGCCGGTCGCCAGGACCACTCCACGGCGCGCCCGGATATCCATCGTGGTGCCAAAGCGCCGGGTCCGGATGCCGACCACGCGGCCGTCGGACTCGATGATCAGTGACTGCACGCGCACGTCGTACAGGGCGCGGGTCCCGGCCGCGGTCGCCGTGTCGACGAGCCCCTTCATCAGCATGTAACCGGCGCTGGACTCGCCCTGCTTCTTGTTCTGCATCTGCGGCAGGTGCCCGCGCGGTGCGGGGGTGGCGACCGTATTGAACGGATAGGAGTTCTCTCCGCCGCTGTACATGAGTCCCTGGTCGCCCATCGGCTCCCAACCGGGCTCGCCGAAGAACTCTGCTTTGAACGGAACCCCGCAGCCCACGAGCCAGTCGAAGTGCGCGACGCTGCCATCGCAGTAATCGGCGATGCGCGTGGCATCGGCGCCAGGACCCATGGCCGCATTCAGAAACGCAGCCATGTTGTCGACCGAATCTTCGAAGCCACAAGCCTTTTGAATTTCGGTGCCACCGCCTAGGTAGATGAAACCGCCCGCCATCGAGGCGGCCCCGCCCCACGACCCGGTGCGTTCCAGTACCAGTACGTCAGCTCCGGCGCGGGCCGCCTCGACCGCGGCTGCCGCGCCGGCCACGCCATAACCGGCGATCACGACGTCCGCCTCGTCGGCCCACTCGGTGATCGAGCCGGCCGGGATCGGCCGGATATCGTCGGTGACCTTCATGGGCGCATCGCCGCCGGGAGGTCCGACACCCACTGGTGGCCCCAGTAGCTGTCGGCAGTGATTTCCTCTGCTGTGTAATAGGTTTCGTCGACCCTCATGCCCTCGGTGCCGAACTCGATGTCCCAGTCGCCGGGAGCGCGCACATAGAAGGAGACCATCTTGTCATTGGTGTGGCGGCCCAGGGTGGACGAGAGCTGGAAGCCTTCGGCATTGACCCGGTCGAGGGCCTGTCCCACCGCGTCGAGGGTGTCGACCTCGACCATGAGGTGAATGAGGCCGGGATCGCGCAGATTCTGCGCGGGGCAGATCGCCAGACTGTGATGACGCTGGTTCACGCCCATGAACCGCACCCGGACCGGTCCGAATTCCGGTGGAACTGGCACGCGGAATGCACCGCGGGACTTGAAACCGAGTACCTCGGTGTAGAACTCGAACAAGCCGTTGACATCGAGCGCGGGGAGCACCACGTGTCCCAGGCCCTGGTCACCGGTGACGAACTTCGCTCCGTGCGGGGTGACCACGGGGGAGTGGTCGAGGACCGGGCCGTGAAACACCTCGAGTGCGGTGCCGGCGGGGTCCGTGAAAGCGATGACCTCTTCGACCCGGCGATTGTCGGCTTCTTCAAGCGAGAGTTGCTTGAACGGCACGCCGGCGGCCTCGAGCGCACTCTTGACCCGCTCGAGATCAGCGTGATCGCGCACCTCCCAGCCGACCGTCATGATCTTGTCGGACTCGCCGGGCACCACGATGATGCGGGCAGCACGCTCGTCCATCCGCAGGTACAGCGCGGATTCATCGGGTCCGGAACCGGTCGCGAAGCCGAGGACGTTGAAGGCGAAGTGCGCCCAGCGTTCGATGTCGGAGGCGGCGACGGTGACGTAGCCGAGGCTCTTGATCAATCCCACGGGTGTTCTCCTCTCAGATCATCGCCCGCAGCGGACCCTGCGGGTCCACGCCCAGCGAACTCAGGGCCGAAGCGTGGTAGACCGTGCCGGGCACATGAATGGCGTGCGCCTGGCCGACGTGCACATCACGCCAAAAGCGTTGCAGCGGTTTGTCCATTCGCGCGGCATTGCCGCCGCAGCGGGCGAACAGCTCATCGACCGCCGACACCGCGCGCCACACCGCCCGCACCTGAGTGCGCCGACCTGCCGCTCGGTCCTCGAAGGACACCTCCCTGCCCGCGTCGACCATGTCGAAAATCCGGTCGGCGTTGGCCAACAGCTCTTGCCGGGCGGCGTTGATGTCCGCGGCGGCCTCACCGATGGCGTACATGACGTAGGGGTCGTCCTTGATCGCCGTACCGCTGGAGTTCACCCGCTCGCGTTGATAGTCGAGTGCGGCGGCCAGCGCGCCCTCGGCGATGCCGATGGTCGCCGAGCTGATGCCGAGAGGGAACATCGTCGACCACGGCATCAAGTACAGCGTTTCGGTCATCCCGGCTTCGCGCTGGGCCGTGCCGTCCATGACCTTCATCGCGTCCATCGTGCGGTACGACGGCACGAATGCATCTTTGACGATGACATCCTTGGAGCCGGTACCACGTAGCCCCACGACGTTCCACGAGTCCTCGACGATCTCGTAGTCGCTGCGCGGCAGGATCATGTGCAGCATCTGCGGCGGCATGAGGGGCTTGCCCTCGGCGTCACCGATCATCGCGCCCAGGAAGATCCAGTCACAATGGTCGGTGCCCGAACTGAACTGCCAACGGCCGTTGAAGATGTAGCCGCCATCGACCGGCTTGGCCACGCCTTGTGGCGCATAGGGGGAGGCGACCCAGGTGTCGACATCGTCGACCCAGATCTCGGACGCCACCCGTGGGTCTGCGTACGCGAGCTGGTAGGGGTGGACGCCGACGACGCCGTTGATCCAACCCGCGGCCGGGTCGAGTGCGGCGGTGGCCATCACGGTTTCGGCGAACTCACGCGGGTGGACTTGCAGGCCGCCGTGGGCCTTCGGTTGCAACAGCCGAATATTGCCGGCCGACCTCATCAACTTGACCGTTTCGTCGGTGAGCTGGCCTGCCTTTTCGGCCTCGGGGCCCTGGGCGCGCAGTTGGTCGGCGATCTCGCGGACCCGGTCGATTACCCGGTCGGTCATTTTCTCGTCCTATCGGTCAATGGCTGTCCCTGATGGTCCACCAGTGGGCTTCCCGCCGCTGAGAACCGTTCCCGGTGAGCGGAAAATGTTGTCGTGTAACGATGTTCTTCAGAAATTGATGTGCAGGTCGTCTGAGACGGGGGTGGCCTGGCAAGCCAAGATCAGGCCGTCGGCGACGTCCTCTGGTTGCAGCACGTCGGAGGTGGCCATGTCGACTTGGCCGCGGAGTACGGTGGCCGCGCATGACCCGCACTGGCCTTCCCGGCACGAGTACGGCACGTCGAGATCGGCCGCCAGCATCGTGTCGACCAGTGTTGCGCGCCGCGGCCATCGCAACTGGTGGCTCTCGCCATCGAGGTCGACCCGCACCGTAGCAGCGTCCTGTCCATCCGAATCATCTGCGGCGGAAACGATCTCATTTGCGAACGGGTCGCCCGCCAAGGATTGGAACACCTCGAGATGGATGCGCTCGCGTGGTAGTCCGGCTTCGGTGAGGGCTTCCTTGATGACCGACATGAACGGGGCGGGACCGCAGATGAACGATTCGAAGGTGGTCGACCCAGAAAAGACGGTTTGCACAAAACCGGCCATCTGAGCGCGGGTCGGCAATCCCTGTACCGACTCCAGCCAGTGCAAGACCGTCAGCCGACCGGCGTAACGTGCAGCCAGTTCGCGTAGCTCGGCAGCGAAAATCACCGAACGCTCGTCACGGTTGGCGTAACACAAAACCGCTCTTCCGGAGCCTGACGCCATCGCGGATTTGAGGATCGACATGACCGGAGTGATACCGCTTCCCGCGGCCCACAGCAGGAAGTCGGTATCGAGCGAGGCTGGGGTGAACGCGCCCGCCGGCGGTAGTACTTCGATGGTGTCGCCAGCAGAAACGTTGTCGCACAGCCAATTCGACCCGTATCCACCCGCAGTCCGCTTGATCGTGACCTTCGGCGCGGCGTCGGTGTGCGGTGAACTCGCCAGTGAGTAGCAACGGGCCACCGAGCCAGTCTGATCGCTCGGGACGCGCAGGGTCAGGAACTGCCCTGGGCGGTAGGTGAAGCGGTCGCGCAGCTGTTCGGGGACGCTGAACACCAGCGACCGGGCGTCAGGGCCCTCCTCGATCACATCGGACACCGCTAGCGGTACACCGCGGCCTGCGCCAACGATTTCGGTGTCGACTTCGACATCGTTCATGTGCTGAAAGTCTGGGACGCTGAACCCGCGGACCCAACCCGTCTCTCCGATGAGCGGGATTCCTGCGGGGGTTTCCGATCACCGGGAATCCGCGCAGATTCAGATTGGAGCCGCTACCTACCGTTGCTCGTGTGAGCAGGGCATCGATGATTGATCCAAACGACGTCGAGAGTGGTGGGCGGTAGTGCCGGGGCTCAGGGACACCGTCGTGCTCGTCACGGGAGCCGGCAGCGGGACCGGGCGAGTCCACTGCCTTCATTTCGCCGCGGCAGGCGCCGACGTGATCGCCCTCGACCACGCGGCCGCCGCTGACGAGCTACGTGAAACGGCCTATCAGGCGCGGGCGTTGGGCCGGCGGTGTGTGGAGGGGCTCGCCGACGTCACGAACCTCGGCGAGATGGCGGCTGCGATCGACGCCGGGGTAGCCGAACTCGGACGGCTGGACACCATCGTCGCGAACGCCGGCATGCATGCCCCGGGTGGCCCCGCGTGGAGCATCAGTGCACATGATTGGCAGCGCACCCTCGACGTCAATCTGACCGGTGTCTGGAATACCGTCAAAGCCGGCGCCAGGCATATCGGCCCCGACGGCGGATCGGTGGTGATCATCAGCTCTACCAACGGTTTACGGGGTACACCCCACAGTGCTCACTACACCGCGAGCAAACATGCCCTCGTCGGGCTGGCCCGCACCTTGGCCAACGAGCTGGGTTCGCGGAGCATCCGGGTCAACACTGTTCACCCCGGTGCGGTTGGTACGGCTACGGTCCGCAACACCGCGACCTACCGCCGACTGCGCCCCGACCTGGACGACCCGACCGAAGAGGACGCTGCCGAAGTGCTGCGCAGTCGCAATCTGCTCCCGGTGCCCTGGGTCGAATCGGCCGATGTCGCCAACGCTGTGGTCTTTTTGGCCTCCGACGAGGCTCGCTACATCACCTGCAGCCAACTTGTCGTCGATGCGGGATTGACCGGGAGAACCACATGAGTGCGCTGCGGCTGGCCGGCAAGGTCGCCCTGATCACCGGCGCAGCCCGCGGGATTGGCCGCGCTCAGGCGGTCCGGTTCGCCCAGGAAGGCGCCGACATCATCGGGCTGGACCTGTGCGGGCCGGTCGAGACCGTCTCGGTCCCGTCCAGTACGCCAGCAGATCTCGAGGAGACCGGCAGACTGGTCAGGCAGGCCGGCCGCCGGATTTACACCGAGATAGTCGACGTCCGCGACCTCGAGGGGCTGCAGGCCGCGACCGATCGGGGTGTCGACGCGTTCGGCGGCCTCGACGTCGTCTGCGCGACTGCCGGAATCACGTCCCGCGCGATGACCGTCGACCTCAGCGAGAATGCCTGGCGCACAATGCTCGACGTCAATCTGACCGGAGTGTGGCACACGTGCCGGGTTAGCGCGGAGTATCTGATCGCGCGGGGCGGCGGCTCCATGGCGCTGACCAGTTCCATCGCGGGTCTGCGCGGCCTCGTCGGGGTAGGCCACTACACCGCGGCCAAGCACGGCGTGATCGGACTGATGCGTGGTCTCGCCCATGACCTGGCGCCGCACGACGTCCGCGTCAACTGCATCCTGCCCACCAACGTGGACACCCCGCTCATCCAGAACGATGTTGTTCGAGTCGGCTTCCGTCCGGACCTGGACCGGCCACCTACGCGTGACGAGTTCGCCGAAGCCGCGCGGCGGATGAACCTTTTGGCCATCCCGTGGGTTGAGGCGATCGACGTGGCGAACGCGGCGCTGTTCCTGGCCTCGGACGAAGCGCGATACATCACCGCGATCACGTTGCCCGTTGACGCGGGGGCCACGCAAAGATAACTCCGACAGCGGAAGTTACGATGACCGATGTTGCCAGACATGGACATGGGCAGTCATTGCCGGCCGGGGGACGACGGGCATCAGCTGCGTGGTCCGCGCAAACAGTGCGGTCTGATCGGCGCGGCGGCACCGACAGACCAGCCTTGGACTCGCCGGCCGTCAGATGGTGCCTTCACCACGTCCTAGAATCGACCTCAGTATCTTCAGCCGACGGCCGGCCTCCTCAGGCTCGCCGAAAATCGTCATCCATCGACGTAGCCGGTTCGCCAATTCTGGGCTGACGGCTACAGGTTCATCGGCACACGCGACCAGCACTGTGTCAATTGCGGCCTCGTAATCGCCGATTCCCAGGGTGAGAAACAGTGCATTCATCCCAGCTGCATCGAGCTGTGAATCCAGTCGAGCGCGGGCCGCATCGACGAAATCCCAGGCGAGATCATGAATGTGCCTGTAATGCATCAAGATTGCTCTACTCAGTCATGGTCACTGGTCGCCGGGAACCCAGCGAGTGGCATCGTCGACCGCAACGCAGCTCAAGAACACACCGTCGGGGCTCTGGGCCACGTCATTCACGAATTGTGGACAGGGTGAGCCCTCGACCTTGATGCCCCTCATCGGTGGCGAACGAAAATAGCGCGGGTCGTATCGGCGCGGAGAGCCGCAGAACACGAGCCGTCCCCATGACGTGGTTCCGAATACGAAATGCGACGTGTCGGCGCACGGAGCTCCCAACACCACCACGGCGGAGATGCCGGGCGTGCAGTACGCGTCCTCGCATGCGGCGGGTGCATCGGCGGCCGCCACGGGCGCGGCGCCGAAGGTGAGCGCGCCGACGCCGATGGCCAGCAGCAGGTGGTTGCGCATTCGTCTCCCGAGGTCGTTGATGTGGTCTACGGATTCAGCTGTACCGATTTCTGGGAATGGGCGATACCTGGCCGACCGGTGAGCGGAACCCGCCCGGGGCGGAGTGGCCGGCGGGCGGCTTCACATCGATATGTGACAGCGACCACAGCGTATGGTAAAAAAAGTACTATTCCTATTCTGACTATCACTGTGAAGAGCCTGGAGGGTTTCGATGACGCTGACCGTTGATATGGCTGCCGAGACGCCGAGCAACGTGATCGATCGGGTTTCCCTGGTACTGGAAGCGTTCGACGGCTCGGGAAGCCTCACCTTGGCGCAGATCGTTCGGCGCACCGGGCTGCCGCGCTCTTCTGCGCACCGGATGCTCGAGCGCCTGGTGAACTTGCGGTGGCTGAGCCGCGACGGATTCGATTACGAGCTGGGATTGCGCCTCGTGGAGTTGGGAAACCTTGCGCTCCAACAGGACCGAATCCATCAGGCTGCTATCCCGCTCCTGCGGGACCTGCATCGGGCCACTGGGCTGGTGGTGCATCTCGCCATACTGGACGGCCCTGACGTCGTATATCTGGAGAAGATCGGCGACGAGGTTGTGGCCGCGATCCCGACGCGGGTGGGCGGGCGCCAGCCGGCTCAATGCACCGCTGTGGGCAAAGCGATCTTGGCCTATCACAACTCCGCTGAGGTTGACCTTGCGAAACGGCGAACGCGGTACTCGATAGCCACGAGTGCCCAGCTCGCCGGCGAACTGGACCGAGTCCGGGCCCACGGCGTGGCCACTGAGAGGGAAGAGTCTCTTCGTGGCTTCGGCTGCGTCGCGGCACCAATCGGACGTGTGGGTGAAGCTGTGGCTGCCGTGTCCGTGTGCGGTCCGATGTCGCAGATGACGTTCGACCGGCGGTTGGTCACGCCGGTGCGGATGACCGCGACGGCAATCTGGCGTAATGCCGAGAGCGTTCGCGAGCATGTGACTCCCACGCTCCTGCGCCCCCTGCGGGGCGGTATTGCGGCGCATAATGCGGAATTGCGCGCGTCGGCGATGCGGCCTGCATGAGCCTCGATCCTCAAGTGGCGAACCTGATCGAGGCACTCGACACGGGATTTCCAAAAGTGTCCACGATGACCGGCGCCGAGGCGAGGGCCGCGATTCGCGCACGGTTCGTGCCGAATCCACATCCTGAACCCGTAGCCACTGTCCGTGACGAGCGGGTTTTCGTTGACGGCGGTCACGTGGGCATTCGGATATACCGCCCTGACGTATCCGGACTGCTGCCAGTGCTGGTGTACGCGCACGGTGGCGGGTTCGTCTTCTGTGATCTGGACAGCCATGACGGGTTGTGCCGCAATCTGGCGAATCTCATTCCTGCGGTGGTTGTTTCGGTCGGTTACCGACTTGCTCCAGAGCATCGGTGGCCAACGGCCGCGGAGGATTTGTATGCGGTGACCCGGTGGGTTTCCGAACATGCGGGTGAACTCGGTGCCGATGCGCAACGTCTGGCGATCGGGGGCGACAGCGCGGGTGGAAACCTCGCTGCCGTGACCGCGTTGATGGCGCGCGACCGTGGCGAGCTGTCGATCACCGCGCAGTTGCTGCTTTATCCGGTGATTGCCGCGGAATTCGACACCGACTCCTACCGTCGGTTCGGAGCGGGCTACTACAACCCGCGCGAAGCGCTGCAATGGTATTGGGATCAGTACGTTCCGCAGCCGAGTGATCGCAGCCATCCGTACGCGTCACCGCTCTGTGGTCTTCTCGAGGGATTGCCGCCGGCAGTTATGGTGCTCGCCGGTTGCGACCCACTCAAGGATGAGGGTCTGGCGTATGCCGATGCACTGCGCGACGCCGGCGGTACCGTTCAGCAGTTGTTCTTCGCAGGCGGAATACACGGCTTCATGACAATGCCCATGTTCGATATCGCGCATGCGGCTCGTCGGCAGGCAAGCCGCATGCTGGGCGAGTTGCTTCGTCGCTAGCGACATTCGCAGAGGCCGGGTGCACTCGTGGTGAGTGCACCCGGCCTCTGCGTTTTCGACGGCTACGCCGTGTGGGGGTGGCGGCTAGATCGGATCAAATGACGAAATACGCCATACCCCATCAATTTTCGTGAGGCCGACATTCACGCTGCTCGCCGACTGCGTTGGTTCCGGATTTTCGCGACTGGTGGTGGTTTGGTTCAGGAAGATCAGTACGTGTGCGCTGTCTGCGTGTGCGTCGATCGTGGCGGCACGGACGACCGATGCGACGGCGTGAATGTCCTTCTGTTTGGCGGCCGGCGCGACGAACTGGTCGGCGAATTGGCTGTAGTACGTCAAGAATCCGCCGGTGAGGTGCGAGCGTGCGGCAGCGAGGTCATGATCCAAACTTGCCGGCGCATAGGACAGTAACGCCACGGCGCCTTCGGATGCGGCTTTGGCGACCTGGGTGGTGGCCTCGGCGCTGGCTCGGTCGCTGCGATAAGTGGTGAAGTACAGCGCACCTGCGGTGCCGGCGCATGCCAGCACGAGGCTTGTGACGGCGATGGGTCGCCACCGCCCCGCCAGCCGACGGCTCAATCGCTTGGTGCGGCCGTGGTGTGGCATGGTTTGCTCAGATACGTCGACTGCTTGATCGTCAACGACCAAGCAGTCGTCGTCGGGCCGATCACCGTCGACGTCCGCGGGAGTGGCATTCTCAGCGGTGTGGGGGACTGCCGTGTCAATGGTCATGGCACGAATTCGACTTTCGACATCTTGAGCTGCGCTCCGTCTCTGATCATGGTGACACTCAGGCGCCAGTTGCGTGGCTGTTGATTGGTCCCTGCGGTATTGCTCACCGT
>Ga0207658_10001735_pt1 | contig 16427 bp, 14 predicted proteins | sample KBSS33metaG_FD_184322 | JGI IMG/M metagenome (GOLD analysis project Ga0207658, IMG submission 184322) | Switchgrass rhizosphere microbial communities from Kellogg Biological Station, Michigan, USA - KBS S3-3 metaG (SPAdes) (version 2) | ecosystem: Host-associated > Plants > Roots > Rhizosphere...
GCACGGCAGGCGGGTCCACGGGTACGGATTGCCCAGAATACCGCAGCGCGACGCGCGGGGATCGTTGGATGCAAGTTCGCGCTTGTCCGTGCGCCGCTCCGCAAGAGTCCGCCTTGTTCCGGAGGGGCGATTTCGCCCTCGTTGTGCTCAGACAACATAAAGTCCTTTTTTGCCCGCCAAGGCTTTCCAGTACCCGGCCCCTCTGGTGCAATACACACAACTTCCGCTGAGGGGGTTGTGCCTGATCTGCCCAACGAGGGTGATTCGCGATCGGGACCTCTTGTTCAACCTAGGAGATAGTTGCAATGAAAAAATCTCTGCTCGCTCTCGCAGTTCTGGGCGCTTTCGCTGGTGTGGCATCGGCTCAATCCTCCGTGACCCTGTCGGGCACGCTCGACGCCGGCGTTCGCTACACCAAGAACGACGGCCGTGACCGCTTTCTGTCGATGGAAAACAGCGGCCTGAACAGTAGCCAGCTGGTGTTCTCCGGCAAGGAAGATCTGGGCGGTGGCCTGTATGCCGGCTTCGTGCTGAATTCGCAACTGACGCAGAGCCAAGGCAATTCCGGTCTGGGCGGCAAGTTCTTCAACCGTCGCGAGACCGTCAGCCTGTGGGGCAACTTCGGCGAAATCCGCCTCGGTCGCGACTACACCCCGACGTTCTGGAACAACACGATCTATGACGTGTACGGTACCGTCGGCGTGGGTGATTCGTCCAACGTGCTGCGCATGGCCACGGGCACCTTCGTCCGTGCCGACAACGCCGTCAGCTACTTCCTGCCGTCCAACCTCGGCGGCTTCTACGGCCAGGTGATGGCTGCTGCGAGCGAGCGCGCGACGACGAACCCGGGTCGCTACCTCGGCGGCCGCTTCGGCTTCGCCGCGGGCCCGTTCGATGTCGCAGCCGCCTACGGCACGCAGCGATTCGACCTGGTGGCTGGCCAGCCGAGCCAGAAGACGATGAACGTCGGTGGCTCCTATGACTTTGGCGTCGCCAAGATCATGGGCTACTACGACCGCGACACGCTGTCCTTCGGTGCCGTCGACCAGAAGGAAAGCCGCTATTCGTTGAGCGGGCAAGTCCCGGTCGGTCAGGGCCTGATCACCGCCGGCTACGATCACAGCAAGTTCGACAACTCCGGTGTGTCGACCTCGTTGAAGAAGTTCGCTGTGGGCTATGTGTACAACCTGTCGAAGCGCACGGCGCTGTACAGCACCTTCGCGATTCTGAAGAACGACGACCTCACGTCGGTGGGCATCGGCGGCAACACGGGCGGCAACGCGGCTCTGCCGCCGGTCGCCGGTGGCAAGTCGAAGGCCCTCGAAGCTGGCCTGCGTCACTTCTTCTGATCGGCCGCTTGCCTCGCGCAAGCCGACCGCAGATCGAAAGCCGCCTTCGGGCGGCTTTTTTTCGCCCGGGTCGGCCCCGGACCCGGCGGGGGCAGCTTCGGTGGGGTCCGCATCCGGGCATTCCCCTTTGACGGGTGGCTCGGCATTTGCTCTCATCCTCCCCAGGCGACGCGAGCGTGTTCGCCGCCTGGTGGTCCGCGTGTGAGCAGACCGGCCCTGCTGAAAGCCACGCTTCACTACTTCGAACCCCGAGGCCGCCCGCGGCCTGCTGGGTGAACGCCAACCCCAGCCGATGCTTGTTTTCGTTCTCCGCCGTCTTGCGCAAGCCGTGATCGTGATGCTCGCGGTCGCGTTCATCGCGTTCATGCTGTTCCAGTATGTCGGCGATCCGGTGAACAACATCCTCGGCCAGGACGCGACCCCCGAGCAGCGTGCACAACTTCGCGCCGACCTCGGCCTCGACAAGCCGTTCCCGGTGCAGTTCGCGCGCTTCGTCGGCAATGCCGTGCAGGGACGGTTCGGTCTGAGCCTGCGACAGGGGCGCATGGTGTCGTCGCTGATCGCCGAACGGCTGCCAGCCACACTGGAGTTGGCGTTCTCCGCCGCCCTCATCGCGCTGGCGCTCGGCGTCCCGATGGGTGTCTACGCCGCGCTGCGACGCGGCACGTTCCTGTCGCAGACCCTGATGACCTTGTCGCTGGTAGGTGTGTCGCTGCCGATCTTCCTGATCGGCATCCTGCTGATCCTGGTGTTCGCGGTTACGCTGAAATGGCTGCCCAGCTTCGGCCGCGGCGAAGTCACGATGCTCGGCAGCTGGAGCACCGGCTTCCTGACCGTCGACGGCTGGAGGCACCTGATCCTGCCGTCGATCACGCTCGCGGTATTCCAGTTGGCGCTGATCACGCGGCTGGTGCGCTCCGAGATGCTCGAGGTGCTGCGCGCCGACTACATCAAGTTCGCGCGCGCGCGCGGCCTGCCGAATCGCACGGTCTATTTCGGCCACGCGCTGAAGAACACGCTGGTGCCGGTGATGACGATCACCGGGCTGCAACTCGGCGGCCTGATCGCGTTCGCGATCATCACCGAGACGGTGTTCCAATGGCCCGGCATGGGGCTGCTGTTCATCCAGGCCGTCACCTTCGCCGACATTCCGGTGATGGCGGCCTATCTGTGCCTGATCGCGCTGATCTTCGTCGTGATCAACCTGGCGGTCGACATGCTCTACTTCGTCGTCGACCCGCGCCTGCGCGCCGAGAAATCCACCGCAGGGCACTGAGTTCGCGGCGCTCCGATCTCGTTGTCAGTCGTCACTCTCGTTGGAGACAATTCATGAAGTTCAAAAGAACCCTTCTCACCGCCTCGCTTGTGCTGGCCTGCGGGCTGTCCAGCGCGGTCACGCTGCGCGTGGCCAATCAGGGCGACGTGCAGTCGATGGACCCGCACTCGCTGAACGAGTCGCTCCAGCTGAGTTTCGACAACAGCATCTACGAGTCGCTCGTCGGGCGCGGCAAGGACATGTCGGTGGTGCCGCTGCTGGCCACCAAATGGCGCCAGACCTCGCCGACGGTGTGGCGCTTCGACCTGCGCAAGGGCGTGAAATTCCACGACGGCACCCCGTTCACGGCCGACGACGTGATCTTCAGCTTCAAGCGCGCGACCGACGCGGGCAGTGACATGAAGGGCTACGTCGCGCCGATCAAGGAACTGCGCAAGATCGACGATCACACCGTCGACATCGAGACCGTCACGCCGTTCCCGATCCTGCCCGACACGCTGACCGTGTTCGCGATCATGAGCAAGAAATGGTGCGAGGACAACAAGGCCGAGAAGCCGGTCGATCGCCGAAAGGGCATCGAGAACACCGCCAGCTTCAAGGCCAACGGCACCGGCCCGTTCCGCTTGAAGGAGCGGCAGCCCTCGGTTCGCACGGTGCTGGTGCGCAATTTCAACTACTGGGACAAGGTGGAGAGCAACGTCGACGAAGTCGTGTTCACGCCGATCGGCAGCGACGCCACCCGTGTGGCCGCGTTGCTGTCGGGCGAGATCGACGTGATGGAGCCGGTGCCGCTGCAGGATATCGAGCGCATCAAGGCGTCTGCAGGCACCACCGTCCTGCAGGGCCCCGAGCTGCGCACGATCTTTCTTGGCATGGACCAGAAGCGCGACGAGCTGCTGTTCAGCAGCGTCAAGGGCAAGAACCCGTTCAAGGACAAGCGCGTGCGCCAGGCGTTCTACCAAGCGATCGATGTCGAGACGATCAAGTCGCGCGTGATGCGCGGCGCGGCAACGCCGACCGCGCTGATGGTCGGCCCGGGGGTGAACGGCTTCCAGGCCGACATGAACAAGCGCCTGCCCTATGACGTCGAGGCCGCGAAGAAGCTGATGGCCGACGCCGGCTACGCCAGCGGCTTCGAGGTCACGATGAACTGCCCCAACGACCGCTACGTCAACGACGCCGCGATCTGCCAGGCGGTGGCCGCCAACCTGGCGCGCATCGGCGTCAAGATCAACCTCCAGGCGGAGACCAAGAACACCTATTTCCCGAAGATCCTGCGCCGCGACACGAGCTTCTACCTGCTCGGCTGGACGCCGAGCACCACCGACGCCCATGACGCGCTGTACAACCTGATGGCCACGCCGACCGACAAGGGCCAGGGCCAATACAACCTGGGCACGTACAGCAACCCCAAGCTCGACGAGCTCACGGCCAAGATCCAGGTCGAGACCGACAAGACCAAGCGCAACGAGATGATCCGCGAAGCGTTCAAGGTCCATCTCGACGACGTGGGTCACATTCCGCTGCACCAGCAGGCGCTGGCCTGGGCCTACGGCAAGAACGTGACGCTGACGCAACTTCCGAGCAACTACATGTTCTTCAAGTGGATGTCGGTGAAGGGCAAGTGAGGAGGGATCGGTGAGCTCGGTGATCGACACGCCCGCAGCGGCGCCGGCGCCTGGCGCCTGGGCGCGCTTTCTCGACGGCGATGTCTGGCACTCGTTCCGCAGCTCGCCGATGGCGATCGGCGCTGCGGCGATCGCGCTCACCTGCGTGTTCCTCGCCCTCTTCGCCAACCTGATTGCGCCGCACAACCCGTTTGACCTGGCCACGCTGGAACTCAGCGACTCGATGCTGCCGCCGGCCTGGATGCACGGCGGTCAGAGCAAGTACCTGCTCGGCACCGACGAGCAGGGCCGCGATGTGCTGTCGGCGCTGATGTTCGGCGCGCGCATCTCGCTGCTGATCGGTGGTGCCTCGGTGATCGTGTCAGTGCTGATCGGTGTCTCGCTCGGCCTGCTCTCGGGCTACGCCGGCGGGCGCACCGACGCGTTCATCATGCGCGTGTGCGATGTCATGCTGTCGTTCCCGTCGATCCTGATCGCCTTGCTGATCGCCGGCGTCGGCCGGGCGCTGTTCCCGCAGGCGCACGACTCGCTCGCGTTCGGCGTGCTGATCATCGCGATCGCCTTGCCCGGCTGGGTGCAGTACGCGCGCACCGTGCGCGGTTCGACGATGGTCGAGCGCAGCAAGGAGTACGTGCAGGCGGCGCGCGTGGTCGGCGTGCCGCCGCTGCGCATCATGCTCAGGCACGTGCTGCCCAACGTGCTCGGGCCGGTGCTGGTGCTGGCGACCATCCACCTCGCGCTGGCGATCCAGACCGAAGCGACGCTGTCGTTCCTGGGCGTCGGCGTGTCGCCGACCTCGCCGTCGCTGGGCACCTTCATCAACGAGGGCAACAAGCAGTTGTTCAGCGGCGCCTGGTGGCTGGTGATCTTTCCGGGCGCCATGTTGCTGCTGATCGCGCTGAGCATGAACTTGTTTGGCGATTGGTTGCGCGACGCGCTGAACCCGCGGCTGCGTTGAACCGGCGGCCGATTTGCGCGTCGAATGAGATCCGAACGAACCCTGGAGGCCAACATGAAGACCTTGTCCTTCGGCAAGCTCGCGGCGCCGCTGTCGCTGGGGGCGACCCTGACCGCCTGCGCCGGCCTGCCGCCGGGCTATGGGCAGATCTATGGTCAGCGCTACTTCAAGGCGCCGATCGATACGTATGCGGTCCAGATCATCCGCGTCGACGACCACGATACGCTGGACAACCCGACCTTCGTCGATCCCGGCCTGCGCAAGATCACCGTCCAGGGCCCGCCCGACGGCGTGCACCGGCTGGGCGAGCAGCGCAGCATCGATCTGCAGGTTGCGCCGTGCACGCGCTACTACCTGGTGGCCCAGAAGGCCAACCGGCTGATGACCGACTTCGCGGTCAAGGTGGACTATCAGGAATCCATCGGCGGCTGCAACACCCTCGCGATGAAATGAAGCTTTCATGACCACCCCGCTGCTGGAAGTCCGCAACCTGCGCGTGGAGTTCCCGACGCGCCGCGGCAAGCTCGTGGCGCTCGACGACATCTCGTTCGACATCGCGCCGGGCGAGATTCTCGGCGTGGTCGGTGAATCCGGCGCGGGCAAGTCGCTCACCGGCGCGGCCATCATCGGGTTGCTCGACCCACCCGGGCACGTGGCGGCCGGCGAGATCCGTTTCGACGGCCGGCGCATCGACAACCTGCCGTACGAGGAAATGCGCAAGGTCCGCGGCCGTCAGATCGGCGCGGTCTTCCAGGATCCGCTGACCTCGCTGAACCCGCTGTACACCGTCGGGCGGCAGCTGGTCGAGACGATTCGGACGCACCTGCCGGTGAGTGCCGATGAGGCACGCCGGCGCGCGATCAAGCTGCTGCAGGAAACCGGCATCCCGGCGGCGGAGGCGCGCATCGACCAGTACCCGCACCAGTTCTCGGGCGGCATGCGCCAGCGCGTGGTGATCGCGCTCGCGCTCGCGGCCGAGCCCAAGCTGATCGTCGCCGATGAGCCGACGACCGCGCTCGATGTCTCGATCCAGGCACAGATCATTTCGCTGCTGCGACGCCTGTGCAAGGAGCACGGCGCCGCGGTGATGCTGGTCACGCACGACATGGGCGTGATCGCCGAAACCTGCGATCGCGTCGCCGTGATGTATGCCGGCCGCATCGCCGAGATCGGCCCCGTGCACGACGTCATCCACGCGCCGGCGCACCCGTACACCGTCGGGCTGATGGGATCGATCCCGGCGATGGACGAAGACCGCGAGCGGCTGCTGCAGATCGACGGCGCGATGCCGCGCCTGACCGCCATTCCGGCCGGCTGCGCCTTCAACCCGCGCTGCCCGAAGGTGTTCGACCGTTGCCGCGTCGAGCGGCCCGACCTGCTGCCCGCCGGGGCAACGCGCGCGGCCTGCTGGCTGCATGCGCCGAGCTTGCGGGAGGCCGCATGAGTGCGATGGCTGGCGCAGCGGCGCCGCTGGTCGAGGTGCACGATCTGGCGAAGACCTTCGATGTCTCGGCGCCGTGGTTGAACCGCGTGGTCGAACGCAAGCCGCGCCAGTTCGTGCATGCGGTGGACGGCGTCAGCTTCTCGATCCAGCGCGGCAAGACGCTCGCGCTGGTCGGTGAGTCGGGCTGCGGCAAGAGCACGGTCGCGCGCCTGCTGGTCGGCCTGTACGCGCCGACGAAAGGCCGGGTCGAGTTCGACGGCACCGACACCGCAACGACGTTTCGATCGAAGCAGGCACTGGCGCTGCGCCGGCGCATGCAGATGATCTTCCAGGATCCGTATGCCAGCCTGAACCCGCGCTGGAAGGTGGCCGACATCGTGGGCGAGCCGCTGAAGGAGCATGGCCTGCTCAGTGGCAAGAGCGCGACCCACGGCGACAAGCGCGAGATGAAGGCCAAGGTCGCGCAGCTGCTGCAGTCTGTCGGCCTCGCGGCGGCCGATGTCGAGAAGTTCCCGCACCAGTTCTCCGGCGGCCAGCGCCAGCGCATCTCGATCGCGCGGGCCCTGGCCACGCAGCCCGAGTTCCTGGTGTGCGACGAGCCGACCTCGGCACTCGACGTCTCGGTGCAGGCGCAGGTGCTCAACATCATGAAGGACCTGCAGCGCAAGCAGGGCCTGACGTACCTGTTCATCTCGCACAACCTGGCGGTCGTGCGCCACGTGTCGGACCAGGTCGGCGTGATGTACCTGGGCCGCGTGGTCGAACTCGCCGACAAGGCCGACCTGTTCGCGCGCCCGCGGCATCCGTACACGCGCATGCTGCTCGACGCGATCCCCGACATCCACATGAGTGGCCGCGCGCGCACGCCGGTGCAGGGCGAGGTGCCGAACCCGCTGAATCCGCCGAGCGGCTGCAGCTTCCACCCGCGCTGCCCGCACGCGAACGAGCGCTGCAAGCTGGAGCGACCGGCCCTGAAGATGTGCGGCGGCGCGCTGATCGCGTGCCACGCGGTCGAGGAGGGCCGGATCTAGCCGGCGTCCGCGGGCAGCAGGTGCTCGCCGCGAAACAGCTCGCTGGCCTGTTCGCGGACCCGGATCAACCAGGAGTGATCGCCCGCCACCATGACCTCGGCGGCGCGGCCGCGCGTGTTGTAGTTGCTGGCCATCGTCATGCTGTACGCACCCGCCGACAGCACCGCGACGTGATCGCCAGCGCGCACGGCGAGCGCGCGGTCCTTGCCGAGCCAGTCGCCGGACTCGCAGACCGGGCCGACGACATCGAAGGTCATCGGCGCCTCGTCGCGCCGCCGGCAGGCGACGATGCGCATCCAGGCCTGGTACATCGCCGGACGCATCAGGTCGTTCATCGCCGCGTCGACGATGCAGAAGTTCTTCTGCTCGCCGGGCTTCACGTACAGCACCTCGCTGACCAGCACGCCGGCGTTGCCGACCAGCGAACGGCCCGGCTCGAACATGATCTTGCGGTGACCATGGCCGCGCGCGTCGATGCGCGCGAGCAGGCTGGACACGAGCGCTTCGGCGGACGGCGGCGCCTCGTCGGTGTAGGTGATCCCCAGGCCGCCGCCGAGATCGAGGTGGTGAATCGGGATGCCCTGGGCCTCGATCGCCTCGATCAGTTCGAGCAGGCGATCGAGTGCATCGAGGTACGGGCCGGCGTCGGTGATCTGCGAACCGATGTGGCAATCGATGCCCACCACCTGCAGCCCGGGCAATGTGGTGGCGCGCTGGTAGCTCGCCAGCGCGTCCTGGTGCGCGATGCCGAACTTGTTGCCCTTCAGCCCGGTCGAGATGTAGGGGTGCGTGCCGGCGTCCACATCCGGATTCACGCGCAGGCTGACGCGGGCAATGCGGCCGGCGCTGCTCGCGACTTGCGACAGCACCTCGAGCTCGGCCTCGCTCTCGACGTTGAAGCACATCACGCCGACCTCGAGCGCGCGCCGCATCTCGGCGCGCGTCTTGCCGACGCCGGAGAACACGACCTGGCTTGCCGGCACACCGCAGGCGAGCACGCGCTCGAGTTCGCCGCCGGAGACGATGTCGAAGCCGCAGCCGGCCTGCGCGAAGGTCTGCAGCACGGCGAGGCTCGAGTTCGCCTTCATCGCATAGCAGATCAGGTGGTCGCGCCCTGCGAGCGCACGCTGGTAGCTCGCCAGCGCCGCAAGCATCGCGCCGCGCGAGTACACGTACAGCGGCGTTCCGTGCTCGCGTGCGAGCTCGGCGATGCTGCGGTCCTCGATGAACAGGTCGTCGCCGCGGTAGGCGATGTACGGCGCGCCCGGCAAGGTCATGGGGCGGACGCCGCGGCGGGCGCGGACGCGGCGGCTGCCGACTTCGGCAGCATCAGCGGCCCTTTCTGGCCGCAGGCCGCGAGCATGGCCGCCGCGACGAGACATGCACTTACTGTCGACGCAGCCTTCGAGGCCACCGCTACACTGATCTTGCGCTGCAACATTCCTGGATTCTATCGACCATGTCCGCCGACTTTCACCCCAGCCCGCTGACCGACAGCGACTACGACGCCAAGACACGCGCGGTGCTGGCCAGCGTCGAAGCAAGCGTCGACGCCTGGCTGCAGGACGACGTGGTCGACATCGACACGCACCGCACCGGCGGCCTGCTGGAGATGAGCTTTCCGAACGGCAGCAAGATCGTGCTGAACACGCAACCGCCGCTGCACGAACTCTGGCTGGCGGCTCGATCGGGCGGCTTTCACTACAAGTACGTCGAAGGCGCGTGGCGCGACACGCGCGACGGCCGCGAACTGTTCGAGGCCCTGTCGGCCTGCGCCAGCCAGCAGGCGGGCCAGGCGCTGCGCTTCACGCCGCCGGTGTGATCGAAGCAGCCGGCCGAGCACCGGCCCGCATCGGTCGACGCACTCGTCGGCCGAGAGCCTCCATCAGCGCCGGAACAGGTCGAGGATGCTCTTGCGCTCCTCTTCATCCGGCTGGGTCGGCAGCTTGTCGTCCAGGCCCACGCTCGCGACTCCGGCGCCCTTGGCGTACTCCTCGTAGTACCACTCGTCGCCGATGTTGACGACGCCGTCGGGCACCGGGTACTGCTCCACCGCCACGCCGTTCAGCGCGTGCTTCATGTACTCAATCCAGATCGGCAGCGACAGGCCGCCGCCGGTCTCGTTGTCGCCCAGCTTGCGCGGCGTGTCATAGCCGATCCAGACGATCGCGACGACACTCGGCTGAAACCCGGCAAACCAGGTGTCGATCGAATCGTTGGTCGTGCCGGTCTTGCCATAGATGTCGGGACGGTTCAATGCGCGCCGTGCCGCGGCCGCGGTGCCACGCAGCGCCACGGTCTGCAGCAACGTGTCCATCACGAAGGCGTTGCGCGCATCGAGCGTGCGCATCGATTCGTCAAGCACCGGTGGCGTCGCCTGGTTCAGCACGCGGCCCTTGCTGTCGGTGATCTTGCTGATCAGCATCGGGTTGACGCGGTAGCCGCCGCTGGCGAACACGCTGTAGGCCGAGGCCATCTGCAGCGGCGTGACCGACCCGGTGCCCAGCGCCATCGGCAGGTAGGCCGGGTGCTTGTCGGCCTCGAAGCCGAAACGCGTGATCCAGTTCTGCGCGTAGGGCGCACCGATCGCCTGCAGGATGCGGATCGAGATCATGTTCTTCGACTTCTCGAGCCCGCGGCGCATCGTCATCGGGCCCTCGAACTTGCCGTCGTAGTTCTTCGGCTCCCAGGGTTGGCTGCCGGTCGAGCCGGCGTCGAAGAACAGCGGCGCGTCGTTGATCACGGTCGCTGGCGTGAAGCCCTTCTCGAGCGCCGCCGAGTAGATGAACGGCTTGAAGCTCGAGCCGGGCTGGCGCCATGCCTGCGTGACGTGGTTGAACTTGTTCTTCGCGTAATCGAAGCCGCCGACCATCGCGCGCACGGCTCCCGTGCGCGGGTCGATCGCGACGAACGCGCCCTCGACCTCGGGCAGCTGCGTGATGCTCCAGTCGTTCTTCGCGCCCCGGATCAGGCGGATCACCGCGCCGGGGCGGATCTGCGTCTTCGGATTGCCCTTGGGCACGAGCCCTGACGTGGCCGGCTTCAGGCCCTCGCCGGTGACCGTGATCGCCTCGCCGCTTTGCAGGACCGCGACGACCTTCTTCGGGCCGGCCTCGGTCACGACCGCGGCCTTCAACTCGTCGTTGTCGGGGTGGTCCTGCAGCGCCTCGGCGATGCGGGCGTCGACTTCCTTCAGGTCGGCGGGCAGGTCGACGTAGTCCTCCGGGCCGCGATACACCTGGCGTCGCTCGTAGTCCATGATGCCCCGGCGCAGCGCGCGGTAGGCGACCATCTGATCGTCGGAGTTCAGCGTCAGATAGACGTTCAGCCCGCGCGTGTAGGCATCGTCGCCGTATTGCGTGAAGATCAGTTGCCGCGCTGCCTCGGCGACATACTCGGCGTGCACCGCGACATCGTTGGGCGCGCGGTAGCGCAGCGTCTCGTCACGCGCCGCATTGCGCTGGTCGGCGGTGATGTAGCCGTTGTCGAACATCCGGTCGAGGATGCGCAGCTGGCCGCTCTTCGCGCGATCCGGGTTGCTGATCGGGTTGTAGGCGGAGGGCGCCTGCGGCAGACCGGCGAGCATCGCCGCCTCGGCGATCGAGATGTCCTTCAGAGGCTTGCCGAAGTAGATCTCGCTGGCGGACGCGAAGCCATAGGCGCGCTGCCCCAGGAAGATCTGGTTCATGTAGACCTCGAGGATCTGGTCCTTTGTCAGCAGGCTCTCCATCTTGAAGGCCAGCAGCATCTCGTAGATCTTGCGGGTGTAGGTTTTCTCGGTCGACAGGTAGAAGTTGCGCGCCACCTGCATCGTGATGGTCGACGCGCCCTGGCTGCGCGAGCGGTTGAACTGCGCCAGGCCGGCGCGCAGCACACCCTTGATGTCGACGCCACTGTGCTCGTAGAAGCGCGCGTCTTCGGACGCCAGCACCGCGTGCTGCATGACCTTCGGGATCTGCGCGAGCGGCAGGAAGTTGCGTCGCTCCTCACCGTACTCGCCGAGCAGCACGCCGTCGGCGGAGAACACGCGCATCGGCAACTTGGGCCGGTAGTCCATCAGGCCACCGATCTCGGGCAGGTTCGGGTAGGCGACGGCCAACGCGATGCCCACCAGCACGACCACCGCGACGAAACCGGTCGCCGCCAGGCCGAGCAACCACAGCACGCTGCGCGTCAGCCAACGAGCCCAGATGGGTGTCGCGCCACCGCGGCGTGCGGGTGGTTCCGCCGGCCGCTGGGCCGGACGCTCGGGTTCGCTCATGACACTCCAGGTTGCAAGTCTGCATTATAGAAAGCGCTGCTGGCGCCGAAGACCCGGGGCAGGGCAGCCTTCGGGGCGGCAGAAACCGGCCTCGCAGAGGCTTTGTCCGGAGTTCACCCGTGACCTCGGATCAAGCCTTGACAGCGTGTGAGTTTTGCAACGAGCCAGCGTGTGCACAGCCGGATTTTTCTTTGTGGCACATAGGCTTTACTGCTAGCATTGAAGTAACTTATTAACAATCCAGCACGCATATTCACAGCTGGGGGAAAGGCGCCGTGAGCTTCCTAGACACGCTGTTGGGCCGCAAGCATCCGCCGATGATCGGGCTGGACATCAGCTCATCCAGCGTGAAGCTCGTCGAGCTCGGCCAGACCGCGAACGGCGAATACGTGGTCGAGCGATTCGGCGTTGAGAGCTTCGAGAAGGGCTGGATCGCCGACGGCCAGATCGAGAAGTTCGACGAGGTTGCCGAAGCCGTCAAGCGTGTCGTCTCGAAGAGCGGCACCAAGACCCGGCAGGTCGTGATGGCGATGCCGCAGTCGGCCGTCATCACCAAGAAGATCATGCTGCCCGCGGGCCTGCGCGAGGAAGAACTCGAACTGCAGGTCGAGACCGAGGCGAACCAGTACATCCCGTTCTCGCTCGACGAAGTCAGCCTCGACTTCTGCGTGATCGGGCCGAGTCCGACCTCGGTCGGCGACGTCGAGGTGCTGATCGCGGCGTCGCGCAAGGACCGGGTTCAGGATCGCCAGGGTCTGGCCGAGGCCGCCGGCCTCACGCCGGCGGTGCTCGACATCGAATCGCACGCGTCGCGCCTCGCCATGAGCCGCGTCATCGCGTCGCTGCCCAACGAAGGCAAGGACGCGTTGGTGGCGCTGTTCGAGATTGGCGCCGACACCACCAGCCTGAAGGTGCTGCGCGACGAAGAGATGCTCTATGACCGCGATCAAGCGTTCGGCGGTTCGCAGCTCACGCAGTTGATCTCGCGCCAGTATGGTTTCTCGTACGAGGAGGCCGAGCAGAAGAAGCTCGCCGCCGACCTGCCCGACGACTACGAGACCTCGCTGCTCGCGCCGTTCGTCGACAGCCTGTCGCAGGAGATCGGCCGCGCGCTGCAGTACTTCTTCACCAGCACGCCGCATCACAAGGTGCATTACGTGATGCTGGCCGGCGGCACGGCCACGCTGCCCGGTCTGAAGGACCGTGTCACCGAGCTGACCGGTTTCGCCTCGATGGTGGTGAACCCGTTCGAGAACATGCGGCTCGGCTCGGCGGTGCGCGAAAGCAAGCTTCGTCGCGAGGCGCCGTCCTATCTCACGGCCTGCGGCCTGGCCATGCGGAGGTTCGTGCAGTGATCCTGATCAACCTGCTCCCGCACCGGGAAGAGCGGCGCAAGCGCCGAAAGATCGCATTCTTCGCGGGGCTGGGTGTGGCCGCAATCATCGGCCTGGCGGTCGTCGGCGGCTGGTACGCCATCGTCGAACAGCTGAAGTCGGCGCAGCAGGATCGCAACAAGTTTCTCGCGACCGAGATCGCCAAGCTCGACGCCGAAATCAAGGACATCGCGACGCTGAAGGCCGAGATCGCCTCGCTGACCGCGCGTCAGAAGGCGGTCGAGGATCTGCAGACCGATCGCAACATCCCCGTCTACATCCTCAACGAACTCGTGAAGCAGACGCCCGAGGGCATTTATTTCACGGCCGTCAGGCAGGACGCGCAGGTGCTCAACGTCACCGGAATCGCGCAGACGCAGGAGCGCATCTCGGAATTCCTGCGCAACACCGCCTACAGCTCTGAATGGCTTGCGAAGCCGGAGCTGATCGAAAGCAAGGCCACGACGATCAGCGGCGCGAATCGCGATGTGAAGCGCCTGTTCGATTTCTCGATGCGCCTCACGGTGAAGCGCCCGCAAGACAAGGCAGCGGCGGCCGCCGCGCAGGCGCTGCCGGCCAGTGCACCGGCCAGCGCCGCTGCCGCGAAGAAGGCTTGACCGACATGGCGACCAAAGCAGCCCCGATCAATGTCGATCTGAACTCGGTCTTCGAAGGTGCGGCCTCGCAGTTTCGAGGCCTCAACCCGAACGAGCCAGGGCAATGGCCCTTGCTGCCGAAACTTGCGGTCTGGACCCTCGTGGCCGTGGTCATGGTCGTACTCGGCTGGTTCACGGTGCTCGCGACCGCGCACGACGAACTCGACGCCGAACGCGCGAAGGAGCCCGGCCTCAAGCAGGACTACCGCGCCAAGCTGGCGCAGGCCGTCAACCTCGCCGAGCTGCGCAAGCAGAAACTGCAGGTCGAGGGCTATGTCACCCAGCTCGAGAAGCAGCTGCCGGGCAAGGCCGAAATGGACGCGCTGCTGTCCGACATCAATCAGGCGGGCCTGGGTCGCGGTCTGCAGTTCGAGCTGTTCCGCCCGGGGCAGGTCAGCGTGAAGGATTACTACGCCGAGCTGCCGATCGCGATTCGCGTGTCGGGCCGTTATCACGACATCGGCGCGTTTGCGGCGGACATAGCGAACCTGTCCCGCATCGTCACGCTGCACAACATGAACATCACCGCGGCGCCGGGCAACACGTCGGGCGCGCTGGCGATGGAAGCGACGGCGCGGACGTACCGCTATCTCGATACCACCGAGGTCGAGGCGATGAAAAGCAAGACGGCCAAGCCGGGGGCGAAGAAATGAGGGCGATACCCGCATCGTCGCGATCGCTGATGGCCCTGGGCGTGGTCGCGTTCGCGCTGACTGCGTGCAGCGGCGATCAACAGGAACTGACCCAATGGATGGAGCAGCAACGGCGCGAGGTGAAGCCCAGCGTCCAGCCGCTGTCGCCGCCGAAGAAGTTCGAACCGCAGCCGTACGCGATGCTCGGCAGCGTCGAGCCGTTCAGCAATCAGAAGCTGACGGTGGCGCTCAAGCAGGAAGCGAAGCAGCCAAATTCGCTGTTGTCGGCCGAGCTCAACCGCCGCAAGGAGCCGCTCGAAGCCTATCCGCTCGACAGCATGTCGATGGTCGGCAGTGTCGTCAGAGCCGGTCGGCCCTATGCGCTGTTGCGAGTCGACAACCTGTTGTACCAGGTCAAGGCAGGTGACTACCTTGGGCAGAACTACGGAAAGATCACGAAGATTTCGGAGACGGATATTTCGCTCAGGGAAATCGTCCAGGATGCAGCCGGGGAATGGATCGAGCGCAGCAGCGCCCTCCAGCTTCAGGAGAAGGCGCGATGAAGAGCAATCAGGAGAATCAGATGACAGCTAAGTGGCGCGCCCGTGCCTTGACGCTCGCGTTGTCGTTGGGTGCTTGCGTTTCGGCGCTGGCCCAGAACGCCATCCAGTCGATCAACAGCAGCCAGCAATCCGGCTCGGAAGTGATTCGCGTCGAGTTGTCAGAGGCGCTGACCGCGGTGCCCGCCGGCTTCGCGATCCAGACGCCTCCACGCATCGCGATCGACCTGCCCGGCGTGGGCAATGCGCTGGGCAAGTCAAGCGTCGAGGTCAACCAGGGGAACCTGCGCTCGGTCAACGTCGCGCAGGCCGGTGACCGCACGCGGCTCGTGCTGAACCTGAAGAAGCCCGCCAACTACCGCGCCGAGCTGCAGGGCAAGGTGCTGCTGGTCGTGCTTGACCCGTCGGTTCCGCCGGACGCCGCCGTCGCGGCCGTAGCGTCGCCCGCGGCGCCCGCGGCGCCGGCGAATTTCGCACCGAGTCAGAACCGCAACCCGCTGGCATTGAAGGACATCGATTTCCGGCGCGGTGCCGACGGTGCCGGGCGCGTCGTCGTCGAACTGCCGAACAGCCAGGTCGGCGTCGACATCCGGCAGCAGGGCCAGGGTCTGGTGGTCGAGTTCCTCCGTTCGACCTTGCCGGAAAACCTTCGCAAGCGTCTGGACGTGACCGATTTCGGCACGCCGGTGCAATCCATCACGAGCACGCAGAACGGTGACCGCGTCCGCATGGTCGTGGAGCCGCGCGGGAACTGGGAGCACAGCGCCTACCAGAGCGACAACCAGTTCGTTCTCGAAGTGCGCCAGCGTAAGGTCGACCCGAACAAGCTGACGCAAGGGCCGGGCTATGCCGGCGAGAAGCTCTCGCTGAACTTCCAGAACATCGAGGTGCGTGCGCTTCTGCAGGTCATCGCCGACTTCACGAACTTCAACGTCGTGACCAGCGACACCGTTACCGGCAACGTCACCCTGCGGCTCAAGGACGTGCCCTGGGACCAGGCGCTGGACATCATCCTGCAGGCCAAGGGCCTCGGCCTGCGCAAGTCGGGCAACGTGATCCTGATTGCCCCGAAAGACGAGCTGAACGCCAAGGAAAAGGTCGAGCTCGAGGCCAAGGCGCAGATCGCATCGCTCGAACCGCTGCGCACGCAGTCGTTCCAGCTGAACTATGCGAAGGCCGCCGACATCGCCAACGGGTTGACTGGTCAGGGTTCCTCCGGCGGTGCGGCGGGCAACTCACGGATTCTGTCGACCCGCGGC
>Ga0207658_10001739_pt1 | contig 16415 bp, 10 predicted proteins | sample KBSS33metaG_FD_184322 | JGI IMG/M metagenome (GOLD analysis project Ga0207658, IMG submission 184322) | Switchgrass rhizosphere microbial communities from Kellogg Biological Station, Michigan, USA - KBS S3-3 metaG (SPAdes) (version 2) | ecosystem: Host-associated > Plants > Roots > Rhizosphere...
CTGCTGCAAGTGCTCGACGACGGGCGCCTGACGGACGGCCAGGGCCGCGTGGTGGACTTCACCAACACGCTCATCATCCTGACCAGCAACCTGGGCAGCCAGTACCTCGCCAATCTCGACGAAGGGCAGGACGTCGCCAGCGTCGAGCCGCAAGTCATGGAGATCGTGCGCGGCCACTTCCGGCCCGAGTTCCTGAACCGGCTGGACGAGATCATCCTGTTCCACCGCCTGGGCCAGGGCGAAATGGGCCCGATCGTCGAGATCCAGGTGGCGCGCGTGCAGAAGCTCCTCAAGGACCGCAAGATCGTGCTCGACCTGACCGATGCCGCCAAACGCTGGCTCGGCCGCGTCGGTTACGACCCGGTCTACGGCGCCCGCCCGTTGAAACGCGCGGTGCAGCGCTACCTACAGGACCCGCTGGCGGAGAGGCTGCTTGCGGGCGAGATCCCCGACGGCACCACCGTCCACATCGACGAAGGCGACGGCGCGCTGAAGATCAGCGTGGGGTGAGGGTTTGGCCTCTCGGCGCCCAGATATCGAGAGGCTCCCGCCGGATCCAACGCGTCGCCAGCCACTTGGTGCCGCGTCGGATCGGGAGCCCTGCGTGGCGGCTGGCGGGATCGGGCGAGCCGTCGGGCAACACGTTGTCAAAGGCGATGACGTCGCCAAGTTGGCCGCTGACATTGACGCCGTTCGCTGGAAAGTGCGTCTCACCGCCCGAATACCCGGCGTTTAGGTAGATCAGTACCGTCATGATCCGCTGGTTTCGCTCATTCGGCAGCGTATCCATGTGCGGCAGGTACTCCTGGCCGGGCGCATAGTGCAGCACCGCGATCGGCTCTCCCTGGCGAACGTCGGTACCGGTCGCCGCCGCGAGCCGTCGCGTGATCGCCTGTATCGGCAGGCTTTCTCGGGTCGGGCCGACTACCGCTGCGGACGAGCGGCGCACTGGGTGCGCAATCTGACGTCCCGTTCGGGGATCGGCGACCGTCGAGGGTTCGAGGAGATCGAGAACGCTGGTGGCGAGATGCTCGCACTCATCCGGGGAAAGCAGAGCGGACCACTTGCGGATGCTTGGCTGCTGGCCAATGACGTCCGGATCCCACACCTGCTGCGGCAAGCCTGCTTCGGTCAGGTTCATGCGTTCGATCAAAGTTAGGTGCTTCGCGGCTTCGCCGCCAAACCGCTTGGCGGCGAGCGCGAGCCGGGCAAGGGCCGTCGGCCAATCGGATGCGCCGCCAGTCCCGTTCGCCAGCAGCGCGATCTCGGTCAGCGCTGCCTCGGCATCACCCGCGTCCGCAGCCTCGCCGAACAAGCGACGCGCGTCTGCCAGATCGCGGGGGAGCGGGTGACCGGTAAGGCGCCAAAGCGCCAGCAAGGCGATGGCCTCGGTGTCTCCGGCCTGAGCAGCGGCGACGGCGATCGCGACGGCGCGCTGGTTGTCATTCGCGGCGAGCGCGCCACGCGCTCTATCAGTAGCCTCGCTCATGACACGCCTTTGCTGCTTGTACCCGTCAAAGAAAAGGGGCGGCAGGTTCAACCTGCCGCCCCCGTGTCTGCCCCGAGGGACGCTCCTTTTACATCGTGGCCTTGAAGCCCGCGTAGAAGTAGCGGCCGCGGTTGTCGTAAACGCCCGAGCCTTCGCCGACGCCGGTGAGACCGTACGGCGGCATACGGTTGGTGATGTTATCCGCGCCAATGTAGAAGTTGAAGTTATCGTTGACATCTAGGCCCAGACGAACGTCGTGGTAGAACACGTCAGGATACTTCTTGATCGGCGCGTAGTCCGCGTTCTGCGGCGGCAGACCATTGACCGAATTGTAGTCCTCGTACGTGTTGACGTACATCTTATCGAGCCAGCGCAGACCGTAGCCAAAGGTGAACTTGCCGCGCTTGAACGAGGCGTCCAGCTTTATCTCGTCGCTCGGGTAGTTCAGTTCGCCCAGCAGCACGTCTTGGAAGCTGGGGTCAGACGGATTGGTATAGTCGCTGCGCTTCAGAGTGTGCGTCCAGTACGCGCTCAGATTGATCCGGCCCCAATCGAAGACGTGGTCGTAGTTGATCTGCGTGTCGATGCCGCTGCTCTTCAGCTTCGCGAAGTTGAGCGAGCGCTGCAGCAACGACCCTTCCAAGATCTGGAACGGAACCTCACCTGCCGGGCCGCCGGCGGCCCCGGCACGCGTGAAGAGACCGCAGAACTGATTGTTCAGCGACGGAGAGTCGTAGCACAGATTAGCAATGTCCTGTGCGTCGACCGAGGAGATCACGTTGTTCACTGTGATGTTGAAGTAGTCGACCGAGATCGAGAGGCCCGGAATCCAGCGAGGCTGGAGGATACCGCCCAAGGTGTACGAGTCTGACTTTTCTTCGCGCAGATCGGGGTTGCCACCGCTGGTGATCTGAAGGGACGAGATATACGCAAAGTCGTAACCAGCCGGCCTGCCGGCGGCGGTGCAGTTTGCAGCGCGATTGGCCGAACCCGTCGCCAGGTTTCTTTCCGAACACGGGTCGACGAACAGCGGGGCGAAGTTCTGGCCATCAGCCGAGTACAACTCGACAAGGTTGGGAGCACGCACCGAACGCGAGTAGGTACCCCGGAAGGTGAGGTCCTTGACCGGCTGCCAGACGGCCTCGCCACCGTAGGTGTAGACTGTGCCCGTCGCGCCCTTGTAGTCCGAGATGCGGCCGTTGCCGCGCAGCGAGAGCTGCTGGAAGAACGGACGATCGCTCAGCAGCGGAAGCTGGATTTCGCCGTAGGCTTCCTTCACTTCAAACGCGGGAGCGGTGAAAGTCGGGATCGCGTTGTAGAAGGCGTAGCCTTCCTGCGTCAGGTCGTCGAGCTTGTAGCGCGTCGTTTCACGGCGATATTCGCCGCCGATCGAGAAGCGTACCGGACCACCGGGCAACTCGAACCACTTGCTGGTATCGCCGGAAACGAAGCCGAGCACGTCGAACTGGGTGATCTTGCCAGTCGCCAGTGAATCCACGAGCACGTAGTCGCGCGCCGCCTGGGAGACGGACCCTTGACCGAACGGGTTGATCGGAACGCAAGCTGCGATGTCGCCAGCGAGCCGCGGATCATCGCCAGCACTGAGCGGTGTGCCCGTGACATACGAGATGGTCCCGCTGGGGTTCAGTTTGGAACGGCAAACGATATTGCCGGACGCGTCCTTGGTGGTGTCGAGGCCCAGCAGGTAGCGCTGTAAGTTCACGTTGCCGCGAATGATGTTGCGCTCTTTGTGCTCGCCGTAGTTGACCGACAGCTCGTACTGCCAATCATCGTTGAAGTCGCCGCGGATGCCGCCGACGATGCGGTAGGTTTCGCGCTTGATGTCCTCGTCACGGATGCCGAAATCAAGCCAGTTGCGGCGAAGATTAAAGCGGAAGGTGCCCGCCGCAATTGCGGCGCGCTGTGATGCGAGCTGCGCTGCGGCCGTGGTGCGCACCGTCCCGTCCGCGTTGAGGATGTCCTGGAAAGCATTGCCCGTGTTAGCGTTGACCGTATTCGCGAGCAGAGCTGGTGTCAGCACCGAGCGTGCTTGCGCGCTCAGGAAGGGGTTGTCGAGGCGGACACGTTCACGGTTGCCCGGATCGCCTACCGTGGTGCCCTGCGAAAAGAACGGACCGGACTGCGAGCCGAACGCCTCGGTACGGACATACTTCGCCTCGATGAACGGAACGAGGGCGGGTGAGACCTCGAAGTGCGCCAGCAGGTTGACCGAGTAGCGCTTCAGGTCTGGCGCCAGCGTGAGCAGCTGACCTTCGCGGCTGCTGGTGCCGTTGCCGCCGATGAAGCTGCCGTTCGGGCCGATACCCACGCGCGTACCGGTCTGCGGCACCAACGAACCATCGGGCTGGAACTGGTAGCTGCAGCCGAAAGCGACACCGTTGTTGCCGCGGCCGCAAGGCGCGGCCGCCGAGTTGGGGAAGGTCAGGACCGAACCGCCGAGACCGATCGTGGCCGAGCGAATGTCGCGATAGAAGGTGCGGTCGAACACTCCGTCGGAGCCGTTGGGCGCGCCGGCGGGATCGGTGTCGGTGATCACGAAGCCCTGGTTGTTGCGCATCGTCGGACGGCTGTACGCATAGTACGGCGCGGAGTGCTGGTACTCCGCATTCAGCGCGATGTTGCCGCGGCCGTCAGCGAAGTTCTTGCCCGCAAGTACCGAGATGTACTGCTTGCCCGCGTCCTTGAAGTCGGAGATGCCGGTCTGACCGCGGACTTGGACGCCCTCGTAGTTGTCCTTCAGAATGAAGTTGACCACGCCGGCGATCGCGTCCGAACCGTACACGGCCGAGGCGCCACCGGTCACGATGTCGATGCGCTCGATCAAGTCGACGGGGATCGTGTTGATATCGGTCGAAACCGCGTTGCTCAGAACGTCGCTGGCTACGTGGCGACGGCCGTTGACCAGGACCAGCGTGCGCTGGGTGCCCAAGCCGCGAAGGTCGAGCAGGTTCAGGCCGCGCGTTCCGAGGAAACGGGTCGAGTTCGCCTGGCTGAAGGTGCTGCGCAGCTGCGGCAGTTCGTTTAGCTGGTCGCCGACATTGAGGTTACCGCTCGAGAATACTTGCTCGCCCGTGACGACGGCCACGGGATTGGCGGATTGCAGGTTGGGAATATTGATGCGCGAACCTGTGACAATGATCGTGTCACTGGGTGTTTCGCTTGCGTCGGCGCCGGTTGTGCTGGCGGCGGTGGTGTCGGTCGTGCTCTGCGCCTGCGATGCGCCGGAGCACAGGACTGCAAACGCGGAAAGGCTGGTCGCTCCGCGAAGGGCGGCCTTGATAATGGATGACTGCACTTTATCTGCCCCTTGTTACTTTCATCCGCGCCGGTCAAAGCGCGGTGGTATGCAAGCCTCCGGAAAAAGGCTCGGCGGGCGCCAAACGGCCCTCGCCATGACACTTGTGTTGCGCTGCAGTCTCGGCCTGACAACCGCAAAGCGTCCCGGATGGGGATTTGCTCAACCAGCTGTGGCGGGTGTGCAACAGCGTGAACACACTTAATGAAAAGTGAAGTTGCTGCGGCTGCTTGCCCGTGATTGTTGAAAAGTCGCTGTGTGGCCGTCAGGTACTTGCTTGGTGTCGGCTTCGCGATTGCTTCGCGTCGGAGCGCCTGGAACCCCGGGCAGCTTATTCCACGCGCCGCATCTTGATGCCGTGCTGGTTCTGCACAGCGACGAAGTAGCTGCCAACGGCGCCGCGCGTGATACGCACCGATTGGCCGGGCTTTGGCACCAGAACGAAGTCGCGCGTGTCGATCTGCTCCCAGGTGCTCCCGTCCTCGAAACTCAGCTTGAGATCGCCGTCACGGCTGCGGCTCACGCGCGCGACCTTGGTCTGGACCTCCTTCACTTCGTCCTTGTCGTCGTTGCCGCCAAAGCCGATCAGCCGGGCCACGGGAGCCGCGAAGCCGAACAGACCGCGGCGGGCCTGGCGCACGGTTTCGCGATCGGTGATCACCACGTCGTGAGACTGGGTCGCCGCCTCCAGGGCCGCAGTGTTACGGTCGAAGCAGGCGAGCCGGGTTGCGGCCTCGGCGATCAGGCGGCAGGCGACCAGATCCTGATACGCCTTGGGCGGCGCTTCGGCGTCCCTGCGATCACGAGCCCACGCGGGCGCAGCGGAAAGGCAGGCGACCGCACAAGCGATCACGATCCCACGTTTGATCATATTGCTTGCCCTTCCGATCGTTCCATCCGCCATCGACCGCCGCCCTCAGCTCGCCCAGGCGCCAGGGGTCCACACGGACGTGGCAATAGAACATCACGTCGGATCGCCACGCGCAAGCGCTGAACACTCGCGCAAGCGGCATCATAGCAATGCAATGTTGCAGCGTTGCAACAATGCGCGGATTTGTGCAGGCGCGAGCGTTAAGGCGCTTTGCCCAAGCGCGTCTTTAGGAGATGAAAGTCCATCTTCTCTGTTCGAAGGCGCGCGGGACGCTCCGTGCGGGGCGGCACAAGACCGTCGAATAGCGAGGGCATCCGGGGGTGTGGGCTCGCCTGCGCCTTTAGAAAAAAGGGACACGCACGTGAAAAGACAAACACTCACTGCCTTGAAGGCGGGAGCAGCACCCGTTGTGCTCGGCTTCCTGCTCGCAGGCGGCAGCGCCTTTGCCCAAGATACCACAGCTCCGGCGGATACGCCGGCCGAAGCTGACACCATCATCGTTACCGGCACGCGTATCCAGTCGCCGAATGCCTCGTCGATCTCGCCGATCACCACGGTCACTTCGCAGGACATCCAACTTTCGGGCACTACCCGCACCGAGGACCTGCTGAACTCGCTGCCGCAAGTCGTCGCCGGCCAGAACTCGGGCCTTGCCAACGGCGCGACCGGTACCGCCACGGTCGATCTGCGCGGCCTCGGCCCCTCGCGTACCCTGGTGCTGATCAACGGGCGCCGCCTGATGACGGGCGACCCGAACACCACCACCTCGGCCGCCGACTTGAACTTCATCCCCGCCTCGCTGGTGAAGCACGTCGACGTGCTGACCGGTGGTGCCTCGGCGACGTACGGTGCGGACGCCGTCGCGGGCGTCGTGAACTTCGTGATGGACACCGATTTCACCGGTTTCCGGATCGATGCCAATTATGGCCTGTTCATGCACGACAACCGAAACAAGACCCTTCCGCCGCTTCTCGATGCGCGCGCGAATGCGGGCTTCTCGGGCTTCAACTACCCGAGCGGAAACACCGCGGACGGCGGGCAGTATGACATCACTGCCTCGTTCGGAACGGCCTTCGACGACGGTCACGGCCATGCGACAGCTTACGTCGGCTATCGTCGCGCTCGTCCGGTACTGCAGAGCAAGCGCGACTACTCTGCTTGTACCCTTCAGTCCAACGCGCGCAACGTCCTGAGCTGCGGTGGATCGCTGACCAACGCGCAGGGCACTGCGCTGTATTTCACGCCGGCTTCGACCAGTTCGACGGTCGGCGCTCTGGGCCCGGGCACTCTGTCCCAGGGCGTGCAGAACCGCTACAACTTCGCGCCGCTGAACTATTTCCAGCGTCCTGACGAGCGCTACACGGCTGGTGTTTTCGCCGATTACGAGATCAAGGAATCGCTCCATCCGTACATGGAATTCATGTTCATGGATGACCGCACGCTGGCGCAGATCGCGCCTTCGGGCGACTTCGGCAACACGCTTACGATCAACTGCGACAACCCGCTGCTGTCTGCGAGTCAGCTCTCGCAGATCTGCAACTCGGCAAACCTGATCAATGGCAATCTGGGAACATTTCCGCTTGCAGTCGGTGCCGGCTACAACCCGAATCCCGGCGCCCCGCCGATTTTATTCACCGATCCGACGACCGGGGATAAATACAACAAGGCGTTCTTGCAGATCCTGCGACGTAACGTGGAGGGTGGCGCTCGCGTCAGCGACCTGCAGCACACCGCCTACCGCGCCGTGATCGGCATGAAGGGCGATCTCGGCAAGGCGTGGAACTATGACGCATACTATCAGTACGGACGCACGAACTACTCGCAGGTTTATTCCAACGAGTTTTCGATCGCCCGTCTGACCAATGCACTTGACGTCGTACGCAATCCGGCCACGGGCTTGCCGGCCTGCCGCACGGCGCTGACGGGTGTCGACCCGAACTGCGTACCGTACGACATCTTCGGCGGCACGCCCTCGGCGGCATCGCTCAACTATGTCACCGCCACGGGCTTCTTGAAGGGCTACACGTCCGAGCAGGTGTTGAGCGCGAGCATCACCGGTTCGCTCGGTGAGTACGGTGTGCAGACGCCGTGGTCGAGCGACGGCGTGGATCTGGCGCTGGGTGCCGAATACCGTAAGGAATCGCTCCAATTGCAGGCCGACAACGCCTTCAATACCGGCGATCTTTCGGGTCAGGGTGCTCCCACGAAGGATACGGCGGGTGGTTACAAGGTCACCGAGTTCTTCGGCGAAATCTCGGTTCCGCTGGTAACGGACAGCTTCTTCACGGCGCTGACCCTGAACGGCGGATACCGTTACTCGCACTATGAGATCTCGAACGGTCGCACCTTCAACACCGACACCTACAAGCTGGGCGTGGAGTTCGCGCCGGTGTCCGACATTCGCGTGCGGGCCGGTTACAACCGCGCCGTTCGCGTGCCGAATATCCAGGAACTGTTCGCCCCGCAGATCGTCGCTCTCGATGGCAGCACCGATCCCTGTGCGAGCCAGGCGACCACTTCGGCAGCCTGCCGGGCTCAGGGCGTTGCCGGCGGTACTCCGTCGAACCCCGCCGCTCAGTACAACGGCTTGATCGGCGGCAACCCGAACCTCAATCCTGAGAAGTCGACCACCAAGAGCCTGGGTGTCGTCATCGCTCCGCATTGGGTGCCGCGCCTCAGCCTGAGCGTGGACTATTTCGATATCAAGGTGAAGGACGCGATCCAGGGTTACGGTGCGGATGCCATCTTGGCGGCCTGTAACAACGGCGGTGCTAGTGCGCAGTTCTGCCAGGACAACATCCGTCGAAACGCTGCGGGTTCGTTGTGGCTGACGCCGGATGGTTACGTCGTCGACGTTCCCGTCAACGTTGGTTCGGTGCGGACCAAGGGCATCGAGGTCAACGCCAACTACGCGCATGACGTCGGTTCCCTCGGTTCGCTGTCACTGAACTTCGTGGGTACCGCGCTCGACAAGTACGAAGTCGATAACGGTCTCACCGCCGTTTACGACTGCGCCGGCTACTATGGCCCGACTTGCGGCAACCCGCTGCCCAAGTGGCGGCACAAGGCGCGCGCCACCTTCCGCACCGCGGATGGCTTTGGCGTCTCGCTGCAGTGGCGTTACCTCAGCTCGGCCAAGGTTGAATATCGCAACCCGAGCTCGACGCTCAGCAGTCCCACGGTCTACACTCAGGATGCCAAGATCGGCACCCAGAGCTATTTCGACCTCACACTGACCTACGACTTCGGCGACCACCTGTCCTGGCGCCTGGGTGCTACCAACCTGCTCGACAAGCAGCCGCCGCTGGTGACCTCAAGCGCCACCAACAGCGCCTGCGCATCGGTCACGTGTAACGGCAACACTTATCCGGGTACGTACGACGCCCTGGGTCGCTACGTGTTCACGGGTGTGACGTTCAACTTCTAATCGGCTTTAATTCCGGCTAGATCAGGCGGCGGTCTCCTTTGCGGGAGGCCGCCGCTTTTCTTTTTTCGATGCGGCGCTGCGGAACCACGACTTGATGAATTCAACGCCCTTGCCGGACCTTCTACGCCAAATCGCGATGCTCGCGCGCTCCAATCGGCTCGATGAGGCGGCCTTGCAGGTCACCACCGCGACGCTGGCCTACCCGAACGATCCCGTGCTCGCCGCGTTGGGGGGCGCCGTGGAGTTCCATCGCGGCCGCTACGACCGGGCGGTGCCCTATCTCGAAAAAGCACATGCCCGGCAGCCAGGTGATCTCACCGTTCGCGCGAATCTCGCCGAAGCGCTGTTCCAGGTTGGTCGCGCTGCCGAGGCACTGCGGCTGTGCGACGATGCGAGCGCCAAGTCCGATCCTTCCCTGCGCCTCGCGCGGCTGGGCGCTCATTTGGCGCAGGAAGCTGAAGACTTCGAGCGCGCGGTTCGCCTCTACCGCCATGTCCTGGCGAAGACTCCGGACGACTGGAGCCTGTGGAACAACCTTGGCAATGCTCTCACGGGCGCAGGTGCCGTTGCCGAGGCTGCGGAGGCGTTGAAGAGGGCAGTGAAGCTGGCGCCCGATGCCGCGCCGATCCGGGTCAACCTCGGCAATGCGCTGCTCGATGCCGAGCGGTTCGAGGAGGGTGAGGCGACGCTGCGCCAGGCCGCCAGCGACTTCCCGCTCGATGCCAAGCCGCTGGTCGCGCTCGCCGATTTCTATCGGCTGAGCGGGCGCGAGGACGAGGCGTTCGAGACGCTGGGCGAGGCCGCACGGCGCGCGCCCGACGATGCCGAGCTCCTTTCCGACTACGGCCAGCAAGCGGGCCAGCGCAACGAATACGAGATCGCTGAAGCCTCGTACGAGGCCGCACTCGCGCTGCGGGCCGATCTCGGCCCCTCGATCGTCGGCCTCGCCGCGCTGTTCGAGCGGACCAATCGCGAGGCCGAGCTCGACCCCTTGCGCGACCGCGCCATAGCGAACGCGGTGGACGCGCAATCGATCGCCTACATCGACGCCTTGCGCTTCAAGCGTGCCGAACGCTTCGAGGACGCGCTAGCCGCGCTCGAAGCCGCGGGCGATGCCGTCATTCCGCACCGACGCCATCAGCTGCGCGGCATCATGCTGGACCGGCTGGGCAGCTACGATGCAGCCTTCGCAGAGTTCGCCGCGATGAATGCGGACCGCTTGGAAGATCCTTCCCGCCCGGCGGAGCGCGCGCAAGCGTACCGTGAGCACGTCGCTGCCGATTGCGCGCTCGTTGGCAAGGACTGGGTGGAGAGCTGGGCGCCGGCCGATCCCGCGCCGGAACGACCGGCGCCCATGTTCCTGGTCGGCTTCCCGCGCTCCGGCACGACCTTGCTCGACACGATGCTGATGGCCGCACCCGGCACTCTGGTCCTGGAGGAGGAGCCGTTCGTCAATGAGGTCGAACAATCGCTCGGCGGCACTGCAGCGCTGCCCGGTCTCGACGCCGATGCGATCGCCGAAGCGCGCCGGCGCTACTTTGCGCTCGTAGCCAGTGCGGGTGATCTTGGCCCGGATAGCCTGGTGATCGACAAGCATCCGCTGCATCTCAACAAGGTGCCGGTGATCCGGCGATTGTTTCCGGAGGCGCGCTTCATCCTCGCCCTGCGCCATCCGTGCGACGTGTTGCTCAGCTGCTTCCTCACCAATTTCCGGACCAATCCGGGCATGAGCAACTTCCTCGCGCTCGACACAAGCGCGGAGCTTTACGATCTCACCTTCGCCTACTGGACCAAGATGCGTGCGCTCTTCGACTTGCCTGTCCAGACGGTTGTCTACGAGCGGCTGGTGAGCGATCCGCGTCGCGAGTTGCAGCCGGTGTTCGATGCGCTGGGGCTCGCTAGGCCGGGCGACGACTTCGATCATCGCGAGACGGCTAGGTCGCGGGGCATTGTGCGCACCGCCAGCTATGCGCAAGTCACAGAGCCGCTCTACACCCGCTCCGCCGGGCGCTGGCGGCGCTACGAGGCGCAGCTTGCGCCAGTGATCGAGCGCATTCGGCCCTGGATCGAGCAGTTCGGGTACTCGGTCGAGGACGATCGGGTGCCCGGCTGGGGTGAAGCGGCGAGCCTGGCGGCGGCGGACGGCTGAGTTTGGCGCTGCGCTCGTCCTTGGCAGAGGTCGATCGCCTGGTCGCGGCAGGGCAGCTGGCCGCGGCTGCACAGCGCCTCGAGGCGATGCTGTTGGAAGGGGGCGGCGAGGCCGGGCAGTGGCTGCAGCTGGCGGGTCTGCGCCGTGCTTTGCGCCAGCCCCGCCGTGCGCTGGAGAGCGTACACCGGGCCTTGGAGATGGCGCCGCTGAACTTCGTCGCGCTGGTCATGCGCGCGGGCCTGCTGGAGCGTCTGGAGGACCCGACTGCGGGCGAGGCCTGGGGCGAAGCGATCGCGCAGCGGCCGCCTGAATCCCTGCCGGTTCCGCTCGCGACGGCGCTGCAGGCGGGCATGCGCTTCCACGCCGCCTGGCTCGAGCGGCGCGAGCAGCGCCTGAGCGCGGCGGTGCTGCCCATGCAGGAGCAGGCAGCGGACGACGAGGCTTGGCGCATCACGCGTTTCCGCGACAATGTTCTGCGCAAGACCAAGGTGTTCCACAGCGAGCCGACGCATTTCTGCTTTCCGGGCCTGGCCGAGCGGGAGTTCCATCCCGCAGCCGGGTTCGCGTGGATTGCCGCGCTTGAATCGGAGGCCGATGCAATCCGAGGCGAAGCTCTGGCGCTGCTGCGATCGCGCGAGGGGGTGCGCGAGCCGTACATCCAGTACGAAGATCGCGAGGCGCTGGCCCAGTGGCGCACGCTCAACCGCAATCCGGACTGGAGTGCGTTCCATCTCCTGCGTCGCGGCGAGCCGGTCGCGGCAAACGCTGGACAGGCGCCGCGTACGATGGCGGCACTCGCGCGTCTCGGCCAGCGCCGCGTACCCGGCGTGTCGCCGAACGCGATGTTCTCGCTGCTGGCGCCAAGGACCACGATTCCACCGCATGTCGGCGTCGATAACACGCGCCTTGTCTGCCACTTGCCGCTGGTGGTGCCCTCGGGCTGCTGGTTCCGGGTGGGGGCCGAGACGCGTTTTTGGCAAGAAGGCAAGGTTCTCGTCTTCGACGACACAATCGAGCATGAGGCGACAAACCCCACCGACGACCTGCGCATCGTCCTCATCTTCGACATCTGGCATCCTGGCCTCTCGCCAGTCGAGCGCGATGCGGTCTCGGCGATGATCGCGGCTGAGGGGCGGGTGCTCGACTTGTGACCGGGAGCACGACGGTGGACGATGGGGAAGACTTGGCGGCGCTGGCCGAGCAGGCGCTCGCCGGCCGTTGCGAAGAGGCGGCGCTGCTGCGCCTGCAAGCTTGGCTGGCGCGGCACCCGAATGATGCCACGCTGCTGCATTGGTCAGCGATGTTGCATCGTGCGCTCGACGATCGCGCGGCGGCAATCGCCGCTCTCGAGCGGGCGCGGGGGCGGGCGCCTGAAAGTGCCGGAATAGCGCATGCGCTGGCGCACACGACGTTGGAAGCGGGATTGCCTGCTTCGGCACTCTTCGAGCGGGCAATCATGTTGGCCCCCGCGGACGGTTCCATTCACCTGGGCCTGGGCGCAGCGCGGCTTGCCGAAGGGGAGGGCGAGCGCGCGCTTGCCGATCTGCGGGTGATGCTCGATGCCAACCCCGGCTGGTACGATGGCCACCGCCAGTACGCGCAACTCAGCGGGCTGACCGGTCGGCGTGAAGCCGCATACGAGACGATCGGACGCGCGATCGAGCGCTTTCCCAATGCTGACGCGTTGCACCAGCTTGCCATCGACTTGCTTTTCGAGGCCGAAGATCACGAAGGCGTGCTCGACGCTGTCCGCCGGGCGGCGCGCTATTGCCTTGAAACGCCGATGTTGCTGTGGTCGCACGCCGTCGCGCTCGACGAATTGGGGAGGCTTCACGAGAGCGCGCCCCTTTTCGCTCGCCTCGGCCCGCCGCAGGACAGCGCGCAGGCCATCCGCGGTGTGCGCCATTCGTTGCGCACTGGCGCCCTAGCTCGGGCGGGCGCCGAACTGGAGCGCTGGCTCGATCCGGCCGCGCCAGAGCTCTGGCCCTATGCCGCGATCGTTTGGCGACTTCTCGAAGACCCGCGCAGCGAGTGGCTCCAGGGCGAGCCATCGCTGGTGCGCGTCGTTGACTTGCCGGACAGCGCGCTGGCGCTCCCTCGGCTCACCACGCTGCTGCGGCGCCTGCATGGAGCTTCGGGCCGTTTCCTGGGCCAGTCGGTGCGGGGCGGAACGCAGACGGACGGTCACCTGCTCGCCCGCATCGACCCGGACGTGGCGACGGCGCGAGAGACATTGCGCGGGGAGGTGCGTCGCTACCTGGATGCGCTCCCCCGCGATGCCGCGCATCCGACCTTTCGAGAGCCTCGCACGGCGCGGCCGCGGTTCGCCGGCTCGTGGTCAGTGCGGCTCAGGGAAACCGGCTTCCACAGCGCGCACCAGCATCCGCAGGGCCGGGTCAGTTCCGCCCTGTACGTGACGGTTCCGCAAGCGCCAGCCGGACAGCGCGGCACGCTCGAGTTGGGCGGCGCACCTGCGGGGCTGGGCATCGACCTTGAGCCGCTGGTAACAATTGAACCGGAGCCGGGGCGGCTGGTGCTGTTTCCTTCATGGATGTGGCACGCGACCCGTCGCTATCCGGCAGGCGAGCGCATCACTATCGCCTTCGATATCGCTCCCGCTTGAGGGGTAACTCTTTGTGGGATAGCATGGAAACGAGCTAAGGATGGATCCGATATGAGCCTTTTGACTGTCGCCGCCCTCGTATTTGCCGCTGCGACGCCGGGGGCAACGGACGGCGCCGCACCCGATGTCACGACGCCCGCTGCGATTGCGCCAGCCCCCACGAAGAGCGCTGATCCGATCATCTGCGAGCGGATCAAGGAAGTGGGCTCGCTCCTGGCCACCAAGAAGATTTGCAGGACCAAGAGCCAGTGGGCCGACGAGCGCCGGCAGGACCGCATGAATATCGAACGCGCGCAGGTCCAGCAGCGGGGCATGCAGGCGCCCTGACGCGCCTGCCGCTCGGCAACAGCGCCGCCGTTGGCTATACGGCCATCACGCCCTTGTTGTTGACCGGTAAATCCGCTGGGCTTACTCGATCGGTCGAATTCGGCGGCCATAGCCAGGCGTTGGCATGAAAGGCTGATCCGTTCGTCTCAGCGGCGCGACCGCGTGAGTTCAATGTAAGGTTAGCGTTCGTGAAGACTCGTGGCGTTCAAGTGGGCGATCTCGCCGTTCCGCCCGGCGCGCGGGAGCAGTTGCTGGATACGGCGAGCGCGATCATGCGGGATGGCGACATCGTCGACATCTCGTTGTCCGAGTTGTCGCTGCGGTCGGGCCTGAATTCGGCGCTGGTGAAGTACTACTTCGGCAACAAGGCGGGGCTGCTCAAGGCGCTGCTCGACCGGGACTGGGCCGCCATCGTGCGCAGCGTCGACGCGCTCGTGGCCAAGGGAGACATGGATCCCGAAGCCAAGCTGCGTCGGCACATCTCGAAGGTGATCGATACTTTCTACGCCGTGCCTTACATCAATCGGCTGACCATGCGCATGGTGCGCGAGAGCGACGATGCCGAAGCGAAGCGGATCGCCGACTGCTATCTTTCGCCGATCTACCGCGCCTACGAGGACCTGATCGGCGAGGGCGTGCGCGCGGGCGTGTTCCGTCGCATCGATCCGCAGCTGTTCTACTTCACCGTGACCGGTGCGGTAGACCGCTTCTTCTCGGCGCGCCTGGTGATGAAGTACTGCTTCGACCAGGACACGCTGACCGAGGAACTGCGCGATCGTTATCGCGAACACACGATCGACATCATCATGGCGGGCATCCTTGCGCGCTGACCCGCGCGGCGGCGGACGCTGGCACATCGGCGTGATCGGCGGCTCCGGCTTGGCCGAAGGCATCGCGCTGGAGGACGCGCAGGAAATCGCGGTCAACAGCCCCTTCGGCCAAGCGTCGGGGCCGGTCACGACCGGCTGGCTCGGCGCGGTGCGCGCGACCTTCATCGCCCGCCATGGCGCGGGGCACGCGATCCCGCCTGCGGACGTCAATTATCGCGCCAACATCGATGTGCTCAAGCGCTGCGGCGTGACCGATGTCCTGGCGATCTCCGCGGTCGGCTCGCTGAACGAGGCGATGGCGCCGGGGGCGTTCGTCGCCGTCGACCAGTTCGTCGATCGCACGATGGGCCGCCAGGGGAGCTTCTTCGGCGCCGGGCTGGTCGCGCATGTCGGGCTCGCCGACCCGGTCTGCCCGCGCTTGTCCGGCATGGCGCGCGATGCCGCCCGCCACGCCGGGGCGACCGTTCACGACGGCGGCTGCTATGTCGCCATAGAGGGGCCGCAGTTCTCGACGCGCGCGGAGAGCCGGCTCTACCGGTCATGGGGCTGCGACGTGATCGGGATGACCGCCATGCCCGAGGCGCGGCTCGCACGCGAAGCCGAGCTGCCCTACGCGCTGCTGGCGATGGTGACCGACTACGACAGCTGGCGTGCCGACGAGCCGCCGGTCGATATGGGCAGTGTGCTGCGAGTGATGCACGCCAACGCCGCGCTGGCGCGCGAGGCCGTCCGGACCCTGGCGCTGAACTTGCCGGAGCATCGCGAGCCGAGTCCGATCGACCGCGCGCTCGACCACGCCATCGTTACGTCGCAGGCCTCACGCGATCCGCGGATGCTCGCGCGCCTCGATGCGGTCGCGGGGCGGCTGTTCGCGCGTTAGGTCTCGATCGGACCGGTCAGTTGCCGGCCGAGCCGCCGTGGGAGAAGGCGTCCGCGATCGAGCAGGCGGCAGGCCCGATGATGACGATGAACAGTACCGGCAGGATGAACAGGATCAGCGGTATCGTCATGATCGCGGGCAGGCGCGCGGCCTTTTCCTCGGCACGCATCATGCGCTCGTTGCGGAACTCGGCGGACAGCACGCGCAAGGCCGAGGCGAGCGGCGTGCCGTAGCGCTCAGTCTGGATCATCGTCGTGACGACGCCGCGCACTGCGTCGAGGTTGACGCGAAAGGCGAGGTTCTCGAACGCCTGGCGCCGCTCGGTGAGGAACGACAACTCGATCGAGGTCATCGAGAACTCGTCGCCCAGTTCGGGGTAGGCCCGGCCCAGTTCGCGCGCGACGCGTTCGAACGAGGCGTCGACGGTCAGGCCGGCCTCGGCGCAGATGACCAGCAGGTCCAGCGCATCGGGCAGGCCCTTGCGGATCGCATCGGTGCGCTTC
>Ga0207658_10001752_pt1 | contig 16336 bp, 12 predicted proteins | sample KBSS33metaG_FD_184322 | JGI IMG/M metagenome (GOLD analysis project Ga0207658, IMG submission 184322) | Switchgrass rhizosphere microbial communities from Kellogg Biological Station, Michigan, USA - KBS S3-3 metaG (SPAdes) (version 2) | ecosystem: Host-associated > Plants > Roots > Rhizosphere...
CCGACGGACCGTCGCGCTCGCTTATGAGGCTAATCTGCCGTCGGCGCCGGAACTCGGGCGGCAATGGGTCACGGCCTATCCGAGCGCGGACAGCTGGCGCAATTCGATCGCCATCTATCGCAACCTGACCAAGCCCGACGTCGAGGGCACGCTCGATCTGTTGCGGCTGATGCAGGCGACCAATTCGCTCACCGCGCCGTCGGATTATAATTTGTTCGCGACCGCGGCCGCCGAGCAATCGAACTACAATGAGGCGCAGGCCGTGCTTAATGCCGGCATTGCCGCCAAGATCGTCGATCCCGCCAGCCCGCTGTTCAAGGACACGATCGCGGCCCTGAAGGAAAAACCGATGGCCACCGCGGCCGATCTCGCGGTCGCCACCAAAACCGCGGCGAACGGCATGGCGTTACTGCGCATCGGCGATCGCTATTACGGCATGGGCGATTTCGCCAAGGCCAGCGATCTTTACCGCCAGTCGATCGGCAAACTCGGGGTCGACCCCAATGTTGCCAACCTTCACCTCGGCATGGCGCTCGCCCGCGCCGGCGACAAAGCGGGGGCGACCACCGCATTCAACGCGGTGACTGGAGCGCGCGCCGACATCGCTAAATATTGGCTGATGTACCTGCAGACCAAAGCCTGATCCAAGCCGGGGCGCCGGTCGATCCGGCGCCCTGGTTCCGCATCCTTCGCCGGCCTGTTGCAAACTGTCCCGTTTCGGGATGGTTAAGTGCTGGCCGCTTAGCGCGAAGTGAACATCCGCATAATGCCGGTATCTGGTGCGTCTGGAGGATGCGGAACAGCCGGTGCGGTTCGACGATCGATTGCTCACTGTATTGAACCAGCCCGCGAGCGACCGCCACGATACGGCGGTGCGCTGGCGGCAGCTGGTGGATCTCGTCGCGCGCGCCGGGCCCAACAGCGCGAGTCCGATCGTGGCCGAGGCGCTCGAATCGATTCGCCAGGAGTCGGCGCGGGTCGACGAGACCTTGCGCGCCGCCGCGGCCCGGGCGGTCGCCGCTCTGCCCCTGCCGCTGGCGCTGCTCGAATGTTTTGCCGCCGACAAGCTGTCGGTATCCGCCCCGATCCTTGCCGCGGCGAGCCTCGATCCGGCGCAATGGCGGGCCTTGCTCGCGGGCGCCGACGATGAGACCCGGCGCTTCGTCGAGACTCTTCATCCCGAATTGAACGCGCCCGCCGAACCCGACGCGACTGATGCTTTGGTCGAAACCGCGCCGACCGAAACGCCAGCGGCCCCTCCGGCGCGCAAGCCGGCGAGCGAGCGCCGGCGGCAGCCCGCCGGCCCGTCGCTGAGCGAAGTCGTCGCCCGGATCGAACGCCGCCGCCGGGGCCGCGAGCAGCCGGTCGCGCCCGCGGGGACCGCCGCTGCGCCATCGGGCGCGCCGGCGTTGTTTCGCTGGGAGTGCGGTCCGTCGGGCGAGATCGGCTGGATCGAAGGCGCGCCCCGCGGCGCGCTGATCGGCCGCTCGATCGCCCGCTCGCACGACGATGCCGGGGGCCGGGTCGACGCCGAGGCAGTGCGCGCGTTCGCCATGCGGGCGCCGTTCCGCGACACCGTGCTGACCGTGCCCGGCGACGGGATTGTGTCGGGCGAATGGAAGATCAGCGGCGTGCCGGCGTTCGATCCGAGCGACGGCCGTTTCGCCGGCTATCGCGGGATCGCGCTGCGCGACCTGCCGCCGCCGCCGGACCGCGCGACCTCGCCCGAATTCCTGACCGACCCCGATTCGCTGCGCGAACTGGTCCACGAGATCAAGACACCGCTGAACGCGATCATCGGCTTCGCCGAAATTATCGACGGCCAGTATCTCGGCCCGGCCGACCGCCGCTACCGCGAGCGCGCCGGCGACATCGTCACCGAGGCGCGACAATTGCTGGGCGCGATCGACGACCTCGATTTCGCCGCCAAGATCCATTCGACCTCGCGCAGCGACGAACGCCGTACCGATCTCGGCGAGCAGCTCGAAATGCTCTCGGGCTCGCTGCGCGACCTCGCGGCAGAACGGAATGTCGAGCTCGAGTTTGCGCGGCGGCTGCGGATGCCGGGTTGCGCGGTCGAACCCGAGCTGGCTGACCGGCTGCTTTATCGGCTGAGCGCGGGGATGATCGAGCATGCCGACGCCGGTGAGCGGCTCCGGCTCGCGGTTGAATCCAGCGGCGACACCTGCCGCTTCGCGATTACCCGGCCGGCGGCGTTGCGCGGCCTCAGCGACACGCAATTGTTCGAGCCGCGCCCGGGCTCCGCCGAGCCCGGCGAGATGGCGGCGCTGGGCATCGGATTCTCGCTGCGCCTGGTGCGCGGGCTGGCGCGAATCGCCGGCGGCGACCTGGTCGCGAGCGCGGCCGGGATCACGCTGCTGCTGCCGATTGCCTGACTTGGCGCTTGACCGCGCCCCGATTATTTCCGACGCGCCACCGGGGCCTGTAGCTCAACGGTAGAGCCGGCCGCTCATAACGGCTAGGTTGGAGGTTCGAATCCTTCCGGGCCCACCAGCCTTCGCTCCTTGCGGAGCTTCGGCTGGTAAACCATAGGGACATGGCGGGCTTGCCCGCCGAAGCCGTCGGCGAAGGCGGGGAGTGGCGCAGCCTGGTAGCGCATCTGCTTTGGGAGCAGAGGGTCGCAGGTTCGAATCCTGTCTCCCCGACCAGCCTCCGCTGAAGCTACGGCTGGCAAGCCGGTCATGGCTTCAGATCGGAGGCTGCCCGCCGAAGCCTCGGCGAAGGCGGGCGTCAAGCGGTTATTGCTTGTTGTCCTGGGTGTTGGTGTCGACCTTCACGTCGACATCGGTGTTCTTGAGCTTGTCGCCGGTATTTTCGACCGTGTTGCCGACGTCCGCCGCGATATTCTGGACGTCATTGCTGACGTTGGCCGCGGTATTGGCGGCGAGCTCCTCGTTGACGGTGACGCTGACGGTGTCGTTGTTGCCGTCCTTGGTGACGTTGCAGGCGCCGAGGAGCAGCAGGGGTAGGGCGATCATGATGCGCATCGAAAAGCCTCCTTGTTGAACGCCTAACGCCGCTTGATGCGTTTCGGCTCCGGTTCGATGCCTCCCGATAGCACGGCGAGCATCGCCGTCCATGCGGCAACGTTCTGACGCATTTGCTCGACGTCGATCTTGTCGAGCGTGTCGTCGGGAGTGTGGTGGATGTCGAAATAGCGCATGCCGTCCTGGCTCAGCGAAACCCACGGCGCGCCGGCCTCGATGGTCGGGCCGACGTCGGTGCCGTCGGCTTCGGCCTTATCGTTCTTGACGATGCCGAGCGGGGCGAGCGCCGCGGTCAGCTGGCCGTAGATCGCCGGATCGGATTTTGCGTAGCTGGTGCCGAAGCGCCAAATGCGGTCGGCGCCGAAATCGCTCTCGCCGGCAATCGCATATTTGTCCGCGGCATGGGCCTTGGCTAGCGCGGCTCCGCCGAACCCGCCGGGCTCCTCGGCGCCGAACCAGACCACGCGGATCGTCCGCAGCGGGCGCCCCGCATCCATGATGTGCCTGGCCGCGGCGGTGGTGATGGCCACACCGGCGCCGTCGTCGATCGCCCCGGTGCCCTGATCCCAGCTGTCGAGATGGCCGCCGACGAGCAGGATTGGCGCGGTGGGATCGCGGCCCGGGATTTCGGCGACGACGTTGCCGGAATGGCCGCCTTCGACCTTCTGACTGACCAGGGTCAGGTGCATGATCACCGGCTTGCCGCGCTTGAGGATGCGCACGAGTTGTTCGGAATCGGGCACGGTCAGTGCGCCGGCCGGGATCGGGGTCGCGCCGTCGGTGAAATATTGCACGCCAGTGTGCGGATTGCGGTGATGGTCGGTGCCGATCGAGCGAATGACGATCGCCAGCGCGCCCTTTTTCGAGGCGATCGTCGGGCCCTGACGGCGGGGCGCGCCGAACTGGCCGTAACCCGAGCCGTCCTGGGCCGCCATCATGCGGTGGTCGATGAACACGATCTTGCCCGCGACCGCGGCGTCTGGCGCTTCGCGCAGCGCATCGACGCTGTCGAAATAGACGATTTCGCCGGTCACGCCCGCCGGCCCGGTCGAGCCGCTGTAGCCGAGCGCGGCGACGACCAGCTTTTGCGGGAATGGCGAGACGATCTCGGCGCTCTCGGGCCCACGCGTCCACACCGCCATGTCGAACGGTTCGACGTGGACGTTTGAGAAGCCAAGTGCCCTCAATTTGATGACCGCCCAGTCGCGGGCGCGGGCCTCGGCCTCGGTCCCGGCGAGGCGCTGGCCGACTTCGGTGGTCAAGCCTTCGACGACGTCCCAGGCGTAATCGTCGTGGAGCGCGGCATCGCGCAACGCCGCGACTTTGGGGTCCGCAACCACCGGCGGCGGCAGCGTCGTGATCGATTGCTGGGAGAAACCAGGGGCGGCGGACGCGAGCAGCAGCGCGGCGAGGAGGGTGCGGGTCATGGAGCGAATGCCTAGCAGCGGAAAAAGCGGAGTCACGAGCGCCGGTCGATTAAATTTGACCGCTGATCGATCAAAGCAGGCGCATCTGATCGCCCTCGGGCGGGCGGAACAGGTCGCGGCGGAGGTGGAATTTGGCCTGGCGCAGGCCGTATTTCTTCGACGCGATCTCGAACCGCGTGCGGAGCAAATCGGCCCACGGCCCTTGCCCCCGCATCCGGCTGAAGAAATTGGGGTCATTATCCTTGCCCCCGCGGAGCGAGTGGATGGTCGCCATGACCTTGGCCGCGCGGTCGGGATAATGTTCGTCGAGCCAGGCGCGGAACAACGGCGCGACCTCGTGCGGCAAGCGGACGGGTAAATAGAAGCCGCCAGGGGCGCCGGCGGCCACCGCGGCCTCGACGATATGCTCGAGCTCATGGTCGGTGATCTGCGGCACCACCGGGGCGATCGCGACGTAGCAGGGGACGCCGGCGTCATTGAGCGCCTTGACCGCGGCGAGGCGCTTCTTCGGTTGCGGCGCGCGCGGTTCAAGGGTTCGCGCAACCTGCGGATCGAGTGACGTCACCGACAGCGCGACTGAGGCGATGCCCAACTCGGCGGCGGGCTTGAGCAAATCGAGATCGCGCAGCACGCGGTCCGATTTGGTGGTGATGGTGAACGGGTGGCGGGTTTCGAGCAGCAATTCGATCACCGAGCGGGTGATCCGCCACCGCTCTTCGATCGGCTGATACGGATCGGTGTTGGTGCCCATGGCGATCGGCGCGCATTCATAGCCCGGGCGCGACAGCGCCGCGTGGAGCAATTTGGCCGCCGTCGGCTTCACGAACAAGCGCGATTCGAAATCCACCCCGGGCGAAAGGTCGTGATAGGCGTGGGTAGGCCGGGCGAAGCAATAGATGCAGCCATGCTCGCACCCGCGATAGGCGTTGATCGAGCGGTCGAAGCCAATGTCGGGTGAGCTGTTGCGGGTCAGGATCGACTTGGGATGCTCGATCGTCACCGTGGTTCGGCGTTTGGGCGTGCCGTCGAGCGCTTCGACCTGGTCGAGCCAGTCGCCCTCGGTCACGCGCTCATTGAGGTTGAACCGGGTGGGGGTCGCATTGCGGGTCGCGCCTCGCCCGGAGTTGGATTCGACTGGCATGCGAGAGGCTTACGTCCATCAAAAGAACATAACAAGAACGATGCTCTCCGTCACGGAGACATAATCCGTCCATCAACTTGTCATTCTTCATTCACCTGCGAGCCAAGTCCGCAGCGCCAGACCGCGCGACGACAGGGGCTTCCGAGCCAAAAGGGAAATGAACCATGCGTAACTATCTGCTCGCGGCGACTGCCGCGGCACTAGCGGGCCCGGCGTTCGCCGCGGCCGACGGGCCATATGTCGGGATCGAGGGTGGCGTGACGTTCCCCCGGACGACCGATCTCGACATCATCCTCAACAACACCACGACCTACAACAATGGCGAGGAAGCCAAGTTCAAGGACGGCTTCGATGCCGATGCGATCCTTGGCTACAAGCTCGGCCCGATCCGGCTCGAAGGTGAAGCCGGCTACAAGCGCGCCAAGCTCAAGAGCCTCGGCGTCAGCACGCCGCTGATCACCGACGTCAGCACGGCCGCGGGCGCCACGGCAACGGCGGCCGACTTCAGCGCCGGCAACCACATCGGCATCAAGACGCTGATGGCCAACGCCCTGCTCGACGGCAATTTCGGCGGCGGCTTCGGCGGCTATGCCGGCGGCGGCGCCGGCCGGGCCTGGGCCAATTACTCCGGCGACAGCGATAGCGCCTGGGCGTTCCAGGGAATTGCCGGCCTGCGCTACGCGCTTACGCCGAACGTCGATGCCGGCCTGAAGTACCGGTATTTCCACACGGCAAAATTGGGCTTCGACGACGCGTTCACGGTGAACAGCGTGCCCTTCACCACGAGCGCGACGGGCAATTACGATTCACACAGCCTGCTCGCCAGCCTGGTCTACAACTTCAACGGACGGGCGAGGCCGGAACCGATCCCGGCCGCAGCGCCGGCGCCGCCACCTCCGCCACCGCCTGAAGCTCCGCCCGCAACCCAGACTTGCGCCGACGGATCAGTGATCCTGGCAACGTCGGCTTGCCCGGCGCCGCCACCGCCACCACCGCCGCCACCGGCAGCCAGCGGCGAACGTGGCCGCTAGGCGGTGACTGAGATTTTCTAGGGGGCGGGCAACTCCCGGGCAGGGTCCCCTCCGTGCCCGGGAGTTTTCCCTAGTGAGTGAGGCGCGTCATGCTGGTCGGAAAGGCTGGCCAGCGGTGTTCGGCCAGCGCTTTCAAGGCTGGCGTGCCTTCGTGGTTGAGGCCCTGGTAGACCCACATGTTGCGGAGCACGGCGGGCACATAATAGCGGGTCTCCCAATAAGGGATGGACTCGATCCACAACAAAGGATCGCCGCGGTCGTTGATCGTGGCCCAGCGCGCGACCGGCAGCGGTCCGGCATTATACGAGGCGATGACCCGGGGGAGTTGTCCCGCCGTGGCCGAGCTGCCACGCATCATCTCGATAAAACTCTGTCCGAATTCAAGGTTGTAGGCCGGGACATTGAGAGCAGCCCGCGTATACGGAACGCCGCGGTTTTGCGAGATCATCTGGGCGGTCACCGGCAGCACCTGCATCAGGCCGACCGCGCCAGCGGTGCTGACCGCGGTCCGGCGGAACGAGGATTCCTGGACGATGTGACCGTAAGCGAGCGCGGGATCGACCCGCCAGCCGTTGAGCGGGTTCCACTTGGGATTGGGATAGCGGTCGGTTGCATCGGCGCGGGCGCCCCACTGGCCGTTGGTCGCCAGCCATAGCTGGGCGGCGGGTAGGTCGAGGCGCTTGGCGAGCTGGATCAGGGCATGATGCTCCGACGGCGCGCCGATTTTCGCCTGGTGGCGGATCAGTTCCTCGGCGAGGGGCAGTTCGCCAATCCGCACCATCTCGACCGCCCGGGCGACGTTGGGTAGCTGGTCAACCGGCGGATCGTTGCCGATGAATGGCGCTGGGTTGAGCCGGGTATCCATCCCCAGACTTTCGCGGGCCAGCAGCCCGTAGAAGCTTTCGGGCGATTCGGCAGCCGATGCCGCAGCTTTGAGCAAGGACGCGACGGCCCAGGGCCGACGGCAGGCCTGTTGCGCGCGTGCCCCCCAATATAGCGCGCCGGCGCGAAGTTCGCGTTGCTGGGCGAGCGCGGTCACCTGTTGGAAGTCGCGCGCCGCCGATTCGCAGTCGCCCAGCCGCCAGGAAGCGAGGCCCGAGATCCACGCCGCCTGAGGCGCCCAGTCGCCGACTGCTCCGGGCCGCCAGGTGTCGGAGACGCGGCGTGCGTCCGCGTCGAGGCCGAGGACGTAATAGACGAAGGCGACCCGAGTCGCGGCTTCGGCGCGGGCTTCGACCGACAATTGCGGCGCGTAAGTCAGCAACTGCGCCTCGGCGCCGGCGGCGTCATCGACCTTGATCAAAGGATCGAGGATCGCGCGCAGCTGGTCGGCGACGTCCTCGCCCTGGACCGGCTTGGCGCGATAGCGGCCCGGGGCCGAACCGAGGCTGACCGTCGCCTTTTCCGCGAGATACCAGGGCGTGGCCGTGGCCCCGCGGTTCCACGCCATGCGGGCCAGTTGTTCGGCCTGGGGGAGCTCGGGAGCCTCGGCGAGCACCGCCTGGAGCGACGGGAGGTCGACGGTTGGCGAGCCCTTGGCGGTATACAGTTCGGCCTTGGCCAGCGGCGTCAGGATATTCGCGGGGAGCGTGGCGATGCCGGCGCGGGCCGACGCCCAATTTCCTGCATCGATCGCGTCGAACACCCCGCGCCAGTCTCTGGGAACGACGACCGTTGGTGTGAGCGGCGGCGTGGTCTGGGTCGCGACCGGAAGCGTGCTCGCTGGTGGCTGGGTGGTGACGAAGACCGGCGCGGGTGGCGGCGTGAGGACCCCCGACTGGCCCGGCTGGGGCGTCGGCAAAGGCGCGAGCGGATCGGACGACTGGGCGAGAGCCGGTGCGGCCCACAGAAGAGTCCCGAATGCGAGCAATCCGGCCTTCAAGCGTCATCCTCCGTCAACAGCAACAAATCCCGCCATGCCAGTGACTTGTCTAACGGCCGCTTAATCAAATGGCGGGGGTGGAAGGTAGCGATGGTGCGCACGCCCTCGACCTTGTGGACGTGGCCGCGCGCTTCAACCAGTCGCTTGCCGAGCAGTGCCATGCAAGGGCCGTCGCCGAATAAAATCAGCCGCTTCGGCTCTACCAGCGCGATGTGGCGGCGGGCGAGACCGGCGCAGGCCAGGCGATCGGCGTCGTTCATCCGGGCGCCGGGGGTGTGGAAGCAGGACAAGGAGGCGCTGTAGGCGTCGTCGGCCGACATACCGATGGCCGCGAGCATCTGGGCCGCGAGCTGCCATGCCTCGCCGCCAATCGGCTGGCTGGTGGCAAAATCCTCAACCGTCGGGGCATCACTGAGCAGCATCACCGCAGCGTTTTGCGGTCCGTGCGGCAGGATTCGCCGCGCCGTCGCCGAGGCGAGCGGGAGTTGCGTACTGCTCGCCAGCCATGACTGGAGTTCGGCCAGCGTGTCGTGGCTCGGTTCGATGACGTTGGGTACAGGGGCTGCCTCGAGCGCGACGCGCGGAGCGGGGGGCTTTAGCCAGTCGCGCGGTTCCTCCTGGATGGCCGCGTCGACGCCGGACTCGAGCCACCACGCAAGCACGCTGCGCGCCTCGGCCGTGCCGATCGATTCATAGTCCCCGCCCACAGCTCTTTCCTCCCCGCCATTGACCAGATGGTCAAGGAATGGGCAGTGGATAAGAGTCGAATTGTGTTCCGGCAGCGACGAGAGGACGATGAGCGAACGCGAATCCATGCCCTATGACGTGGTGATCGTCGGCGGCGGCCCGGCGGGGCTGAGCGCGGCGATCCGCCTCAAGCAGCTGGCCGCCGAGGCCGGCCGCGAGCTTTCGGTCTGCGTGCTCGAAAAGGGCAGCGAGATTGGGGCGCACATCCTGTCGGGCGCGGTGCTCGACCCAGTTTCGCTCAACGAGCTGATCCCCGACTGGAAGGCCAAGGGCGCGCCGCTCAATGTCCCGGTCACCGAGAATCACCATTGGGTGCTGACCAAAAGCGGCAAATGGGGCTTTCCCGGCTTTGTCATGCCGCCCTTCATGCACAACAAGGGCACCTATACGCTGAGCCTCGGCAATTTGTGCCGCTGGCTCGCCGGGCAAGCCGAGGAGCTCGGGGTCGAGATTTTCCCCGGATTTCCGGCGGCCGAGATCCTGTTCAACGCCGACGGGTCGGTGAAGGGGGTCGCGACCGGCGACATGGGCGTCGCCAAAGACGGCAGCCACCGCCCCGACTACCAACCGGGGATCGAACTCCACGCCAAATATACCTTCTTCGCCGAGGGCGCGCGGGGCCATTTGACCAAGCGCCTGACCGAATTGTTCAAGCTCCGCGACGAAAGCGGTCCGCAGGTTTTCGGGCTTGGCGTCAAAGAGTTGTGGGACGTTCCTCCGGAAAAACATAAGCCGGGGCGGGTGATCCACAGCCAGGGCTGGCCGCTGTCGGACGCGTGGGGCGGGGGGTTTCTCTACCACCAGGAGAACAACCAGGTCGCCTTGGGCTTTATCGTTTCGCTCGACTACGCGAACCCGTACATTTCGCCGTTCGAGGAACTGCAGCGGTGGAAGACCCACCCGGCGATCCGCGCCGAGATCGAAGGTGGGCGGCGCGTGTCCTACGGCGCGCGGGCGATCAACGAGGGCGGTTATCAGGCGATTCCAAAGCTGGTGTTCCCCGGCGGAGCGCTGATCGGTTGCTCGGCGGGGTTCGTGAACGTGCCCAGGATCAAGGGCACGCATACGGCGATGAAATCGGCGATGCTGGCGGCGGAAGCGGCGTTCGCGGCCATTGGGCAAGATCGCTCGGGCGATGTGCTCGAGGCCTATCCGGAAGCGCTCGACAAGAGCTGGGTGGCTAAGGAATTGCGCCAGGTGCGCAACGCCCAGCCGGCGGTCGCGCATTGGGGCGGCTTGCTCGGAACGCTCTACGCCGGGCTCGATATGTGGTTGAATGTGTTACGGATTGGCGTGCCGTGGACGCTCAAGCACAAGCCCGACAATACCACCCTGAAGCGCAAGGAAGCGGCGAAACCGGTTGCTTATCCCAAGGCCGACGGCGTGTTGACCTTCGACCGGCTGTCGTCGGTGTTCATTTCGAACACCAATCACGAAGAAGACCAGCCGGTTCACCTGACGCTCAAGGACTCGGCAGTACCGACCGAGATCAACCTGCCGGTCTATGCCGGGCCCGAGCAGCGATATTGCCCGGCGGGCGTTTATGAGTTTGTCGAGGAAGCGAATGGCGAGCCGCGGTTGCAGATTAACGCCCAAAATTGCGTCCATTGCAAAACCTGCGACATCAAGGACCCGACCCAGAACATCAACTGGGTCACGCCCGAAGGCGGTGGAGGACCCAATTACCCGAACATGTAGATTTCTCGGCGGAGCCGCGGTCGTCGCGTTGTTGATCGTGGCGGCGCCGGCAGCGGCGAAGCTGAAAACCGCGCCGGGCGATCCCGGTTTGCTCTATCTGCAGGCACGCGCGGCATCGCTGACCGGCGACCACGCGCGTTCGGCCGAGCTGCTGACCGCGCTGGCCGAGGAGCAGCCAAGCCAGATCGATCTTACCCGCAAGGCGGTGACCGAGGCGATCAGCGCCGGGAATATGGAATTGGCGTTGCAGCAAGCCCGGCTGATTCCGGCGCAATCGCTGTCCAGCGATGCCAGGCTGCTGCTGGCGACCGACGAACTGCGCCGCAATCGGCCCGACCGGGCGTTGCCGTGGCTGGCCGCGCGGGGCGACAGCATGGCCCTCGATTTCCTGACGCCGCTGGTGACGGCGTGGTCGGCGACAAGTCGGGGCGACATGGCCGCGGCGCTCAAGACGATCGACGAAGTGCCGGTCAACAGCCTGCTCGGCCCGATGCGCGCCGAGCAGCGGGCGTTCATCCTGCTCAAGTTCAGGAAGACCGCGGATGCCGAGCCGTTTGCACGGCGCGCGGTGGCCACTTCCGGGGCCCGCGAGACGCGGCTGCGGCTGGCCTTCGCCGACGGCTTCCTCGCCGCCGGGGATCAGGCGCGCGCACTTGCCATCCTCGACGGGCTGGGCACCGAAACCGACGGCGCCAAGCGGCGAATCCAGGCGCGCAAGCCGAGCGGGCAGGCGATCGATAATGCCGCCAAGGCCCTGAGCGAAGTGCTCACGGCATTTGCCGCGGACGTCGCGCGGATGGATCGCGGACCGCCGCCGATCGGGCTGGTCCAGGTCGCGCGCTATGCCAATCCGCAGAACAGCAGCGCGGTCGTGTTGCTAGCGTTGCTGCTCGATGGCGACGACCAGCCGGATCAGGCGCTCGCCGTCTTGCAGACGGCCGGGCCGGACGACGCGTTGATCGCCCAGGTGCGTGATATCCAGGTGCGCATCCTGACCGACCAGAAGAAGTACGATCAGGCGTACCAGTTGGCGTGGGATCGGGGTTCACGGCCGGATGCCAGCGTCGGCGATTATTCGCGCCTCGGCGAAGTCTATCAGCGGATGAAACGCTACCCCGAATCGGCCGATGCCTACGGTCGCGCGGTGACGCTGGCCAAGGCACAGGGGTTGAAGGATGAATTGTGGCCGCTGCTCCTGCTCCAGGCGAGCGCGCTCGAGCAAGCCAAGCGCTGGCCCGAAGCGCGCGCGGCGCTTCAGCAGGGTCTGGAGATCGCCCCGCAACAGCCGCTGCTGCTCAATTTCCTCGGTTACGCGAAGCTTGAGCGGGGCGAAGACGTGGATGCCGCCGAAGCGATGATCCGCAAGGCGAGCGAGCTCGCGCCCGATGACGCCTCGATTACCGATTCGCTGGGTTGGGCCCAGTTCAAGCGGGGCAAGACCGCCGATGCCATCGCGACATTGCAGCGGGCGGCCGAAAAGGATCCCGACCAGGCCGAAATCCAGGAGCATCTCGGCGACGCCTTGTTCACCTCGGGCCGGCGCTACGAGGCGCGGTTCGCCTGGGCGGCGTCGATGGTCACGGCCGAGGATGAGATTGCGGCCCGGGTGAAGGGCAAGCTCGCCGCCGGCCTGACGCCAGCGAACGCCGCTCCTTGATTCCTCACCGCGAGATCGCCGCCGCCAAGCTCAATTTGGCGCTCCATGTCCGTGGGCGATTGCCCGACGGGCGCCATGCGATCGAAACCGTGTTCGCGTTCTGCATCGACGGCGATCGAATGACGGCCGATCCAGCCGATGTGCTGACGTTGAAGGCTTCGGGGCCGTTCGCCAGCGAGCTTCCAGAGAGCGACGACAATCTGGTATTGCGTGCGGCGCGGGCGCTGCGCGACGTTGCCGACGTTCCGCACGGCGCGGCGATCCATCTCGACAAAAGGCTGCCGGTCGCATCGGGCATCGGCGGTGGATCGGCCGACGCGGCGGCAACGCTCAGGCTGCTGACGTCATTGTGGCACATCGATCCGGCCCACGCCGAGGCCGTGGCGCCGATGCTCGGGAGCGATGTGCCTGCCTGCCTGATCAGCCAGACCGCGCGCGGCGAGGGTGCGGGAGACCAACTATCGCTAATCGATTCGCGCGGGATTTCCGGCCTGCCGGTGTTGCTCGCCAATCCGCGTGCGGCACTGGCGACCGCGGACGTGTTCGCGCAGTGGAACGGCGCGGACCAGGGCCCGCTCGACGATTGGCGTCAGGGGTACAACGGGCTTGAAGCGGCGGCGACGGCGCTGGTCCCGCAGATCGAAACCGTGCTGGCGTGGCTGGGAACGCGGCCGGGCGCCACAATTGTGCGCATGTCGGGTTCGGGCGCGACCTGCTTTGCGCTGTTCGACAGCGAAGCGGCCCGCGACGCCGCGGCAATGGCGGTGCCGCGCGAATGGTGGCATCTCGCGACCGCGCTGCGCTAAGAGGCCGGCGCCATGACGCGCCCGATCCTCACCGCCGACCAAATGCGCGCTGCCGAGCAAGTGGCGATCGATGCAGGATCGAGCGTCGGCGAATTGATGGAGCGCGCGGGGGCGGCGCTGGCCGAAGCCGCCTATCGCTTTGCCGGACCGCTGCCCGCGCTGATCCTGTGCGGGCCGGGCAATAATGGCGGTGATGGTTATGTCGCGGCGCGATACCTGGCGGAGCGCGGGGTCGCGGTGCGGGTGGCGGCTCTGGCCGAACCCAAGAGTGAGGCAGCGATTGCGGCCCGGGCGCAATGGGCGGGCGAGGTTGAACCGCTGACGGCGGAGACAAACGGTGCGCCGCTGTTGATCGACGCGCTCTTCGGTACCGGGCTCAGGCGCGGGCTCGACGATGCTTTGTGCCTGTTGTTGTCCGAACTGGCGCACGAAGCGGTGGTTGCGGTGGCATGCGATGTGCCGAGCGGCGTCGACTCCGACACAGGCATATTGCTTAGCTCGGTGCACCATTTCGACCTGACTGTGACGTTTGGGGCGCTGAAGCCGGCGCATCGCTTGTTCCCGGCGATGCACAAATGCGGCCGCGTCGTGCTCGCCGACATCGGCGTCGCGGCCAGCCCGGAATGGCGCGAGATCGGCCCGCCCGCGTTGCCGCCGCTCGATCCCGCCGGGCACAAATACGATCGCGGGCTGGTCCATATGCTGGCGGGCAAGATGCCGGGCGCGATCGCGCTCGCCGCGACCGCCGCCGCCCGGGCCGGGGCGGGGTACGTTCGGGTGAGCATTTCGCAGCGGATCGAAGGCCTCCCGGCGGCGGTCGTTCAGCTCGATACCGCCGAGGTCAACGATCCGCGTATCGGTTGCCTGCTGGTCGGTCCGGGCATGGGCGACATCCCGCAAGTGCTGACGCTGGCGCTGACCAGCCAGGCACCCAAAGTGATCGACGCCGACGCGATCAGTCAGCTCGGCGACCCTGAACGCCTGCGCGGACAGAACGCGATCATCACCCCGCACGAGGGCGAATTCGTCCGGCTATTCGGTGAGATTGAGGGCGGCAAGGCGGAGCGCGCGCTGGAGGCCGCCCGGCGCTCGGGCGCTGTCGTGATCTATAAGGGGCCCGATACGTTGGTCGCCGCGCCGGATGGCCGGCTCGGGTTTGCGCCGCCGGCGCCAGCATGGCTAGCGAGCGCGGGGACGGGCGACGTGCTGGCGGGTGTGGCCGCGGCGCTGCGCGCGCGGGGGCTCGACGCATTCGAGGCTGCGTGCGCCGCGGTGTGGCTGCACGGGCGGGCGGCGGAAATCGCCGGGCCGCAGTTGATCGCCGACGATCTGGCGGCAGCGATCCCGCAAGCCATCGCGTTGCTGTGAACGATCCAGTCGTCCGCATTGCGGCGCGGGGCGACGGGGTCACGTCCAGCGGCCGTCATGTGCCGTTCGGCGTGCCGGGCGACACGCTGCGCGACGACGGGACCCTGGAGTTCGGTCCGCATCACCAGGCACCGCCTTGCCGCCATTTTCCCGAATGCGGCGGATGTCAGCTGCAGCATGCCGACGACGAGGCTTATCGCGGCTATCTGGCGTCGCGGATTGAGACTGCGCTCGATCAGCATGCGCTGACCACTGAGATCCGCGAGCCGCATTTGTCGCCGCCCAACAGCCGTCGGCGGGCGACGTTGCGGGCGCTAAAGGTCGGGAAAGGCGTGGTGATCGGCTTCAACGCCGAGAAATCGCACCAGATCGTCGACATGCGCGAATGCCACATCCTGCGGCCCGAACTGTTCGCCTTGGTCGCGCCGCTGCGGGTGTTGCTCGCGCCATTGCTCAAGCCGGGGCGGACGGCCGAGGTCCAGCTGACGTTGATCGATCGCGGTGTCGATGTCCTGCTGAAGGGGGTCGCTGCGGACGGGCTGGCGGCGATTGAAGCTATGACGTCATTCGCCGGCGAGCAGCAGCTCGTACGACTGAGCATCGACACCGGGCTCGGCGCGGAAACGCAATATGAGCCCGAGCCGGCGACAATTGCCTTGTCCGGCATCCCGGTCACCTTCCCCGTGGGCAGTTTCCTCCAGGCGACCGCGTATGGCGAAGCCGCGCTGGTCGGCGCGGTGCGCGAGGCGATCGGCCAAGCGGGGCAGGCGGCCGATTTGTTCGCGGGGCTGGGCACCTTCGCACTCGCGGTTGGCGCAAGCTATGCCGGGGAGGCCTCGCGGGATGTGGCCGCCGCGCTTAATCGCGCCGCGCCGGCGATGGCGGTCGAGCACCGCGATTTCTACCGGCGGCCGCTCGATCCGGCCGAACTGGCGCGGTTCGACGCCGTGATCCTCGATCCGCCGCGGGCCGGGGCGGAGGAGCAGGTCAAGGCGCTGGCCGCATCACGGGTGCCGCGAATCGCCTATGTCAGCTGCAATCCTGCGACCTTCGCGCGGGACGCCAAAATGCTCGTGGATGGCGGTTATCGACTCGAATGGGTGCGCCCGGTCGGCCAGTTCTGCTGGTCGACCCATGTCGAACTGGCGGCCTGTTTCAGCCGATAATCCCGCATTCGTGCAGGATGCGGAAGCCGGCATGCACCGTCAGACCAAGCAAACACAACGACGAAAGCCCGAACACCGCCAACCTGAAACGCACGACGTTGACCGTGCACTGGATCAGACTGTGGACGATGCGCAGGCCGACGTAGCCCCAGGCTAGCCAGGTATTGATGCCGCCGCCGAAATCCATCAGGGCGAGGGACAGCGCGATCGCATAAAAGATCGTCGGTTGTTCCATCAGATGATTGTAATTGTGTGATTTCCACTGGGCCTCGGCGCTGGCTTTGCCTTCCAAGTCGACGCCCCGCGAACCGTCGGGAATCGTTTCCGGCTTGATCCCGAGCCGGCGGAACTCGCGCCCGCGCGCAACGATCATCCACAGCATGACGACGAGCGTCCACGCGACGA
>Ga0207658_10001755_pt1 | contig 16310 bp, 16 predicted proteins | sample KBSS33metaG_FD_184322 | JGI IMG/M metagenome (GOLD analysis project Ga0207658, IMG submission 184322) | Switchgrass rhizosphere microbial communities from Kellogg Biological Station, Michigan, USA - KBS S3-3 metaG (SPAdes) (version 2) | ecosystem: Host-associated > Plants > Roots > Rhizosphere...
AAGTGGCCGTCAGTCGGAGTCTGGTGCGGGCGGTGCCACCGAGCCTGGTGTGAGTGACAGTTGGGCGCCGTTCGACTCCCACCGCCCCGTGAAGCCAACCGTTGTCAGCCCGCCGCTAGCTGGGCGCGTCCGTTAGCAGGGTGCGCAGCCGTTGTCGTCCGCGGCTGATCCGTGAACTGACCGTTCCCTCTTCGGTGTCCATGATTCCGGCGATCTCCTTATAGGAGAAACCGGCGACATCGGCGAAGTAGACGGCAATCCGGAACTTTTCGGGCAGCGCTTGCATCGCGGCCTTGATTCGAGGGTCGGCCAGCGAGGCGAGCGCCTGGTCTTCAGCCGACCGCAGGGGAGCTGGCAGATGCGCGGCGCTGGCCACTAGCTGTCGGTCGCTGAGTTGGTCGGTCGGGCACTGCGCCGGTTGGCGCTTCTTGTATCGGTAACTGCTGATGTATGTGTTGGTCATGATTCGGAACAGCCACGCACTCAGGTTCGTGCCCTGCTGAAATGAATGCCTGCCGGCGTAGGCTTTGAGCAAAGTTTCCTGCAGCAGGTCCTCGGCATCCGCGGGAGTGGTAGTGAATCGAACGGCGCGCCGACGCAGGGACTCAATCAGCGGGATCACATCACGCTCGAAGCGGGCGGCGATTGCCGGATCCCCTGTCGGACTGACACATTCAGTGTGTGCGGGTGCCACGGTTCACATCTCTTTCCGAATCGAGCATCGGTGCCGTCTCACGTCGATCACAGCGCACTCGAGGCCGGCAAGCCGAGCGCGATGTCGGCGAACCATGAACACGAATGCGGTACATCGTCGACAGCACTTCCCTCCGGTCGCTTTGTCTTGAGTCAGCCTTGACCGACGCGGGGTGAGTGGTCATCACCCGGCGAGCCATTTCACCCGGGTCATTGCTAAGCGGTGTCGGGGTGGATCAGCCGGCTTCAGGGGCGGAGCGCGATCAGGGTTGGCCCAGTGACCAGTAGCCCAGCGTCAGCTCATTGACATCTCACCCTGCGCGCCGGTCACCCGGAGCCGCGCCCGGCTTTCCTAATCAGGTGCAGTTATTCCGAACGCTTCAGCGCTGCAACAGATCTCCGCGCCAAACAATCCTTGCGGTCAGTCGGCGTCTGACTGTTGTGCGGATCCCGGCACGTTAGGTGCCACAGGTGTGGCTTCCGCGGTCGGTGATGGCGATGCTGCGCCAAGGATCGCGTAGGCCGCGGCGCCGCTTGCCGCAGAGAAGACGCTGTAGCTCAGTGGTGATTCCATACCGAGCGAGACAGCCATCGAGACTGCAAATACTAGGAGCACCAGGCAACTGGCTGCACCGACCAAGCGTGGCCGCCAACCGATCAGGAGCAAGATCCCGAGGGCCGTTTCGGTGGCGGTGGCACCCCAGACGATGACGGTCAAGAACCATCCGGAGGCAAACGGAACCAACTGGTGGGTGTAGTCGGTGAAAGCACCCATGCTTCCCCAGTACCCCTGCCCCAATGGCGCCCACCAGCCGAATCGATCGGCAACAGACGACAGAAACGCCGCCGCGAGCGACACGCGCAGCGCGATCCCGACAACCCGGATCCGATCAGGCCTGCGCACGCATTCCTCCTGCTCCGTCGAACGCTTCAACGGAAAATGTCTCCACATCGTTCATACCGGAGGCCGTGCGCATTGTTCAATGCCTTAGCGTGGCGGCTCATCTTCGATGGCGTCGTCCGTCGTGAGCGGCCCGTCTCCGGTGTCGATCAGAAAGACTGCGAGCAGTTCAGCAGGGTCGGTGGCACTGGCGTTTTCGCTGATCGTGTGGTGCGCGCCGGGGGCTTCCTGCCACGTCTCACCGGCCTGATAAACGCGTGCGGGCTCACCTTCGACTTGGCTGCGAATCGCTCCGGAGATGACGTAGGCCATGATGAACGCCGAATTCGCGTGGTGGTGAGCTCCGCTCTTGGCCCCAGGCGGATAGCTGACGGTCACTGCTTCAAGCGATTTGCCGGGAATGTTTGTCAACTGATCGAAAACTGTTCGGATAACCGGCTTTTGATTCGAATTCTCCGGCATGGGGTCGGCATGGGCCGCAGGCGCGAGCAGCGTGGCCGCGGCCAGTGCAGCGAATAATGTCTTCAAGGCCATCTGTTGGCCGCCTTTCCCTTGGGGGTGTCTTGAACCAGCTGATGTGCTCGCATGATTCGCAATGAGCAGTTGAGCCGGTTGTGCCTGGGCAGTAGCCCAGGCGGAGCGGATGGCCAGAGCCGCGCCCTGTAGCTCAGCGCGAGCTCGGCCTCCGTGTTCTCCCGCCGACCAACGCGGACGAACATCGCTTCCCGCCGGCGCTAGCCGCGCCTGCGCCGTCCGGTCATCGGGGGCCGCTGTCTCAGCCTTCGGCTACGCGCAGGATCGTCTTGCCAGGGACGCGCTTGCGGGTAAAAGCGTCAACGGCTTCGGCGAGTGGCAGCACCGCGCCCACCACGGGTGTGAGGCGTCCATCGCGCACTCGGGCGGCGAGGGCAGCGAGCTGGGCGCGATCGGGTTCGACAACGAAGAAGACAGCCCGCCCGTCACTCGGCCGGGTCTTAGGCGGTTCGGTGATGGTGACGAGCGTTCCACCGGCGCGCACCAGCGCGACCGAGCGGTCCAGGATGTCGCCGCCGATCATGTCGAACACCACGTCGACTTCCCCTACGTCTTCCAGTTTTTCGGTGTCTAGGTCCACGAATGTGTGCACACCGAGCGCCAGCGCCCTGTCCCGATCTGCGGTGCGGCCGGTTCCGACGACGCGCGCGCCGACTTCGCGGGCGAGCTGCACCGCGGTGGACCCGACCGCACCCCCGACACCGTGGATCAGAACCGTTTGTCCACTGGTAAGGCGACCGTGATCGAATAAGCCCTGCCAGGCGGTCAGCCCGGAAATCGGCAGTGCGGCCGCCACGGTGTGGTCGATGTCGATCGGCAGTGGCGCGAGGTTGCGGGCTTCCACCGCGGTGTACTCCGCCAGCGAGCCGTTGCGCGACCAGTCGATCAAACCGAACACGCGCTGGCCGACGCTCAATCCGGTTGTGCCGTAACCCAGCTCGACCACGACGCCCGACACATCGTGGCCGGGGACGCTCGGTGTACGGTCGCGACCCGCGCGATCGGTCCAGGTGTCCGGCCAGTCAAGCTCCGTGTGGATAAAGCTCGCGGCGTGTACCCGTACGACGACGTCGTTCGTGGCCGCCTCGGGACGGGGCAGCTCCGTCAGCGCCAAGCTGGCGGCACCGGCCTCACGATCTGACACAGTGATGGCTTTCATTACATGTCCTTCCTAAAGTGGGTTGGTTGTCGAGCGTGGCCACCTGGACGCAATACACGCGAGGTGCCCGGATGTTCGTGTCCAGTCATGCGGCGGTGTCGCTTCGTGAATCCTCCGCTCGCCGACTGGTGAGTCAGCGTTCACCGACGGCGGGTGAGTGGTCATCACCCGGCGAACCAATTCACCCGGGTGAGTACGGCGGCAGCACCGGGCGGATCGGCAACGATCGTGAGCTGACGTCAATCAGGGCTGCGCCTCGCGGCCAAAAGACTCGGGTTCGCATCCATATGCGCTTGCGCCGCAATGAAAGCGGCGAAATGCTGCATTTCGGCCACAGCGAGCGCGCAATGCCCGAGATCCATCCTCGATGACTCGAGCCCTTGGTTATCCGGTCGCTTCGCGGATGTAGCGGCCGATCTGCCGCAGTGAGCGTGTGGCTTCGGGGATCATCGGTGCGGCGAGTTGGAACACATGGATCTGGCCCGGCCATACCTGCAGTTCGACGGGCACGCCGGCGGCGGCCAATTGTTGGGCCGCCTGCTGTGCGTCGTGCAGGAGGACCTCGCAACCGGACACATGGATCAGGGTGGGTGGCAGTCCAGGCTGGATGTGGTCAAGCGGTTCGTAGAGCGCGTCGCGATCGACGTTGGTGTCGCGGTGCGCTGCGGCGCGAGTGATCAGGCCGTAGAAGGCGTCGAATGCTCTGGGCGGAAACATCGCATCCGAGCCCGCGTTGGGGTGAGTTGTCTTGGGTTCTCTAACCAGTTGCAGCAGCGGTGACATGGCCACCATCGCTGCGGGCTGCTCGCCGCACCTGAGCAGGCGTTGAGCCAGCGCCAGCGCCAGGTAGCCGCCGGCCGAGTCACCGGCCAGCACAATCTGGTCGGGCTGATAGCCTTTTCGGCGCAACCACCGGTAGCCGTCGTGGCAATCGTCGATAGCCTCGGTGATCGAATGTTTAGGAATCTTGCGGTAATTGGGCACAAGTACCGGGCTGTCGGCGAAACCGGACAGCATGCTCACAAGTCGGCCGTGCGAGTAGGGGCCGCAGGTGAGGAATGCCCCGCCGTGCAGATACAGCACGACCCGTCGGGTGCCGTCAGGCGGTAGCACTCCGGCGGCGCGGACGAGCTGCGCGGTGCAGCACGGCAGCCCGATGTCGGCGCGCGCCAGGCCAGGTGTCGGCGTGACGGTGCGGGCGGCGAATTCTACGAGGCCCCATGGCCACGGCGCCGAGGGCAGAAAGCTGCCCACGCTCAGCGTGGGTCGGATCATTAGCCGGGCGCTGAGCCAGGCCAGGCGCCCGGCCATGCTCGGACCGTCTTGGACGACCTCAACGACGGCGCCCAGGCGGAGAGGATTCCGCCGAGTTTTTCGTGCCCTGGCTGATCTTAGAGTGGGGCCCGGTGAGCCCGACCTCACGATGGGTGCGCTCATGTCGATACCTCCACGCGGGGGGCATCAGGTCTTCGGCGCCGCCCGACCCGATTCCAGGTGACTCCACGACGCGGCTTGACGTCCCCCGGCGCACCCGGTCGCGTTGCTCGCCCGGCAGAGCTGGCACCCAGACGGCCCGCAGACTCATCATGCCGGTCCTGGGCTGGGGCCGACGCGCATGCCGCGCATAACCGCGATTCCTGCCGGTCAGCGAATCTAGGTGAGTCACTTCGTGTTTGGCGCGCACTCCCGCATAACGGGCACTGTTGGTCGGCGACGGTAGCCGCCTGCAGGTCAGCGTGCTCCGGGACGGCCGCTCGTCGCCGCGCCACCGCCGTGCGGCGGCGCCTGCCCAGCTCGTGCTGCCGCCGGGCGTTCTCGTCGTCCGCGTACGCGATCAGCCCGGCGGCGACCGAGGATCCCCCACAAACGGCGGCGGCGACACCGAAATGGACTAGCTGACAGTCGATCAACATCAGGGCCGCGTAATCACCGGCCACCACAGCCACAAACAGGCAGGCGATGCGTAGTCGGGTCATGATGCCCGTCACTTTGCCCCGACAGGGCGCACTGCGAAGACGTTGCGCAGGTATAGAGTGCGACGCCCGCAGGTGCTGCACACCGGTTGGGTGCCGCGTCGAAACGCCATCTCGCGCTTGTCGTCCACGTATGTGGCCATCGCCCGTTGCACCGTAAACAGGCAGGCGTGGCAGAGCGTCTCGACTACGTCGCCGTCTGGGCTCAACCCCATCTGCTCGCATCCGTCGATGGCATGCATCTCGGCGACCGCCACCGCCGGCGCGGCGCATGCAATGCCGGTCGACACCCGCTGGGCACTGCAGATGGGCCACAGCGTGCGAAGTTGATCCTCGATCGCGGGAACGGTGTCGATCGCGGCGTCTTCTGTGCCATGCGTCGGACGCCGGGTAAAGGCCGCGACCGCGCGCACTCGATGCAGCAGCCACGTTGTTCGCGCGGCGCTGGAGTCGCATTCAGCAGGCGATCGTTGAAATTGACGACGCTTCATCTGGTTTCTCCGATTTGTCGTGATGACGTTGTGCGGCGATCGGCGCAGCCAGTGCGTCAACCGCCACCGCGACGATTGGTGACTTGTGCGGCGCCGAACGCAGGTCCCGTACATGGTCGGCTGCACTTACCCGTCCGCTGGCCATCTGCTGGGCCAGCATTTACCAACGGGGGATGAGTGGTCATCACCCAGCGAACTAATTCACCCGGGTGATCGGTCGATCATCTAGAACGTCACAAGCAACCAGGCGAAACCTGCCTACAGGTGGGGTTATTCGCAACGGTGTCTGGTCAATCGGCCGCGACCTGGCAGGCTGTTTGTCGCGGCGGCGGCATAGTGCGAATCGGGAATCGGTCAACCACCCATCGGTTGCGCCAAGGCTCGCGGGAACCAGCAGCACATCAACCGCTTCGCTACCCGCAGCGGGTGGGAGCAAAATGCCGAGGGACGCGACGAGCCGCGATACGGATTGTTAGCCAATGCTTTTGGGCTGAATTGCGCAGCGGTGTGTTGTCATGCTGCTACCTGGACTTCCACCGACAGATGGGCTCCAAGCGGCCAACTCGGCCAGCCATGAGGCCACCGTCGCGGCGAGGTGATCTGCTTGCACGCACACTGTACGGCCGTGTTGATCATCATCATTCACACCAAATCCACGGACAGGCAGCGTAATTCGTCGATCTCAGGTGGCGGGGGCCGTTACCTCTACCTGCAGATTTCCGAAATTCCGCTCGTGATGGCGGACGCCCAATTTTCCATGACGGATCGGATCCTAGAACCGTAAGGTTGTGCAGACTTGATCGCTTTTCTGGGTAGCGAGCTGTGTCGACGGGCCCTCACACCGATACCCTCGCTGGCCGCATGTACACCGGCGGGCGGCAGCGCGACGCCCGCGATCTGGCGCAACAGTTCCGGGACCGCAACCGGCCCGGCAGCAGTGCCTCCCAGCGCTAGACGTTCCGTTTGGGTGCGGCCGCGAGCTGTCCGATCACAACGTCAGGCCTCATCAGCAGACCTGCCGCGATGCGGAAGCGGCGGTGAAACTCCACCGCATCTTCGTACTCGCCGCCGACGGCGCCCACGAACGGCTCTTGAACCTGCGGGTTAACACCGGCGAGGTACTCGGTGTGCAGGATCTTGGTGAAGGCGGGCCAGGAATCGTCTGTGTCGGCATCGGTCCGCGTGGCTGCCACCATGCGTGCGGCCGCAGCCGCGGCCGCGGGCGTCTCGGGCAGGGCGGCCTCAGTCACCGGCAATGCCATAGTCGAGACCGTGCACACCAGGGCTGGGTCGATCGCCAGGGAGACCGAACCGATGGCCTCGTGACGGTTGATGTAGCGGACCGCCCGCGCCCCGAGTTCCTGTAGCTGCGCCAGTTCTACGTCACCGAACATGCTGTACAGCTCGTCGCAGACCTCAGGGTGAAGATCGGTGGGTTGGTCGAGCCTGATCTCGACGCGGTGCAGCCAGTACTTCGTGTCGAAGAGGTCGCTGTGGTCCTGGTCTTCGAGGCGGCGCAGGATGTTCTCTATCGTCGCCTCATATGTTCCCAGGTGCACCGCCAGCGACAGTTTCGTCGCGATACGCCGCTCCACGTCGTACCCCTCGAAATGCTCCGCAGTCCGCCGCGCTTCAGCGGTGACATCAGCGGTGTAGGCCGCCAAATCCGGCCAGTGCTCATAGCGACTTGTGTGATACCACACCAACTGAGCCACTGAATCAATCTGGGAAGCAACGTCTTCGGGGTCTCGTATCGTCTGAGTCTGCTGCGTGACGTCGACAGGCGTGCCGCACAACCCACACACCGAATAATCGGCTTGGCTAGCGCACTGCAGCTCGAAAAGGCCGGCCTCGATGTCAACGCGTCCGCCGCACCCAATGCACTGGAACCAGTAGCTGTAACCGAACCCAACCAGCGGTTGGTCCATGACCGAACGTTCAGACATGGCGACGGATCTTAATCTCAAACCATCCTGTCGGTCCTCACCTCTTGCGGCACCACGGAGCGCCGGATCAAAAACGACCGACTGGTCGCCGCCAGCTCGGTCTGGGCTTTGCCGCCGTGGGCAACCACTCGGCGGCGCAGGAGCACTACCGAGGACGACGAGCCCAAGGCGACCGCCACGGGGCAGCACTCCGGCATCTGGTCAACGAGTTCCTATACAGCAACGGGCTTCTGGTGGCTCGACATGAAGCGTGTGAACTGCTCCGCAGTGTCGAACGCCGCGCTTAGCGAGACTACGGCTCGCGCTAGCCAACCAGCTGAGGGAGGTCGGTGCCGAAATTGATCAGCTTGAAGCAGGGCAGGTGGTCGAATTGCGTGAGCATTTGGACCGAATCCCGCGTGCGATGATTGCCAGACGACTTCGTTCAACGGGCGAGGGTTAACAGGGACAGTCATGAGGCCAGCCATCATCGACGAAACAATGCCGACCTGGTGAAGGCGTACGACCAGGCCCATGCGAGCCGGGGTGCTGTCTAATCCGCAGGCGACAGCAAATGTCTGCTAAGTTGTGGCCTTGGTCATAGGTGCAACATATGGGGAGTGCACTGACACAGACTCTTTCGCGGGGGACAACCACTATATGGTCAATGTCGACCTCTGTCCTCATCGATGGAACCACCAAGCATGTCGAGCTTATATGCGACTCGGTCGAATTAACGCAAGACAACCGAGACAGTCGTGCGCAGATAGAGTCTCTTTTGCGCGACTCGCCCGTGGATCGCAGTGAGATTGATAGTCTTAAAGAAGAGATTCGCGAGGCAAAAGACCGTATATATGCGGCAGTGCTGAGTCCCGACAGCAGCGCAGTTTCGGCAGAAGCGTCCTACGCGAGCGATCTGGAGAGACGACTGCAGGATGAAGAAGACTACATTTCTGAGCGAAAACGGCAGCGGCTTCAAGACATTATAGATGTCATCACTTCATACTTCGCCGATCAGTACGGGATTACTCAAGGCGAGTATTTCGTATCTGACCTCAATCCAGACCTGCTCGTTGAGACGGACGACCGGTACATTCCGTTTCTGTATGGGCCTGAGGCGGGACAATTCTTAACGACAATGGTCAAGCGAAGCTGCGAGAAGCTTGACCTGAACCCCGAGTACGGCGACGAGACGACGATGTCGAGCGTCATGAAACAAGTGCCACTTCCGTTTTATGGCTCAAAACCGGAGTCGCTACAAGCGCTGTGGGATTTTCTGGTCAGCAGGATAGGGGATGGCGCCACTATCGGCGTCAGCGGAGTTTTCGCCCAGGTGTATGAAAACCCGTATCTTCTGTTGGTCGGCCTTGGCGGTGCGTACGTTATCCGGTTCTTTACGCCACATGCCAAAACTTTGCAGAAAGAAACCAACGAGTGGTTCGAGGACTGGGCGAAGGAGAAGCTCAAGCGCGGTCGCGGTCGCGGTAGCGATGAGGATGACGACTAACCTTCTCTCTTTCGAATTCGTATCCTCTGTGAAAGTTCGAAAACCCAACAGCCGCGATGGCTGGTCATCCTTAGTTACTCGAACATGGGTCGGTGGCACGGTAGTGCTTTCACCCTCGCGGCCCATGCAACACAGCTATCAGATTTCATGGATGAACCGCTGCCACTCACGAGTCTGTGGGCTCGATGGTGACGTGCGCCGATAACGGTCAGATATGTCACCGATGCATGGTGGGCCCGCGGTTCACGTCCGTTGCGGATTTTCAGTACCAGTCGAATGCCGGATCGTGATCCAACTCGACCGGCCGCCACGTCGGGCGCCAATACGCTTCGCGCTCCGCTTCATACTGTTCGCGCCGAGCAGCGTACTCATCGATTTCACGTTGACGTTCAAAGGCTTTCAGTTCCGCTTCGCGGATGGCTTCGTCGAGACGATCCGATGCCTGAGCCGCAGTCAGCATCGGTATACCCAACTTGCGAGCTGAATTGTGCTTGGCGTCCGTTGAATCCGGTGTTGTGGTCGCTAGCCAAACCACAGTCTTCGTGATGTTCACGGCCAGTTTTGCGCCGTAAAAATCTGCTCGTTTGCGTAGCGCCACGCTCTCGCCGTCGTCGCCGACAACGCCGATTCTAAGGCCACGAAGGAAACGGGCCTCTGCTGCGGGTTCGGGTTCGGCGCACGCTTCGATCACACTCTTGATGTCGGCAGCTAGTTCCGTCAGGCCGAGTGCATCTGCGAGCAGGTACATCTCTCGGCGTCGGACCGGTGAGAGTTCGGCCCAGGCGGCGTCTTTGGCCTCGGGAAATGTGGAGTCCCATGCTTGGCGGTGGATGTCGCGCAGCTGTGTGCCGGTGAGACGTGTACGGCGCGCATGCAGTGTGAGCGACTGGGCTTCTTCGAAGGTGAGCCGACCGTCTTCGACGCATTCAGCGAGCAGGGCAAGGTATGCCTCGACTTCGACGGGATCTCCGCTACGGGCTCGCGTTGACTGCGGAAAGGAGGCTAGCAGGTCGGCCACCGACGAATTGCTCAGTGGTACTGGACGGCAACTGATTCGGCACTCCACAGCATCCCTCTTGGGAACTGGACTTGGCGGAGCCAACGTCAGGTGCAGAGGTGATGGCGAGTTGTTCAGCAGCCAAAGAAGGATTTCTCGAATAGCCCGGGCATCGCCTAGCGCTGTGTGGCTATTGGGCGGGAACTCTCCGGTTGCCGTCTTGTACATAACGGTGAGACTGTATGCGCGGCCGTCGAGTTGGCGTCGCGATGTCTGCAGTGTGCACAGGCCGACCATCGGAGGTAGGGGTATGCGCTCGTGGCGCGCGGCAGCGGCGAGGAAGCCATCCTCGAATTCGAAGTTATGTGCGACCACAACTGTGCCGGCCATGAACTCGAAAGCCTCATATAGGGCGTCGGACGTGTTCGGTGCGTCAGTCAAGTCCTCGTCGTTGATCTGGTGCTTGTCTCGCGCCTCGCGGCTGGACCCTGGGTTATTAACTAGGGTTGCAAACTCGTCGATAATCTCACCGTCGGCGGTGAACTTGACTAAGCCGATTTCCACAATCCGGTCAACGTCGCAGTCCAGGCCCGTCGTCTCGATATCGACCGCCGTAAAGACGGTCTTGCCGACCGGGTAGTAGGTCGCGCGCCGGGTGAGATTAGCCAATGGGACCGCGGGAACGCGTGACGGACGAGGTGTTGAATCTGGCACATCGACGAATCGCAGACCCGGCACCCCGCTATGGTGAGTCGACGTCGAAGGCGGCCGCTTGGGCGTGCTCCCGGAACGCGTCAATCTGGGCGTCTGGGCTGTTGAGGACTGGTTGGCGGGCGAGCTCGTCCCATATTTCACGATGAGGTAGATCGCAGCTGCAATGATCGCCAGGATCGCGACGACCCACCAGTACTTCACAAGCAGGCCGATGACCACCAGGACTCCTATGACCCCGACTAATCCGCGCATTGTGAACCAGCCCTAGCCTCAGCGTCGCACAGAGAAAGGCAAACTCCCAACATGCGTTCAATCTTTGCTCATTGCGCGTCCATTCGCGGCCAAAAGACAGCATTATCATACGTAATAAATGAATCGAGGCCGCCGACCCGACGGCCTTAGCTGTTTCCCGAGCAATACTGCAGCAAACGCATGAAGCATGCTTTGCTCCTGATCGGGCGAGCCGCCGATCCCGGCAAGTCGCCGGTTTTCAGTGCACCAACACCAGTCGGTGGTCCCATGGCGCCCGTCACGTCGTTAGCGGCGGTGTTGAGCGCTGCCGGGGATTCGCCACGAAAATGAGACGACATCGTTCGCCACATGGATGAGACAGTTGGAAACGAGCAGGTCAGGCGATCGCGATTCGCCACGAAGTTTGAGACCCGACAGCTGTTGTCGCTGTCCCGCCTGGGTTCGATGCGGGCGGTCGCCGAGACACACCACCTCACGACGTCGAGCGTGTCGCAACAGATCGCCGCTCTGGCGAAGGAGACAGGAGCGCAACTGATCGAGCCGGAGGGCCGTCGGGTGCAGCTCACGCCTGCGGGCCAGCGATTGGCGGATCACGCGGTGACGATCCTGGCCGCCGTCGACAGCGCACGGCTGGACCTCGACCCCGATGCCGAACCGGTGGGCACCGTACGCGTGGGTGGTTTTGCGACAGGGATTCGGGTTTCGCTGTTGCCGATCGTGCGCGAGATGGCAGCGACCCATCCCCATGTCGAGGTCTCGATCAATGAGTACGAGCCCGTCGAGGCCTTCGAGCTACTCGCCGACGACGACCTCGATCTGGCCATCACCTATGACTACAACCTTGCACCCGCCTCCCCCGACCCTGTGCTCGAAACGCTGCCGCTGTGGTCCACCCCGTGGGGCGTGGGTGTGCAAAGTGCCACCCCAACAAGCGAACTCGCCGATCTCAGCGACTACGCCGAAGCCACCTGGATTGTCAACTCACGCAACACCGCCGACGAAGACGCGGTACGCACCCTCGCAGCGTTGACTGGATTCACCCCTCGCATCGTCCATCAGATCGACAGCCTCGACCTGGTCGAGGAATTGATTCTCGACGGCCAAGGGGTGGGCTTCCTACCGGTGAACCGCCCACTGCGCCATGGGCTCACCATTCTCGCACTCTCAGACCCCAACCTGATTCTCACCGCGTACGCTGTCGTGCGACGCGGTCGATCCAACTGGCCCCCGCTTCGGACCATTCTCGATCGAATCCGTCCTCGAAGTCCATCACTGCCCCAAGAGGACTGGCCGCGGCCTACCGTGCGCCCCTCAAAACGCCGACAGGATTCGAGTACTCCACTACTCGTGACATCCGGCGTTTCGACAGCTGAGATTGAATCGGGTGTCGAATCGGAGCCGGGGAGAAACGATGTCGGTGGTACACGCAAGTAATGGAGCTCTTTCGGTAAACGCCTATCGGGGCGACGCCAAGACACTGCTGGCTTTCGACGTGACAGATGCCGCGCGCGATCACCTTGCGGGCTTCACGATTCTTGTGACACCACCCGGAGGCGATCCGTTCTACGTCTGGAACACGTTGCGCTTCGCCAAACCTGGCAACCATGCGCAGGATCCCAACGAGCCTGCCAACTCGAGCGTCAACGCACCGATCCACAAGTTCCGCTGGGTGCACGTCCCAGGACAGGCGCACCAGGGCTTGTCCCCGGCGTTCGGCACCTACCAATACACCGTGACGCCGCGTTACTTCGTCGACCGGAAGATGACAGCTCTCGACAACTCGCTCAGCTTGTCCGTCGACGTCGACGTCGAGCCCTTCGTCACGGGCAATCTCCAAGTCGCGTTCACCCGCGGGTTCACGCAGTCGCAGGCCTTCGTGCGTCACTTTGGCATCAAGGCCCCAATTCAGCCGAAGAACGCCGACTTACTCTTCGACACCACGCAACAAGCCGGCACCAACAACAAGGGTGAACACTTCACGTTCGCCCAGGAGTACGACTGGCTTGGCTTCACCGCACGCAAGTGCATCCTCGATCTGCTGCAAGAAGTCGTCGACGACAACCTCCTGTCCCTCGACGTGTTCGCCTACGACCTCGGCGAGCCCGACGTGATGAAGCTGCTCATCCAACTGGGAGCCGACAGCCGGGCACGCATCATTCTCGACAACGCGGCGCTGCATCACAATGCGGACAACACACAGCGCGAGGACCAGTTCGAGCAGAGATTCGCCGCAGCGGCCGGCATTGACGCGATCAAGCGCGGCAAGTTCGGCCGCTACGCCCACGACAAGGTATTCATCGTGTCGGATACGGCAGGGCCTAAGAAGGTTCTTACCGGATCCACCAATTTCTCGGTGACAGGCCTGTACGTCAACTCCAATCACGTCATGGTTTTCGACGACCGCGACGTGGCCGGCACCTACGCCGACGTATTCCACGAGGCATGGAATGACAACGTACGCATTGCGTTTGCCGATTCTCAATGGGCCCAACGCCCATTCGAGTTCGGCGGTCCCGGTCGATCAATACCTCAGACGTCCATCACGTTCTCGCCACATCGCCTGCCTGTCGCGCAACAAATCATCGACGGCCTCGTCGACCGCATCGACGAGGAAGGCCAGCAGAACCCCGACGTCGGAAGCGTGTTATTCGCGGTCATGGAGCTGCAATTCGACGACAAGACATCAAACCCGGTCTACGAGGCCCTCAACAGCATCCACACCAACCAGTCGATCTTCAGCTTCGGCATATCCGACTCGCCTCAAGGGATTTCGCTGTACCCGGTAGGCAGCAAAGAGGGCGTCCTGGTCACAGGCAAGCCTGTACGCACGCAACTTCCGAAGCCGTTCAGTCAGGTACCCGGTGTCGGCGCCGGCCATCAGGTCCATCACAAGTTCGTGGTGTGCGGATTCAACGGTCCAAACCCCGTCGTCTACTGCGGGTCATCGAACCTGGCGCTCAAAGGCGAGCAAGTCAACGGCGATAATCTCCTGGCCATCTCCGACGGTGATGTAGCGACAGCGTTCGCGATCGAGGCATTGCTGCTCGTCGACCACTTCAACTTCCTCGACACGTTGTCGAAGGCGCCCAAAGCTCCCACTGCCGCGGTGGCGGCGGCGGCCCCAGAGGCAGCCGCAGAGAAGGCTGAATGGTTCCTCGGTACGACCGATTCCTGGACCAAGAAGTTCTTCGATCCCAACGACTTACACTTCGTCGATCGCGAGCTCTTCGCGCGGGCTTAGTCGTGTTTCGCTTCGTAGCGCAGCAGCACCGTGCCACCCGGAAAGGTGCGGTTCTCCAACAGTCGCAGCGAGATCCATGACGGCAGTGTTGGGAAGAACGGGGTGCCGCCGCCGACGGCGGTGGGCGCGACCACGATCCGGTACTCGTCCACCAGCCCGGCCTGCACGATCGGTGCGGCCAGTGTCGCGCCGGCCACCTCCAGCCTGCCCTCGGTTTCGGCCTTCAGCTTCGTTACCACCTCGACCGGGTCGCCACGTTCCAGGCGGGAGTTCCAGTCGACGGACTCCAGGGTGCGCGAGAAGACGACCTTTGGCATCTCGCGCCATATGTGGGCGAAGTCGACGATCAGTGGGGTGGCGTCCGGGGTCTTGTCGGCGGTCGGCCAGTACGCGGCCATCAGTTCATAGAGCCGTCGCCCGTAGAACGCCAGGGCGGTCTCGCGCTCGAAGTCGTTCCAGTACTGGTGCAGTTCTTCGCTCGGATCCGACCAGTCGATGCTGCCTTGTGCGTCGGCGATGTACCCGTCCACCGACACGTTGAAGCCATAGATGAGTCTGCCCATACAGATCAGACTGCACTGGAAGGCGAAACTCATCGCGACGCCACACGGGATATCGTCAATCCTCGTTTCGTAACCTCGCGCAATACCTCTTGATATGTGGAGGACATTGACGATCACTTCTGCCTGCCTGAGCTTTCTGACACTGGCCGCCGTGGCGCCACCCAGCGGCGCCGCCGCCCCATCTGGCTTCTCCAACTTCGGCAACGCGCAGGACACGATCAACGCCCTGCAGGCCAAGGGGTACAACGTAATTCTGAACGGCGCGGCCGTCTATCCGCTGTCAGGCTGCAAGGTAACCGGGGTTGAGGGCCTCAACAATTCCAATATCGATGCATCCGGTTCGCGCATCGATCCGACACGGTTCGACACCGTATATGTCGATATTTCCTGCCGGGGCGGCTGATCGTATCCCGCTGTCCCCCAGGAAGATTGGCAGCTCACCAACGCCTAGTGTGACCGGCGGTGACTACCGCTATCCGGATTGGCACACCATCTATACGGACAACGCCGCCTGGGTGTACCGAATGTTGTTCACCTATGTCGGCAATCAACCCGACGCCGAGGACCTTACCGCTGAGGTGTTTCTGCGGGTGCTCAAGCCGCTGCGGTTGACCGCGAGGATCGCGGAGGTTCGCGGTTACCTGCGCGCCACGACGCGCACGGTCCTGGCCGCGTATTGGCGCGACTCGACGCGCCGCGCAACCACGTCACTCGATGAGTTGCCTGACCTGCCCGACGATGCCGAGCAGAGCGTCAATACTGCTTTCGAGCGAGCCCATCTGGTGCTCCAGGCACTGCCCGCAAACTACCGGATGATCTTGGAACTCAGGTTCTTGCAGGGCCGGTCGATCAGGGACGCCGCCAGGCAGATGGGCGTCAGCGTCGGCAACGCCAAGGTGCTGCAACACCGCGCCCTGCGTCGAGCTGCGGCCGTAAACACGACGTGTAACCCGTCCACCTATCTCTAGAACGTGAAGGTCATACTCCGGCTCGCCGCTGCGAGCATCCTGCTGATCACGTCCTGCGCCGGCCATACGTCCGACGCCACGCCAAGCCCGGCGCCAGTCACATTTCAGTCGGGCATGACACCAGGCATGTCCGGCATGACGCCCGGTATGCCCGGCATGCAAACACCACCACCCGCGCCCTCGGCGACCGCGCCCCAGAGCCCAGCCCCGCAGGGCGGAACCGCGGTGAACATCAGCGACTTCAAGTTCAATCCCGCAACCCTGAGCGTGCCAGCCGGCACGACCGTGACCTGGACGAACCAAGATGAGGAGCCCCACACCGTGGCAGCCAAAGACGGCTCGTTTCACTCGCCAGCAATGGACACCCACGCGACCTACAGCTTCACCTTCAC
>Ga0207658_10001757_pt1 | contig 16286 bp, 18 predicted proteins | sample KBSS33metaG_FD_184322 | JGI IMG/M metagenome (GOLD analysis project Ga0207658, IMG submission 184322) | Switchgrass rhizosphere microbial communities from Kellogg Biological Station, Michigan, USA - KBS S3-3 metaG (SPAdes) (version 2) | ecosystem: Host-associated > Plants > Roots > Rhizosphere...
GAGGGAATTATTGGTAATCAAGGTGTTTCTGGACCACAAGGACCTGATGCATTGCAAATTCTTGTTCAAGGAAATACAGGGCCACAAGGTTCAGATGGCACACAAGGAGTTCGCGGTATACAGGGATCTCAAGGCACAACACTCGATGGCTTTCAAGGTTCCAATGGAACGGTTGGATTTAACGGCCACCAAGGCCCCAGCTCTGCATTAGGATCACAAGGGCCACAAGGATTTGAAGGAATGCAGGGGTTTGATGGACCGCAATCGCAGCAAGGACAACAAGGTCCAATGGGAATCCAAGGACTACTTGGTGCAGACGGGTTTCAAGGCGGTGTCCAAGGCCCACTTGGACCACAGGGATTTCAAGGTTTTTTTGGTCCACAAGGAACTGCTTTCCAAGGAGTACAAGGTTTAAGTGGAACACAAGGACCACAAGGACCGCAAGGACTTCGTGGTGCACAAGGTGCAGCTCCCATGGGACCAATTGATCTTCCTTTGCAATTTGGACCAGCAAATAGTATCATGCAATACCCAGATACTGTATTAGCCGGTAACAATGCAACAATAATTGGAGTTGCAGGAACGATAGTACCTGCAGCACTGTCACCAAATACACGATACTTGATTTTATTTAGCTCTTGGTACAGCATGACACAGCCAAATCCCGGAGCTACAACACTTGTCACGACGCAATTATGGGCCAATTTTGGTACCACATTGCTTGCAGAAACCAACGATGATGTGTTTAATTCGAATAACGTCCAAAAAGATCGTACGATCAGTCTTCAGACGGTGTACACGTGCGGGCCACTTGTAGAAGATCTGTATGCTCAAATGATTACTGATACAGGTTTGCCATGGGATCTTCGGGCTTGCAATTTCACAGCTATTCCAATTGCAAATATTTAAATAAAAACAAAACAAAGGAAAAAAAAATGTCTTGTTGTGAAATAGAAAGGGGTCCACGTGGATGTCCGGGTGAAAGAGGCAAACGTGGGCGCACAGGTGTACAAGGTATAGAAGGCAATAATTTTGAAAATGGTTTTCAAGGATCACAAGGTTTAGAAGGAGCGAATGGCGCTGATGGAATGAACGGCGCACAAGGTTCACAGGGTTTAGAAGGCATACGAGGCCCCGATGGTGATGTTGGTATGCAGGGTGCACAATCCGCATTACAAATTGGATCACGTGGTCCATCTGGTTCACAAGGCAAACCTGGTGCACAAGGTCTAAATGGAATTCAAGGTCCCTTGTTATTGGGATTAACTGGATTTCAAGGCGATGAAGGTCCACAAGGTGCAAATGGATTTCAAGGTCCACAAAACCAAATGGGTTTCCAAGGGTTTTTTGGCATGTTTGGAAATGCAGGAACACAAGGATTTCAAGGCCTGGATGGCGCACAAGGAACAACTGGGTTCACAAACGTTCAAGGACCACAAGGTTCACCGGGTCCTACTATTACAGGATTTTTGGGTCCACAGGGTCAGCAAGGATTTGCAGCCAATCAAGGATCGCAAGGATTGCCTAGTGGACGGGGTACACAAGGTGTATCTGGGGTACAGGGTGCACAAGGTTTTGCGAACGGTGCACAAGGGCCTCAGGGATCTTCGAATTTTTTAGTTTTAGCTGATATCAAAGGGTTCCGAAACGAATCCAATCTGAGCACAACGCCGTTTTTGCTTCGGAATGACGTGGGTGGGTTTTTTAGTTTGACGGGATTACAAGGCGATGCATTATTCCTTGTATCGTTAACAGCAACCAATGCGCCTGCGACTGGCGGATTGATAGGATATATTGGAATTCAATTGCGTATAAATTCGTCTGTGATTATTGCAGATATACGTTCCTCCAGACCAGATCTGGGAAGCACGCATATCTTTCGTACACATGCCTATGTGCCATTACTTCTCAATAGTGATCTTGTTGAAGTATTTGCTTATGTTGAATTTCCAGGCATTGCAAATATGCAATTTGATGCCGTGGAATTTAGTGCCATTGTGAAGTAATAAAAAAATTTGTTTGCACATACAAAAACTCGTAATACAGAGAAACAAAAGACAATGACAGATATAGTGAGAATTATCGTGCCTGTGAAATCTATTTTGGCATTACGTAAAGCGATTTCTTCCATGAAAGATGTTGGTTCCCTTATTACACTGTGGGCACGCGATACAAACACACTTGAAATTTCAGTCTTGGATCATTTTCAATCGAGTGCTATGTACACAAACATTCCTATAAAAACAACTTTTCAAGGTTCTGCATGGGTTAATATTAGTAGTGAAGAATTAAGCAAGCTTGCGTCCAAATTAAAAGCGTATCCCAATCCACTTATTTTAAATCTAGTATCAAAACAACATCTTCTTGTGTTTGACGCCGTAACAAAAACTCAAATTTTAAAACAATTTACGAGCACGGGAGAAACACCGACTCCTATCTATCCTATCCAATCAGTGGATTATCATAATATTACCTTTGTTTCTCTCGACTTGCTTGGTATTTTGGTTGATTTAAGTGTTGGGTCTGCTATTATGAGTATTAGACTAACAAGCGATGGACAATTGGTATTTTCAAACAAACATGAATATGGCACAACTGTTATTGAAAAACAATTATCAGGATTTTTAACAGAAGAACATGTGCAAGAACTATGTAAAATGCGGTGTATTATCAAATTTATTAAGCAAGTTGTTAATCATCTAGTTAATTGTAGTAAGCAGCAATGTGTATTAGGAGTGCCTAAAAACAAAGAACAGCCTTTGGTATTGAAATTTTTATTGGCTTCTGATATCTATCAACATTTTCTTATGTTGCCTTTTCATTCTCCATTGCATCATGAAATCGTACCTGGTAGCACACAAAACCCGATCCAAGTGGATTTGGAGTTTAATGACATTTCAGAAACTTCAAAGAAAAAGCATTAAACATTTATTCCGCAGCATTTGAAAGATACGGTGGCGGTATACTGGGTCGCATGATTTCAATCATTGGGCGATCTACTTTTAGCAATATCACTGTCACTGGAGGAGCATTGGACATTGATTCTTCGTCTTCCATTTCACATACCACATAGCCAGCTATCTCTAACTCTTTTTTGAGTTTGGTATATGTACGACGCAAATACGGGAGATATTGGAATCGACCTTCCTCAAAACATTCCACCAAAAATGGGAATTTTCTTAAACGCAATGACGCGAGTGTTTGTTGCATCATAGTGTCATACTGTTTGGTTTCAGTTTCATTCATTTCCGGTAGATTTTTCTCATACAGCTCAACAGGAATCGCCATCTAAAACACAAAAAACAAAAGTGCGTGCAACAAAAAAATGCGTTGGATAGTATCAACAAAGAATCTTTTTTATGATATCAAAATTCCCAGTTATGCGATAGATTCAGTTATTTTAGATATTAATTTTTTTTAACAGAAGTACGACTTTTTAAAAATGCGGGACATTCTGTATCGAAACAGCAACATTTTGTATTTTAAATGTGAGGACGAAGAAAAAAAAAGAACCAAAATTTGAATTTGTCGAGGCGGCTGTGATACGAGATGAGAATTTGTATCCCAACATCACAGATATGGAACACGTACCAGATTACGAAAACGCATTAGTATTGTATACTCAAGAAGTCGATATAATGGGACCTGTATGTTCGTCCTAATGGCAAATTGCAACTGTTTTTATTGGGAATACATTGTGCTTGCAATAACACAAGCATCCCACGAATGTATCGACATCTTTATTGAACGCGCACGCGACACAGACATTGGTGCAAATGTTGTGGAAACATATCTCGAAGCCATGCGTTATTTGTTTGGCATTTGCAATATGCTACATACTTCACAAGCTAAATTTCGAGGGTTTGCGGAAACATGCTCCAAATTCTTTCCAAACATACGTGTATACATTCAATCGATTTAAGAGACCCAGATGAATTTGTGAAATTTCAGGGGAGTTTCGATTTGGAAATAGCAACAGTTATAAGTAGCCTAAAAATAAGCATCATAACAGGACGCGATGACACATTTCAAACTGGAATTGACAAATGGAAAAAAGTATGTCGTAAGACGCTGGGTATTACCAATCAAGTCGACATCACGAATTTAGCAAAAGAATATGCATATATGCAAAAATCTTTTTTGAAGAGTGATCTTTCCGATGAGTTGGATTTGTTTTTTGACGCGTTCGAAGAAGCATGTGAAGAATACAGCACAGAAGAAGACTTTTCTGACGAAAATGCATGGTTATCTCTCACAACTATCCTCACAGATATATATGGTTTATCACGCCTCTACACATTTTGGGATACAGAGAAACCTCGTAAATCAAAACTATTAGAATCGCCGGAAGTATGCAAACAAACATTGCAAAACAGAGCATTTGTTTATGTTGGTGACCACCATGCTCGCGTTTGGCAAAAAACACTCGATCTTGTATCCATTGCAAAAAATGGAACAAGTATCGTAGATGAAAAGATGGCTAAAGAAGAAGATGAAAAACACCCGGATCGTGTTTTGAATTTTGAACAAGATTCGAAAAAACCGCTCATGAACAAAGATTGGGATGATTCTGAAGAGGGCGAATTGGAGGAAGATTCGTTGCCGCCCATTTTGTACGCATGGCTTTTTAATGATGTGCCAGATACAAATTGGCCAAACTTGACACAGTACGAAAAAGAGGTTTACAAATTGCAATTTGTGAGTATGCTTGACGCCAAAAAACATTACGTTTAATTAAGAAAATCATGAAGCGCGATAATGAAGAATTAACAAAGGATATCAAGCCTGAAGATTATCCAATTTCGTTACACCCATTTTTTATTTAGGTGTGTACGACTGTAGCATTGCTCATTAAATCCAACCATTTTCTTGTTGCTGGGCAAATGCGCATCGACTTGCGAAAATGAACAATATCAAAATGTGTTTGTAGCATATGTTCTAAACTTGCAGATTCCTTTTTGCATAAATCAAACACTCTTGCAGAAACCCAACCAAAATCAATCAACGATGCTTCATTTTGTTTATCGGATGCTAGTTTTTGAGACGATTCTATGCCAATAAGTAAGTTTCGCGAATGTACGTCTCCATGCACAATGCCCTCACGTTCGAGATCTGTAATGATAACATTTTCTATGTAATTTACTTTTGCTTGGAATTCAGCAGTTGTTTTGCATACTGTGTCACACCATGCTTCAAACGTAATACCGGAATCCGTTTGCACTAAGTTAACAATTTTAGCCGGGTGTTGGCGCGCTCGTGAAACAAAATTTGCAAAGTCGAGAAGTGTGTCAAATTTTTCATCTTCATATGAAGTATGTTGTCTGGCCGGTTCTTCATAAACGGTTTTGGAGGAAACATACGTACACCATGGTTTATCTTGAAGTAAAATGTTGATAGCCAATTCACGATTACTGTTGATTCCTGAAATTAAGGGGAATGTTGGTAAACTTGATGTCACTGATGCATGGCTTTCGGATTTCCAGTTTCTCGGAAGTTGATCAAAATGTTTGAAAAATCCAAATATATCCGAAGTATTTGTGTTGTTACATTCTCTGTTTGCAAAATGGATAGGTTTGCTTACATAGTATGGACCAAGACCGAATCGTGTGACAGATCCATTGATGGAAGGTGCGATGATTTGCTGGGAATCAATGAAACGTTGCATGATGTGCTTAATTATAGCGGTTGATGAAATGTCAGGGTACCTAGGAAAGTAGCGAACCGGTATGTATGGAACATCTCTCTGAAAATCCTCAAATTCGTTGGATCCCATATATTCTGCACCGCTGAATAGAATGTCAAACCCTAACTGCTTATGCGCAAGGGCTTTGGGCTCTCCAGAATGAGCAACAACAAAGTCGACATATCTGCAGCTCTCAAGCATACACCGTCGTTCGTCAAATGAAAACAGAGGAACTCGTTTTTGTTTTTCACACAACGAATCAATGGTTAAACCAACTGTCAAATGATCACATTGTTGTTTACACCATTTAAAAAATGCAACGTGCGAAGCCGTAACACAGTCACATGTGGCCGTGCAATATCCTCTTATTTGTTTAGTAGTCATAAGTACTATTTTAATTTTATTTTAATTTTTACTTAAAAAAAGAACTTCACAACAAAACTTTTTTGTTAAGTTCAAAAAAAAAAGAATTCTCTCCACATACAGTATTTTTTTTTTAGGTGGCGATGGAAAAGGCATTCAATACGTTTTACTCTGAGGTATCACCTTTTGTGGTTGTTGGATTAAGCATGCTGTATTTTGTGGCAAGAAATGTCTTCTTTGTGCCGCATATTCTAATTTCTGGATGGCTGCTGATTGGGTGCATGATAAGCATTCAAATTGTTAAAAAGCTGATCCAAAAAGGATGGCTGTTATGTATTGTGACATTTATTCGCCAGGCTTTGAGTAAAACGTGGGTTGCGGTGCTGCTTGGAATTCAAACTATGCGAAACAACTGGATTGGGCGCGTATGTGGCTTGTTTGCAATGACGAACTTATTATTCTTTTTCCCCTGGATTTACTACAATGTGGACTTATTTGCCTGGATTCGTTCAACATGCGTGTTGGTATTTCAGTGTTTCGAATCATTGTTTGATCCAGTTGCATTGCTCAATGCCTTTGATACGTGGAAAGATACAGTGCCAGTGCTTGGTATGGCATTAACCAGGGGCACTGTGTATGTGGACACTATGTTAAAAGCATGTCAAAATGGGGATGTGAATGTATTAATCATAATTCCTTTTGTAACCTTTGTGATTCTGTGTTGTGCGATTCTAGCATATGCCATCTCCAATCTTCAATCCGTTATACCTCCTTTTACTAAGTTTCCAGATCTACAAATTATATTCATTCTTGCAATTCCGTTTCTTTGCATTGCTGCTTTGATTTCCATCAAAACACATTATGCGATTTAGAAATACAATTCTTTTTTTTTGCACTATCCTCTTGAAGAAAGATACAATTAAGGATATTTTTTTTTTATTCCAATGTATGTATGTGCATCTCATCCACTGCCTCAGTGACATTGTCCACCTCCCAATCCCCATCTGTTGCATCACCTTCCGCACCATCTTCTGCTTCGCTATCCTCTTCGTCAAAATCAACAATCGCGGCGCTCATCGCTGGTGTTGCATCCTCTTCTTCCACACTTATATTTTCTTCTTCTGCATTCATATCTTCATTGTTTGCTTCCCAATCATCGTCATCTTCGTCGTCGTCTTCTTCCTCTGTATCCTCATCTTCCAGCTCGATGTCTTCTGGTTCAGGAAACGCAGTATCTTCGTCGCTAAGTTCGATAAGAGGGTTCATCGTATCTGTTTTGGCGTGCGAGCGTGCACGCTTTGTTTTTGATGAAACAACAAAAGGCGGACATGTTGTAAAGAGCACACGTTTTTTCAAATGTAATTGCTTTGCAACAATGGATAGGACTTCAAACGCTCGTAAAAAAAGAGCATCATGCACACAATCGACTGCGGCGACTTGCACGCGACGACCATGTAAAAACTCTTTCATTGCTTTTCGTACATGTGCGCGCACAATAAAACTTGTTTTGCGTTTGCGTTTAACAGCATACGATTGAATATCATGCATGCGCCCTTCCAAATCTTTTGTTAGTCCTGGATTTTGCGCTTCGATCGCAGCACTGATTTCATCAAGAGTAATTGTCTTTCGTGGTCCTGCGTGTGGGTCGCGTATTAACAATAGATAAGACATGACCGCTTGAATCCACGCATAAAGTCGTTCATTGATAACAAGTACGAAATTCCGACTGATTTTAGGCCCGTTTTCCCCAAAATTCAAACCGGCGATATCAACAACAATGTTCACAAATTCACGTGCACGTGTATGTGGTAATAAATTTGCTTCTTTCACTTCTGTTTTTTTAACTGAAACAGGTTTTTTTGGTTTAACCGGTTTTTTCTTTGAGGGTTTTAGTTTTAGTACTGCTTTGGGTGCTGATACTGGTGGTCTTTGCGAAGGTTTGGGTGGAGAATCATGCTTTTTCTCTTCCTCTCTTTCTCGTTCTCTTTGTAGTTTTAAGTTTTCTTTAAAATGTTCAAGTGCAAGAATGCGATTATCTAAATTTTCAATCAGCAATTCATTGGCTGGTGGTTTTTGAGCAAGTAATGTTTTACGCAAGGCCTTGATATCAAGAATACGTCTTAAAACAGCCTCGACCGTAGTTGTGTCCGAATCATATAAATCCGAATCATTCAACTTGTTTTGGGGCAATTGTGGAATTTTTGAAAACATCGAGCGTGGGTCACGTGCTGCTTCAGCACGCAAACGTGCATCCAACGCTTCCACTCGTTTTCTTTGTGCACTCATTTTTTTTTGTTTTTTTAAAGTTTATTTTTCTTTCAAGCAAAAAGAAAAGAAGCGGGAAAAAATGAATGCTCTGGAAGAGTTGATTAGTCTTTTTCGGCAAAATGAAGAATATGAATTAGAAATGTGCTTGCGTCCCAAAAGTGGGCATATGACATTATCAAAAGAGGTATATGATTTGCGTAAACAAGTCTTACTGCGTTCCATGGAAGAAAAATTAGTTGAAGGATTTCCGATAGATAAGTATTGGGATTTTTTTTATGAAGACAATGTGCGCATGCGATGCAGATTAAACGTCGAACCAGAAGTGATTCGTAAGACACCAATCACTAAATTAATTGCAGTATGTCCCCAACGTGATTTTGCATTTCATTTTCATTTAAAACAGGAAGTCGTATTTAAAGATTGGGAGTCCTTACAAACTAAAAAAAAGATCTATGCACGATTTCAACAAGATGTAATGCGATTTCGTTACAAGGATGCGTATGAATATGTATTAAAAACAGTATTTGAAGCTCCAACAAAAGAATCTGCAGCCGCACAGCCTGCTAAGTATGAAATGGAGCTTGAATTGTTGCACAATATTCCATATTTAGATTCCAAACCAGATGATGAGCATGCGACCTCATTTGTTGAAAAAGCACTTGATTTATGTGGTCGTTATAATTCTAAAAATAACACACCTGAAAAATTAACAATGGCCTTTCTTGTTGGTGGTGTACAAGAACCTTCAGAACCAATCGTTCCTGTCAAAAAAACAAAAGGACGTAAAAAGAAAGTAATTGACACGTCAAAACAACAATGTGTTGACGAGGTTCTTAAAAAACAAGCGCGACCTAAAAAACAAATTAAAAAAGAAGAATAAAAAATAAAAAATGTTAGGGTGTGAAACAGAATCAAATTGGCAAAAAAGACACTTAAATTTTGAACGCAAAGGAACACAAACAGAATGTTTGCATAAGGGTTATGGACATGGTGTATCTCACACATTTCTTCTTGAAGAAAAAGAAACACTTACGCCAACACAGTTGGCAAATTTAAAAGAATGGGGAACAATCCAAGGTGAACCAATTATTGTCAACCAATTAATGATACGAGGGCATCGAAACGTTGTGCTGGATATACTTCCAGAATATGCTACAGATGAAATTCCAATCAATTTGTTTGCGCGTTCCGATAAAGAAAAAATTTACAAATTTATACGTGGTGCGTATCACGGCTATGAGGATGAAGAAAAAGCTGGCTTAAGCAACTTATCAGCTTATGAAGTATGGCTGTTTTTAGAAGATTATCAAAATATGCCGGATGAGTGTTGTTTTTTGGGTCCTGAACGAGCCTTAAGCATATTTCGTAAAAAACATGGGTATAGTTTGTCAAGAAATATTGAGTTTTTGGAAGAGTCGTTTTCATTTGAACAAAATTCGAAAGTATTTGATCAACAAGATTTAAGGATGATGTTTCGGGCAAGAAACCCCATAAGTCAACATTCTCGTTTTTTGTTTGCGCTTCCAAGTTTGTCAAAAGATCTTAGAAAAGACGAAGATGATCAGCATGATTTGTTATGCGAAGTTAATTTTGAACATCGGTTTATTGGGTTTTATTGTTTAGATGATGCACAGCTAGAATGGTATACAAAAATCATGATGCAACAATTTGTATTGCCTGAGGAACAATGGCGTGTATACAGGTTCCCTATACCAGATTTGGAAACCTTGATCATCGTTGCTATTACTCGCATGCAAGGAGGACTGTTAACCAACGCCTATTTGTCAGGTCTCACTAACAAGCGCCAGCGAATTTTTTCTTTCTTTGCGCGACTTGCGGCTACATAAGCCATCAAAAGCAGTTAATAATTCTTGTTTGCTTGCATGCGCGCAAGCATATATGCGAATTTGGTTGTCTTTATCTCGTTTTGGACGAAACAAATCGGTTTCGCATTGTTGAATCCACCAATTAGAACTCAAGAATATACACAATCCTATGTTGTGATGCAATGGCGGTGGATCTTTGTCCCATCCAAACGATACTATTATGTTCTTCTTGTTTTTTGAAGTGTCTGTATCAAATTGAAACAATAAAAACGCATGGTAGCACAAATTGGCAGCTGGTGTGCTTGTTGAGCCGTGCCATTCATAACAAAACCCCTTTCGAGGCAAGCATAATAATGTTCCAAAATGCGCGACTTTAACATGTATAATCTGTCTTTGATTCTCAAGAAGCAAATTTTGCAACATGCGCTTCGAGTCACGTAGCGTAGGTATGTTGACAGGAAAATCAACACATTCTGGCATATCTCGCTGCATTGTTGCAACATAGGAATCGCATTTTACTTTCAAGGCATTTCCTTTTTCAATAAAGATTTTAGAAATCTGAGATACTGTTGCAAGTGTCCTCGAGGATGGCCGACCATCGCCAAAATGCAAATACGAATGATCTGGACAATAAATGCCAATGCCTCCAATACAATGTCCTGAATTAAAACAATATACTAATATCGAATCTTCCAACACGCACCACGTGGCATTGAACAAATCACTTTGAAACCTAACTTTGGGATGTGTCAATTCCATTAAATGCTGAGTAATTGCACTACAGTGAACAAGAAAGGGAAATGTTTTTGGCAATCGTGTACCACCATGATCTAAATGTGCATGTGTAAGAATATGAATCGTATTTTGCGAAGAGTGCAGCGGAAATGAGTCAATTAACAGCTGCATTTCATCATAAGAAACAAAAGAACAAAAAACAGAAAATGTTCTTACGGTTTTTTTTATATCTTGTGTTTTTTGTTTTTGTTATGGCCATCATCATTTCCTTCATTCTCTTCGTTGTATCTCCTTTCAGTTTTCACAAACTCAACACGAGCCAAAATTCGACATTTTGTACACATTTGGGCACGGGCGCAAAAGCCGATATCGATACCGGAACTATACAACATCCGCCTTTTTTACTTAAAGCCTCTGTTCAATCGTCGCAAATGGATTTATTGGCACATTTCTCACAGACGTTATCAGAAGCGAAAATTCCCTTTTGGGCCGTGAATACTACATTGTTAGCTATTATCACATTTGGAAATTTACTGCCATGGGATGATAGTATTTCTATTGCGTTGGAAGATGATTATTTTCGAGAATTTTGTGGATTGCGTTCTAAACTGGAAAACCGAGGACAAGCATTGTTACTCGCAGGCAAGCATGGGTATCGTTATTGTATGAACAACATCCCACGTTTCCCATTTATTGATATTTCTCTCATGAAACGGAACAATCATGAAGTTAGTATTTGCACGCCAACTGATGAAATACGCGAATGTTCTTTTCAAGATAGTTTTACACGGCGAAGGGAGGTATTTAGTATACATAATGTATTCCCGTTAAAATCAATGACTCTCGGTACATTATTGATTAGTGTACCAAATAATCCAATTGAATGTTTAGAAACTCGTTTTGGCAAAAATTGGAAAACGTTGCCAACATGGAGCAATTGGAATTTTATTCAAAACGCGAACTCGCGAGGACTTATGCAGCGTTTGTGGAGTTTTCATTAAAAATTAAACACAATGGTCTTAATTCTTCACTCTTTTCACACACAAATTTTAAGAACACACCTTGTGTTTCATTTAATTTCTGTTTTTGATGATATGACTTATGCAACTCATACAACTCATCGCGATACATAGGGAATTTCAGCCAAGCCATTCGTTGCAACCAAAGTGTCAATGATTTAGAATCCGTACCAAACACACATAATCTTGTATACCTGAGTTGCCCTAATACCTGCATGTTTGGATCTTGTAAAAATAATTCCATGTTCTTTTTTTTATGTTTTTTGTTTACAAATGAGGATCGATTTGGATGTTTTTAATGCGGCATCATTACGCCCCGAGTGGACACAGAACACAAGCGCAAATACGAATATGTGAATATGCGTTGCTCAATGGCGCATGTTTCTTGTTTTCGTTTTCCCATGTGCAATTAAGGGTTTTCAACATAGCGAACTGTTTTGAAAATCAAATACCAACACGAGTGTTCATGGATTGTTGATTTTCGTAAGATAATTCAATTTATTTGGAGCTTTGAGTCTAATTTTGAATCTCTGGTTCAGTATAACAAGTACAAACTTGTTCGTCAAACAGGCGAACGTGTGTTTCACCATCTATTACTCTTGGATAGAATCCATATAAAAAAAATCCCGTGACTGCCAAAGCGCGTAATAAGCTATTGGCGTGTGGCTCATCAACATCCTGTGCTGTTTGTACAAGCTTGCACATGGTACATATTTCATTTTTGTTGGCACACTTAATTTCGGCACCAAAATAGTAGCCACTGTTTGTATGGAGTCCCATTTTAATCTCGCAATTCGTTGCATTGCGAAAGATGCCATTGGCATTCATCATATGGCCCTGATGTGTATGAATAAAATGATCCCACAAGTCCATCTTTTCTTGAAATTGTTCATCCAATTTGCGCTCAATAGCCAATATCTTTTTTTTATATTGCTGCACTTTAGCAATCGAAGTTTCTTCGTCACTGGGTCTTTTGATACCTTTAGTACTTGCGTGTGCTTTCTCTCGCAGCGCTGTCATGCTTCAACGGAATATGACGCTTTTTTTTTAAAAACAAAATGGACTTTCAATTTTGTTTCTTAAAAATTAAAATTAATTCCCAGACACAAAAAAAAAGGGTTTTCAAGATGTGTTGATGGGATAGATAGATGAAACACAAAGCACACTAATATAGAAAAATAAAAGAAACAAAAAAATGAGTTCACAAAAAGCGATTGAATTCGCAAATCGAGCCCAAGAGCGTGCTAGAAAAGATTTAGAACTTGCTGAAGGGGCATTTGCACGAGCGCGACATTCTCAGATGCTAGCAGAGAAACGCTCTGCGAATGCAGCAGCGCGCATTGCCGAAGAAATTGCAGAAGCACCTGCACCACCACCTATATTCTCGGCCGCGAGTGTAAATGATCAACGCAAAGAAGAGCTTTTAAAACGCGAAAAAGAATTAGTCGACCTTGACGTTAAAAAGCCATACTTTAAAAAAACACAAACATATTTACGAGCAAGAATTCGTACGTTAAAAAGAATGATTGCTCAAGACGAAGAAGAAGATCCTGAAAGAACTGATTCAGAAAACGAAGAAAAGGAGGAACCAAGCGGAAGTGAAACAGAAAGCGATACCGAAGTCGAACAAGAAGAAGAGAAAAAGGATGCACCTGCTACCACCACTATTAACATACATGAGTTATTGTTACCTGAAACACGCATGCGTGCACTGATAAAAAGTATTGCATGTAATTCTGCACCTCCGTTGCCAGAATTCAACACTACAAAACCACTCAAAATGACAAAAACATTTACTATATCTTTTAATGAGCAGTTGCATACTTGGGTACAATCTATCGTGTCCACCATCAGTTTTACGAGCCAGAGCGATAAACGTAAAAAAACAGGTGTTTCTTGCAAAACAAAGACAGTTGGAGAAAAAGTCATTCGTGACGCAATAGAAATTGCAAGGCCTGCCATGCTCAAAAAATTAAGCAAACATATCAAAATCTTTGCGGACGATGAGACTTTACTTGTCGTCAAAACACGATTACGAAATGTAATGAAAGAGGCAGCAGATAGACATCGCATTGCTGCAGATGCCTTAGAGCTTTTGCGTAAAGCACTGTTTATTCGGGCGACAGAAGTTCTACTTATTTTAATGCGACAGATGCATAAAGAACATCGTGTGGAATTTGATGTCTGCCCACCTTTTTAAATAAATAAAAACAAATTTTTTTTTTAATGAGCGTTACCGATGTTGTTGCAGTCGGACAACAAGTATTAAGTTTGAAAACCAAAAAAGACGAATGGGAAAAACTACAAAATGAAATAGAGAGTACAAAACTGTTTGTCGCGCAACTTAAAACTATGATCGAAACAACAACAAAGCTACATATTTCTAGCTGTACATTGCCAAATCTCATGGATGCAATAAATGCATTTCAACAATTTTTAAAAGAAAATATTCAATCTGGATTAAATTCTAGTTTTTGGAACATCACATCACCTAGTTATTACCGCACCGAATTATTAAGTTTTGTGAATAACATTCAAATGGAATTTATGGTCTACCAAATGGAAATGCAAACATATTGGAACATAGTATTGGACCACCTTGTTACCGAGGGAAATCTAAACAATGTGCAAGCACAGTTACAATCTCAAGTTCAGCAATGTGATAGGATACACGCTGCATTTCTAAAACACATTAGTACCGCCGATAAATGTCCTACATGCCTCCAACGGAATCTCAAGCACGAAACAATCACAGAGCGTTACTTGGACGAGCATGCTCCAATTACTTCTTTGGTTACAAAACCCAAAAGGGGGGAATCGGGTTCTTGATCCATCTGCGCGCATAAACATACGTATGCATGTTGTACTAACATTTTGGTTTTGGGTGTTAGAAGTGATTGAAATTCCCGAGTGATTAGTTCTAAACTTGGAAATACATTTGATTGAAGTGGCACTGCCATAACTTGTTCGTATTTGTAGTGTTGGCCACGATCAAATACGTGCAATGCAATTTCCCGTTCTTTTTCATCCGATAATACACAAAACCAGACAAACCGTGCTTTTTGTTTACTTGTTGTTGCTGTCCACAAACGGTTTGCAACAGTCCATCGTACAGAAGTAGAATCATCTTTGATTTTTGCAATTGCGACATTCAAATGCACCATGTAAGAAACAAAACCTAGCAAAAAAAAATAAATGCTACATACATGGATATTAGAAGCACAGAATTGCCTTGCTCTTGTGCTTGTGATATTTGCTATTATTTTTATGTTTTTTGCATTGTTGGCATGGACACATCGAGGAACCGTTTTGTTTTGCACATTGGTTACATTTATCTGTGCAGCATTCGCATGGTATTTTTTAAGCCCGCGCTGTGTGATTCATCAATCACCCGTACAAATATAAAAAACAAAAAAACAAAGAAATGTTTGTTCATGCTGTTAAAAAAGCATTGGATCAGAATCGAAAATTTAGTACTAGCATTAAAAAAACATGTGAATCCATGGATTCCTTACTAAGTTATTTACCACAATTATTCAAAGAGGTTGATATGCAGTTATTTGATGGTGCGATTCATTCTTTTTTTAAACGCAAAAAAATCAAGTTGGTAATAAAACAAAGTACGAAAGGTCCTGCAGGTGTGACAACGTACAATCTGATGGATGGTATGCAAATACATTTAAACAAACATGCCTGGTTAAGCCCCGATTCAACAGGTATGGTTGGTGGTAACTTATGTTCACGCGCGGATACATGCTTGATCCAAACTTTTTTGCACGAAATTGTACATGTCATACTATTTTGTATTTACATTGAATTACACGTTACACAAAAAGAAGCTGAAGCATTGATCCCAACTCATTTTGACCCCACACATAACATTATCTTTACAAAATGGCTGAAACAATTTTTTAACCAAGATACGATTGATAACAGTCTATTATTAAGAGCAACAAATAGTAACAAGCCTTTGGAATTTCACAAAACCGTTGAAGAAATTGAACATACATGTCTTGCTACCATGCAAACACAATTATCTGTTTTTTATCAAGGCACATGGCAACCTGCTACAATGAGTAAAAATCAAACGCATTTGCAGCCGCATCATTCGCGTATTCAAACTGCCCAAAATCAAAAATTAATCGTACCGAATGGTCTTCTGAGTTGTTGAAAAAAGAAAAACAAAAAAGAAAAACAAAAAAAAATGTTTCGCTATAAGTTAGCACCTGTTTCCAAAAATGTGTTTACAATGGCAAAAGTAACAACGGATGCAACTGGCAAAGAGATACAAGACACAAAAGCGCAAGAAATCAATTTGGCGACTCTGAACGAAGCTGGTTTGCATAAGGCATTGTATATTTTAAAGTTTAAAGTAAATCCCGCAGATCTTGG
>Ga0207658_10001764_pt1 | contig 16237 bp, 14 predicted proteins | sample KBSS33metaG_FD_184322 | JGI IMG/M metagenome (GOLD analysis project Ga0207658, IMG submission 184322) | Switchgrass rhizosphere microbial communities from Kellogg Biological Station, Michigan, USA - KBS S3-3 metaG (SPAdes) (version 2) | ecosystem: Host-associated > Plants > Roots > Rhizosphere...
CCTACGAGGTTGATGACCTGCATGAGCGTCTCCGCGTCCTGCTCGATCTTTCCTGGCGCCAGGAGCGCCCTTCGGAACGCGCCGCCGATGCCGGCTGAGAACCTGATCCTGGTGGTCGACGACGACCCGGAGGCGCGCGCCATCGTGGTGACGGCGCTGGAGGCGGCGGGCCTCGCCGCCATCTCGGCCGGCGGCGGCCACGCCGCGCTGGCGCTGGTCGCCGAGGCCAGGCCGAGCCTCGTGGTGCTCGACGCGGTGATGGACGACCTCTCCGGCTTCGAGACCTGCCGGCGACTGAAGGCGCAAGCCGACACCGCCCATCTGCCGGTGATCTTCATGACCGGCCTTTCCGAGACCGAGCACGTGATCGAGGGGCTGCGCGCCGGCGGCGTGGACTACGTCACCAAGCCGCTGGTGCTGGAGGAACTGGTCGCGCGGGTGAACGTGCACCTGGCCAACGCCCGCTTCGCCGAGAGCGCGCGCACCGCGCTGGACGTGGCGGGCCGGTCGCTGCTGGCGGTCGACGCGGCGAGCGGTGGCCTGCTCTGGCGAACGCCCCAGGCGGCCGACCTGCTGGCCGGCGCGGACGAGGGATCGGGCGCCCTGGCCGGCCCGCTCGCCGCGCTCCTCGCGACGATGACGACGCAACCGCCGGAGGCGGGCGCCGCGCCGGTGATCGTGATGCTGGAGGACCGGCGCCTGGAGGTCGCCTATCTCGGGAGCACCGGCAAGGAAGTCTATTTCCGACTGAACGAGTCGGTCCAAGGGCGCGAGGCCGACATCCTGAAGTCGGCCCTCCAGCTCACGCAGCGCGAGGCCGAGGTGCTCCTCTGGATCGCCCACGGCAAGCCGAACCGCGACATCAGCGAGATCCTCAACATCAGCCCCCGCACGGTGAACAAGCATCTCGAACAGGTGTTCGCGAAGCTCGGGGTGGAGAACCGGGCGGCGGCGGCGGCGATCGCGACGCGCATCGTCTCCGCCCGATCCTGACCACTGTCCTGACCGCCGCCCCCGCCGGTTCCGAAGGGGAGACGGAACCCGGGCTTTGCGGCGAGGAACCGGCCTCGGCGTGCTGACACCTGCGCCAAAGCTTAGTCCCCGCTGCAGCCCGCGCCCCGGCTCCTCACCGGGGCGGGCGGAGGGGATCGATCTCTTAGAACTGTAGCTGCACCCCCAGCGCCAGGGCGTCGTTGCCGCCGCCCGATCCACTGACGTCGAAGTGCGAATAGTCGAGCGACACCCGGGCGTTATGGCCCTTGACGATGTAGTTCAGGCTGGCGTCCCACTGCTTCAGCTTGAAGCCGAAATCGTCGGCTTTGAACTGCTGGTAGCGCACCACCGGCTGGATCTTGCCGATGCCGATCTCCTGCGGGAACAGGTAGCCGGCCGAGGCCAGCCAGGCCTTGCCATCGACGATGCCGCCGACGTTGTCCGTCGAGCCCGCGCCGCCGAAGCCGCCGCCACGTCGATCACGCCATCGGTATCATAGTTGTAGAAGGCGCCTTCCAGCGTCACCACGCCGTCGCCGGGCAGCTTCTTCTCCATCAGCGCGTCGACGTTGAAGGCCTTGTAGTCCCCCCTCACCGCGGCCGTGCCGACGCCGTTCTTCTGGATCTGGCCGGCCACCGCGACGGTCAGGATGTCCTGCGAGCCGTAGTAGGTGGAGGAGGTGTAGTAGCCGGGGTCGTCCTCAGCGTCCCAGAAGTTGAAGGCGACGCGGCCGGCGAACAGTGGGTCACCGCCCTGATTGGAGGCGCCGGCGATCTTGTTGTGGCCGCGGAAGACGCCGGCGGAATAGACCAGCTTCTTGTCGAACACCTTGCCCCAGACCACGACGCCGTCGTCGCGGCCGGCGAAGCGCGCCGGATAGAGCGAGACCAGGCCCGGGAAGTTGTAGCTCGAGAGGTAGTAGGGGCCATCCAGGTTCGAACGGTCGCTGGGAGGAAGCAGCCGGCCCGCCCAGACGTTAAACTCGTCCATGAATTCGAAGCGCACGTAGCCGTCGAGCACCTTGATGTCGCCGTCGCCGTCGCGCTCGGTGTTGAAGGTGGCGCCGATCGTCTTGTTCAGCTGGCCGTTCACGTACAGGCGCACGCTGTCGAGGCTGGTGTCGTAGTCGGAGGAGCCGTCCGGGGCGCCGTGCTCGTCCCAGCTGCCGCTGGCGCGGATGCCCAGCCCGACGCTGACCCAACTGTCGTCGCTGATCGGGATCTTGGCGGAAGCATGGGCCGCGCTCAGTGGGGCGAAACAGGCGCCCGCCGCCGCGGCTAGCAAAATTCCGCGCAGCCGGCCGCTTGGCCGGCTATTTCGTTTCTTCATTGATACCCCCTGCGAGAGACATTGCGCGTCTAGGCGCAACCGCGGCGCAATTTCACGCCTCGCGATCAGTCTCGTTCCGGGGTCGGAAATCGGAATACGTCAAACGGCGTAGCCGCCGCCCGCGCTCTGCGGCGGGCCGCAGCCCTCGAAGGTCAGGATCGGCGCTGCCAGATCAGCGGGAGCTCGGCCAGAACGGCCACGGCGGCTCCGGCTATCACCGGCTTACCGGCCGGATCGAGCTCGAAGTCGGGAATTCGCGGCAGCCATTCCTCGAGCAAGATGCGAAGTTCGGTCCTGGCCAGATTTGCGCCGGCGCAGCGATGCACGCCCCCACCAAACGCCACGTTGAGCCCCTTGCGGTCGAAATCGACGTCGCGCGGGTTGGCGAAGATGCGTTCGTCGAGACTGTGCAGCGCGGTCGGCGCGCAGATGAGATCGCCCGCCCTCAACAAAACCCCGTCGTATTCCAGGTCCTTAACCAGGGTCCGGGTCTGGGTGACGATCGCATAGCGCCGCAGCAGCTCGTCGACCGCGCCGGGGACTTTTTCAGGGTGCTCGCGCAAGCTCCGCCGCTGCTCAGGGTTGCGCGCCAGGTGCCACATGAAGAAGCCCATCATGCCGGCCACCGTGTCGAGGCCGGCCAGCAGCATCAACACGGTCATGCCCACCAGCGTCTGTTCGGGGATCAGCTCGCCGTCCACCGTCGCCGCCGCCATCTCGCTGATCGCATCGGGCCCTGGGTTGGCCCGCCGCTCGCGGATCATCGCCAGCGCGTAGCCGCCCAGTTCGCCCCGCGCCTGCGCCAGCTCCGTATCGTCGCGGCCGCGCATGATCCGGTGCACAAGGTCGAGCAGCATGAGCCGGTCGTCGCCGGGCAGGCCGGCGATCTGCATGAAGATCCGTACCGGCAGGTGATAGGCGAACTCGCTGACGAACTCGCAATGGCCGCGGTCCTTGAACCCGTCGATCAGCTCGATCGCGGTGGCGCGGGCGGTTCCGGCCAGCGTCTGCACCTGCTTGGGCGACAGCGCCCGGTTGAAGAAAATCCGGTACTTCTGAGATTCCGGCGGGTCGGCCTGAACCGGCAGCAGGCGCGGGCCTGCGTTGCGCTGCACCGGCACCGTCGAGTGCCGCGACGAGAAGGTCTCGTGGTCTTCGAGCACCTGGCTGATGATGTCGGCGCGCGCGGCCACCCAATGGCCGCCGTTCAGCGGCGTCCAGAAGATATCCGGCAAACGGCCTGCGTCCTGCAGGTCCTTGTAGGCCATGGCGTAGTCGATCGCGCCCTTGGCGGGCAGGCCGTAGACGTCCCAGTTGATCACCCTGTCCGCTGGCACATGACCGGGCCTTTCAGCCTCCGCCATGCCCGGGAAATTAATGTCGTGACCGGCCATGCGCGTCTCCTCCGCTTCACACTCCCGTCCGAACAAAGGCCGGGGCTTTTGGGCAAATTAGGCCGCCCGCGCGCTTGAACAAATGATCAATGATCAAGAGCGACGTGAACGTCGCGCAACAGGCGACGTGGCGCCTAGCCTTTTCTGCTGGCCTTGCCTTCGGGGCCGCCCAAGTCGCCGGCGCTTTGGTCCGTGATCAGGCGTTGCTCGGTCTGATAGATGTGCGCCGCGCGGTCCACGCCATCCACGGTGATGGCGAGCAGCCCGTCTTCCCCCCTGGCGATCCAACCTTTCTCTCTCAGGTACCAGATGTGGAACTCGAGGTGCTCGTGGGGACACCCCGACAACCGCTCCAGCTCGGCGTTGCCGATCCCCGGCTCCCTCCAGTTTCGGCGGCGCTGCAGATAGAGCATCGTCAACAGGTTGTTCTGGATGGAGACGTCTCTATCGATGCCCAGGCCATCGACAAATTCCCTATCCTCGGGCGCCGAGTGCGCCGAACCCTGGCCGTCGTCCTCGTCACCCTCCAAAGAGAATGGCGGCAATTTATGCGAATTGTCGTCGTGGTACTGAGCGCGGCTGTTGTTGTCCCGTAGAATATCGTTGGCTTTGAGAATTAAATCGAACTTGGCGCGATCCCCCGTGCGGGCGTTGTCGGGGTGATAGCGTCGAGCAAGCGAGCGAAACTTCAGCGCGATGGCCTCTTGGCTCGCACTCGGTTGCACGCCCAAAATCTCGTAGAAGTTGATAAAACTATCAGCCTCCACCTAAAGCCCCCCCACAATTGCATCAATCCGCCCGCCGAGATACTTCGCGGTGCGGGGGTCGCAGTCAATCGAGACAGAGGCGCGCGGCTTGAGCTTACGACAAGCTCCACGCTAGTGGCTCTTCAGATTAGCCATTGCCAGAACGATCCCGGCGCCGACGACGGCAGCGATGATCGCGTATTCGGTCGTAGATGAACCTCGGCAGTCGCGTATAAGTCTGTCACGCGCCTCCTGAAGCCCGGCCAGGATAAACGCGAGTCGCACGGGATGCGCAGGGACGCGGGTCCGCCTGTCCAATCCAAACGCCATCGCCGCAGGTGAGCACAGCTGGACGTCCGTTGCAGGCGCGGCCCGCTTATAAGCGCGGCATAGCGGCTTCACCATTAGAAGTGCGCGCCGATTGTCGAGGCGGGCGACGCCCGAACCGCGGCGCGGAAAGCAAGCTAACTATGCCCCTCTTATATGATTGCTCGGCTCAGCCGCCTTGGCGGATCAGGCTAGACCCGCGCACATGGATCACGGACTGCTGGCGCTGGGCGCTTACGCCTTCTTCTTCGGGCCAGTGATGGTGCTCATCGTGGTGCGCGAACTCGGGCGTTGAGCCGGATTGCCCCGGGCCGCCGCGCCCGTCAGCAGGGCCGGACGCTGGGCGTAGCGCGATCTGTTCGCGGGCGCCACGAATTGAGATAGTGGAATGTTCGGCTTAGTCAGCACAGACGCTGGCTTAGCGAGCTCGGGCAGACGCCGGCGGAGCCTCCCATCGCGTCAAAAGAAGCCCCCTTGCTCTGAACCGCTTGCAGGGTCAGGGTCACAGAGATATCTCAATGAGACCGACATTTGACGGCGGCGTGCGGGGCACGCGGTCGAAGCCGTGAATTGATCGCACGACCCATTGCGCGAAATCCTCCGAGCGCTCATGGGCAAGTTGAGCCTAGGGAGCTGGCTGCGCATGGATTTGATACTTTCTAGCGACCAGGAACAGGTCGTCGATACGGTTCGCCAGTTCATGGCCGATCGTCTCCCCGTCACCCGGCTCCATGGTCGCCAGGGCCCGGCGGACCAGACCCCCGCAGAGATCGCCCGCGAGGCGGCCGAGCTCGGCCTCTTCTCGATGGGCTTGCCCGAAGCGGCGGGCGGCGTTGGCTTTGGCCCGCCTGAGGAAGCTCTGGTCAGCCGCGAGATCGGTCGCACTGTCGGCCCGGCACGGTTCCTGTTCAGCATCATCGGGGCGAAGGTGGCCGCAGCCGCCGGCGACGACGCCCTCGCCCAGCGGATCGCAAGCGGCGAGGTCCAGGTCGCCTACGCCATCTCCGACAACTACCGCGATCGCCAGTCGCTCGCGACCATGCGCCTGTTCGACTACGCCGGCGCCGCCGTCGCCATCGTCGAGCAGGGCGACCGCTTCCGCCTGCTGGACCTGGCGGGCGTGACGGTGACGCCCGCGCCCTGCATCGATCCATCGGTCACGATGGGCAAGGCGGATCTCTCGGCGGCGCCCGCCCTCGCCGACGTCAGCTCGCCCGAGCTGCGCTGCAACGCCAACCTGCTGGTCGGCGCGATGGAGCTGGGCCTGGCCGAGGCGGTCAAGGACGCGATCAACGAGTACGCCAAGATCCGCCAGACCTTTGGCCGTCCGATCGGCGCCTACCAGGCGGTGCGCCATCCCATCGCCGAGATGGCCGCGCGCTGCGCGCTGGCCGAAGCGCAGATGCTATATGCGTCGCTGACGCTCTCCGAGGGTTACGGAGACGCCGAGGCGCAAACCTCGGCGGCGCGCCTGACCGCGGCCGATGCGGCGATCAAGAACACGCAGGAGAACATCCAGCTGCACGGCGGCATCGGCGTGACCGACGAATTCGACGCGCACTTCTTCCTGAAGCGCGCCAACCTTATGCGGACATGGTTCACGGCGGAGGGTCGGGCGAACGAGATCATGATGCTCGCCAAGACGCGTTCGGCCCAGGACTGACGAGGACAAGATGGATCTCAAAGAATCCGACGAAGATCGGGAATTCAGGCAGAAGGCCCGCGACTACCTCAGCGCCAATTCGCCAGGCACGCCGCCCGATCGCGGCGACATCGCCTCGGCGGAATTCTCCAAGGCGTGGCAGCGGAAGCTGTTCGAAGACGGCTGGGCGGGCGTCAACTGGCCGCAGGAATACGGCGGCCTCGGCCTTTCCGGCTGGCGCTATCTGATCTGGATGGAAGAGTGCGCCCGCTCCGGCGCGCCGCTCTCGTCAGGCGCGTGCTACACCGGCCTCTACCATGCGGGCCCGACCATCATGGCGCGCGGGACCGAAGAGCAGAAGCAGCAGTGGCTGCCGAAGATCCTCGATGGCACCCATACCTGGTGCCAGGGCTTCTCGGAGCCGGGCGCGGGCACCGACCTCGCCAACATGCGCTGCCGTGGTGAGCTCGACGGCGACCACATCGTCATCAACGGGCACAAGACCTGGACCACGAACGGCCACCTCGCCGACTACCAGGAAGCGGTGGTCCGCACCGAGGCCGGCTCGCAGCGCCACAAGGGCCTGACGTGGCTGATCGTCCCGATGCACGCCGACGGTGTCACGGTTCGGCCGATCAAGACCATGGGCGGGGAGTCGGAGACCAACGACACCTTCTACGACAATGTCCGCGTCCCCGTGGCGAACGTCGTCGGCGGCGTCGGCAACGGCTGGTCCACCGCCATGGCGACCTTCGCCTTCGAGCGCGGGATCGGCTTCATCCCGCAGTATTTCAAGCTGACGAAGCGCGTTCAGCAGGTGATCGAGTTGGCGGAGACGACCTACCTTCCCTCGGGCAAGCTCGCCTCGACGGATGATAGCATCGTCCAGCGACTGGCCAAGGTGAAGGCCGAGTGCATCGGCCTGAAGGCGATGATCCTCAGCGGTCTGGCTCAGATCGAGCGGCGGGGAGAGCCCGGCGCCGAGGGGTCGATCGTCAAAGTCATCATCAGCACGACGCTGCAGGAGTTGAGCCGCATCGCGCGCGACATCATGGGGAACCAATTCCTGGACTACGCGTCGAGCGAGCACAGCAACCCGAACGCCTACGAATACTTCTGGAGCTGGGTGGAAACTGTCGCCGGCGGATCCAACGAAATCCAGCGCGACGTCATCGCCGACCGGATCCTGGGCCTGCCGCGCGCGCGCTAGCCTGCGCCCCCAGAGCGGCTGCTGCTCTCGAGCGCGCGTCCGAGAGCAGCTCTCGCCGTCCTCGCCAAGCGGCGCGCCCTTTTGAGGCTGCATAGATCCCCGGCGGGGTGCTACGGAGCGAGACGACAATAGGCTTTCCAGGGAGGGAAAGAGAATGCTGAACCTAGCTCGCTGCGGCGTGCGCGACCTCGATCGCGCCAAGGGTTTCTACGACGAAGTGGCCGCGCTGCTCGGCGCCACGCGCGTGTTCGAATATCCCAACGTCATCGGCTACAAGGGGGCCGAAGGCGCCACCTTCCTGGTCGGTCTGCCATTCGAAAACGAAGCCACGGCGGGCAACGGCGTCCAATTCAGCTTCATCGCGCCCAGCCGCGCCGCCGTGGACGCCATTCACGCCAAGGCCCTGGAGCTCGGCGGAAAATGCGAAGGCCCGCCCGGCCTGCGCGGGCCGGAAGAGAACGGCTTCTACGCGGCCTACTTCCGCGACCTCGACGGCAACAAGCTGATGGCCTTCCGCCAGGGAGCAGCCTGAGGCGCGACCAACTCCGGCCGCGCACGGCTCCCCATCCTGAGCTGCGCGCGGCTTGCTGTCGCCGGATCCGGCAGCGCCCACGCCCAGGCGTCACCGCAACACCACGTGGGCGGCGGCCCGCCGTCACGGGTGTCCGAGGATCTTGCGGTTGCGCCCTTCGATCACTGAGCGCCTGGACCGGGCGCAAACCTCACGTCTCTGACCGACAACGGCGGACCATCCTTGGGGCGAACCGCGATCGCCTCGACCGCCGCGCCGGTCGCGTCCTCGACGAGCGCCACCGGCAGCTTTCCGTCGGGCACGAGCCAGCGGTCCCCCCACTGCATCAGCGCCACCACGACCGGATAGAGGTCCTCGCCCTTCTCGGTCGGATCGCGCCGGTTCGAGACCTGCGGACGGCTATGTGGATATCGAGGTCAGCGACAACGGCATGGGCATCCCCGAGCACATGCAGACGGAGATCTTCGAGCTGTTCGCCCAGGTGAAGAGCCCGGTCGAACGGGCCCAGGAGAGGCCTGGGGATCGGCCTCGCCCTCGTCAAGCAATTGGGCGAGCTCCACGGGGGCGCCGTTTCGCTGAAGGCGCGCGCGCTGAACCAGGGAAGCACGTTCCAGGTTCGACTGCCGATCGCCAGCTAGACCGGCGTACCGGCGGGGGCCGGAGGCCTAGCGACCCACCTGAGCGGCAGGCGCTGAACATCGAACACGCCGCGCGCCCGAGTGATCGGCTGCTCGTTCGGCGAAACCTCGAACATGGGCGCACGCGTGAGCCAGGCTTCCAGCGAGATGCGCAGTTCACGACGCGCAAGCGGCGCACCCAGGCACAGGTGCGGCCCAGACGCGAACGCCAAATGGCGAACTTTGCTTCGCCGCAGGTCGACCTTGTCGGCGTTGGGAAGGGACTCTGGATCGCGCCCCGCCAGCGTCGCCGCGAGCATCACGCGGTCGCCCTTCTTCATGGCCACGCCATGGAAGACCGTGTCCTCGGCGACGCGCCGGGGCGAATTCACCACGGAGTAGGCCCGCAGAAACTCTTCGACGGCGCCGGTGATGAGCTGCGGCTCGTCACGCAGCAGTTTCTGGTCTTCCGGATGCTCTGCGAGATGCTTGAAAATGAAGGCGAGCGTCGCCGCGACCGTATCCAACCCACCGAAGAAGAGCAGAAAGCTCGTCGCCAGGATTTCTTCGTCGCTCAGCGGCTGGCCTTCAACCTGCCCGCCGATGATGGTGCTCAGCAGGTCATCGCCGAGCTGCTTGCGGCGCTCGGGGATCACGCCCTCCAGATAGCCCATGATGTTGGCCGCCCCGTGCGCGACATCCTCGAGCGTGGCGCCGTGCAGCAACTGCTCCTCCCAGCTTACGAATTCCTCGAGCCGATCGCTCGGCAGCCCCATCAGATCGAGGAAGATCCGAACCGGATATGGCCGGCCGTACTGGGTCTCGAACTCGAACTCGTCGCGCTTGAGCAGTTCGTCGATCATCGATTCCGCCCGGCGGCGAAGCGACTCCTCCATCGGGTTGAGCGCCGCCGGCGTGAAGTGCGGATTCAGAATCTGCCTGTAAAGGCCGTGCTTCGGCGGATCGACCTCGACGGGGATCAGGTCCACGTCGCGGCCAAGCAGACGCAGGAAGCCCGTCGCATTGTTGCTCGTGAACAGGTCGGGTCGCGTGTAGGCCTCCCGGACGAACTCCGCCGACGTGATCACCCAGGTGCTGCCGCGGTACGCATTCGTCGCGTAGAAGATGTCGGGGAGCTCGTGGATCTTCTGGTTGGCGGCGAACGGGCAACGGTTGACGCCCGGCTGCGTCTCGAACGCGTAATCGCTCACCAGCTCGGCCGGCACGTGGTCCGGAATTTCAGTTGCGATGGCTCCCGACACGTCGTTCTCCCAGGTCTTCTTTGATCCTCAAGCGCTGGCCGCAGCCTAGAGATAAGCGCCGCAACGATCGCTCCGATCATCCGCCGCCTGCATTCTGCACGGAGCCGGAGGGTTCCGTCTAATAATCAGTTCGGATCATTTCAGTTCAGGAGGAGAACCGAGCGCGCAACCAGTCCTCCAACCTGGCTGCATCTGGGCTGCGCCACGGGCGGGTTCGGCCGTCCGCGCTGCGCTGCAACAAGAAGGATTGCAGTGGACGCCGGCGGTTGAGACGTCGTGCGTTGCAGCAGCCCAATGACGGCGGAGGCCTTCAGCCTACGGCGCCGGGCCCCAGGCGTGACGTCGGTGGTGTGGCTTTGCCGTCCATCGGCGCCCGATGCGCCAATTCCAGAAGTTGGCGCCGCTCCGAAATCTGGACGTTCGTGCCTGCGGCCGAACGGGGCTGAACGACCCTCAGCGGACTTTTCACCGAGCGCTGTTATGCTCCCTCAATGGCGGGTTAAGTCGCCCAATGCTTGGTATCGTCCGCCAAGCGCAAAATCAGTTTGTGAAGCTCAACTTTAGCTTCGTTCACAGCGCTTGTCGGATCAGACGCGCCGGGTACTCGAATAGTGATCTCGAAATCGTCGAGAGAGCACGGTGTGGACGGGATGGGCCGAACCGCAAACGCTATAACCGCCGACGACCCGCCGCTGGCATTGCGTTCGAAACTGATGTTAGCAAGGTCGATCTCGGCCATTTCAACCACCCCGTGGACAGGCACCGGCCTAACGCAGCTAGGTGTGGGTCAGCGACTCGGCGTGCGGACACACACACACCTCAAGGCCCCCGCACAAGCGAAGGCCTCGAAGCGCTACGTTGGATGTCAGTGCGCGATTTGCTGATCTCCGGGCTCAGATGAACCTTCCGGCGCCGGCCTAGAGTCACCGCGACCATTGCCCTCTTCCAGCGAGCCGAGCGCTTGAGTGCGCTGGCCGCCTTGAGCAATCGGTATCTTATGGGAGCGCTGCTGCTGCGCCGTCTTTGGAACCGTGATCGTTAACACGCCGTCGCGGAAGTCGGCGCGAACCTCGTCGGGGTTGATGGAATAAGGCAGCCGAAGCGAGCGCTGGAACGCGCCATAGGAGCGCTCGACGAAATGGAAGTTTTCCTTCTCGCCGCCCCGTTCCTGCTCGAACTTCTTCTCCCCGCGTATGGTGAGCAGATCATCGTGCAAGGTAATCTCGACGTCGCCGTCCCGAACGCCGGGTAGTTCAGCCGTGACGCGCAGCTCCTTCTCCGTCTCTGACACGTTCATGCGCGGATCGACCAGATCGCCCCCTCCGGGGGACTGACCTTGGCCGGCGCCTCCGCCTCGCAGGACATCATCGAACAGGCGGTTCATATCCCGGTGAAGCAAGAGGAACGGATCGGAAGAGCGGTATCCTCCAAATGGGGACAGCGTGTTGCGAGCCATCATAAGCCTCCTCGATGGATTCTTGGTCGCTCGGCGACGCTTGGCGACTTGCGGGCGCAGCGCCCCGAAAACCCAGCTGACCGCAATATTCAGATCATGACCGGGGGGTTTCAGCCCGGCCGGGGAAAATCAGTGGGTTGCGTGTGCCGACTGCGGTTGCAGCCAAGCCTCACACCAGCTCAAACGATCCAGCGCGTCCTGGACTTCACCAAGCGGGACAGGCGCAGGAGTGCCGATCATCCATCGTAGGTACGGGTGATCTGCAACAGCCGACGCATCTGAGGCCCATGAGGCCAATACAGATCGCTTCTCACTCCAGCTCAGATCTTCGTCCTTAAGGACATCACAGGGCCGATTGAACCCAACGCCCGGACGGAGCCAGCGGCCCAGCATCTCGTGCAGCGGGTGGGTACTCTTTCCTTCATGCGACGTGTCCATCGCGATGCCTCCAAATCTTACATCCTTTCGCCAGCAGGCCCTTCAAAGGAGCGCCTTGCGCGAAGTTAGTTTGCGGAGAAATCGTTTCAAGGGGCCGAGTCAGCGCTGACGGATCGACGCGCGCAGCCGCGGTCAAGCTTTCGACAGCCGGGGGCTCACTTTCGGCAAGGCGATGGCCTTCATCAACGGCCCCTCCTCCCGAGCGCCCGCGAAGCGCACTCGGCCGTTCGGTGCAAATACGATGCCGTTGAAGTTGCTGACCCCGGCCACTCTTGCGGCCTCTGACGTGCAAAAGCGCGCTGGACCGTTAGCGAAAAGCGGGTCGCCACTGAATCAGCCAGGGTGGACACCCTGGTTCTGCAGCAACCGCCGCCGCTTCTGGACCAGCACATCCAAGACTTGGCCCTCGTCGTCTACCGCGCGCCACAGGTACATCGCCTGCCGCGGATCCGGACCCCAACTCGTCCAGATGCCACCTGTCCGTCGGCGGCGATCGCCGACGCCTCAGGTTGCGGCGATCAGCGGCCCAAACTTGCTGACCCAGCAGCGCACGGCTTCACGGTTCGCCTCGATCCCACGCTGAGCGAGCAGTTCTCAACGTCGCGGATGCTGAGCATGACGCGGAAATACAACCACACCGCGTGGCGGATCACGTCCGGCGGAAACCGGTGGCGCTTGAGAGGTCGGTTTCTTATCGTTTGCCTGCCAGCGCCGGCGAAGGCGACGATGGCGGCCCCGCGCGGGCGCTTGTCGGCCTGGCCGCAGCGTCTTCGAGAATGAGCTCCGAAGCCCGCTGTCCGATCGCCATGGCCGGCGCGTTGGTGTTGCCAGAGCTGAGCTCGGGCATGATGGAGATGTCGACGACGCGGAGGCCCTCGACGCCCCTGACGCGCAGGCGCGGGTCAACGACCGATCCCGCATCCTCGCCCATGCGGCAGGTTCCCGCGAGGTGCTGGCTCGCACCACCGAGCCGATGGAAGGCGTCGATGATCTCGTCGTCCGTCTGCACGGTGGGGCCCGGGAAAGTCTCCCGCGGCTCATATTGGGCCATGGAGCTCTGTTCCATCATTCTGCGGATGAAACGGAAGGTGTTGACGCTGGTGCGTTGGTCCTCAGGCGCAGCCAGATAGTTCGGCTCGATGCTCACCGGGTCGGCGGCGTTGGCGGAGGTGATGCGCAGCACGCCCGTGCTGCGCGGCCTCATGACGTAGCCGCCCCAGCAGACGCCGCTGCTGCGGCCGATCGCCAGCCCCGCCGCCTCCCGGTCGAAGGTGAACGGGCCGGCCATGATCTGGGCGTCCGGTTTGACTTCGTCGGGACTGGACTTGATAAATCCACCGAGCTCGAAGGCGGCGTGGCTGAGCACGCCGCCTCGGGTCGCCAGCCAGCGCGCGACGTTCAACCCGAGCCGCCAGCCGTGGAACTCGCGGTTCTGGCTACCGTGCGAGACCTCGAACTGCTGGAACAGCACGCGGTGCTCGCGCACGTTCGCGCCCACGCCGGGAGAGTCGACGGTCACCTTGACCCCGAGGCTCTTGAGAAGCGCGGCGGGTCCGATCCCGGAGAGCTGGAGGATTTTGGGGCTCTCCAGCGCTCCCGCGCTGAGGATCGTTTCCGCGCCGCGGAGCAGCGTCGTGTCGCCGCCGACGACCGCCTCGATGCCAACGGCCCGGCGTCCCTCGAACACGACTCGCAGCACCTTGGCGTCGGTAATGATCCGCAGGTTCCCGCGCCCGCGGATCGGCGCCAGGAAGGCTCGCGCGGCGCTCTGGCGGCGCCCCTTGTAGATTGTGCGCTGCTGATAGCCGACGCCCGGGCCATCGCCCTCGTTGAGGTCGTCCTTGCGCGGCACTCCCATCGCCACCGCGGAGTCGATCATGGCGTCCAGAATCGGCAGCCGGTAGGGGTGGTTGGTGACCTTGAGCGGGCCCCCGGCGCCGCGCCACTCCGAGGCGCCCAGCTCGTGATCCTCGATTGCGCGGAAGGCGGCGAGCATTTCCGGCCAGCCCCAGCCGGTGGTGTTCCAGGCGTCGAAGTCCGAAGGCAGGCCGCGCATGTAGACCATGCCGTTGATGGAGCTGGAGCCGCCCAGCGCGCGCCCGCGCACATAGAATTCCTGGCCGTTGTAGCCGCCCGTCTTGGTCACCGCGTAGGCGTGGGAATAGGTCGGGTGGCCCATCAGCTTGGCGTAGCCGCGCGGGATGCGGAAAAAGAGGTTCTTGTCCTCTCCGCCGGCTTCGATGAGCAGGACGCGATGTCGCGGGTTGGCCGAAAGCCTGTTCGCGAGCACGCATCCCGCCGAGCCTGCGCCGACGATAATGTAGTCGAATTCGTTCATGCTTCCGCCCTGGCCGCTCGCTGTCTCGCGAGATCGATCAAATCATTCGGCCGAACGCCGCTGCGATGCAGGATTATGCGGATGCGAGGACAGCTGCAAATAGGTAATGTCATAGGGGCGGGCGTCGTCTCGCCTCGCGGCGGTCCGCCGAGCCGGTTGCAACCGGCTCGGGGTCAGAAAAGCGCGGCGCTCGTCGGCGTGGCCGGTGCATTTAGCGCCCGTCAGTAGATAACACTATCGGCTTTTGCGGGCCGCTCGATATGCTCCGGGTGGCGCGCTTGCCGACCGGGCGCTGAGAGGAGGACGAAAGATGACGGATGTTGTAAAGGCGCCAGAGGTCGTCGCTGAGCTTCCTCCGCCGCTCGTTCTCAGCGGCGCCGGGTGGGACGTGGATCCCGCGGCTTTCCCGGGGCTCGCCATCTCGAACGCGCTGCTCGACGATCGCGAGGCGTTGGACGCCGAGTGGGAGCGTCGCGGCTACTGGTACTTCAAAGGCGTGCTCGACCGCGAAGCCCTCGGCACCTTCCGCGGGCACATTCTGAACGCCCTGAAGCCGCTCGACATGGTGGAGGAGGATGGAGACCTGCTGAGGGTCTCGGAGCGCGCTCCCGCGGTTTTCCCTGACCTGATGCGCTCCGCCTTGCCCGTCCCGGAACTTCTGCACCTGCCCTACTGGCGCGCCTTCCTGAGGGACCCGAAGATCGAGGCCACTTTCGAGCGCATCCTGGGCGCCAAGCCGGCCTGGGTTCCGGTGGCCGAGACCCGCGCCGTGCCGCCTGGCGACGATACGGGCGAGGTGTTCGGCTACCCGCACCAGGACGGCTACTACAACGAAGGATATCGCTGTCTCACCGTCTGGATCCCGCTATGGGCGGCGCCGCGCAGCGCCGGCGGGCTGGCCGTGGCCGAGGGCATGCACCATCAAGGTTTCCTGCATGATCCTGCGAACGGCGATCCGATCCCGCGATCAGCCATCCCTGAGGGGACCTGGCGAACCAGCGACTACGCGCCTGGCGACGTTGTGCTGTTCGATCGCAAATTGCCTCACGTCGGGCTGCGCAACCGCGGCGAGGGCCTGTTCCGGGTTTCCTTCGACGTGCGTTGCAATCTGCCGGGCGACCCCCCGCCGGTTGTTGGACATGTCGAGGCGATCGACGAGGTCGAAATCGCCGTGCGGACCGAAGAAGGCGCCCTCGAGACCTACGGCCTCGCCGAGGCCAAGATCCGGCGCAGACATCTGCCGCCAGCCGAACTTGTCAGGCAATTTCCGGTCGGGTCGGAGGTCATGCTGACCGTCGAGAATGGTCTGGTTCAGATGATCCGCGCGCCAAAATACTGACGGGCGGGTCCGTGTGTAGAGATGGCGCGCTGGGGCTGCGCGCCACGGGCCGCGCCGGCAGGTCAATAAATAGACTACCGTTTCTGAGGGGAGGAACTCGTACGATGCAGCCCATTGTCGAAGGGGTCGCGCTTATCACCGGTGGCGGCAGCGGAATTGGCGCATCCCTCGCTACGGCGCTGGCGGCCAGGGGGGCGGCGGTCGTTGTCGCCGACATCAACCTCGACAGCGCCGCCAAGGTCGCCGAGCAGATCAAGGCTTCCGGCGGGCAAGCAACGGCGGCGCAAGTGGATGTGACCAGTGAGGCCGGATGGGGCGCCCTCGTGGAGCAAGTCGAGCGCGACGTCGGGCCAATCGGCATGCTTTGCAGCAATGCGGGGGTGGTGGGGGCGATGAAGCCGCTGCTCGAGCTTTCGCCCGACTACTTCCGCTGGGTCATGGACGTGAACCTGATGGGCAGCGTGCTCGGCGTTCAGGCGGTGGGCCCTCGGATGGTGGCCCGCGGCAAGGGTCGGATCCTCATAACCTCCTCCATGGGAGGTGTCAGCGTAGCCCGCCTGCTTTCCGACTATTGCGCGTCCAAGCACTCTCTCATCGCCATCGCCGAGAGTCTT
>Ga0207658_10001767_pt1 | contig 16232 bp, 19 predicted proteins | sample KBSS33metaG_FD_184322 | JGI IMG/M metagenome (GOLD analysis project Ga0207658, IMG submission 184322) | Switchgrass rhizosphere microbial communities from Kellogg Biological Station, Michigan, USA - KBS S3-3 metaG (SPAdes) (version 2) | ecosystem: Host-associated > Plants > Roots > Rhizosphere...
CAAGGCCAGGGCCCGCCGCCATGGCTCAGGAAGTATGTCGGCAGAGTTCTGGTGGTCATGGACGGTGTCCTCAGTCAGCGCGATCGGTTCGACCTTTGGATGGGAATGTAGGCAGCCCACCAAAGAGGAACAATCGCACGTTCGTTGCCGATCACTTTCCTGTTAGTTGATGATTATGGACACGCTGACCAGTCTACGCGCCTTCTGCCTCGTCGCGGATTTACGGAGCTTCTCAGGAGCTGCCGAGCGCACCGGTCTATCGGCGGCAATGGTGAGCAAGCATGTGGCGCACCTCGAACGCCGCGTCGGCACGCGGCTGCTCAATCGCACCAGCCGACGCGTCAGCCTCACCGAAACCGGCGCGCTCTACTTGGCGCGGATCAGACCGATGATCGAAGCGCTTGACGAGGTCGAGGCGCAGATCGGCAACGTCGCGGTCTCGCCGCGCGGCACCCTGCGTGTGACCGCACCCGTGTGGGCGGCGAGCGGCGTCATGGCCCGCGCCTTTGCCGCCTATCAAGCGCGGTATCCGGACGTATGCCTGGACCTACATCTCAGCGGGCGCATGGTGAACTTGGTCGATGACGGCTTCGACCTCGCGCTGCGCGCGACACAGAGCGATCGGCTTGATCCTGGGCTGTTTGCCCGCCCACTTCTTGATATCGCCTTCCACCTGTTTGCCGCGCCATCCTATATTGCCAAGGCGGGAACACCGGACAGCCGCGCCGCGCTCGTGGACCACGCGCTGCTTCTGTACAGCGGTATGAACAACGCCGAGCGACTGTTCGCGCCGGAAGGGGGGCGGACGACCAGAAGGGGCGCGACTAACATCCGGATGCGCAGCGAAAGCGAGACGATGCTCCTACTTGCGGCGCGTGAGGGGACGGGTATCGCGTTTCTGCCCGATCACCTCGCCTCCGACGACGTTGCCGCGGGCAGGTTGGTACGCCTTTTGCCGGATGAGCTCGACTACAGCACGATGCTGTACGCTGTCTATCCCAGTCGCCGCCACCTGTCTGCCAAGGTCCGAACCTTCATCGACTTCCTCGCCGCGTGGTTCGCGGCAGGGTGAGCGAAGCGAGCGCAATGCCGGGACGCATGGCAGGATCGATCGTGATGCTTGCTGACGCGGGTGATCGCGCTCATCCGCGATGGCGAAGGAGGCGCCGACCCGCAAGCGGTGAGGCTGCCGGCTGCGCGCATTTTCATCTCGTCTCTAGACCCTTGGCCGGCCGGGCAAGGCGCCTTGTAAACGAGCTCAACGCGCTCAAGCTAAGTCATTGAAATTGGTGCCGGCTACAGGATTCGAACCCGTGACCCCCTGATTACAAATCAGGTGCTCTACCAACTGAGCTAAGCCGGCCCGCCGTGGGTGGCAGATTTCCGCCACTTCACTATTCAGGCGGCGAGGTCAAGAGCCCCGTTCTCCCCACAGGGGGAAGGCTGTGGGGAGCCCGTAAACCGCCCGAAATCCGCCGCTTGCCGATCTAAAGTGCAGCATTTGTCCCCCACGATTGACGCTACAAGGTATATGCGAACTCATTCCACAATTGGGCACCATCAGACAGTGCCGGCACGATAATGGACATGGTCACCTCACGCATGCCCATTGAGCCAGTCAGGCTACTGCTCAGCGCTCGTAAGCGTTTCCATCTAGAGCCTCTAACCTGGCGACATTCCACAACCATGCAGTTTCTCTGCTGCGTTAGCCGATAGTTCCCTTGTAAAAATCGCGGAATGCCGAACTATTGTCAGACATTGCACACCATCTGCAACATTATACCTACGGAAACACTCCACATCTTAGTGTGCTTTAAATGGCGCAACTGGAGATTATCTATGTGCATCACTTGCGGGGCTGTTGGTGATGCGCGATTACGCACAGGACGCTGGGAGGCGTCATTGTAGGCAGAGGGCCTGCATCGATTGTGGAGCAAGTAGCAACATGGCAGATATCGTGCTTTTGGACGGCGGCGTGGCTCAGTACCTTGGCGACGGAGTATTCAGCGTCTCTCAAGACAGCGAGAGGGGCGGGGATACCGTGATGATCGACGTGGCCAGTATTCAACGGCTTTTGGGCGCTTACGAGGCGGCAGGGGCCGAGGCCTAGTCTCGCGTGTGGGCGAGCACGGCATGAAGCGCCTTCCGGATGCCGTAAGCTAGCAACAGGAGCTATCGGCGCCGGCTGGCAGCGTGGGGAGCGTGGGCGTTTGTGTCCGCGCTCCTCCACGATCGTGACGTGGTCGCACGGGAGCAGAACGTGGGCTGCTCCTTGCTACTAGCGATCATCGCGCTCGTGTTAACTGCCGCCCTGATTGACGCCGTCACCCATGTTGCACAAGAGCCTCCGGCGCTCTAGCGGTCCTGAGATAGGTGGGCCACTGGCGGTGCCACTGACTTCTGGGCCGGCTCACGTGACCTTAGAAAACCTAAAGTCTGCGGTACGTACAATCGGGAGCCGCTTTCCAAATCGCGAGGAGCGTGCGAGGCGCCTGTTCATAACAGAACGCCCTGCATCCATGCTGCGTGATCAAGATCGAGAGTTCTCGATAAAGACAGACATCTCATCCTTCTTCTCGATCCCCTATTCCGCTGTAAGCTTTTGCGGATCAGCTCAAATTGGATTTAGCGTCCACAAAGATACGCTCTTCGAGCCTGGCGAGTCTGATCTGGATGCAGCCTGCATAGACCCGGGGCTGTTCCAACGAGCTTGGATGGACGTGGTTGAGACTACAAGGGCATTCTCTGACCTGACTCCATTCGGGCATCTCCATCCTGATAAGATAAACCTGTTTCGTGACCAGATCGTACGACGGGGTATGATAAGGATCGATGCCATGCCGTTGTCGGACACAAGCTCCGCATGGTCGACCTTTCAGGGGCGCCTGAGCCGAAAACACGCGATGATGTTCAAGCGTATCTCGGTAGCGATTTATATCAACGAGTATGCTTTCTGTTGGAAGCAGGACAGCTCTTTGGCCCGGCTGATGAGGTAGTAACATGCAGAATGATCTCAAATACACGGTCCGGTCGCGAGAAATCGTTGATCTCGCAACGGCGATGAAGAACTCAGGACTAACGCTGTCGCCCTACTTTCAACGTAATCTCGTGTGGCGAGATGCGCACAAGCGCGATTTCATCGACACAATCCTGAAGGGTTATCCGTTCCCGCAAATATTCCTCGCTAGAGGCCCGATAGATGTTGATAGCATGACTTCGAGCCAAGCGGTGGTGGACGGCCAACAGCGCTTGAACGCTATTCGCGAGTTTATAGACGGTAAACTAGAAGTGGACGGGAAGCTCTTTCGAGACCTGGAGACTAGGCAAAAAGAGGATTTTTTGAAGTATGAGGTTGCCGTGATAGATTTCGATCTTGATGCTGGCGATCCGCGCCTCAAGGATGTTTTTCATCGTCTGAATCGGACTTATTACGCATTGTCAGCGATCGAAAAGCTGGCCTCCGAATACTCTGCATCAGAGTTTATGCTTGTAGCACGTGCACTTGCTGGTGAGATTTTGAAGACACCGCCAGATGATGATGAGCTAGGCGATGTAGGCAGCGAGGATAACGTCGATCCTATACCAGGCAATATGTTCAGTCGTGATCCTGGGATTGAGACAGAAACCTGGGAATGGATTGTTCAACGCGCTGAGGGTGCCTTCGCAACCTTAATTCGAGCCAAGCCTATCTTTACCCCATTCGAGTTCGACAGGAAAGTTCCTCTTATGTTCACACTGAATGTGCTGTGTACGTTCTTGACGGGCTATTACAACAGGAACGATCGAGTGCGTAAGTACCTGGACGAAAAGTCTGAAAACTTTGCTGAGAAACAAGAGGTCTTTGATGTCCTCAATGAAACAGCGATCTTCATCGAGAGATTGAACCTGGAGAAAGGCTCGATATGGTGGAACAAAGCTAATTTCTTCACGCTAGTTTCTGAATTTTCCCGTCTTCCCGAGCTTCGCCATGATCCGAAAAGTGCCTCTCAGACGCTGAGTAATCTTGAGAGGAGCCTTCCGGGTGAGTTTAGCTTAGCGGCACGAGAAGCCGTTAACAACAAGGCGCAAAGAGAGCTTAGAGGCAGATTCGTGCGCCAGGCACTTGCGCAGCCGTCAAGCGAACCGGACATGAGGTAAGAAAAAGACCCCCACAGTCGCCGTGAGGCAACCTGTGAGGGTCTTGATTGTAACGCTAGGCAGCGCCTCGATGTCGTCCAGCCCAGCCTTTGCCGGGGTTAGCTTCCTTCAAGGCGATCCACTGACTTCGCCAGCCGCTATACCGGGTCGGGTAAGGCGGTAAGAGGCCGTCCGACTGCACTGTGAGCGTCAGGGCCTTATCGTCGACTGGTGGCGATGGGCAGTGCTCCCGAGCGGTCTTTGCGGCCCAGGCAGCCAATCCTTGGCCGTGCAAGGCGTCTGTGAGCTGCGTCAGGTAGAGCACGCCCACGGGGGACAGCATCACGACTTCCCCCGGCTCGCCAGGAACCTCCGGGTCGTACGCCTCGTAGCCTGTGCGGCGAGCGTGGGCCGGGAAGGCAGGACTGTCGAGCACGGTTGCCGCAGCGGACGTGTAGCCGAGGGCGTCTAGGATGTCCGGCAAGGCGTAGTGCAGCACACCGTTCACCGGCAGGACCCGTATGGGATACCGATGATATCGGAGCGTTTCACCTTCGCCGAATACAGGCTCGGGCCGCGCCCGGCGCTGCACATGAGGCGCCTTGCGGTTCCGCTTGTCGCACCGCTTTGGTCGCTTAGGCGATCTGTAGCACTTAGTAGCCACTTCGGTCTTCTTGGCCGGCAGGGTCGATTGGGGCCACGTTGGAACCCGCGACGGACATGGAGCCTGCTCCAGCCCTGTGCATGAGGTCAGCGAAGTCTTTGTCCTTCTGCGCCTGGGCGGCGATCGCCTGCATCACGTGCTCGACTGTCTGCGCGTCGGACGCCGTGGCGATCTCAGCCACACGCTGCTTCACGTCCTGCTTGTACTGGCGGGACACATGGTCGCCGATGTAGTCCACAAGCACCGGGAGCCATCGCGCCTTGGAGATTGACAGCGACGACGTGCCCATCTCGCGGTCAAGGTCGGGGCTCTGAGGCGCTGAGCTGCCGTGTACGCCCTGCCAGTTGACGTGCGCTTGGTGCTCATACTCCAGCCGGTCCCGGAGCCCCCGGACAGACCCGGTGTTGCCACCAATCGCTCCGAGCGCCTGTTGCTTCGTATCGTCGCCAAGCATCTGGCGGACGCGGTTGGCAGTGTCCCCGCTTGGGTTCCTGGCGCTGGCTTGCGAGGCAGCATCAGCAAGGGCGGTGCCTGCTCCCGTTGCGTAGGCGTGGTGGGCCTGCTCAGGCAGCGCTCGGGCTTGGGCGTTCACCTCATGGCCTGTGAGGTTGCCGATTTCCCCGCCCTGCCTGAAGGCGTCAGCGTAGGCCATGTCATCGCCGTAGCGGCCAACCGCCTGATCATAGGCGTCGTTCTGTTGACGCAACAGGCCCCGGAGGTCACCGGCGCGGCCATTGATGTGGACGCTGTTGGTGGTGTTCTCGATGCGTCCCGTCACCGGGTTCCGATCGGCAGCCGAGCGGCCTGCGTCCTGCATGGCCCGGATCACCTGGTCATAGCCTTCCGTCGACAAGCCCTCGTCCAGTGTCACGTAGCCGCCCTCCGGGAGCCTGAAGTGTGGACCCGTGGGTGGAAGCCCAGTCGGATCGCCGTCGACATACCGGAAGCCCAATGCCTGTGGGTCCTTAGGCTGCCGCGTTGCCGGGTCGATCTGGTTGCGGATGTTGCGGACCGCCTGCGGAACAGCATCCCGGAAGGCGGGCGTCTGTTCGATCGCCTGGATGTCGGGTGTCCGGTAGACCGGCTGAGCGTAGGCTTCCCGGTAGAGGGGCGCTGTCGCGGCCTTCGCCTGCTGGCGTTGCTGTTCAACGAAGGCGATTGGGTCGTCCACTGTGGGCATGGTGTCGGCGACATGCTGACGGACGCGAGTTCCTTCGGCTGCCTTCCGCTCCGCAAGGCGCTGCCTAACCATCGACTGACCGGGCCCCATCCCACGCGAGGCGGTTCTCGTCAGGTCCCGCATGGCTTCGGTGGTGTCTCCAAGCATCGCAGGCACACCCACGTCTCGGCGGTTGGCCACCTCCTGTGCGATCGTCTCTGGGGAGGCCTGAGGTCCGCTTAGGGCTGGTCCATTGTCGATGTGCCCGACCCTCATCCTTGCGGCGGCCATACGGTTGCCTTGCTGTGCACCAGCACTAGGCCGGGGAGTGGAAGCGCGGCGCTCGCCTGCAAGTCTGCGGGTCCACGGGGGAGCTGTTGGGAGTGCCCGGACAACACGATCGACGCCGGGCACGTACTGGCGAGCCATCTGGCCAGCCTTCTGACCTCCCGCTACGACCGGGGGCAACACTGCGCCGACCATCGCCCCGGAAGCCGCACCATGGACGGCGTTCGTAGCGCGGCGGCCAATGTCGACACCGTCGCCTTCGCCGGCTCCGCTTGCGGCACCGTAAGCAGCCCCGATCTTGGCGCCCTGGAGGACCTTTCGGCCCATGCTGGCGCCCTTGAGAGCCTTGCCGGCAGGGAGGACCATGCCGAGGCCCATTCCGGTGCCTGCGGATACCGTCGAGAGCGTTGGGTGCTCCTTCTTGTAGCCCGCCTGGTTCTCCTTGAAGCGCCTTTGGCCCTCGCGGAAACCATCGCCGAACGATCGCTTGCCCGAGATAACCGAGCCTAGTCCGTACCCAACTCCGGCAATCTCGTCTCCCCAGTTGGGGAGGACGTTGTCGATTACGTTGTCCTGGAAGTTCTCCCAGGTGGACTGCTTCGGGGCAGACTTGCGGTCCCAGTGCTTGCGGGCTGCGGCAGACGCTGCCTTTGGGTCGTCCGTGGGGACGTTGACGTAGCTGCCATCTGGCAAGCGGACGCGGGTGGTCATTGAATGGGGTTTCCGTCGAGGTCGATTGTAAGGGTTTTGCCCCCACGCTTGGACGGGGGAGCCTTGGGCATCTTTCGCGCCTGCTGGCGCTGATCGTAGTACCGCTCGGCCCGCTGCTTGGCCTCCTCGAAGGTCATGCCGTTACGCGATCGGTTGGACAAAGAGCCGTATTTGCCGATCCAGTCCGCTGTAACCAGCGCTCGGGCCTGCTCGCGACCACTGTTATAGATGGCTTCGTCGATGATCCGGTGGTTCTCGGCGGGCCTCTTCGCCGGGCCAATTCCCGAAAGACGCATGAGGGCGGTGTCCTTGTCGGACGACGACCCCTTCATCTGCTGGGAGCCGGCGAGCGCCACGTTGGCGTTGACGGTCTTGAGCTGATCGCGGGCGTCTAGCGTCTTCTGAGACACGAACGGCCGAGCCACGGTGCCCAAGATGCCCCCGATCTTGTCCAGAATGCCACCGTCCTCGTCTGGAACGATAGCGTCCAGCCAGGCGGCCTTAACGGGTCCGGTATCCATGTCGTCGACCGCCTTCCCGGCGCCAGCGTAGGTGCGGAGGCTGTCCCGCTCACTCTCGGCCTTCGCCGATGCGTCAGTCATCGCCTTCATGTCTTGCGGCGTGGTTTTTACGGGGGAGCCGGGGGCCGCTCCCGCTGGAACGTAGGTCGGGTCCTTGACCCACTGGCCGCCCTTGAAGACGACGCGGGACTTTCCGTCCTTGGAGATGGCACCTTGGCCCTCGTTGATGATTGGCATTTACTGTTCCAAGATGAAGCCGGCAGGCGGCTTGACTGCTACGGAGCGCGGGGCACGCTTGAGGCGTTCGGCTCCTTGGGAGACCCTTGCGGCGCCCTGCTGGACACGTGCGTCGCCCTGTTGAAGCCGGCGCTCGTCTATCGCCTTGCGGTGGTCGAACTGCTGAGAACGCAAGACCTGTGCCTCTGCCTGGCCTACAGACTGCCCCATGTTGCCGGCCACCTTCCCGTAAATATCATCCCATACCAGCGGCATGCCCTTCATGCTGATCCCGTACTGTTCAGGGTTGGCGCGAAGGTCGCGGTAGGCTGCTGCTCGCTGCTCCGGGGGGAGCTGGCTAATCTGGTAGATTGCTCGCGTTCGGACGTCGAAAGCGTCTTTTGGGTTCAGTGCCTGCTTGGCCTCCCTTGCGTCTTGGATTGCCTTGGCGAACTCAGGGACCTGTCGAACCTGGCGGTTGCCGTCGCGGTCTGTGGTAATCTCGAACTGATCGTCTGGGCCGGCGTACTCGACCTTGGGCTTATTCATCTGGTGCAGAGCATCTCGACGAGCGCTGATAGCTTGGCCGGCAGCGCCGAGACCCGCGCCGAAATCCTGGTTGCTCAGAAAGGCGGACCCGATGTCCGCTAAGGTGCGGCTCAAGTTTTCCTTTGCCCACGGGTTGTCGCTATTGGCGGCCTTGGACGGAGCCGGAATAAGCTGCTGGAGGTACCGAGGCGCTTGGGGGGGGGCTGGGGTTGGTCGTCCTGGCTCGTGAACATCTTCAGGAGCTGGTCGTTCGTGTAGCCATTGCCCCACGGGCCCTGTTGGGAAACCGGGGGGAGCTCTTCTGACTGGCGGAGGCTGGGAGATGCCCACGGCGGGGTGTTAGGGAGACGAGAAGGGCGGTTGCCGCCTTGTATGAAGCCGGAACGGCTACCGATCCGTGGAGGCGTAGCTGGTAAGCTCATGCAAACACCTCGTTGCCGGCCGCGTCGCGCCAGGGGATGGGAATGTCTAGGACGATGTCGCCCTGCGGCATGAGCCAGATAGGGGCTCCTGCGTGGGTATGTCCGATCACTTCAGGTTGCCCGGACGCGGTGGCCGATGACGGTGTCCGCCGTATAAGCTCTCGGGTAATGGTTCGGGCTTGCCGTTGGCACACGGGAGCGTAGGCGCCGATTGGGCACCTTGAGTGGCGGTGTTCATGGTATTTCCTGATCAGGGGTGCCGGTCCAAGCTTGGAGACGGCGAGAGGTGGTGAGCGCTCGCGGCTCGCGTTCGGGCGAACGGGCCTGCAATCATGAGCACTAATGGCGTGCTGGCCGCGTGGGTTGTGCTTAGATCGGCACTAAAGCCGACAATTAGGCCCACATGGGACCGCGCGGCGCAGGCCAGCCGCTCGGGATCAGGCACAAGGCCTGCTTGTAGGTAAGTGCCCAGTCACGGCCCAGCTCCGAAGGCTGGAGGACCATTGTGGCAGGGGCGGCAACCCCTTGGCCGCGCCCAGGCGACCCGTTGGTATCCGCATCAAGGCGGGGCCAGTGGCCGCTTGGTAGAAGAGATAGTTCGGAAAATGCAACGGGTTTGTTGGCTGGTAGGCTGAACCCAGTCCGCCCCAGCGAATGGCCATGGCCTACTTCGACCGTTGCGGGTGTGGCGCCGGGTGAACCCAGTCCCACTCAGCGAACGGCCCAGGTTCGCCTCGATCGTTCAGGTGATCGTGCCAGGTGGACCCATAGAAGCCCAAAGGGGACCCGCCGAAACTCTGAGGTACCCAAATCGGATTTGGGGAGCTGGCGATTCCCCCAGAAAAATCGTTGGTGACGTGAAGGTCCGAGGTATTTTCACCAGCGTCCGAGCGAAGCCGCCAGTTCCGAAATGCGATCAAGCGGCGAGGCGGATGTAACTGCCAGGCGGCGGGAGGGACCCAAAATCGACATAGGGGTTCCTTCAGCTCCAGGGGGAGGTGGGGGGTACGGGGCGAGCGTCCAGCAGCGCGGTCCGCCAGTGGCGTCCGGGCACCGGCAGGCGTCGAGCGCGACCTATGGGACATTCCGCCACGGACATTGGCCGCGCCCAAATAATGTTTGGGGACACAAGCAGATCAAGCAGGCTCGAAATCGAACCATTCCGATACAGGCTCAGAGCATGCATCGAAAAGTAGCTTGACGCGACTTTCGATACATCTTAGTTACCGAGCCAGGATTTCGATACAGGTGACCAGTATGACCCGCGCTTTCCTCTACGCTCGCGTTAGCACGTCTGAACAAACAACTGACAACCAAGTCCGGGAAGTTGCCCAGGCCGGGTTCGCTGTCGAACCGCACAGGGTGGTAGAGGAGACAGTGTCGGGATCGGTGGCTGCCATGGAGCGGAATGGTTTCGCTCGGCTCGTAGATAGGCTTGAGCACGGAGACGTCCTCATCGTGACCAAGCTGGACCGCCTGGGTCGCAACGCCATGGACGTGCGAGCTACTGTAGAGCGTCTGGCTACGAGCGGCGTTCGAGTCCATTGCTTGGCTCTCGGTGGCGTGGACCTGACCAGCGCGGCGGGTAAGATGACCATGGGCGTCTTGTCCGCTGTAGCCGAGTTCGAGCGCGATCTCTTGATCGAGCGGACGCAGTCAGGCCTTGCGCGGGCGAGGGCAGACGGGAAGGCGTTAGGCCGCCCCGCAAAGCTCAGTGATGACGCTCAAGCGGCCATCCAAAAGAGGCGGGCCGCAGGGGTCTCGCTTGGTGTCCTGGCCAAGGAGTACAACGTGAGCCGTGCGGCAATCCAGCGCGTCGAAAAGAGGGCTTAGCCGCCGCCAGTCGCCGCAGCGCTGAACGAGATGAGGACGGAGTCTCCCCGTGGAGGCCGCGAGGCCCCTCGTCCGTGCGCAACCTTTTGGCCCGTCTGGCGGCTTGCCCGGACAGCCGAGCACTTCGGTGTGAGCGTGGCGAGCGTAAAGCGCTATTGCGCCGAGGCTAAGGGGGTCTGACATCAGCGCGGCGGCGCCGAGAGAACGCTTAGCGATGCAGGGTAGCTTACTTATCGAATAAGGCGATTAGACGGTGTAAAATAATCAGGAGATACGATTACTGGATTTCAATGGCTTACGGTGCTTGGGTCGCGGAAAACCGCCAGTTTGTTGGTGATGAATAGCGCTTTGCTCGCGTTTTCTCAGCACGACGACACGGGACAACACTGGCAGTCACGCGAGACCTGAAGCCCCTACATTCCGCCAGATGTTCAAGCGGCCATATGCAGGCGGCCTTCATAGCATCCCCACACGAAGAGCGCACAAGTGTCCGAGTGGGCGCAGCTACTGCTTCAACGGCGCCGCAGACGTTGACGCACGGAACCGAAAAAGGTTATGAGTATACCTCCGGGTGCCCCCCTCCCTCTCCAAAGGCCCTTACAGTCACCCTCCGGCCATCCAGATGAAGGTGATTATCATCTCCACAACTAGGCCAGCGAAGGCACCTAAGGACACTCATGAGCGATCATCCAGGCACCGCAAGCGAAACCTACGTTCCCGCGCATCCTGCGGAGGACCTGAGCGCTGCCACTTACGCCGCATTGTCGGCCCGTCCGGTGTCGCACGCCGCCTTGAGCGCCGTAGAGGAGCTTGCGCACCTTATGCTGCCGCAAGTGGGCGAGAAGAGCACAAGCATCCGCAGGAAGGCGCTCGGCGCCCTTTTGGCTGATCTGGCGGAACGGGATGTCGATGACCATGGTGGGTGGCTGTACCGCTCTTTGGATGCTGGAGCCTTCACGAGCCAGGCAGTCGGCTACAAGCCGTTCATGACAATCTACCGTGCAATGACGAAGGTGGGGTATCTCGAACAGGTCCTTGGCAACCGCGTGTGGACCGCAAGCGAACTTTCGGCGAGCGGGAGGACACCAGCCTGGCAGAGAGCTACTCGCTTCCGCTCTACCCCGACATTGCGAGAGTGGCTGGAGGTAAAGGGCATCGTTCGTGCCGACTGGTCCTCTCACTTCGAGCGGTCGACGTCAGTTCCGATCGTTGCGGGGAGGTTCCTTCCGGTGATCCTCAGGGCGGGAAAGCCGCCCAAGCACTTCGGCGCGGCTCAAGCCCGCAAGATACCTATCACCCGATCGGACCCGAACGTCGCCCAGCTCGCTGGCAGGATGGACCGGATCAACGCATATCTTGCTGGCGTGAAGGTGGAGCCCTTCGGGCCTGTGGTCCTCCGGCGCATCTTTGCTCAAGGCGACGATCCGGCGCACGACTGGAGCCAAGGCGGGCGCATGTACGCTATCGGCGCCACACCGTACCAGACGGCCAAGCGGGCGCAGCGGAAGGACATCATTATCAATGGCGAGCCGACCGTGGAACTGGACATCCAGGCGAGCCATCTGACGATCCTAGCCGGCCTGGGGCACGTCCCACGGTTCACGGGAGACCCTTACAGCATTGAGGAGGTCCTCAATCGCGAGGTGGTAAAGCGCTGGGTGAACATGACCCTAAGCCACGGCAAAAGGCACCGCACGTGGCCCAAGGAAGCCGTAGAAGACTTCGCGAAGCGAGGCGTCGACCTTAGGCAAGACTTCCCGATTAAGACCACGGGCGATGCTATTCTGCGGCACCTTCCGATCCTCATGGAAGACGGGAGCGGCGTTGCTGTCGGCTGGGGCGAGCTTCAGTTCCGGGAGAGCGAGGTGGTCTTGGCTACGATGGAACGGCTGGCGTTCGAGCACGATGTCCCCGCCTTGCCGGTCCATGACAGCCTGATAGTGTCAGTTGAGGCCCGTGACCTTGCCACAGCAAAACTCATGGAGGAGTGGCGCTGCTCGTTCGCTGTCGCCCCGGTCATTGGCTAAGCGGCCCCAGTGTCGGTGAATAACCCTGCCCTTCCAGCTTCCAGGGGCGGTCCCGGCGATGTTATATAACCGTAATGACGGGCTTAGCTGAAGAAATACAGGCGGCGGCTATCGAAAGGCGATGCTCGCGCTCGTGGAGCAGCTTAAAGAATTGCGAGGCACACAGGAGTTCAAGCTCCCCTTTGCCAAGCTCCTGGAGTATGCAGCCAACTACGCCACGGTGCTCGGCCCCTTCCTGCCAGCATTAGGGGCCATGCTGCCGTCTTGATTGCAAGGATGGCCCGAAGGCGCTTTCACCACGAGTTCGGTCAGCGTGTATCAGGCGCCGAGAAAGTTAACGGAGCGTTGCGCTCCGTCGCCCGAAAACTCGCTAGTTGCAAGTCTAGGAACCTCCCGAGTATGCTGGCGGTGAGCTGAAATAGAATGGATGAGGCCGGTGGCTGGCGATAGTTCTAGTGGCAGAGGCCCCAAACTGCGGGCGATACTCGAAAGCAGTATGCACAAGTACAGAGACGACTCGTATCAAAACAGACGCAAAGCACTTGCTATCCGTGTCATCTTGGCCTCTTCTGGTGCAGCGACAACTCTGCTGCTAGGGCTTAAATCGAGTACGCTCCTGACTGCGTACGAGCCTTGGCTGGCCGCCCTTGCACTCACGATCAGTGCAACCATCCCGATTACTACTGCTGTCGACGCCTTCTGCGACTTCGGCTGGCGTTGGAGCTTAGATCGGCGAACCTACCATCGGATCGCTCGTATCCTTGATGACTACGATTTCGAAACGTCGGGGGGCAATGAGATGTCAGGCGAAGTGCTCGATGAATTATACGACCGGTTCCGATCTGCTCTCGACGACCTGGCTAGCGAGGGGAACGAGCGTCGCCAGGGTATCGCCGGTGCCTCAGGCGCTCGATCGCGCCCTTGAGCCCTCCAAGAGCACCCGGAAGCAGTTCGGCTTGATCGTAAGCGTCCGGGGCCACGTAGCCGCCGTTGTCCATGATCTGTGGGAGGACCTCGTGGCGTACCCAGCGGTCGAACTTACGTGCCTCGGGCTTGTTGGACCGGGCGATCATCTTGAGGAGACCTGGTCGGGAGACGAGGGTCATCTTACCCGCAAAGCTCCCACGGAATAATTGTGGGTGCCCCGCTCGGGTCGCCAGTAGTCTCTCGTCGGCATCAAGCTTTGCGACGTGCATCTGCGTGCCGTTGCCGCCGTTCAGGCAGAGGATGGCGCAGGCGTCAGCCGCGACGAACCAAGGCTCCCCCTCAATCATCACGGCGCAGAGCTTATGGTCACCAAAGGCGAACATGGGGATCACGTTGTTGGTCATCAGTAGGCACTCCTTTGGAAGGCCCGCAGATGGGCACGACAGGCTGTGGCCGTGTCCGAAAGCGGCGCTCGCAAGATGTCGTACCTGGGGGATGCCGATAGGGGCCGACTGTTCCGCATGTGGCTGGATCAAGGCGCCGGGGAAGCGGCAGCAGAGCCCGAGGCGCTGAAGCCGGTGCGCACGCTCCCTGCGGTATCTTCGGGCCCTAAGGCGACGTCGGGTCCTCTCATGTTCGGGGAGAGCAAGGTACGCCACTTCATCACGGAAGGTGAGCCGTGGTTCGTTGCTGCCGACGTCTGTAGATGCCTCGGGCTGAAGATCGCGTCCGGAGTACACGGACATCTGGTCAGCCTTAGAGTTGACGAGAGGGCTGTCCTTCACAAGCGGCTACTTAGTGAGGCCCCCCAGTCAGAATGGGGCGCCTCCAGGCTCCTGTTTTTGGGCTCTGAGAGTGTTCTCACGGCCATATCCGAGAGCGGGCTGTACAAGTTAGCTATGCGGGCTGAGAAGGCGACAGCCAAGCCCTTCCAAGACTGGGTGACCAGAGAGGTCCTTCCGTCCATTCGGAAGACCGGAAGCTACAGTGTGGCCGCTCAAGCCCCTTCAGTCCCCGCAGCCATCGAAAGCCGCCCCCAGTTCTCCTTGCCCACCACGTTCTCTGAGGCCCTGCGGGAGTTGGCAAGCGAAGTCGAGAAGCGTGAGGAAAGCGAAAGGGTCGCTGAGGCCCTAAGAGTCGCAAGGGAAGCTGACGCGCCCAAGGTCGAGTTCGTGGACAACTACGTCGGACTTAAAGGAACATCCAGCCTATCAGACGTTGGGCGAATGCTGGGCTTTAGTGATCCAAAGGCTTTCTGTGCCTTGCTACGGCCAGTCTCAAGGAGCATGGCCATCTCGTCGACCAGCTTGTGCCCCCGAGACGTGAGGAAATAGCTCTTCGCGTGGTTTCCTGACGGATGCGGGACGGCGTAAACAAGGCGATGCCCGCTGTCGCCATTCCGCTTAGTATTCCCCAGATCGAGTAGGGTCCGAGAAACCGTTGATTGCTTGCCTCCCAGCTTAGATGCAATCTCTGTCATTGTAAGACCAGCCTCTTGGGCGATGATTAGTACGGCCCGTAAAGACTGGGCGGACACGGTTATCTGTGTGGTGCCCATCGCGTGGCCCAGAGCTTCTATAAGCGCACGAGCCCCCGCAGCTTCGTGGTGTTCGTTTTGCATTGTACCCCCGTAAGGATCGAGAAGGGCTAGGAGACGCTAAGCGCAAGTTCTGTGCCGTTTATGCCCTCCCCCACACACAGCCTCGGCGGCTTAAGCTACTCTGGAAGCCCGAGTAAGCGAAAAACGGCAGATTTGCGCCATGTGGACAGTCCACAATCGGCAACCTTCCACAATCTGCAAACGTGATTACAAATCAGGTGCTCTACCAACTGAGCTAAGCCGGCCCGCAGTGGCGGATGCGGCGCCCCTTACCTGAGGGAAGGGGCGCCGGTCCAGTGGTTTGGCCCGAAAATCCAGGCGTCCGTCAGAAGACGGCGCGCGCGGTCGGTTCGTTCATCATCGCCTGGCGGATCAGCGGGATCGGTGCGCCGCCGTAGTCGAGGAAGGTGTCGTGGAACCGCTTCCACGCCGCCCGGCCGCCACGCGAGGCGGTCCAGTCCTCGCGCAGCTTGCGGATCATCAGCTTGCCCATCGTGTAGTTGAGGTAGGCTGGATCGTAGGTACCGCGCGCCGCCTGCTGCTCGGCGGTGCCTTCGTCCTGGTAGCACTGGTCTTCGAACAGCTTGACCGATTGCGCCAGCGTCATGCCTTGCGTGTGCAGGCCGATCGAGGAGAGGAAGCGGCAGTCGCGCAGCAAGGCTTCGGACAGCTGTCCCACGTGGACGCCGGGGTCGCCATTGCCCAGCCCTGCATCCCACATCATCTCCTCGGAGTAGTGCGCCCAACCCTCGGCATAGGCGTAGCCCACGAAGATCCGCCCGATCCACGAAGGCGCGCGGTTCGAGTGCAGGAATTGCAGGAAGTGCCCCGGCATCACCTCGTGGACGCTGGTGAACAGCAGGTTGTTCTTGCTGGGGATGTAGGCGAGCTGCTTTTCCTTCGACCAGGTCGGGTCCGGCGGCGCGATGTAGTAGATCGAGGGAATGCCCTTCTCGTACGGTCCCGGGGGATCGATGTAGGCGCCGTTCTGGGCATTATAGGGCGGGCTCTGCCTGACCAGCGCCTGCTCGGTGCCGGGGATCGTGGCCAGGTCCTTCTCGCGCACGAAGGCGGTCAGCATCGGGATCTGCTTGGTCGCGGCGGCGACCGGACCTTCGGGATACTTGTCCGCGTTCATCTTGGCGAAGCACTGCACCACGGTCTTGCCGGGCGCAAAGCTGGCGCAGGCGGCTTTCACC
>Ga0207658_10001776_pt1 | contig 16176 bp, 14 predicted proteins | sample KBSS33metaG_FD_184322 | JGI IMG/M metagenome (GOLD analysis project Ga0207658, IMG submission 184322) | Switchgrass rhizosphere microbial communities from Kellogg Biological Station, Michigan, USA - KBS S3-3 metaG (SPAdes) (version 2) | ecosystem: Host-associated > Plants > Roots > Rhizosphere...
GTGGCGTGCCCAGGCTTGCGGAACAAGGCGAGCAAGGCCAGCCGCGTCTTGCGCGACATCGCCTGCCTGCCACGCCGGGTAGGCGCCTTCGCGCGAACGGGAATCGTGCGAGAATGCGTCGAGAAACAGCAAGGGACGCGGCCGCACGAGGAATTCGTAAACCTGGCTGGAAACATCGCCGATATAGGCATCGGCACCCAGCGTATAGGTCATGTCCACCAGCGCCGTGCTGCCGGTGTCGATCAGGATATTGTCCGCAGCGCGCCAGCGCGGGTCTATCCCCGGCCTGAACCGCGCCGTGCGATATTCCAGCGAGATATGCAGTTTCTTGCGGAACAGCATGATATGCGGGGCAAAAATCACATTGAACGCTTGGCCGTCTGCGCTGGCGAACCAATCGAGCAGCGCCGGGCCGTGATCATACCAGCTCGACAGCAGCGGATCGAAGTGGGGGTTATAGACCAGAACCGGATTATCGTTTGCGAACAGCTTCTTGCGCTGCGCAAGATCAATCGTGTCGAACTTGGGATAGCCGATCACCCGCAGACGTTCCGCCGGTGCCACACCCCGCGTCACCATTTCGCGAGCCGTTTTTTGGCCACTCACCAGGATCAGGTCAAACCCGCCCTTTTCGGGGTGATAGGACACCATGCGATCGCCGGCCCCGTGCGGAACATAGGCAAACCTTGCCGTTCCGCCAGGCTGCCTGATCGACAGGCATGTCCGTTCCGCACTTACCACCACGCGGGCCGCGTTGATACGCCGCGCATGATGGCGCAACCGCATCACGCGCCGGGCCGGTGCCACCATGTTGGGCAAGGCCAGCGCCCTGTCCTGCCACGCTGGCAAGGCCAGATCATACCACCGAACTCGGGCAGCTGCGACCGAGCCGAGAATACCTTCCGCGCGCGCGCGGATGGCCGGCGTTGCCGTAGCGCATGTAATGGGACGCTCACCGCCCCCGGTTTCGACCATCGCGCGGGCGATCCCGGCAATATGCGCAACCTGATGCGGGGCATCGTGATTGAACAGGAACAGGATGTCGTCCGCCATGGCCCCGCGCTCCGCCAAATCGGGCGCAATTGCAAGCCCCGGTCGCCCTTCCCCCTGCAATCACCACCCATACCGAGGAGTTCCGTGATGTCCTTGCTTTCTTCCCGCTCCGGTCTGGCCATGGCCTTGGCAGCAATGGCCGGCCTTTCCACACCCGCCTGGGCGCAAGGCGCCACGCAAAGCCGCACGCCCGATATTGCCTGCGCGCCCGGACAGCCCTCGTTGACGGTAGAGGTCAGCGGCTTTGCCAATGCGCAAGGCATTGTCCGCGCACAGCTTTATGGTCCGGGCGCGGCGCGCTTTCTGGACAAGGGCCAGTGGGCCATGCGGATCGAGCAGGCGCGCCGGGGTGACGGCCCGATGCGCTTCTGCTTCCCCATTGCGCAAGCCGGGAAATATGCCGTTGCCGTGCGCCACGATGCCAACGGCAATGGCAAGTCGGACTGGAACGACGGTGGCGGTTTTACGCGCAATCCCACGCTCTCCCTGCTTCGCCTCAAACCCGCCTTTGCCGCCACCGCCGTCGAGGTGGACAAGCACCCGGTGACAGCACAAGTGGTGATGCAATATCGCCGGGGCCTGTCGATCGGGCCGCTAAAGCGATGACTGGCCCAACTGGGCCGGCAAGACCAGGCGAACCAGTTGCGCTGCATTCGGGGTGGCCAGGAACGTGAGCGCCGGGGCATAGGCCAGTTCGAACAACAGGGCGCCCAGTACTTCGGGCTCTGCCGCACCATGGGGGAAACGCTGGCGTAGATAACCGCCAAGGGCCCGCCAGCCGGTGCGAACGATGTCCTCCAGTTTTGCCAGGCACAAGGATTCAGGTGCCTGCGTGCGTGCCAGTTCGAGCACCGACAGCGACCATCCCCCATGCATCGAGCATTCGTGCGCCCACTGCGCCACGCATTCCACCACCCCGGCAAGATCGCGCTGTTCTTCCAAGGCATGGATCAGTGCGGCGGTATTGCGGGTGGCTTCTTTGCTGAGCACTTCGACGTAGATGGCCTCCTTGCTCTCGAAGTTCGAATAGACGGCACCCTTGGTAAAGCCGGCCGCTTCGGCAATCCGTTCAAGGGATGTGATGGCATAGCCATCGCGGCGGAAAAGATCGGTTGCTGCCTGCAGCAAGCGCTCGCGCGTCTGCGCCTGCCGCTCCTGTCGCTTCAGTTGAATCAACCGTGCGTGCTCCTATCCCATGGCCGCGCTTGTCCCGCGCGCACCATCGATCTCGGATTACGCGGGGAAGGCAGAGCCACGCAAGAGATTACGCGCAAGCAGGTGCCCTGCCTTGGCACAGTTCAGAAATGGACGCGCGCGCCAACCTGGATCGATCGTGGCGCGCCGGGCGCATAGAACGTGGATTGAAGCAAAGGGCGTTCACCGTCGATCACGGGCCCGGCAAATGGACGCGACACCACCCTGCCCTGCGCGTCGAATGCGCTGCTCCCCAGTTGCGCCGCGCTGGCGTAGGTCTGCCCCAAGACATTGCGGACCAAGGCAAACAGCGCGATCCCCCGACGAGGCCGCAATTCCGCGCCAAGATTGGCAACGACATACGGCGCGGTCTTGCCATCACCCAGGTAATAGGTGCCGTCGGGCCGATGGGCGTTGTTCTCGTTGCCACGGGCATAGACGCCAGACAGGGCGATGGCATCGAGATTGAGCGTAAGCCATCGCGCCGCGTCCCAACCCACGGCAACCTTGGCGGTGTGGCGGGCCAGCAGCGGGATGCGGTCGCCAGGACGGATCGCGATGGCGCCTTCGAAACCCGGGGCTGGCCCATCGTTGCCGCTGTTTGCGGCGCCGTTTACCGTTTCTGCCGAACGATAGGTGGCATCCAGCAAGGTATAGCTGGCCGAGAAAGTGAACGCCTTCACCCGCGCGTCGCCGGCCAGTTCGACACCCTGCCGCAGCGTCTTGCCGAAATTGCGGAAAAAGCCATAGCCTGACGTGTCATTGGCCACGAACAGGATATCGTCGCTGCTGGCAGTGCGAAAGAGGCTGGCGTGCACATGGCCCCAGCCATTGCCCGTATCGACCCGCAGTTCCACCGTGCGCGCCACCACCTCGCGCAGGGGCGGATCGCCCGCCAGTGCATTGGGCAGGCGGCAGGGGCTGGCAGGATCGGAGCAGCCCAGTTCGACGGCCGAGGGCGCCCGGCTCGCCTGGCTCCACGACAGCGAGAGCGCTGTGCGTCGGTTGGCCCGCGCCATCAGGGTGGCAGCGGGATTGAGCCGACGATAGACGGGATCACTGCTGAGCGAACCGGTGCCGCCACCTGGCGTGATGCCGTCGCGATTGTGGATCGCCACATGGTCGTATCGCGCGGCCAGATCGAGGCTGAGCCCCTTGCCCAGCGCCATGTGATCGAGCAGGTAGGCCGAAAGCGCAGAGGTTCTTGCGCGCAAGTCAACCCGTGCGTCGAACGCGTCTTGCGAGGCTTGCGTGCCATCGGCAAATGCGCCCGGTCCATCGACGGGCCTGATGGTGCGATCGGGCAGGATATAGCCGAACTGGGTGCCTTGCATGAAATGGGCGCTGCTGCCGATATAGGCGCCACCCAGCGTGATATCGTGGTGCAGCGGCCCGGTAGACAGGCCCATGGCGGCTTCCAACGTCAGCCCCCATTCGCTTTGCCGCGTGAGCGATCGGTTGATCAGCCCGTCACAGGTTTCGTTCGGCTCGGTATTGCGCAAGACGGCCGCGATGCAGCGCCATTTGGGAAACGGGGTATTGGCCTGGGATTCGTCACCGACGGGAACGTCTTCATACCCCGCCGCAGCCAGTGCCGCCTGTTCGGCGCTGTCTGGCTGATAGAGACTTTGCCCCAGGGCGTCGTCGTTGACATCGCCGTTGTACGTCGCCGTGCGGATGTGCCGCCAGAATGCGTTACCGCGCAGGCGCACGCCGCTCCCAAGCCGCGTCTCGCCATTGAGCACGATCATGCCCATGCGATTGCGCGTGTTGTCGGGCGCGGTGTAGATGCTGTGCCGATCGGCGGCCAGCAGGCGCATTTCCTGCAGGCCGTTGCCATTCAGGTCCGTGTCGGCAAAATGCCCGGCAAGCGAAAACGACGAGGCGGCGTCCGACCAGCCCAGTTTGGCGAAGCCGCGCGTGGCGCGCGAGCGTGACACATCGCGCCATCCGCTTTCACGGAAATGATCGGCCGTCACGAACCAATCCAGGCCGCCACGGGTGATCCCTCCGGCCTCTACGCTGCCGGTCAGGCGCCCGAACGCTCCGCCGGCGATTTCGGCAGTAACGCCCGGATCGCTCTTGCCGCTTTTGGTGCGCAGGACCAGCGCGCCGCCAAGCGCATTGCGGCCAAACTGCGGCGCGGCACCCGAGACCAGGTCGACATCGGCCAAGGCGCCGGTGGGGATCAAGTCCCAGTTCACCACATCGCCGAACGGCTGGTTGACCCGCACGCCATCGAGAAAGATCGACAGCCCCTGTGCCGTGCCGAGCAAAGGCGATGCCGTGAGGCCGCGATAGTTGACATCGCCTTGCAGCGGGTTCCCCTGGATGTCATTGATCGTCACGCCCGGCGCCGTGCGCGCCAGCAGCTCCGCGACGGTCGCCGCGCGCGTTGCCTGCAGGGTCGTCGCATTGCCGACCTCGTCCGCTTCGCCGGCAAGGGGCGTGGCGCGGACGATGATGTCTGGCGGGGCGGTTTCTTCCGCGCAAGCGGGCATCACCAGGCCGATCGCCGAGATGCTCGCGTAACGCCAAACCTTCAAGCCCATCGCGCGCCTCTAAATGCGTTCTCCTTCCATGCTATAGCAGGCAAATATCGGAACTGCCCCTCTGATCGCGCATGTTATCCCAAAGGATGACTAGGGCCTGTGCCGGCGTTATGGGCGCAGGCATGACGCAGCCGCCCGCTACCGACAGCCAGTCCGCCACCCCCTACAAAACGCTGGGGGGTGAGGATTTCGTCCGCACGTTCTGCGCCCGGTTCTACGAACTGATGGATAGCCTGCCCGGCGCTGCGGCTTGCCGCGCCGTGCACCCCGCGTCGCTCGACCGCGCGCGGCAGCGGCTTTACGAATACCTGACCGGCTGGCTGGGCGGGCCGCCACTCTATACCAGCCAATATGGTCATCCCCGCTTGCGCATGCGCCACATGGTCGCGCCGATCGGCGAAGCCGAAATCACCGGGTGGTTGCTGTGTTTTCACCAAGCATGGGAAGAACTTGCCCCACCAACAGAACACTCTGCCGCTATCGTGCAAAGGGTCGAAGCGCTGGCCTGGCACATGGCCAATAAAGCGCCGGAAAACCGGCCTGGTGAAAATGCAAGAGAATCTTGAAAACACTCGCCAAACCAAGTGTGCAGTGCAATAACTGTATCTTGCATCCGTTCAGCAAAGATTCGTCAAGGCAATGTTTTAACGGCATTTTTGACGACCGGGAGTGTCATCATGGACCATTCACCCAAAATCTGGAGTGCGCTGCTTTGCAGCATAGGCCGTCACGAACCCAATCGCGCCAAGCGGTTCTATGACGCGGGAACCGAATATGCGCCTTGCAAGAATTGCGGGCGCCCGCTGCGCCACTGGGGCCACCGCGACTGGCGGCCGTGACCGGTCCACACGCGCCTCAATCGGTTACCAGGCGATAGCCCACTCCCGGCTCGTTGCGGATCACACTGTGCTCCACCTCGCCGTTTTCCAGTTTGCGTCGCACTCCCCGCACGGCGACGCGCAAATATTCCACATCGGTCTCGTGCCCTGCCCCCCACACCGCACGTAGCAGCGCGGCGTGGGAGACCACCCGCCCTGGATGGCGGCACAGTTGTGCCAGAAACGCGTATTCCTTGGGTGCCAGATGCACTTCGACGCCATCGCGCATCACGCGGCGCGCGGAGAGGTCCACCGTGATGGGGCCGATCTTGACCACCGGTTCCTCCGCCATGCGGCTCAACCTGCTGCGCAAGGCCACGCGAATCCGGGCGTGAACCTCCTCGGTATCGAAGGGCTTGGTGACATAGTCGTCCGCGCCCAGGTCGAGTGCCGAGACTTTCTCGTCCGTCGCGTCGCGAGCCGAAACGACAAGCAGCGCAGCGCCGGTGGCCTTGATCAACGGGATCAGTTCCAGCCCATCGCGATCGGGCAAGCCCAAGTCCAGCAGCACGAGATCGGGCTTGTCGATCGCCAGCGCGGACAATGCGGCGCGGGCATCGCCGGCTTCGATCACCTCGTGCCCGGCGCGGCTCAGGCTGCCACGCAGCAGGCGACGGATGGCGGGTTCATCGTCCACGACGAGTACGCGGGTGGCAAGCGCGTTCATTCGCCCCCGATCTTTCGCAACAGCGTTTCATCGAAATGCAGTGTGAAGCAAGCGCCCGTGCGATCGCTGCGGTTGGCGGCACTGGCCTCAATCCCCATGGCCCGCGCAAAGCCCTTGACGATGGCAAGACCCAGGCCCGTACCGCCCTTGCGATCAGAGCCTTCCACTCTTGTGAAAACTTCAAATACGCGAATTTCCATTCCGGGCGGCAGGCCGGGGCCCTCGTCCATGACGACAAGATCGAGCCCATCGGGGCGGCGGCGCGCCATGATGGTGATCGCTCCTTGCGCTCCCCCATGCCGTACCGCGTTCTCGATCAGGTTGATCAGGCAGTGGTGAAAGAGGCGCGGATCGACCGTCACCAGCGGGAGATCGGGCGCGATTTCCATCGCCACGTTTCGCCCGGCCAATGTCCGGCGCAGATCGTGAACCGCACTGGCCACCGCCTCGGCCAAGTCCACCGCTTCGGGCCGCAAGGCAATCGCTCCCGCCTCGATCCGCACCATGTCGAGCAGGTTGGCGATGAACCGTTGCAGGCGATCCGCCTCTGCCCGCGCGGTGGCCAGGATCGGTGCCTGCTCGGCATTGGCTGGCGTCAGTTCGCGCAAGGTGCCGACGACGGCGGTCAGCGGGGTGCGCAGATCGTGGCTGATCGAAGACAGCAGCGCGGCGCGCAGCCGGTCGCGTTCTTCCAGTTGGCGCACGCCGGCCATGTCGTGTTCCAGGCGAATGCGTTCGAGCGCAAGGCCCGCCTGGTCGACCAGGCTGCCAAGCAAGGGCAGACGGTCGCTGCGCACCGGCGCGGCGGCATCGCCCCGGGCGAGGCCAAGCACCGCAAGCGGCGCCCCTCCGGCAGCGAGCGGGGTGAACAGCCATTCCGAGGCTGTCAGCGTGCCCGATCCGCGCCCGGCGGGCTGCCCGCGATCGAAGGCCCAGCGGGCCGCTGCCATGTCGAGCACCTCGAGGCGGTTTTCCGGCGGATAGGCCGCCGCGACATCGAGCACGCCATCCACCGGCAGCAGCAGCACGGCATGGGCATCGAGCAGCCGCGCCGCCTCTGCACAGAGCACGCGGCCCAGTTCCTCTGCCGAGGTGACGCCGGTGAGCATCCGGGCAAATCCCGCCAGCGCGGCACTGGTGCGCGCGCTGGCCCCTGCCAGCAGGGCCTGCTGCCGCAATCGCGCGGCAAGCTGGCTGCTGACCGCTGCAACGGCGACGAGCACCAGGACCGTGATGATATTCTGTGGATCGGAGATCGTGAACGTGCCCGTGGGCGGGATGAAGAAGAAGTTGTAGGCGAGCGATGCCGCAAGGCCGGTCAGCACGCCGGAGGCAAGCCCATAGCGCGTGGCGGCCAGCATCACCGGCAGGAAGTAGAGCAGCGCCACGTTGGTGATCGGCGCTGCCGCGAACAGCAGGCGGCCAAGCGCGGTGACCAAGGCTGTTGCGCCCAGCCCCGGCACCAACCCGCTTACCACCCGCCGCCAGTCCGCCTGGGGTAGACGCACGCTGCCGGCCACGGGGCGATGCGCCACCGGAACCTGCTGCAGCGCAAGATCGGGCAATCTGCGGGCCAGGACGTCAACCGTCAGCCGACGCTGCCACGCGAACCGGCGCGGGCGCGGCGCGCCGACCACCAGCAGCGTGGCGCGGGTATCGGCTGCCGCCTGCGCCAGGCCTTCGACCACTCCGGCAGCGGGCGTGGCCAGTATTTGCCCGCCCAATTGCGTTGCCAGGTGCATCGCTTCGGCCAGCCGTGCATTGGCCTGCGTGCCGCGTTCCCCCGCCGTTTCGATATGCACGGCCGTCCAGGGTGCGCGCAAGGCATCGGCAATCCGCCGACCGGCACGCACCACGTCGCTGGCGGCATCATGGCTGCCCACGGCCACCAGCACGCGATCGGCCGTGGCCCAGGTTCCGGCCAGCGCCTGCGCGCGCACGTCATCGAGCATCTGCGCGTCGACGGCCTGTGCCGCGCGGCGCAGCACCAGTTCGCGCAGGGCAGACAAGTTCGACCTGGAAAAGAAGTGGTGCAGCGCACGGGCCGCTTCCTGCGGGACATAGACCTGTCCGGCGCGAAGACGCTCGATGAGTTCGTCGGGCGGCGTATCGACAACCTCGATCTCGGCCCGGTCCAGCAGCCTGTCGGGCACCGTTTCGCGCACCCGGACATGGGTGAACGAGGCAACGACATCGTTGAGGCTTTCCAGGTGCTGGATATTGAGCGTGGACCAGACATCGATCCCCGCTCCCAGGATTTCCTCCACGTCTTGCCAGCGCTTGTCGTGCCGGCAGCCAGGCGCATTGGCATGGGCCAGTTCATCCACCAGCACGAGCGCCGGCTTGCGCTCGAGAATGGCATCGAGGTCCATTTCCAGCAGCGTATGGCCGCGATGGGCCACCTCCATGCGCGGCAGGACGGACAGGGGGCGCAGGCGCGCCTCGGTTTCCCGGCGGCCGTGGGTTTCGGCGATCCCCACTACTACATCCACCCCGGCGCGGACCTGGCCCAGCGCATCGTCGAGCATTTCGCAGGTCTTGCCAACGCCCGGCGCCGCCCCAAGGAAAACCTTGAGGCGGCCGGTATTCTCCTGCTCTGCCAGACGTAGCAGGGCATCGGGATCGGGGCGGGTGGGCGTCATCCGCGCTCTTGTGCGCGCACCGGTGCGGCTTCGTCCAGAGCCCGATTGAGCCGCAATACGTTCACGCGCGGTTCGCCCAGCAGGCCAAGCAACGGTTGCTCCACCTGGGAGGCGACCAGAGCCCGCACCTTTTCCGGCACGATACCGCGAGCCGCGGCCACCCGGTCCACCTGGAAAAGAGCCGCCTCGGGGCTGATATGGGGATCCAGCCCCGAGGCGGAAGTGGTCACCAGGTCAGGCGGAACAGGGGTGCCTGGTGAAACCGGGGAAAGATCTTTCTCGGCCGCTGCCACGCGATCGTGCAGCGCCTTGGCCGACGGAGCGAGATTGCTGCCCGACGAAGCAGAGGCATCGTACCCGCTGCCCGCGGCCGAAGGGCGCCCATGAAAATAGCGCGGGCTGGCAAAGGACTGACCGATCAGGTCCGACCCGATGACCTGGCCATGATCGATCACCAGGCTGCCATTGGCAGCCCAGGGAAATGCCACCTGGGCCACGCCGGTGATCGCGGCGGGATAGGCAAGGCCGACGAGGCCGGCGAACAGGCCTGTCATCACCAGCGAGGGACGCAGCGCTGCAACGAATTGATTGCTCATGACGGTGGTTCCTTCAGGCGAGGTGGAGCGCGGCGACAACCATGTCGATGGCCTTGATCCCGGCGAACGGGGCCATCAGGCCGCCAACGCCGAACACCGCAAGGTTGCGTGCGAGCAGCGCCCCTGCCCCGACCGGGCGATAGCGCACACCCTTGAGCGCCAGCGGAACCAATGCCGGAATGATCAGCGCGTTGAACATGATCGCCGACAGGATCGCGCTTTGCGGGGTGGCGAGGTGCATGACGTTGAGCACCGAAAGCTGCGGATAGAGCACCAGGAACATCGCCGGAATGATGGCGAAGTACTTGGCCACATCGTTCGCCACCGAAAACGTGGTGAGCGCGCCGCGCGTCATCAGCAGCTGCTTGCCCAGCCCGACGATCTCGATCAGCTTGGTCGGGTCGCTGTCGAGATCCACCATGTTGCCCGCCTCGCGCGCGGCCTGGGTTCCGGTGTTCATCGCCACGCCCACGTCGGCCTGGGCGAGTGCGGGCGCGTCGTTGGTGCCATCCCCGCACATGGCCACCAGCCGGCCGCCTTCCTGTTCGCGGCGGATCAGGGCAAGTTTGTCCTCGGGCGTCGCCTCGGCCAGGAAATCGTCTACCCCGGATTCGGCCGCGATGGCGGCGGCGGTCAGCGGGTTGTCGCCGGTGATCATCACTGTGCGGATGCCCATCTGGCGCAGTTCGGCAAAGCGCTCGCGAATGCCCGCCTTGATCACGTCTTTCAGCGCAACGATGCCCAGAAGCGTGCCGTTTTCGGCCACGGCCAGCGGCGTCTGCCCCTGGCGCGCAACGTCTTCGGCGATGCGGCGCAATTCAACCGCGTTTTCGCTGCGGGCAGCGTCGGGCGCGCTGCGCAGGATGGCATCAACCGCGCCCTTGGTCACGACGTGGCCGGCATTGTCGAGCCCCGAGATGCGGGTTTGCGCCGTGAAGGGAATGACTTGCGCCCCCTGGGGCAGTTCGGGGGCGTCGAGCCCATGCGCTTCCTGGGCCAGGCGCACGATCGAGCGACCTTCGGGTGTTTCGTCGGCAAGGCTGGCGGTGAGCGCCGCGCGGGCGAGCGTTGCCGGAGCAATGCCGGCGAGCGGCAGAAACTGGCTCGCCTGGCGATCGCCCACGGTGATCGTGCCGGTCTTGTCGAGCAGCAGCACGTCGATGTCCCCCGCCGCTTCCACCGCGCGGCCGGACTTGGCGAGCACATTGAACTGCACCAGGCGGTCCATCCCGGCGATGCCGATGGCCGAAAGCAGCGCGGCAATGGTGGTGGGGATCAGCGTGATCAGCAGCGCGGCCAGCACGGCCACCGGGATCTGCCCACCGGCAAAGCGGGCAAAGGCAGGAATCGTGGCGACCGCGATCAGGAAGATGATCGTGAGGCCAACGAGCAGGATGGTGAGCGCAATTTCATTGGGCGTCTTCTGGCGCTGCGCGCCTTCGACAAGGGCGATCATGCGATCGAGGAAGCCCTGCCCCGGTTCCTGCGTGATGCGCACGGTGATCTCGTCGGAAAGCACGCGGGTGCCGGCCGTGACGGCAGAGCGATCGCCGCCCGCCTCGCGGATCACCGGCGCGCTTTCGCCGGTGATGGCCGCTTCGTTGACCGAGGCGACGCCCGCGATCACTTCGCCGTCGGCGGGGATCAATTCCCCGGCCGCGATCATGACGAGCGCGCCCTTTTGCAGCGTGGCTGCCGAAACCTGGCGACCATCCGGCAGGCGGGCAACCAGGTCTGACCGCGTGGCGCGCAGCGAAGCGGCCTGGGCGCGGCCGCGCCCTTCGGCAAGGCTTTCGGCAAAGGTGCCGAACAGCACCGTCAGCCACAGCCAGACGATCAGTTGCACCTGAAAGCCGAGCGAGAGGCCAGTGTTGCCGACGAACAGCAGCACGGTGAGCAGGAGCGCGACCACGGCCGTTACGAACAGCACCGGGTTGCGCACCAGCTGGGCGGGATGAAGCTTGCGCAGCGCACCGCCCAAGGCCGGCACCACAAGCTGGGCCGAGAACATCGAGGTTGGTTGAGAGGTTGATTGGGACACGTCAGGTATCCTCAGTAAAGCAGGCCGGCAGCGCCGGTGAGATGATCGGCCACCGGGCCAAGCGCGAGCGAAGGCAGGAACGTGAGGCCACCCACGATCAGGATCGTGGCGATCAGCAGGCCGATCCACAGGCCGCCCGTGGTGGGGAAGGAACCGGGGCCAGCAGGCGTGTGCTTGCGCGCGGCCAGGCTGCCGGCAATGGCCAGCACGGGCACGATGACCAGGAAACGCCCCAGCCACATCGCCGCGCCCAGCAGGCCATTGTAGAACGGCGTGCCGGCGGAAAGACCCGCGAAGGCAGACCCGTTGTTGGCCGTGGCCGACGTGAAGGCATAGAGGATTTCCGAAAAGCCGTGCGGCCCCTTGGCCAGCGGGCCGGCAAGGCCAGCAGGCAGGACCACGGCCACGGCCGTCATCCCCAGGATGCACAGCGGCAGGATGACGATGGCGAGCACCGCCAGCTTGACTTCGCGCGCCTCGATCTTCTTGCCTACGTATTCGGGTGTGCGGCCCACCATCAGGCCGGCGAGGAACACGGCGAGCACGGCAAACAGCAGAAAGCCATAAATCCCCGAACCCACGCCACCGATGACGATTTCTCCCAGCTGCATGTTGAACAGCGGGATCATGCCGCCCAGCGCGGTGAAGCTGTCATGCATGGCGTTGACCGCCCCGCACGATGCAGCCGTGGTCACGGTGGCAAACAGCGCGCTGGCCGCCGCGCCAAAGCGCACTTCCTTGCCTTCCATGTTGGCACCCATCGCGCCCAGTTGGTGCAGCATCGGGTTGCCCGTCGCCTCACGCCACCAGACGATCGAAGCACCCGCAACGAACAGCGCAAGCATGGCCCACAGGATTGCCCAGCCCTGGCGCGTGTTGCCCACGGCCTTGCCGAACGTGTAGGTAAGGCCCGCACCCAGCGCGAAGATCGACAGCATCTGGACGAAATCGACCAGCGCCGTGGGATTTTCGAACGGGTGTGCGGAGTTGGCGTTGTAGAACCCGCCACCATTGGTGCCGAGCATCTTGATCGCTTCCTGCGAGGCGACCGGGCCGACCACGATGGACTGCCGCGCGCCTTCCAGCGTGTGGGCATCGACCAGGCTGGCAAAGGTCTGCGGCACGCCGCTGGCGACCAGGAACAGCGCATAGACCACGCAGGCCGGCAACAGCACATAGAGCGTGACGCGGGTGAGATCGGCCCAGAAATTGCCGAGCTTGCCGGTTTGCGAGCGGGCGAAGCCGCGGAACAGGGCAAAGGCAACCGCAATGCCCGTTGCAGCAGACAGGAAATTGTGAATGGTCAGCCCAACCATCTGCGACAGGTTCGAGAGCACCACTTCGCCGGCATACCATTGCCAGTTGGTGTTGGTGGCGAACGAGATCGCCGTGTTCATCGCGCCATCAGGCGTCAGCCCGGCAAGGCCGCGCGGGTTCATGGGCAGAACGCCCTGCAACCGCAGCACGGCATAAGTGAAGATCACCGTGGCGAGCTGGAACACCAGCAGGTGCATCGCATACTGCCGCCAGGTTTGCTCCTGTTCGGGATCGACCCCGGCAAGGCGATAGAACCCACGTTCCACCGGCCCGAACACAGGGTGCAACAGCGTGCGGCGGCCTTCGTAGACGGCAAAGAGCCAGAGGCCGAACGGCTTGGCCATCAGCGCAACAAGCACCGTGAAAACAAGGATCAGGCCAAAGCCCGACAGCAAGGCGGCAGAGTTCATTGCGGCCCCCCGATCAAAACCGCTCGGGCCGCAAAAGCACGGCCACGAGATAGACAAGCAGGCCTGCCGCGACGAGCGCGGCGAGCGTTTCGGATACGGTCATGAGATGTTCCCTCAGGCCTTGGCGCAGAGCGCAACGGCGGCGAGCGTGATACCGAAGAGGCCGGCCAGCACGGCAAGCCAGACAAGGTCGGTCATTGCCCACCTTCCTGACGCAACCTGGCTTTGCGGGAGACGGGCAGCCAGGCCCGCGGTGGCAGGGGCAGCAGGCGGAACAGGCCGCCGCCGCCCAGAGCAAGGCCCAGGCCGCTCCACAGCGCGGCCACCATCACCAGCGCTATCACCAGCGCCAGCGGGCCAGGATGCCCATGCTCGGCCAGTTCCACATGGCGAAGGCCATCGGCCAGGATCGGCACGGCAACCAGGGCGCCCAAGCCCGCCAGCCTCAGCGCCCAATCCTGCGCGCGCGGCCCCAAAGATCGATAGTCCATGATCAGCTCCATGGCTGTTGATGGACCCGATGTGCGCTTTCAGGCCGTTAAGTTTCCACGGCAGGATGTGGCGAGGGCATAAGGATTGCGTAAAGACCGCGATCGGCGATCAATCTTGGGGGCGCGCGGCATAGCGGCGCGCCAGCGTGGCGCAAACGAACAACTGCACCTGGTGGAACAGCATCAACGGGAGAACGATCAGGCTGACCGCGTGGCCGGCGAACAGGATGGTGGCCATGGGAATGCCGCTGGCCATGCTCTTTTTCGATCCGCAGAAAACGATCGTGATCTCGTCTTCCTTGGAAAAGCCCAGCCTGCGGCTGCCCCAGGTGGTCGCTGCAATGACCAGGGCCAGGATCACGCAATCGAGCACCAGCACCACGGCAAGGTCGCTCGGCGCCAGCCGGGTCCACACGCCGGCCACCATCCCGGCACTGAACGCGGCATAGACGACCAGCAGGATCGATCCGCGATCGACATAGCCAACCAGCTTGCGGTGCCGGGCGATCCAGTCGCCGACGAAAGGCCGCGCCAACTGGCCGGCGGCAAAGGGCAGAAGGATCTGCATGCCGATCGATTCCAGCGACTGCAGCGAAAAACCGCCGCTGGCTGACGTGGGCAGAACGAGCGCGGTCAATACCGGCGTCAGCACCACACCCACGAGATTGGACACCGACGCGCTGCACAAAGCGGCCGGCACGTTGCCCCGCGCAATGGAGGTAAAGGCGATCGAGGATTGCACGGTCGAGGGCAATACGCACAGGAACAGCAAGCCGATCGCGATGTCGGGCGCGACCAGCCCGCCAACGGCATGCACCACCGCAAGGCCGATCAACGGAAACAGGACAAACGTGCTGGCAAAGACAAGCGATTGAAGCCGCCAGTGCGACAGGCCCTGCCACACCGCCTGTGGCGACAACCGCGCGCCATACAGGAAAAAGAGCAGGGCGACAGCGGCCGCCACGGCCACATCGGCCACGGCCGTTCCACGCCCATGCGCCGGGAATAGGGCAGCGATCGCGATAGTGCCGAGCAGCAGCAACAGATAGGGATCGATCAAGTTGCGCAGCGTCCGCATGGGAATCCTTGGCTGTGAGTGGGTTCGCCCGAATTAGTCCGCATTGCGGCAATGCACAATATCGCGCCATGAACGGCTGGCGGCCTAGCCGCCGTCTTCGGGCTCAACAGCAGGCAGCCTATCGAGCGACCAAGGCGCGCGGGCCAGATGGCGGGCCAGGAAATCGATGAGCACGCGAACCCGCGCCGGGCGGTGCGTGCCGGGCGGCGTCACCAGGTGCAGCGCGATATCGGGTGGGCGCCATTGCGGCATCACTTCGACCAGGCGCCCGGCCGCCAGGTCCTGCCAGACCATGAAATCAGGCTGCAGCGCAATGCCTTGGCCAGCAAGCAGCGCGGGCGCCAGCGCATCGGCATTGTTGGCGCCAAGCCGGCCTTTGACCGTCACCACATAGTCCCCTTCCACCGCGTGATGGAACCGCCAGGATTCAGGGCTGTCGAGATTGGTATAGAGCAGCCCGGCATGGGCAGAAAGATCGCGCGGATGCCGTGGCGTGCCATGCGCTGCGAGATAGGCCGGCGCCGCCACCAGCGGCCGGCGAACCGCGCAAAGCCGCCGCGCACGCAGCGAGCTATCGTCCAGCCCGGCGATGCGCAGCACGACATCGTGGCCGCCGCCGACCACGTCCACCCGCGCATCGGACAGATCGAGATCGAGCGCAACGTGGGGATATTCTGCCAGGAATTGCGGCAGCAGCGGCGCCACGTGGCGCAGGCCAAAGCCCATCGGCACGGCCAGCCGCACCAGCCCGTGCGGCACATCGCCTTCGGCGCCGGCCTGCGCCTCTGCCGCTTCGCCATCGGCAAGGATGCGCCGGGCGCGATCAAGCACGCCGCGCCCGCTTTCTGTCAACGCCAGGCGGCGGCTGGTGCGATGAAGCAGGGGCACGCCCAGACGGCCTTCGAGCCGGGACACGGCCTTGGACACCGTGGGCTTGGACAGGCCCAGCGCGTCGGCAGCGGCGGCGAATGAGCCGCTGTCCACCACTTTGGCAAAGATGGCCCATGCTTCCAGATCAGGCAACGGCATCATGCAAATTCCTTCACCGATAGTTTTCCATCATTGCCATTTATTCGCAAGTCGAAATGCCTAGATTGGCCCCAACAGCTGAACGGCGCCGTCCGCCGCCAGCCACACGGAGATACGCCATGATCGAACTGCGCCCCTTTTCCAGCGTCGGCCGCGCCAACCACGGCTGGCTGGATGCCGCCCACCATTTCTCCTTCGCCGATTATTACGACCCCGCCCGGATGGCCT
>Ga0207658_10001787_pt1 | contig 16104 bp, 12 predicted proteins | sample KBSS33metaG_FD_184322 | JGI IMG/M metagenome (GOLD analysis project Ga0207658, IMG submission 184322) | Switchgrass rhizosphere microbial communities from Kellogg Biological Station, Michigan, USA - KBS S3-3 metaG (SPAdes) (version 2) | ecosystem: Host-associated > Plants > Roots > Rhizosphere...
GGATCCAGGTGGCCGCGACCTCGTCCGACACGGCGTCGACGGCGATGACGCGGGGACGCTCGTTGGCCGGGCGGCTGCGGAAGAACTTGCGCACACCTTCGGCAGCGGCGGTGGTGGTCAGGATGGCCGACGGCTTGCAGTCGTCCAGCACCGCATGCAGGCGGCCGACGTGGCCGGGCTCGGACGGGTCGAACAGGGGCACGGCGATGCGGCCGGAGTACAGGACGCCGTACATCGCGACGAGGTAATCCAGGTTCTGCGGGCACAGGATCGCGACGCGGTCGCCGACCTCGGTGACCTGCTGCAGACGCGCGGCCACGGCTTTGTTGCGGGCGCTGAACTGGGCCCAGGTCAGATCTTTGGCCTCGCCGTCACGCTCGATGGAGAAGTCGAGGAACCGGAACGCCAGCCGGTCACCGCGGACCTTCGCCCAGCGTTCGACGTGCTTCACGATGCCGGCGCCGTCCGGGAAGGTGATCTTCCCGTTCTTGATGAACGGGTTGTGGAACGCCATCAAAAATCTCCTGTCACAGCCTGCCGTTCTGGCTACGTCGTGTGCAGCCAGTCACGCCAAATCCCGGCAAATGGTACCGGGCAGTAGCGATATGCCACCCCAAGATGCACCGGTCAATGATAAGACCGTGCTCTTAGCTATCTCTTAATGTTAGGTGACGCGAATTCGCAGGCCAAATCGCCCCACCGGTTTTGTACTGACCAGTAGCCAACCCGTGATGTCAGCCGTGCTTCGGGTGCGGTGCGTTCTCGATCAGTTGCTTGGCCCAGTCCAGCGTCCACTGCGTGGAGGTCTGGCCGCCCAGGGTCCAGAACTGCGGAGTGTTGTACAGGGCGTGCACCGGTCCCGCCGCACTGCCGGACAGTGTGGCGAGCGTGCTGGGCAGGTTGACGACGTTGAACGCCTCGGTCGGTGCGGCGCAGATCAGGTCGCCCTTTCCGCAGATCTCGTTGACGCGGTCATTGAGCTCACCGAAGCCGCCGACGCGCGGTCCGGTCATATTCAGCCCGAGCATCCCGAGCGGCAGTTCGTGCAACGTGATCTCGGCGCCCTGCCCGGGAGGGTTCGGCCCGATGTCCTTACCCACGTCGGGCTGGCGACGGCCGTCGGCGATCAACGTCACGCCCAGCACCAGGTCCTGGTCGATGGGACCGCGGCCGTTGCCGATGTCGCTGGCGATGTCGCCGGCGATGACTGCACCCTGCGAGAACCCGATGATCACGAAGCTCGTCAGCGGGCACCTGTTGTTGATGTCCGTGATGGCATCGATGGCCTTCTTCTTGCCCTCTTCGCGGCTGTCGTTGTACGACATCTGGTTGTCCGCAGCCAGCGGGTTATGGAACTGCGCGGTGTAGGGCACCGTGTACTGCGCCAACCGGTCGGCACCGAAATCCTGGCCCAGCGGGTTGCTGACGTTCAGCAGCAGCGCGATCGGGAACGACGGCGTCGGGTTCAGCGGATCGAGCGCCCGCGACGACTCCCAGGTGCCTGGGATCGAGATCAACTGCACATCGGGGCAGTCCGCGGACTGGTAGGCCGGCCGCGGTTTGGACGGCTTCGTGGTGGGGCCCGAGGTGGGCGGTTGCGCCGACGGCGGAGTCGGTCCCGGAATCTCGCCGGGCTGACGCAGCCACACCACGATCGCGAAGGCGACCACGATTACCAGCAGCGCTACCGCGCCCGCCGCTGCGATGGCGAGGATGCGGTGGCGACGGCGCCGATTGTTGGTGGCCATGTGGTGTGAGGTCTCCTGCGGGCTGAGTCGATCCGGTTGCGATCCGAATGTACTCAGCGCTCGTCACACCAAGGTCACGCCGACCGCTCTTGTGCTGGTCAGGGCCACGACGCTGTGCGCGAAATCATGGAAATCGCGTGCAGACCCGGGCTGCGCCGCGCTAGCGGATGACGCTCACCAATTCGCCCGACATGGCGCCGAGCTGACCGCTCCAGCTGCCCCAGTCGTGCTGCGGGCCGTCCGGGAAGTCGAAGTGCCCGTTGTGGCCGCCGACGCTGCGGTAGTGCGCGTAGAACGCCCGGTTGCTGCCCTGCGCCTGGTCGCAGTAGCCGATCATGGCCGCCGGGTCACTGCAGGTGACGGTCGACGGGCTGAACACCCAGATCCGGGTGTTGTTCTGGTTCAGCAGGCTCACGTGCACATCCGGGTCGTGCCACTTCCAGCGACCCAACTGCGGAGCGCCCCACATGCCGTAGGTATCCACCCCACCGAACTCGCGCATGCCGGCGGTGATCGCGCCGTTGAACGTCGTCGACGACGGGGTCAGGAATCCCGACAGCGAGCCCGCGAAGCGGAACCGGTCCGGGTGGAACTCGGCCAGCGCCAGCGCGGCGGTGCCGCCCTGGGCCGCACCCACGACACCGTGGCCGTTGGGGGCCAGGCCCTTGGTGGCGGCCAGATAGTCCGGCAGCTCCTGGCTCAGGAACGTCTCCCACTGCTTGCTGCCGTCCTGCTCCCAGTTGGTGTAGAAGCTGAACGCGCCGCCGGCCGGGGCCACCACCGAGATGCCCTTACCGGCCAGCGTGCCCATGGCGTTGCCGGCGGTGACCCAGTTGCTGACGTCGGGACCGGCGTTGAAGGCATCGAGGAGGTAGACCGCGTGCGGACCGCCGGCCTGGAACGTCACCGGGATGTCCCGGCCCATCGCAGCCGAGGGCACCATCAGCGTCTCCACGCCGGCGGCACGGGCGGTTCCGGTGCCCGCCAGAAGGCCGCCTGCGAGCAATGTGACTGCCGCCAGTCCAGCAGCGGAAGTGGCCAGCGTCCGCATAGTTCTCCGCATTGCCTGCAGCCCCATAACCAACCTCACCTGTTCGTGATCGTCGAGCGTCCTCAACCCGCGTTGTAGTGAACCACATCACCTCGACGGATGGTGACCGAACAATGCGAGGGAATGTTGCCGTGGGCTGCCGCGATGTGCGGTCGTCCCGGCATAAACGACTGGCGGCGACGACCCGTGAAGGTCGCCGCCGCCAGTGCGAGTTGTTGCCAGAGGATTTACCTCAGGATCAGGGTGTTACGCCTGTCCCGAAGCACCCAGCACGCGCTGCATGTCAGGCTTCATGGCCTGCAACTGCTGGCCCCAGTAGCCCCAGTCGTGGGTACCGCTGTTGGGGAAGTTGAACACACCGTTGGTGCCACCGGCAGCCAGGTAGGTCTGCTGGAAGGTGCGGTTGGTGCGGATGGTCAGGCCCTCGAGGAACTTGGCCGGCACGTTGTCGCCGCCCAGGTCGCTCGGGTTGCCGTCGCCGCAGTAGACCCACAGGCGGGTGTTGTTGGCGACCAGGGTCGCGATGTTCACGAACGGGTCGTTGCGCTTCCAGGCGTTGTTCGGGTCGCCAGTCGAGCCCCACATGTCGTCGGCCTTGTAACCGCCGGCGTCACCCATCGAGATGTTGACCAGGAACGGCCACCAGCCCTCGGACAGGTTCAGGAAGCCCGACATCGAGCCCGCGTAGATGAACTGCTGCGGGTGGTAGATGGCGAGGGTCATCGCGGCCGAACCGGCCATCGACAGACCGACAGCAGCGCCACCGGTCGGCTTGACCGACTTGTTGGCCTGCAGGTAAGCGGGCAGCTCCTGGGTCAGGAAGGTCTCCCACTTGTAGGTGGAGCAACCAGCCTTGCCGCAAGCCGGCTTGTACCAGTCGCTGTAGAAGCTGGACTGGCCGCCGACCGGCATGACCATCGAAATGCCCGAGCCGTTGTACCACTCGAAGGCTGCGGTGTTGATGTCCCAGCCGTTGTAGTCGTCCTGCGCACGCAGACCGTCCAGCATGTAGACGGCCGGCGAGCCGGCGCCACCGCTCTGGAACTGGATCTTGATGTCGCGACCCATGGCCGCGGACGGAACCTGCAGGTACTCAACCGGCAGACCGGGACGCGAGAAAGCCCCTGCAGTCGCCGTTTCACCGACGACACCGACAAGACCGGGCAGCGCTGCCGCGGCAACGGCCGCAACCGCCATCCGGCGCGGCATGGCCTTGGCCATCGACCGCATCTTCCCAACGAAACTCATACCGCTCCCTAATCTTTCCTATGACGGCGTACGGACAACCCTCATCCCCGCCTCTGCCGTTGAGGTGACGATCAGGCCGGGCGCACACGCCCGAGTGGTTATCGCCGCATGGTTCACCGGCGTTACCTACGCTTCAGACCGTGCCAGCGCTCGTGCGCTGAAACTACGGACCGGTAGCCGGTAAGCCAGTGTAAGGGGTCGGCAGCCTCGGAGGCACATCGAGCCCGCAGCGATGCAGCTCGTATAACGGCACGCGATCGATCCGGTAACGCGTAAATGTGAACGCGTGTACCAGATTTGACATGAACCGGTGGAAGTCCATCGGAGCCCGCATCGAGCTCAGCATCGTCTCGGTCTCCGGGCACGTCAGCGCGACCGCCGCCTGCGCCACCCAGTCCTGGTCCAGATAGGTCGGAATCCACGGCGGCTTGCGCAGGAACGGCCCCTCCGCGACCGCCCAGTCCGGGAACAGCTCCTTGTCGTGACCGATGCGCGCGTCGTCCAGCCGGGCCGTGTGGGCGGCCAGCGGGTTGGCCAGCCCGATCTGGTCGATCACCCGGACCTCGAGCGGCAGGTTCATGCCCATCATGCCCAGGTTGGTGAAAAAGACTGTGTGCGGACCTTTTTCGAACCAGTTGGGCGGCGGTGGCGACGTCGGGTCCGGGACGGGCGGCGGCATGGCCGGCACCACGTCCCACTGGTCGTAGTTGCCCGACGGCAGCAGCAGCGCACCGACCGGGGTGTTGTCGATGGCCGCCAGCACCGCCCGCATGCGCGGGTAGTCCAGGTAGTCCGCAGCCGTCAGCGGATGCGCATGGCCCGTGGCCTGCGAATAGAAGCGCCGTTCGTCGACGATGCCGGAGTAGGTCACCCGGGTCGCGTCGTATCCGAGCCCCTGCGAGTTGGCCGCCCACAGCGACCAGCCGACGACCGCCAGCCACAGGGCCGTCGTCGTACCGGCCAGCGCGTAGCCGACCTCACGGGCGATGTTCTTCCCGTCGGGCAGCACGATCGGAATCACCGCAACCGGTATGACCAGGCAGAACAGCGGCACCAGCAACACCCGGCCGTGCATGAAGTCGCCGCCCTGACGCAGCCAGTACAGGCCCTGCACCAGGCCGCTGCCGGCCATGAAAATCACGACGGCAGTGGGACTTTGAACCCGCCGAGCCAGCGAGTCGTAGCCGCGCGGCGAGGCCTGGCCCCACCAGGGCCGGCTGTGAGTGACGAACAACACAATCGCCAGTGCCACGGTCAGCACCGCCGGGATCCACAACAGGTAGGGCCGGTTGAAGTTGCCGAGGTAGACGAAGCCCTGCTGCCATTTGGATCCGGTGGCGTCCTTGGCCAGTGCCGTGATCGGCACCAACAGGCCGTAATAGCCCATCCGGAAGATCTCGTAGGCAATCGGGAGCAGGCCACCGGCCGCCACGATGATGAGCCGGCGGCGCTTGCCACGAGCGGCGACCAGCAACATGACCAGCACCACGCCACCGATGAGCGCCAACTCCGGGCGCACCAGCACCGACAGGCCGGCCAAGCAGGCCAGGGCGCCGTCGAACCGGGCACTGGTGACGTTGGCGTCGGTTTCGCGGCCCGCGCCGGTAGTCGCGCGCAGAGCCTGCGACCAGCACACCATCATCCACCAGAGCACGCCCAGGTAGGCCATGATCAGGCCGTTCTCCAGGCCCGATGTGGCAAAGTCACGCGCCGGCGGCACGGCCATGTAGACCAGGGCGCCGGCCGGGACCAGCAGCGCGCGGCGGCCCCGCAGCCCGGGGGCGTACAGCCGGCCGGTGCCGAGCATCGCGAAGACCAGGCCCGCCACACTCAGAGTCAGCGCCAGGGCCAGGGCCACGTACTCGAGCTGTACCGAACCGCCGATCCACGCACCGAGGGTGACGAGATAGGTCCACAGCGTCGAGGTGTTGGACTCGACGCGCTCACCGACGTTGAAGACGGGGCCGTTGCCGACCAACAGGTTTCGCACCGTGCGGAGCACGATGAGGCCGTCGTCCGCGATCCACCGGCGCTGCCAGGCGCCCCAGCCGAACAGGGCGGCAGACACCACGACGCTCAGCCACAGGCTGATCCGCGCGGCCCGGCCATACGGGAAGACCGGCCCGCGCAGCAATTGCCGAGCGGGCGAGTCACTCACCGGATCAGTCCGGGCAGAATCGCGGCGACGAGCGTGGCCACCAGGGCGACGCCCAGTAGCTGCAACACCCGGTCGTTCAATACGATCTCCTCGGGTTCACCTGCCGCGCCGCTGTCGACGTCGACGGCGTAGCGCAGGATCGCGATGGTGAACGGCACCATCGAGACGGCGAACCACGGGCCCTTGTTGCCCTCGAATGCCCACAGGCCGTAGCAGAGCACCACAGCGGTCGCCGACAGCGTCCAGACAAACCGCAGGTAGCTGCTGGTGTACGACTCCAGCGCCTTGCGGATCTTGGCACCGGTGCGTTCGGCGAGTTGCAGTTCGGCATAGCGCTTTCCGGCCGACATGAACAGCGAGCCGAATGCGAACACCAGCAGGAACCACTTGGACAGCGGGATGCCGGCGGCCGCGCCACCGGCGATGGCGCGGATCAGGAATCCCGACGAGTTGATGCAGATGTCCAGCACCGCTTGATGTTTCAGACCGAAGCAGTAAGCCAGCTGCGTCGCGAGATAGACCGCCATGACGATCGCCAGGCTCGGCGTGAGCCACCATGAGATGGCCAGCGAGCCGACACCGAGGACGACGGCCAGCGAGTAGGCCAGCTGCACCGAGACGACGCCCGCGGCGATCGGCCGGTACTGCTTCGTCGGGTGGACCCGGTCGGCCTCGACGTCACGGGCGTCGTTGATGAGGTAGATACACGACGCGGCCATACAGAACACCACGAACGCGACACCGACGGCCTTGAACACCTCGGTGTAGCTGTAGTGCGCCCCGACCCCGAGTGACGCCAGCGGGGCAGCCAGGACCAGGACGTTCTTCACCCATTGCCGCGGCCGCAGCGCCTTGACGACGCCGGCGGCCAGATTCTTCGGCGGCCCCAGCTCTTGCGTCTGTTCGGTCATACCCCAGCCTTTGGTTCGCGCTTGGCAGTTCGCTCGGAAATCGCCCCAACGGACTCGGCGACGACGGTTCCCACCACGACACCGGTAAGGACATCACTGGGGTAGTGCACGCCGAGAACCAAGCGGGACAACGCCATCGGCGGTACCAGGAACCACGGCAGCGGCAGGCCCGTGGCCCGGCCGATCAGGATCGCAGCGGCGGCGGTCGACGTCGCATGCGCCGACGGAAAGCTCAGCCGGCTCGGGGTGCCGACGTTGACGGCGATGGCCGGGTGCTGCGGGCGTTCCCGCTTCACCACTCGTTTGATCAGCACGGCGGCCGCGTGAGCGAAGAAGGTGCCGACACCGGCAGTCACCCAGGCCCGGCGGCGGTGCGGCTGCAGCAGCGCGCCCAGACCGCACACGGCGAACCAGCCCAGGCTGTGCTCACCGAAGTGCGACAGCACCCGAGCGCCGGCCAGGACGCCGGGACGACCGGTCAACGCCGACTGAACGCCGACCAGGATGGCGTCCTCACCGCGCGGGATGTCGGCGGTGACGTCACCCTCGAGACTCACCGGACACCAGCCGGTTCGGTCTGGGAGGCCAACAGCACGGTCTCCCACTGCTCCTTGCTTGTCAGCTCCGGCAAGGCGCTGCGGTACGCCTTGCGCATGCGGTTGAACTTGCGAGCCAGCAGCGCCTGACGCTTGGTCGACTCACGCAGCAGCTCGAACATCTTCTCGCGGTCGCGCTGGCGGTAGACGACGCCGCGGCCGTCGGCGGTGGTGACGGTGACACCGTCGACCATGCACAGCGAGAACCAGCGGGCGTCCTGCGTCGCCACGTTGATCTGCGGCCGCACATGGTTTTCCGGATCGTGCGGCTTGAGCTGGTGCACGACACCACGGCTCAGCCGCAGCGCGATCGCCGGCACGCTGGTGGGGATTTTGACCTTGCGTCGCCACTTCTTGTCCGACGGCGCGGGCAGCGCGGTCGCACTTTCCAGCACCACCGCGTCCGGGAACTCGTTACGCATGGCGCGCACGTCGGGCAGCGCCGACTCCAGGATGGTGAACAGATTGTCCGGGCCGGCCAGGAAGTCATCCATCGCCCGGTTCTGGATAGCGACCGTCGAATATTCAAGGCACAGAAGGTGTTTGATGGTCGCCTTCATGTGACTGGCGAGCAGTCCGCGAATGTTGCCGTCCCAGTGCAGCGCCGCCACGACGAGGCGGTTGCGCAGGTGGAAGTACGCCTGCCAGTCGATGGCGTCGTCCTTGTCGCTCCACGCCATGTGCCAGATGGCGCAGCCGGGCAGAGTCACAGTCGGGTAGCCGTGTTCACCGGCGCGGAGGCCATACTCGACGTCGTCCCATTTGATGAACAGCGGCACCGGCTGCCCCAGTTCCTCGGCCACCGCGCGCGGAATCATGCACATCCACCAGCCGTTGAAGTCGACGTCGATGCGGCGGTGCAGGATCTTGCTGCGGTACTCCTCTTCATCGTTCAGCGGGAATTTGGCGAAGTTGTGGTCGTACTCGGTGTTGACCGCGCCGCTCCACATGAAGTTCTCCGCGTCGACCATCTCGCCCATGACGTGCAGGTGCGAGGGCTCCTGCAGGTTGAGCATCTGCCCACCGATCAACGTCGGCTTTTTGGCGAACCGGTTGAGGGCCAGCGCCCGCAGGATCGAATCGGGCTCGATGCGAATGTCGTCGTCCATGAACAGAATCTGTTCGCAGTCAGTGTGTTTCAGCGCTTCGTACATCACGCGGCTGTAGCCGCCGGAGCCACCGAGGTTCGGCTGGTTGTGGATGGCCAGCCGGTCCGCCAGCGGGGCCGCTGCGGCCGCGAAGTCCGGATGGTCCTTGACCTTGTTCGCACCCTGATCGGACACGATGACAGCGCCGATCACCTGGTCCACCAACGGATCCGACGTCAGCGCCGCGAGCGCGTTGACGGCGTCGGCCGGCCGGTTGAAGGTCGGGATACCGACCGTGATGTTCGCCCGCCCGGGCGCTTCGACCGGGGCGTACCACCCGGCGTTGTGCACCGTCACCGGACTGTCGGTGGTGATGTCGAACCAGATCCAGCCGCCGTCCTCGAACGGCTCCAGCCCGATCTCGAACTCGACCACAGCCGGGAGTCCGTCGTCGCCGCTGGCAATCTCGCTGCCGCCCACGGTGATTCGCGCGCCGGTTGCCTTCGACCGGTAGACGTCGACTCGGGCACTACCGGTCAACTCGACCCGCAGCACAACCGAGGTCAGGATCGACCAGCGGCGCCAGTAGCTGGCCGGGAACGCGTTGAAGTAGGTGGCGAACGAAACCTCTGATTCCCCACCGATTTCCAGCGTCGTACGCGTCGGGGCGTGTGCGCGCCGGGCGTTGGTGGACGACTCCTCGATGTACAGCTTGCGGACGTCGAGGGGCTCACCGGGACGGGGCAGGATGACCCGCGACAGCAGGCTCACCGCACGGGACTCTCCCGACGCCAACGCGCCGGACGGAATGTCGCTCATGGTTTTTCAGCTACTTTCTGTGACGGCATCGCCGAGCGCTGCGCCGTCACGCAGATGCGGCATCAGGACGTTGTCGTACATGTTCAGCGCACTGGCGATGGCCATGTGCATGTCGAGGTACTGGTAGGTACCCAGACGACCCCCGAACAGCACGCGGTTCTCCTCGGTCTCGGCCTTGGCCCGGGCGCGGTAGGCGGCCAGGATCGCGCGATCCGAATCGGTGTTGATCGGGTAGTACGGCTCGTCGTCGTCGTTGGCGAAGCGCGAGTACTCCCGCATGATGACGGTCTTGTCCGTCGGGTAGTCCCGTTCCGGGTGGAAGTGCCGGAACTCGTGAATCCTGGTGAACGGCACGTCGGGGTCGTTGTAGTTCATGACGGGCGTGCCCTGGAAGTCTCCGATGGGCAGCACTTCCATCTCGAAATCCAGGGTGCGCCAGCCCAGCCGGCCCTCGGAGTAGTCGAAGTAGCGGTCGAGCGGACCCGTGTAGAGAACCGGAGCGTCCGGACTCTCGGCGCGCAACGCGTCGCGCACGTCGAACCAGTCGGTGTTGAGTACCACGTCGATGCGCTCGTCGGCGGCCATGTTCTGCAGCCAGGCGGTGTAACCGTCGACCGGCAGACCCTCATAGGTGTCGTTGAAATAGCGGTTGTCGAAGTTGTAGCGCACCGGCAGGCGGCTGATGATCGACGCCGGCAGGTCCTTCGGGTCGGTCTGCCACTGCTTGGCGGTGTAGCCCTTGACGAAGGCCTCGTAGAGCGGCCGGCCGATCAGCGAGATGGCCTTCTCTTCGAGGTTCTGCGCATCGTCGGTGTTGATCTCGGCGGACTGCTCGGCGATCAAGGCACGGGCTTCCTCGGGGCTGTAATACCGCCCGAAGAACTGCGACACCAGACCCAGCCCCATCGGGAACTGGTAGGCCTGGCCGTCGTACATGGCGAAGACGCGGTGCTGGTAGCCGGTGAAGTCGGTGAACTGCCGCACGTAGTCCCACACCCGCTGATTGGAGTTGTGGAACAGGTGGGCGCCGTACTTGTGCACCTCGATGCCGGTTTCGGGCTCGGCTTCGGAATAGGCGTTGCCGCCGAGATGGTGGCGGCGCTCGACGACCAGCACCCGCTTGTCGAGTTGGGTTGCCGCGCGCTCGGCAATCGTCAGTCCGAAGAATCCGGAGCCGACGACGATGAGGTCATATGGGCCGGAGGACTGGCTCGCAGCGCCCCGGGAATCAGCGGAGGTCATCGGCGTTCAGGGTATCCGACAGAGGCCGTCCGGCCCGAAAACACCCGGTCGGGTCGGGCAGTGCGCGGGCCGGTCGCAATTCGCTCACGATTCAGCATCGTCACTCTAATCCCACCAATCACAGCTTTAACATCGATGACGTCAGTACCGACGACTCGGCAAGCCAGCTTGAGCCGTGCCCCACACGATTGAGGAGACTTCCGTGCCTAACCGACGTCGACGCAAGCTCTCGACAGCCATGAGCGCAGTCGCCGCCGTGGCCGTCGCAAGTCCGATCGCACTCGTGGCGGTCGCCGAGATGACCCCGGCAAACCCGACTCCGCAGCACCGGGAATTCGTCCAGGCCGCGCTCGTGACCGACCTCCCCAACGAGGTCATGTCCGCGCTGTCCCAGGGCCTGTCCCAGTTCGGCGTCAACCTGCCGAACCTCATGGGTGGAGCCGGCGGCTCCCCCAGCCCACTAACAGGACTCACACCGGGACTGACCCCTCAAACGGGTCTGACCCCTGGCCTGGGCACCACCCCGGGCCTGACGCCTCCGGCCGGCCTGTCGCCTGCAGGTGGGCTCACCCCGCCGGCCGGCCTGACCCCCGGCCTGAGCACCCCGTCGACCGGTCTGACCGCACCCGGCCTGACCCCGCCGACCGGGGCGACCGCGCCTGGCCTCACCCCGCCGGCAGGCCTGGGCACCACCAGCCCGTCGGCGCTGACCCCGGGCCTGGGCGGCCTGCCCAGCACAGGGCTGCCCACCGCCGGCCTGACGACCCAGGGCGCGACCCTCCCGAGCGTGAGCACGCCCGGGCTGACCGCTCCCGGCCTGAACGCCACGGGGCTGACGACGCCCTCGATCGGCGCGAGCCCGGCAGGGCTCGGTGGCGCGGGCATGCCGATGACCGATCCCAACGCGAGCCTGGGCCTCGGCCCCGGCCAGGGCCTCGGGGGCAGCTACCCGATCCTGGGTGACCCGTCGGTCGGCCTGGGCGGCGGCGATGGCCTCGGCCTCGGCGCGGCCCCGAGCAGCGGTGGTGGCGGGTTGATCAGCGACCTGACCAGCGCCGCCAACCAGCTGGGTGCGACGCAGGCGATCGACCTGCTCAAGGGCATGGTCATGCCGGCCATCACCTCCGCGGTGAAGTCGGCTCAGGCCGCACCCGCGGCTGCCGCCGCGGCCGCACCGGCAGCCCTGCCGGTGCCCGGGGTCTGACGTCCCGGCACCGGCCACATCGACGGCTCGCCGTCACTAACTGAAGACCTGTAACCGAAACGGCACCGCAGAAGCCCCAAGGCTCTGCGGTGCCGTTGCGGCGTCTCGCAGAGAATTGACAGCCCCGCTAACCCGTGTCGAAACACTGGTAACAGCTGACACATACGTAACATTCGCGCTGTGCCGCGCCGTCGTCCCGCACCGTCAATACTGCTGTCCGCTGTGGCGGCGACCGTCGTGATGGTGCCGTTGTCCATCGGCGGCATCCCGGGCATCCCCGGCCTGACGGACGACAAGCCGTCCGCACCGGAACTCCACACGCAGCCACTGGCCGGCGTCGGCGGTGGACAGACCGTCCGGGAAATCCACCAGGACACCCCCTTCTCTCTGGTCGCGCTCACCGCGTCGGACTTCACCGGCACCTCGGCCCGGGTCCGCGCCCAGAAGGCCGACGGATCCTGGGGCCCCTGGTACGAGGTCGAGGCACCCGACGGCGTCGGCGAGGCACACGCCACGACCCGCGGCACCGAGCCCGTCTTCGTCGGCCGCACCACGACCGTCCAGATCGCCGTGACCCGGCCCGCCGAGGCGGCGGCCACCCCGCCGGCGGCCGACCGACCACAGGGCCCCGGCCTGGGATATCGCCCCGTCGACGTCGAAAAGCCGCTGGGTCCCAGCATGAAAGCGGTCCTCATCAGCCCGCCGGAGGCACCCGCCGACGTCCAGTTCCAGCCGACGGCCGTGTCGGCGCCGAACCAGCCGCCCAACATCATCAGCCGCGCCCAGTGGGGTGCCAACGAGAGCGTCCGGTGCGGACAACCGGTCTACGACCCGGGCGTGCGCGCCGCGATCGTCCACCACACCGCCGGCAGCAACGACTACGCGCCCGAGGATTCCGCGGGCATCGTGCGCTCGATCTACGAGTACCACACCCGCGAATTGGGTTGGTGCGACATCGCTTACAACGCGCTGGTCGACAAATACGGGCAGGTTTTCGAGGGCCGGTTCGGCGGCATGACGCGGCCCGTCGAAGGTTCGCACACCGGCGGATTCAACGTCGACACCTGGGGCGTGGCCATGCTCGGCGACTTCGACGCCGTGCCCCCGACCCCGCTGCAGCTGAAGATGACCGGCCGACTGATCGGCTGGCGGCTGAGCCTCGACCACGTCAACCCGCTCGGCAGCGTGGTGCTGACCTCGGCCGGCGGCTCGTTCACCCACTTCCCCGCCGGCGCGACGCCGACGCTACCGACGATCTTCACCCACCGCGACGTCGGCAACACCGACTGCCCGGGCAACGCCGCGTACGCCTCCATGGGCGAATTGCGCGACATCGCAGCATCTTTCACCGCCCCGCCGGGCGCCCTGAGCGCGATGGACATGCTGCGCGGCGGCGCCATCTTCGACAAGTGGCAGGCCATGGGCGGGGCGTCCGGCCCGCTCGGGGTCGCCACCTCGCCCGAGGCTGCCGCCGACGGCCACACCCGCTACGCGACGTTCGACCACGGCGCCATGTACTGGTCGCCGAACACCGGCGCCCAGCCGCTGACCGGAGAGCTCTACGACGCCTGGGGCGCACTGGGTTTCGAACGCGGCGCGCTCGGGCTGCCGACCAGCGGCGAGATTCCGGAAGCGCAGTGGATCGTGCAGAACTTCCAGCACGGCACGCTCAACTTCGACCGCGAGAACGGGACCGTCACGCGCGTCATCGACGGTGTGCCACAGGAACTTCCGCCCCGGCCGAAGCAGGAGCCGGTGCAGCTCGAGCGGTTCAGCCGGATCGAGATGCAGAGCTAGAGCCACCAGCGTTCGAGGACCCGCGCGACCCCGTCGTCGCTGTTGGTCGTGGTGACCTCGTCGGCGGCCGCCAGCGCCTCCGGATGCGCATTGCCCATCGCCACGCCCAGGCCGGCCCAGGTCAGCATCGGGATGTCATTCGGCATGTCGCCGAAGGTCACGACATCCTCGGCGTTGATCCCCAGCGGGCGGATGACCTCGGCCACGCCGGTGGCCTTGCTGATGCCCAGCGGCACCACTTCGATCAGCCCGTTGTTGGTCGAGTAGGTCAGATCGCCCGTGATGCCGACGTGCGGCGCCAGCGCCGCCGCAAGATCGGCGCTGTGCGCACCGGCCTTGCGGATCAACAGCTTCACCGCGGGCACACTGAGCATGTCCTCGACGGACACCTCGGTGTTGTCCGGGTTGTGCCAGGCGTGCTCGTAGCCGGGTGAACTCGCGAACTGCGGTATCGACTCGTCGAACGCCGTGCGGCCCACCCGCTCGACGGCCAGCCCGACGCCCGGGATCACGCGGGCGGCGATTTCGGCCAACTCGCCCAACGCATCTGGGCTCAAGGTATGGGCCGAGACGATACGGTCCGCGGCAGGGTCGTAGAGCACGGCGCCGTTGGCGCACACCGCCAGCGGGGACAGACCCAGGGCGTCCACCACCGGCGGAATCCAGCGCGGCGGCCGGCCGGTGGCGAGCACGAACTTGGCGCCGTTCGCGACCGCGGCCTGCACCGCCGCGCGCGTCCGCGGCGTCACCCGCTCGTGGGTGTCGAGCAGGGTGCCGTCGACGTCGGTGGCGATCAGTGCGGGCAGCATCACCGGCCCCCGGCTTCCCGGCGGGCCCGCTCGGCTTTCTCCAGCACTTCGGCCTCCTCGGGCGTCGGGGCGCCGCCGCCCAGTCGGCGCGGCACCCAGTACTCACCCGCCGGGTGCGGGTATTCCTCCTGCACCGTATGCAGCTGATCGGTCATCGTCTGCTGCAGGGTCGCCATCAATTCCGCGACCGGACCGGCCGCCGCAATCGGCGCGCCCACCCGGACGATGACCGGAATCTTCTTGCGCCCCAACCGCTTCGGGTGGTCTTTTGTCCACACCCGGTGTACGCCCCAGACGATGACGGGGATGATCGGCACCTGTGCGTCGAGCGCCATCCGCGCCACCCCGGTCTTGAACTCCTTGAGCTCGAAACTGCGGCTGATCGTGGCCTCCGGATAGACCCCGACCAGTTCCCCGGCGCGCAGCCGCTCCACGGCGATCGGATACGCGTCGCCGCCGGAACTGCGGTCGACCGGGATGAGCCCGGCCCGTTTGACCAGGAAGTTGCCCATCGGCACCTGCTGCACCTCGGCCTTGAGCATGAACCGGACCCGGCGCCGCCGATGGGTGGCGGCCAGCCCCACGGGCAGGAAGTCGACGTACCCGGTGTGGTTGATGGCGATCACCGCGCCGCCGGTGTCCGGAATGTGTTCCAGCCCTTGGTAAGTGATCCGGGTTCCCGTGGCGACAACCGCCGCCTTGGCGGCTATCTCGATGCCGCGGAAAACTGGCTCCATGGCGCTACTCCGGCGCCCCTTCCGCCTCGCGAGCCGCCCGACGGGCCGCCTTCTCGCGAGCTTCGTCGAGGTCCATCTGGTCGGCCTCGGCCAGCGTCGGCGCGCCGCCGCCCAGCCGGTGCGGCACCCAGAATTCGCCGGCGGGGTGTTCGGGGTACGCATCCTGGACTTCCGAGAGCAGGTGTTGCATGCGGGCGTGCAACAGCGCGGTCAACTCGGCGGCGGGCAGCGTCGGGTAGATGGGCTCACCGACGTGGATGTGGATCGGTACCTTCGGGCGGCGCATATTGCGCGGATGGCCTTTGGTCCAGATCCGCTGGGCGCCCCAGATGATGTGCGGGACGATCGGCACGTCGGCCTCGATGGCCATGCGGGCCGCGCCCGACTTGAACGCCTTGATCTCGAAGCTGCGACTGATCGTGGCCTCGGGGTAGACGCCGACGAGCTCGCCCGCCTTGAGTTGCTTGACCGCCTCCGCGTACGAGTCGGCGCCGCTGCCGCGGTCGACGGGGATGTGGCGCATCTTGCGCATCAGCCAGCCGCCGTACTTGTTGTCGAAGACTTCCTTCTTCGCCATGAACCGCACCTTGCGGCCGCGCTTCTGCAGAACGGCAGGCAGTCCGGCGAACGTGAAGTCGAAGTAGCTGGTGTGGTTGATGGCGACAACCGCCCCGCCGCTGACCGGCAGGTTCTCGG